>Ga0182024_10000136_pt1 | contig 161636 bp, 122 predicted proteins | sample P32metaG_FD_120480 | JGI IMG/M metagenome (GOLD analysis project Ga0182024, IMG submission 120480) | Permafrost microbial communities from Stordalen Mire, Sweden - P3-2 metaG (Illumina Assembly) | ecosystem: Environmental > Terrestrial > Soil > Wetlands > Permafrost | place: Sweden: Stordalen... | reverse complement strand
TCGGAGCCAGCCGGATACTCGCCATGAGGTCACGCCATTCCGGTTTTTGTAGCGGATGACGGCAAACGTGTTTTCGTGATTCATGCTTAGGTTGCCACGTCAACTGGCAACCTAGCTTCGGCCAAAAACTTAGTTGTTGGGTTTCAACAACTAAAATGGGGCGGCCAACGGGACTCGAACCCGCGACCCCTAGATTCACAATCTAGTGCTCTAACCAACTGAGCTATGACCGCCGTAAATTAGGGAAAGATGAGCCTCGCCGGGGCCAAAATGGGTGTCAAGCCGTCTCGGGGCGGGCCGCCTCGGGCCATACCCGGGCTTGAACTTGCGTCCCCAGCATTATGGGGAAATCATGCCGTTGCCCTATGCCCCGTCTGCGCCTGGTCACGTTCAATATCGCCCATGGGCGAGGATTGGCGCCGATCCAAGGCCTGACTTCTCCCCGCAAGCTGCGGGTGAACCTGCGGGGCATCGCGACCTTACTCTCGCGCCTGAAGCCCGACGTGGTGGCGATGCAGGAGATCGACGAGAATTCGCGCTGGGCCGGCAATTTCGACCACTTGGACTACCTGCGCGTCCACGCCAAATATCCGCATGCGGTCTTCGGCATCAACAATCGCCGGGGCGGCTTGCTGAATCTCTCCTACGGCAACGCGCTCCTGAGCCGGCATGAGCTCCTGGAGGTGGAAACCGTCGTCTTTGGCCGCCGCCGCTTGGGGGAAAAAGGCTTCCTTTTCGCGGAAATCGGCGCGGCCGGCCGGCGGATCCCCTTCGTCAACCTGCACCTGCATGCCGCCTCCCGGGTCCAGCGGATGCGACAGCTCGATCTGCTGATCGGTTGGCTGAAAGAAAAGCAGCGCTCCGCTTCGGCCGGCTGGGCCATGCCGCCGATCATTTGCGGGGATTTTAACAACTCTCATACCCGGGACGATGCGACGGCGGCCTTGCTCAGCCATTTGTCAGACTATGGGGAGTACGTCATGTATCCCCAGACCGGAGGCACCTTTCCCTCGCCGCTGCCGCGCCGCCGGCTCGATTTCATTTTCCTGCCGGCTCAATGCCGGGATGTGCAGTGCCGGGTCGTGCGGACGTTGCTTTCCGACCATTGTCCGGTGCTGGTCGAATTCACGCTCGACTGAGCGTACTCCGGCTCAGCCGCCGTATTTGAGGGAACAGAAAACGCCGGGCCGGCGTCGCCCTGCGGCCACGCCGGACCGGCAGGGATCACGGCTGCGAAAGGACTTTCGCCTTGGCCTTTTCAAACTCGTCTTCGGTCAGCACGCCTTGGTCCTTCAGCGCTTTGAGCTTTTCGAGCTGGGTCGCCAGGTCGGCTTTGCCCGAACCCGAGGAGTAGGTGCGGATCACGGTGGGCGAGCCCATCATCCCGTTGACCGGATTGATCGCCCCTTGCGGGAAGCCCGCCTGCCCGGGAAGGGCATTCGTGACCGGCCGGTTGTACAGATCGAAGAGTTGTGCGAAGCGGCCGTACGACTCCACCTTGCCGTCGACCAAGCGGACCATGTAGGGCTGGTCGCGGCCGTAACCCGAATCGGCTTCGAGATAATAGGTGAGATACTCGACGTTGGCCTGGGCGCTCATGCTATCGGGCTTGCCCATGATGGATTGGACTTCGTCCTTGGTCATGCCGATGCGGATGTCGTTCAACCGGGCGGAGGACTCGCAGCCGGCGACGCAAAGGCCGACCAGCAACGCGAGCATGAGCGTGATTTTGGTTTTCATGGGGGGAAGAGAAGCGGGCGAATTTTAGGCTCGAATTGAATAGTAGGCCCATGCCCTTTGCTCGGGCCGTGCCAGAGTGGGGGGCGACTCACCTAAGAGGTTAACCCGTAATATAATAAAATCAAGGCGCGGGAGATTTTTGTGTCCACCCCGGCTTTTTTTCCGCCAAGCTTTCCTGCCATGTCCCGCATCGCCCACGCCTTCGCCCGCTCCCGCGCACAAAATCGCGCTGCCTTCATTGGCTATCTTTGCGCGGGCGATCCGGATTTTGAAACTTCCTTGGCGGCGAGCCGGGCCCTGATCGCCGGCGGGATCGACGTGCTCGAACTGGGCGTGCCGTTCTCCGATCCGCTGGCCGATGGGCTGACCAACCAGTTGGCGGCGCAGCGGGCGCTCGACAGCGGCATGACCGCGGCGAAGGTGTTCGAACTGGTGCGCCGGCTGCGGGCGGAGAGCGAGATCCCGATCGTCTTTTACACCTACTACAATCTGGTCTTTGCCAACGGCGTCGCCGCCTACGTGCAGGCCGCCCGGGCGGCCGGGGTCGACGGCATGCTCACGCTCGACCTGCCCCCAGAGGAGGCGGCCGAACTGCTGCACGCCGCCCGGCGCGCCGGGCTGGATACGATCTGCCTGGTGGCGCCGACGACCCCGGAGGAGCGGCTCCCCAAGATTGCCGCCGCGGCCAGTGGATTCATTTATTACGTGTCGCGGGAAGGGGTGACCGGCGTGCGGGAGGAGGTGGCCGCCGGTATCGGCGCCGCGGTCGCGCGGATCAAGCGCCACACCGCCCTGCCGGTGGCCGTCGGCTTCGGGCTCTCGCGCCGGGCCCACGTGGCGCTGGTGGCACCGCTCGCCGACGGCGTCGTCGTGGGCAGCGTGCTGGTGAACACGATTCGCGAGCACTTGGCGCACCGCGCGCGGATTGCTCCGGCGCTCACGGCGCTGGCCGCCGACCTGGCGGCGGGAACCGCGCGCCTGCCGGCGGGCCTGTCATGAGCCGGAAAATTCGGCTGCTCGCCGCCGCTGACGGCGCGCGCTACGCGGCCAAGCTGGGGGGGCGCAACCGGGCGGTCAGCTTTGACTCTCTCTGAAGCCGTGGCCGAACCCACGCTGCATGTGCTCACCGGCTGCACGGCCGCGGGCAAGACCGAGTGGGGGCTGCGCTGGGCCGAGGCGACCGGCGCCGAGATCATTTCCTGCGACGCGCTGCTGTTTTACCGGGGCATGGACATCGGCACGGCCAAGCCGACGGCCGCGGAACGCCAGCGGGTCCCCCATCACCTGATCGATTTGGTGCCGGTGGCCGAGGGCATGGACATCAGCCGGTACGTCGCCCTCGTCCGCTCCGCCGCGGCCGATATCCACACGCGCGGCCGCCCCGTGCTCGTGGTCGGTGGCAGTGGCTTTTATCTCAAAGCGTTCTTCGCCGCGGTGGCCGACGAGGTGATGGTGCCGCCGGCGCTGCGGGCGGAGGTGGCCGCCCGGTTCGCGGCCGGCGGCCTGCCCGCGCTGCGGGCGGAGCTCGAGCGGCTCAATCCGGACGGCCTGGGCACCCTCGACCTCGCCAATCCGCGGCGGGTCGCGCGGGCGCTGGAGCGGTGCCGAGCGGCCGGAAGGCCCCATTTGGAATTGGCGGCGGAGTTTGCCCGCCGCCCGTCGCCGTTCGCGGATTGGCCGGTGCGCCTGACTGAAATCGGACGGCCGCCGGCGGAATTGGATCAGCGGATCCAGGAACGCGCCGCGCGCATGCTGGCGGACGGATTGGTGGACGAAGTGCGCGGGCTGCTCGCCGCCGGCTTGCGGGGCAATCCGAGCGCCGCCCGGGCGATCGGCTACCGGGAGGTGATCGCCAGTTTGGACGGAGCGCTCGAACCCGGGGCGCTGGCGGCAACCATCGCGGCCCACACCCGCGCGCTGGTCAAGAAACAGCGCACATGGTTTCGCACGCAGCTGCCGGCCCATCGCGTGCTGCCGGCCAGCGAATTGCGCTCCCCGTCCGACCTGTTTCCTGGGGCGCCCGGCGCCTAAGGCTTGAGGTCGACGTGGTACTGGTCGAGGGACGTGCCCTCGAGAAAATGCACTTCGGCGATCGCGATCCGCAGGTTGACCTCGGACTGGATGCGGGTCACCCGCGCGCTTTCGAGCTGATTCTGCGCCTGGAGCACATCGTAGCTGGTCGCCAGGCCGGCGTCGAATTTCGCCTTCTGGAGTTCATACTGCTTTTGGCTCAGCAATTCGTTTTGGATGGCGGAATCCACGCTTTGGCGGTTCGCCTCGATGGCCCGGACCGCCGCGCGCACCTGCACGGTGAGCGCCTGGTCACTTTGGTCGAGGGTGGTCTGCTCCGCCTTCACATTGTCCATCGCCTGGCGGTACAGGGCCTTGTTCTGGCGCAGGCCCCACGGGAAGCTCAGGGATAGGCCCGCCTGCCAGTCATAACCGGGGCCGCTCCAGACCTTCGTCGCCGCGTTGTAAAAGGAGTCGCGCGCCGTCAGGTAGCCGGCGCCGCCGGTGACACCGAGTTGCGGGCGGTTGTTGATCTTGGCCCGCAGGGCGTCGAGTTGGTACTGCTCGATCGTCGTTTCGACGATCGCCAGGTTGGGGCCGTTGTCCCGGGCCAGCTTATAGGAAAAATCGAAGGAGAAGTCGGCCGTTTCCGCGGCCGGCAGCTCGATCGGGCCGACCGGCATCGTGAAATCGGTGGTGCCCATCGCCTGCAGCAGAATGTCCTCGTTGTTGTCCAGCGCCTGCTTCGCGCTGATCAGCGTCGTGTTGGCGCTCGCCAGCCCCGCCTGGGCCTGCACGACGTCGAGGTCGGTCAGGACGCCGGTTTTGCGCTTCACCGTATTTTCGTCGAGCAGCTGCTGGGCGAGTTTCACGGCGTCCTGGTCCACCGCGTACTGCTGGCGGGCGAAGATCACGTTGTAGTAGGCGGTCTGAACATTGTAGATCGTGGAGAGCACCGAGCTCTTGAAACTCAGGCCCGAAATCTTCTCGCCCAGTTGCGCGAGCTGAATGGCGGCCTTCGCGTAGGCGGTCCCGGCGCCGGCCAGGAGGGGCTGGGAAACCGACAGCGAGGCGGTGCCGAGATAGGCGGGATCCAGGAATTGGGAGGCCGGGATGCTCTGGTCGCGCCCGAGATCGTAGTTGGCCACCACCTGGCCCCCGGTGATCAGATTCTGGGTGGCCGAGAAATTCGTCGTCTGATCGTTGCTTTGCGGCGACGTGGTGATGACCGACGTGGTGGTCGTGGCGGCCGCCCCGGTGGTCGCGTCGCCCGCGACGGTATTCTGCACCAGTTGGGTTTCGACGTACGGGCTCTTGTTGACCGTGCGCTGCCAATTGACGCCGAGGATCGGGTCGTAGGTCGATTGGGCGATGATCACGCCGGCGCGCGCCTGATCCACCGCGAAGGTCTGCAGCTGCACCGCAAAATTCTTCGCCAGCGCCTCCGCCACGCACTGGGCGAGCGTCAGGGCCGGGCGGCTGTCGGCTGGGGCGGCGCCGGCGGGCGCCACGGTCTCGGGCGCGGCGGGCGCCGGAGCGGCCGGCGCGGGATCCTGCGCGCGCAGCACCCCGCCGGCGGTCAAACTGAGCAAGAGGGGGGTAGCGCGGGCGAGGAAGCGGAGCATGGGGGAAGGCGGAGAGGAAGGGCTTGACGGTGAGAACACCGCGAACCCGAAAAAGTTTCGGCTGTTTGGCGCGAGACGGTCCGGGACGTGGAAAGTTGCGCGCCGGCCGGGCCCATGTTCCGGCTTTCGGGCGATTATTTAGCGGCGACCGGCTCCGTGCGCTTCAGCTCCTGGGCGACGACCGATTCGAGGTATTCGCCGGCGCTGGCCTGCGCCATGTAGCCGGCGAGCCGCGCACGCATGGCGGCGAACTGCGGATTGGCCGGGTTGAGATCCGGCGACTTTTTGGCGAGGGCGTACACCAGGACGCCTTGGTCGGCGGTCGCGACCATTTCGGAAACCTGGCCTTGGTCGAGATGCTCGAGCGCGCCCGCCGCGGTCTCGTTGAGCTCTTTCGGGCGGTTCCGGAGGGTGAAAGCCGGCAGCAGCCGGGCGTCGATCTTGATCCGGTTGGTCGCGGCGACCGCGGCGGCGGCCTTGTCGAAGGCGAGCCCGGACTTGAGGTCGGCGGCCAGTTCGGTCCGCACCTCGCGGCCCAGGGCGGCGAAGTCGGCGCGCTTCTGATTCTCGATGTAATCGGCCCGCACCTTGGCCTGCACCTCGGCGAGGAGCGGCTGGCGCGGGGGCTGAGCGGATTGCCAAAGGATGATGGCGGCGCCGGTCGGCGTCACGACCGCTTCGGAAAAGTAGCGGTCGGCGCTGAGCTTGGACACGGCGTCGGCGACGTCGGGGCTGTTGCCCAATTCCGGTGGAGCAGCGTCCTGAGCGAAGGGGGCGAGCGGCTTTGGCGTCAGCTGCCGGGCGGCCAGAAACGTGTCGAGTGCCGGGCCGGAGGCCACCTTGTTCTGGTAGAGGGCGTACGCCAGATCGGACGCATCGCGGGCGGCGCGGGCGCGGGCCCGTTCCTGCTTGAGCGCCGCCTCAACCTGGGGGCGCACGGCGGCAAAATCGGCGGCCGGATCGGCCTTGATCACCGGGGCGGGCATTTTGGCGGCCAGGGCCGCGGGCGCGCTCGCCGGCTTCGGGAAGCGGGCGGGATTGGCGTCGTACAGGGCGCGAACCTCCGCGTCGGTGACGGTCACCCCGCCGGCATAGCGATCGGCCGGGAAGTCCACGTAGGTGGCCACGATCCGGGCCGGAATCTGGTAGCGGAATTGGTTGTCCTGGTAAAATTTCGCGAGGTCGGCCGGGGTCGGATTGACTGCGGGCTGGTAGCTCGCGTAGTCGATGACCGCAGTGCCGATCGTCCAGGAAGTGTCGCTCTGCTGCAGCATCTGCGCGACATCGCTCGGCAGCACATAGCCGGGGCCGGCAACCAGCGTCTGCACCTTGGCCACCCGGACGTCGTCGCCCAGGACATGCAGCACATCGGCGGGATCGAAGCGGGGATTGTTCCGGAAAGTATCGTACTGCTTGACGTCAAACTGGCCGTCCGCGCCGGCAAAGGCCCCAAGGGTGCGGATGTAGCTCTGGACCTCGGTGGACGAGGCGGCTGGCAGGTGCAATTCGTCGGCCAGGTGCAGCGCGGCAATCCGCACTTCGGCGTATTTTTGCAGCTGTTCCTGATCCACGTTCTGGCCGACGCCGTGGAGCTCGAGGCTGAGGGCGGCATCGTGCTCGATGCGGCCCACGTCCGCCTGCGAGGCGAGGTTGTAGCCGAAGAAATCGCGGTCCACCACGGTGCGGTCGGGCCGGCCGATGCCGGTGCCGGCGCCAATCGTCGCGACAAAGGAAATGATGATGACGGCCAGCAGAATACCGAAAATAATCCGGAAGTGGTGCTGAAAGGTGCGCTGAATCCAGGAAATCATGGGCAGAAAAGAACCACGCTAGATTCGCCCCGCCCGGTGGCAAGGGCGAAGTGGCCCTCCGCCCCGCGCGGCAAAGGCTAGGAGACGGGGTGCTCCCCCATCAAATCCTCGAGGCTCTTGCGAAAGAACTCCTGCTCCCCCAGCTGGCGGAGGGCGCCCTGGTACAGGGGCAGCAGGGGATCGAGGTGACTCAGGTCGCCGGTGGCGCTGCGGCCGTCCGCCGGATCCTCCAGGCGGCGGAACTCGAATAGGTTCAGGCGGCTCAGCGGCCGGCCCGGCTGATAGCGGTTTTCCGTGGCCGGCGCGCGGTCGCTGGGCGGGACGGCGGTGAGCAGCCGCATATCGGTGAGCCGGTTCAGGCACTCGTTCAGGATCTGCGAGGGCACATGCACGATTTCGCCGACCTCGCTCGCCGAGATCGGCGGCTCGCATTTTTGAAACCGGCGGCAGATGACCAGAAACACCGCGAGCGAAAGGCGTTCGCGCGCGGCCTCGCTCAGGCTGCCCCAGGCCGCCTGGCTGTTGCGAAAGTCGGCGTTCTGCACCGCATAGCTGATCTGGCCCCCGATCAGGACGTAGAGCCAGAACACGTACAGCCCGAACATGAGGACCGGCAGGACCCCGAGCGAGCCGTAGAGGCTCTTGGTCAGGATCACCCGGCGCAGGTAGAAGAAGGCCAGAAAGTTGTTCAGCATCAGGAGCGCCGCCACGACGAGCGCCCCGATGAAGGCCGCGCGCCAGAACACGCGGGTGTGGGGAATCACCCGGTAAAACACCGTCAGGACTCCGGTCACCAGGGCGAACGAGCAGAGCGGCAGGCTCCAGCGCAGCAGCCGCAGCAGCTGGAGACCGAAAGGGAGCCGCTCCATGAAGACGTTCACGAAGGCGCCGGCGCTAAGGAGCGTGACCGCCGCGAAGAAGAGCACCGCGCCGAGGGTCAGGATCGTCCAATAGAAGACGATGCGCATCACCAGCGAGCGGCCGCGTCGCACCCCCCAGATTTCATTGAAAACGTCCTCGATCGACTTGAAGAGGAGCAGCACGATTACAATCAGGGAGAGGGCGCCAAACACGCCGGCCGATCCGCGCGAGACGCCGGTGCTGAAGCCGTCGATGATCTGCACCAGGGTGGGATTGAAGGCCGGCGGCCCGTCGGCGTCCGCCGCCTGATCGGCCGCGCTCAGCTGCTCGTACTGGTTGATCTGCGGGGCGACGAAATGGATCAGCCGGTCGAGGGTGTTTACCGCCAGGTGCGGATTGCGCTGGCCGAGCACCAGCCCGGCGACGATCAGGATGATCGCGATCAGGGGCCCCAGGCCCAGGAGGGAACTGAAGCTGAGCGCGGCCGCCCGCGTGCCGGCCTTCGTTTCCCGGAAGACGGTCCAGGTGGTCACGATTACGCCCCCGGCGATCTTCGCCCAGCTCTGCCGGGGCCGCCGGCGGGTCCAAGACGGGGGAGGGGGCGGAGGCGGAGGCATGGCACCGTGCTTACATGCGGGTCAGCGTCCGCAGGCCCAGGAGATGCAGGCCGGTTTCGAGGATGAGGACCGTCCGCGAGCACAGCCGCAGCCGCCGGGCCCGGATCGCGGGGTCGTCAACCAGCACCTTGTCGGCGGTGTAGAAGGTGCTGAAGTCGCCCGCCAGTTCGTAAAGGTAGAGGCTGAGAAAATGGGGCCGCAGCGTGTCGGCCGCCTGGCGGACGGCGTCGGCGAACTTGATCAGCTTGCGCGCGAGCGTGATTTCCCCGGGGGTCTCCAGGGGGCCGGCGCCCGCCTCGGCGGCGGCCGAACTCGGCGCCAGGCCCTGCTTGCGGAAAATCGAGTGGATCCGCGCCACGGCGTAGAGCAGGTACGCGGCGGTGTTGCCTTCGAGGGAAATCATCTTGTCCCACGCGAAGACATAGTCGCTCGTGCGGTTCTGCGAGAGATCGGCGTACTGCACCGAGCCGACGCCGACCACGGCCGCGATCGCCCGGCGCTCGGCCTCCGGAAAATCCGGGCTCTTCGCGGTCACCAGGGCGTAGGCCCGCTCCTCCGCCTCATCGAGGAGGTCCTTGAGGCGGATGTTGTCGCCGCTGCGGGTTTTCAGCGGCTTGCCGTTTTCGCCCAGGACGGTGCCGAAATCGACGTGGATCAGCCGCGGGAGGGGGCGCCCGGTCCCGGCGAACCATTTCTTCGCGGTCAGAAACAGCTGCTCGAAATGGTCGCCCTGGCGCTTGTCGACCACGTAGATGATCGCCTGGGCGTGAAACGCTTCCACCCGGTAGAGGATCGTGGCCAAGTCGGTCGTGGCGTAGTTGGCGGCGCCGTCGGATTTGCGGACGATGAACGGCTGGGTCTTGAAGCGGGGATGCTCCGGATGGAAGACGACGACCGCCCCTTCGCTGGGGGTGGCGATGCCGGCTGCACCCAATTCATGATAGATGCGCTCGACCTTGTCGTTGTAAAAACTCTCGCCCAGGTTGTGGTCAAAGCGGATGCCGAGCTGGGCATAGATTTTTTCAAACTCCCGTAGGCTGATTTCCGTGAACGTGCGCCAGAGGGCGACATTGTCGGCGTGGCCCAGCTGCAGTTTGACCAATTCTTGGCGGGCCTCGTCCAGTTCGGTCGAGCCGTCCGGGGTGGCGGCGGTGCCCAATTTGTAGAGCCGCTCCAACTCTTCAATCGGGTCCGCTTGCAGCGCCGCCGGGTCCGCCCAGCGCCGGTACGCATAGATCAGCTTGCCGAAGCCGGTGCCCCAGTCCCCCAAGTGATTGTCCCGGATGACGCGGGCGCCGGTAAAGGCGAGCAGGCGGGCGATCGATTCGCCGATGACGGCCGAGCGCAAATGCCCGACGTGCATCTGTTTGGCGGTGTTGGGCGAACTGTAGTCGACCACGTAGGTCTGGCCGGCGCGGCCCTTGGCCGCCCCGCTCGCCAGCGCCTCACGGGTGCCGTGTTCCCGCAGCCACGCCTGCAGGGCGGCGGGCGTGAGCGTCAAGTTGATGAAGCCTGGCCCGGCAATCGTGAGGTCGCACAGGGCGCGCAGCTCTTCGCCCACCGCGGCGACCACTTTTTCCGCCAGAGCGCGGGGATTCGTCTTTTCCTGTTTGGCGTAGGCTAAAATGCCATTGGCCTGGAAATCGCCATGGGCCGGATCGGCCGAGCGCACCTCGGGCGAGAAGCGGCTTGGATCCAAGCCGGCCGCCGCCGCGGCCGCCTGGAGGGCGGCGTCGAGTTCGGTGGCGACGTTAAAACTAAGCGACATAGCGGACGGTATCTCGGGCCTGGGGCCGGACCTCGCAAGCGCGGAATTCACGCGCCGAGCGTAATTTGGGATAGCGGCGGGGCGGTCCAGATGTGCAATTTTGGCTCGACAATGGTGTAGGAGCGGGTTTGCTCGTAAACTTTACCGGAGGTAACTCAACCCCTCTTTCTATCTATCATGAGCAGCAAACGCAGCATCCCGGCCCGCCGATTCATCAAGCCCAGCTTCAATTTTCTTATCGAAAAGAAACGTGACGGCGGCGAGTTCACCCAAGAGGAGATTCGCTACATCATTGATAGCACCTTGGATGGGGAAATGCCGCAGCACCAGTTGGCCGCATTGGCGATGGCCATTTACTTCTCCGGGATGTCGGCGCAGGAGACGGCGGACCTGACCGAGGAGATGATGCTTTCGGGCGAAGTGATCGATTTGTCCCATATCGCCAAGCCCAAGATCGACAAATATTCGACCGGCGGGGTGGGCGACAAGACCGCCCTGGTGCTGGTGCCTTTCGCGATGGCCTCGGGCGTGGTCGTGCCCATGATGTGCGGGGTCGAGCATGACTACGTCATCAATACCCTGGAAAAATTGGCGGCCATTCCCGGCTTCAAGGGTCACCAGACCAACGAGCAATTTGCCCAGCAGCTGAGCCGCATCGGCGGGGCCATCATCGCCCAGAACGAGGACCTCGCGCCGGCGGATGCGAAGATTTATGAGCTGCGGAAGGAAACGGGCACGATCCCGAGCCTCCCCCTCATCACCGGCAGCGTCCTGTCCCGCAAGCTGGCGGCCGGGGCCGAAGGCCTGGTGATCGATGTGAAGTGGGGCAACGGTTCCTTCATCAAGGACCTGGAGCAGGCCAAGCAACTGGCCCGGTCCATGACCCGCGTCGGCCGCTCGATGAAGCGCCGCTGCGTGGCCCTGGTCACGGACATGAACCAGCCGCTCGGCGACACGGTCGGCACCTCCCTCGAAGTGAAGGAGGCGATTCAACTGCTCAAGGGCGAGGGCCCGGAAGACATGAAGGAGCTCGTCCTGAAGCTCGGCATGGAAATCGTGCGCCTGGCGGGGGTCGCCGGCTCCACGCTGTCGGCCAAGCAGACGGTGCAGCGGCACCTGACCGACGGCTCGGCCTTGGCGAAGTTCAAGGAATTGGTCAAAGCCCAGGGCGGTGACACCTCCTTCATCGACCACCCGGAAAAATTCCCGGCCGCCCGGCACATCCGCAAGCTGCCGGCGCCCAAGCGCGGCTACGTCCACACGATCAACGCGGCGATGATCGCCCGCGGCGTGCATCTCCTCGGCGCCGGCAAGGAACAGCCGAGCGACAAGATCGACTACTCGGTCGGCGTCTCCGAGGTCCGCAAGGTCGGCACCCAGGTGAAGCAGGGCGAGCCGCTGATGATGATTCACTACAACGACGAGGCCAAGCTCGAGCAGGCGCTGGAGTACTTCAAGAACGCCTACCGCCTCGCCCCGAAGCGGCCGACGCCGCCGCCGCTCATCGTCGAGCGCGTGGCCTAACCCCCGCGGCCGGCCGCCCCGGCGGCCGGCGCTGTGCGCTGCCATGGCCGATTCGCCCGCGGCGGGAAAGGCTCCGGCCCCCCCCATCGACCGCTCCGCCTGGAAGCGCCCCTGGGCGCAGCTCAAGTACTTCACCTTTCAGCCGGCGATCTTTCCCCGCCTGCTGGGCCAGGTCTCGCCCGAAGCGCGCCCGGGGGACCTGGTCGCCGTCTACGACAAGAACGGCGGCCGGCTGGGCGCGGGGCTGTACAATCCGCGGGCGAAGATCCCGCTGCGGGTGGTGGCGCACGGCGACGCGCCCCTCACCGAGGATTATTTTGAGCTGGCGATTCGGCGCGCGGTGGCGCTGCGCCGGGAAACGTTCAAACTCGACGCCGTCTCCGAAGCCTACCGTCTGGTCAATTCCGACGGCGACAGCTTAAGCGGCCTGATCATCGACCGCTACGGGGATGTGCTCCTGGGCGAGGTCACGAGCCTGGGGATCGCCCAGCGGCTGCCGCGCTGGCTGCCCCTCCTACACGAACTGGCCGGCACGAAATTCGCCCGAGTGCAGGTCGATCACGATCTGGGCAGCCTGGAGGGGATCAAGCCGTCGACCTTCAACGAGACCAACGCCGCCGCGCCGCGGACAGTGAAGATTCGGGAAAACGGCATCCGCTACGAGGTCGACTTTGCGGAGGGGCACAAGACCGGCTTTTTCTGCGACCAGCGGGAGAACCGCCAGGCGATCGCCCGCTTCACGGCCGGGGCGCGGGTGCTCGATCTATGCTGCTACACCGGCGGCTTTTCCCTCTGCGCCAAGATCCTCGGCGGGGCGGCCGAGGTGACGAGCGTCGACTTGGACGAGGTCGCGCTGGAGCAGGCCAAGCGCAACGCGAACCTAAACCAAGTCCGGCTCAAGTTCGTTCATGCCGATGCCTTCGCCTACGCGCGGCAGATGCAGCAGAACGGGGAGTCCTGGGACGTCGTCGTCCTGGATCCTCCGAAGTTCATCTTCACGCGGGAAGACCATGGCAACTGGGAGGGCCGGCAAAAATACGAGGATTTAAACCAGCTTGCCCTCACCTTGGTGAAGCCGGGTGGAGTCTTCGTGACTTGCTCCTGCTCGGGCCTGCTCAGCCTCGAAGACTTTGAGCAGCACGTGATCAAGGCCGCCCATCGATTGAACCGGCGGCTCCAGTTTTTTGCCCGCACGTCGGCGGGGCCGGATCACCCGGTGTATTCCAACTGCCTGGAAAGCCGCTACCTGAAAGTGCTTTGGGCCAAGGTCTATTGACGAGACCCGCGCCGGGACCGGCTCAGGCCCGCCCGAGGTAGGTGCCGTCCGCGGTGCTGACCCGGATCAGATCGCCTGCCTTGATGAAGAGCGGCACCTGAATGGTGAGGCCGGTCTCCAGCTTCGCCGGCTTTTGGACATTGCTGGCGGTGTCGCCCTTGATGCCGTCGGCGGACTCCACGATCTTCAGATTGACGGCCGAGGGCAGCTCCACGGTGAGGGCCTTGTCGTCCACGAAGAGCACGTCCACCTTGCCTCCAGTGGTGAGATAGTTTTTCACATCCCCCAGTGTTTCCGCGCTCAATTCGATTTGATCGAAGGTGGTGGGATCGATGAAGGCGAAGGCCTCCCGATCAGCATAGCTAAACTCGAGCGTGCGACGGTCCGTCGGCAGCACCTCCAAGGTCTCGGTCGAGGCAAAGCGTTGATCCAGAGACTTGCCATATCGTAGGTTACGCATCTTCACCTGCACGAACGCCCGCAAGTTGCCCGGCGTGCGATGCTGGGTTTCCATCACCAGATGGGGCTCGCCGTTGAATTTAATGACCTGACCTTTGCGGATATCGTTGGCTGCGGGCATGACAGGAAGTGGGTTCGGGCAGAGGTTTCGCGCGGATGAAAGGGTCAACGATTAACCCTCGGGATCGGCCGCTGTCAAGGCTCCCGGGCCGGGGTGGGGGAATCGCGCTTGCGCTGGATCGGCTAACCTGGCGACACTCAGGGGGCTATTTATATGAAACAACGCACCCTCGCGCGCGAGGTCTCCCTCAAAGGCAGCGCGCTCCACACCGGCGACGCGGTGACGCTCACGCTGAAGCCGGCCCCGGTGGACCACGGCGTCATCTTCAAGCGCATCGACCTCCATGGCGCGCCCGAGCTCCGGCCGCTGATCGCCCATGTGACGGATTTGGTGCGGGCGACCACGATTCAGGTGGGGCACGCCAAGATCCATACGGTCGAGCATGTGCTGAGCGCCCTCCACGGCTGCGGGGTGGACAATGTGCTGGTGGAAATGGATGCTTCGGAGCCGCCGATCATGGACGGGTCGGCCCGGCCGTTCGTCAATCTGATCCTCCAGGGGGAGCCAGTCGAACAGGACAAGGATCGGGACTACTTTAAGCTCGAGTCGCCCGTCTCGGTCGCCCGCGGCAACTCCTCGATCATCGCGCTGCCCAGCGACGAGCTGAAGATTTCGTGCACCTCCGCGGACGACCGCGGCATCCACACCCAGCACCTTTCCCTGGTCATCGATCCGGAGGTCTACCAGTCCCAGATCGCGGCGGCCCGCACGTTTACGATCTACGAGGACATCGAGGAATTGCTGAAGCTCGGCAAGATCCGCGGCGGCTCGCTCGACTGTGCCGTCGTGATCAAGGGCGACAGCATCATCTCCAAGGAGCCGCTGCGCTTCAAGGACGAGTTCGTCCGGCACAAGATCCTCGACATCATCGGCGACATTCTGCTCCTCGGCCAGCCGCTCAAGGCGCATATCGTCGCGACGCGGCCGGGACACGCGATCAACGCGGAGCTGACCAAGCTGCTGTTCGAGCGGATGGAGGAGCAGAAGAAGAGCGGCGGTCCGAAGAAACCGGCGCCGGTCGCCCCCACCGTCGCCTTGTCCGAGGCAACCTCGCTCGATATCCGGCGTATCCTCGAGACGATCCCGCATCGTTATCCCTTCGTCATGGTGGACCGGGTGCTCGAATTCCGCGGCCCGGACACGATCGTCGCCCTGAAGAATGTCACGATCAATGAACCCTATTTCAACGGGCACTTCCCGGGCAATCCGGTGATGCCCGGAGTCCTGCAGCTGGAGGCGATGGCCCAAGCGGCCGGCATCCTGATGCTCCGGATCTCGGACCAGGCGAGCAAGACCGCGTATTTCATGAGCGCGGACAAGGTGAAGTTTCGCCGGCCCGTGCGGCCCGGCGATCAGCTGGTGATCACGGCCAAGCTGACCAAGGCCCGCGGCGGCAAGCTCGCCACCGCTTCGGCCCAATGCACGGTGGGCGAGGAAGTGGTGTCGTCGGCCGATCTCATGTTCATGATCATCGACGACCCCATGGGCCTCGCCTGAGCGGGGCTCGCTGGGTCGGGTCCCAATTGGCCGAGGGGAGGCGTCTCCGGGCGCCCTTTGTCCGAGCACCGGTTCGCCCTCCGACGCCTCCCCTCGGCCAATCGGGACCCGACCGCTCAGTGAGGCTTCTTGTAGACGGTCGCCGGGTCGAAGAGCCGCGTCGCGGTCGTCTCCAATTTCAAGGTGTCCGCCGCGGCCGGATCGGCGTTCGCGGCGAGCTTGCGGTAGAAGCAGGAGGTGAAGCCGTTGTGGCAGGCTGCCCCGCCGCTCGTCTCGACTTTCAGCAGGATCACGTCCTGGTCGCAGTCGACGCGCAGTTCCTTGACGACCTGGACGTTGCCGGATTCCTCGCCTTTGACCCAAAGCTTGTTGCGGGAGCGGGTCCAATAGGTGGCGCGCTTGGTCGCAATGGTCAGGGCCAGCGCCTCCGCATTCATGAAGGCGAACATCAGGACCTCATTGGTGTGGACGTCCGCCGTGATGCAGGGAATCAGCCCGTCGGGGCCAAATTTGGGCTGGAGCACCGCGCCGAGTTCGACCTCGGCGGTCGCGGTGCGGGCGGGGAAGATCGGTGGGCTCATGCGGCGGGATCCCACCAAGGAGTGGGGAAGGCCGCAAGTGGCAATCGCGCCGTATTCGTTTCCGTCTGGGCGGGGCCAATCCGGCTCGATCCCCCGTTCGTCGGGGTGCCCCCAGGGCCCGGATCCGGCATCAAACCGACCGCCCAAATCCGCCGGCCTGGTCGGCCGGCCAGATGGGCGGTCCCGGAGATGCCGGAGGAGGGGGCAACCTCTTCACCGGGGATCGCGCCCGATTGGCCCCGCCCAGGCGGAAACGAATACGGTCAGCGGCGCCGGTCAGCCAGCGCGCGGAGGTAGTCGTAGGTGAACAGGCCGGTATTGTGCCCGTCGCTAAAGTCAAAGCGGAGGGCATAGTTGCCCACCTGGGTCCAGGACTGCACCGTTACCCCGGCAAATTTCTTCGGCCCATCGCCGCCGTACTGAGTCCCGAAGATGTCTTTCTCGCCCAGGTTGGCGGCGCTGGGCGAAGCGGCGCGCAGTTCCTCGCCGGTAAAATAGGTCTCGCGGCCGTCGCTCCAGGCGATGGCGACTTCGGGACCGATCAATTGCACCAGGGAGGGAGCGATCATCGCGGACGCGCAGAACTTAGCGGGCAGCGGCCGGAGCCGCCGCCTCGCCCTGATTCCAGCCGCCGCCGAGTGCTTTGTAAAGCTGGACGACCGCACCCAATTCGTCGCGCCGGGTGGCCGCGAGCGCGTTCTCGGCCGGAAACAGCAATTGCTGGCTTTGGAGGACTTCGTAGTAGCTGGCCTGCCCGGCCTTGTAGCGCTGCAGGGAGACGGTGACGGCCTCCTGGTAGGCTCGGACCGCGCGCTCCTGCTCGATTCGCACCTGGGCCAATTTCTGGCGGGTCACCAGCGCATTGGCCACATCCGCAAAGGCACTCAGGGCCGTCTGCTGGTACGCGAGCTTCGCCTCCTCCCACTGTTCCTTGACCTGCTGGTACTCGCCGCGGAGGGCGCCGCCCTGAAACAGGGGGCCGGTCACTTGGGCGCCGACCGACCAGAGGGCGGCGTTGCCGGAGGTGATATCATCGAGGCGGGTGCTGACCCCGCCCAGCAACGCGCTGAGGCCGATGCGCGGGAGGAATCCGCCGAGCGTAACGCCGATCTGGGCATTGGCCGCCTGCGCGGCATATTCGGCCTGGAGCACATCCGGCCGCCGCTCGAGGAGGGCGGACGGCAGCCCGGCCGGAATGTCCGGCGGCCCGGCCTGGTCGGCGCGGCTCGCCCCGCGCCGGATCGGCCCGGGACTCCGGCCCACGAGAACGCTCAGCGCGTTTTCCTGGATCGCGATTTGCCGTTCCAGCGCGGGAATCTGCGCGGCGCTCGCCGCCTGGGCCGCTTCGGCGCTGGAAGTTTCCAGCTTCGAGGCCACCCCGCCGCGCAGGCGGTCGTTGAACAATTTGAGGCTCTGGCCAAAGGTATCCTCGGCCCGATGGGAGATCGCCAGCTCTTCGTCCAGTTCGAGCAGTTCGAAATAAGCGGTCGCCACCTCGGTCACCAGACTGAGGCGCACGCCGCGCTGCGCCGCCGCGGTCGCCAGGTAACGGTCGCGGGCGACTTCGTCCAGGCGCCGCACGCGGCCCCACAGATCGAGTTCCCAGGCGGCGCCGAGATACCCGTCAAAGCCGCTGGCGGTCGCGCCATTGCCGGCCGTGTACGCATTGCCCAGCAGCGCGTTCTTGCCGCGGTCGGCGTTTCCGGCGTAACCGATCGCGGGCAGGAACTGGCCGCGCGCCTGCGCCTCGACCGCCCGCGCCTCCTCGACCCGGACGGCGGCCAGTCGCGCATCGAAGCCCTGGTCCAGTCCGGTGCGGATCAGTGCGGTCAGCACCGGATCGTGAAAAAGGCTCCACCACGGCAAGTCGGCGAGCGAGCGCTCGGTCGCTTCCCCGGCGTCGCGGTAGGCCGCGGGTGCGGACACGGGCGGCCGGTGATAGCCTGGACCCACCGCGCAGCCGCCGGCGGCGACGACGAACACAATCCACGCCCGGCGGATCATGGCGGCGGGGGCGCCGGATGGGCCGGATCGGCGGCCGCGGCGGGCTGGCGGGCCCGCCGTTTTTCGGCGCCGCCCCATTTCTCGACCAGGTAAAACATCACGGGGATCAGGAAGATCGCGAGCACGCTGGCGGCCAGCATGCCCCCGATCACGACCGTCCCCATCACCCGGCGGGCAACCGAGCCTGAGCCGCTCGCAAGCCAGAGCGGAACGCAGCCCAGAATGAAGGCAAACGAGGTCATCAGGATGGGCCGCAGGCGGATCTTCGCCCCCTCCAGCGCGGCCTCGATGAGCGACTGGCCGTGCTCAAACCGGGTGCGGGCAAATTCCACGATCAGGATGGCGTTCTTCGCCGCCAGCCCGATGAGCATGATCAGCCCGATCTGCGCGAAGACATTGTTTTCGTATTCCCGGCCCCGCAGCAGCAGGGCGCCGTAGGCGCCGAAGACGGCGACCGGGACCGTCAGCAGCACGCTGAAGGGCAGCGACCAGCTCTCGTAGAGCGCGGCCAGGATCAGGAAGACGAACACCACCGAGAGCCCGAAGATCGCCGCCGGCGGGACGCCCTCGCGGGCCTTCTGCTCCTGGTAGGACATGCCGAGGTAGCCGAAGCCCATTTCTTTGGGCATGGTGCGCGCGAACACCTCTTCCAGGGCCGCCGTCGCCTGGTCGGAGCTGTAGCCTGGGGCGGCCGTCACGTTGAGCTGCGCGCTGCGGAACAGGTTGTAACGCATGGTGAATTCGGGGCCGAGCTTCTGCTCGACGTGGGTCAGGGTCGACAGGGGGACCATCACCCCGTCGTGGTTGCGCACGTAGTAATCGGAAAGTCGATCGACGCTGTTGCGGTACTCGCCCTCCGCTTCGACGTAGACCTGCCATTGCCGGCCGAAGCGGTTGAAATAGTTGACGAAGATTCCGCCCATGTAGCACTGCAGGGTGCGATAGAGATCGGGCAGGTTCACGCCTTGCTTGAGCGCCTTCTCGCGGTCGACGTCGACGAACACTTGCGGGACCGCGGGCAGGAAGGTCGTCGTCACGCTGGCCAGCTCCGGCCGCTGGCGCGCCGCGTCGATGAATTTGTTCACGTTGTCCGCGAGGAAAGAGACGTCCTTGCCCGCGCGGTCCTCCAGGACGAACGTGACGCCGCCCGCCGTGCCGACGCCGGGAATCGCGGGGGGGGCAAAGGCGAAGGCCGTGCCTTCCGGGAGCTGGCGCAGCGCGGCGTTGAGGTGCGCCTTGATGGCGTCGTAGCGCTCCGCCGGTTTCGTGCGTTCCGACCACGGCTTGAACGTGACGAAGAAGAAGCTGTTGTACGTGCTATAGACCGTGCTGAGGAGGCTGAAGCCGATGACCGAGGTGTATTTTTGGACGCCGGGGGTGTTCTTGAGGATGTCCTCCACCCGGTGGGCCGCGGCCGCGGTGCGCTGGAGCGAGGCTGAATTCGGCAGCTGCAGCTGCACGTAGCAGTAGCCCTGGTCCTCATCGGGCAGAAAAGCGCTCGGCACGCTGCGGCCGAACAGCACCGCGCCGACGGCGAAGCCGGCCAGGATCGCCACGCCCACCAAGCTCTTGTGAATGAGCACCCGGGAGACGCCGACGTAGCCGTCGGTCGCCCGTTTGAAGCCGCGGTTGAACCAGCCGTAGAATCGGCCCAGCGGACCCTGGGACTCGGTCTTTGGGCGCAGGAGCATCGCGCAGAGGGCGGGGCTCAGCGACAGGGCGTTGAAGGCGGAGATCATCACCGAGATGGCGATCGTCAGCGCAAACTGCTGGTAGAGGCGCCCGGTGATGCCGGGGATGAACGCGGTCGGGATGAACACAGCGGCGAGGATGATCGCGATCGCGACGACCGGCCCGGAGACCTCGTGCATTGCCTGCAGCGTGGCCTCGCGCGGGGCCATGCCCTCTTCAATATGATGCTCCACGGCCTCGACCACCACGATCGCATCGTCGACCACCAGCCCGATCGCCAGCACGAGGCCAAACAGGGAGAGCGTATTCACCGAAAACCCAAAGAGCGGGAAAAACATAAAGGTGCCGATCAGCGACACCGGCACGGCGAGCAGCGGGATCAAGGTCGCCCGCCAGCCCTGCAGGAAGATGAACACCACGATGACGACGAGCACGAGGGCCTGCCACAGGGTCGAGGAGATCTCCTTCACGCCCTCGGAAACGGCCAGGGTCGTGTCGAGGGCGACAATGTAGTCGAGATCGGCGGGAAACCGGGTCTTCAAGTCGGCCATCGCCTTCTTCGCGCCCGCGGCGGCATCGAGCGCGTTCGAGCCCGGCAGCTGATAGACCGCGACGATCGCGGCCGCCTGGCCGTTCAGCCGGCCGAGCACATTGTAGAGTTGGGCGCCCAGTTCGACCCGCGCCACATCCTGGAGGCGAACGATGGATCCGTCCGGATTTTCCCGCAGGACGATGCGGCCGAATTCCTCCGGCGAGGTGAGCCGCCCTTGGGCCCGCACCGAATAGGTGAAGTCCTGCCCCTTGGGCGCGGGCTCGGCGCCGATCTGGCCGGTCGGATTGACCGTGTTCTGCGCTTGAATCGCCTGGATCACCTCGCCGACGGTGATGTTGAGCTTGGCGAGCTGGTCGGGTTTGACCCAGAAGCGGAGCGCATACTGTCCGGCGCCGAAGACGGTGACGCTGGCGATGCCGGGGACGCGGGTCAGCGCGTCGTTGAGGTTGATGTAGGCGTAGTTCGCCAGAAAAGTGCTGTCGTAGGTGCCGTGGGGCGAATACAGCGCAAAGAGCAGGAGGGGGGCGGTCAGCGCCTTCTGGACCGTCACCCCGTACTGCGCGACGTCCGCCGGCAACTGGGGGTTGGCCTGCGTCACCCGCATCTGCGAGAGGATCAGGTCGGTGTTCGGGTCGGTCGCGACGTCGAAATCGGTCGTGAGCCGGAGCGACCCGTCGCTCCCGTTGATCGAGTACATGTAGTTGAGGTTGTCCACCCCGCTCATCTGCTGCTCGATCGGAGTGGCCACCGACTGCTCCACGGTCTGGGCGTCGGCGCCGACGTAGGTCGTGGTGATGCGGCCTTCCGGCGGCACGATCTTCGGGTATTGGGCCACCGGCAGGCCGAGCAGCGAAACCAGCCCGACGATCACGGTCAGGATTGAGATGACGATCGCAACGATCGGGCGATTGATGAAAAAGCGGGACACGGCGGGCGCGGGTTCGGCCTCGGCTCAGGAGCCGGTATAGGGCGTCGGCTGGACCGTGCCTCCGTCCTTCACCTTCTGCAGGCCTTCGACCACGACCCGGTCATCGGGCTTTAGCCCGCTCTCGATCACCGTTTTTCCGCCGACGATCGGGCCCAAAGTCACGTTGCGCAGATGCACCACATTCTGAGCATCGACCACCGCCACCTGGTAGCCGCCTTGCAATTCGGTCAAAGCCCGCTGCGGGACCAGGAGCGCGCCGGTTTCGGTGCGGACCACGGCGCGCACCCGGCCGTACTGGCCCGGCCGCAGCAGATTGTCCGGATTGGGGAAGAGCGCGGCAATCCGGAGCGTGCCGGTGCCCGGATCGATCTGCCGGTCGGCGGCGTAGAATTTGCCCGGATGCGGGTAGGTCGTTCCGTCCGAGAGGATCAGCGCGAAGGTCACGTCGGGCGGAAAGCCGTCGGGGCTGGGGTGATCGCGGTTAAACGCCAGATAGGTTGGTTCGCCGATCGGAAAATACACCTTGATCGGATCGAGCGTCGAGACGGTGGTGAGCAGACCGGTGCCGGGCCCGACCAAGTCGCCAATCTGCGCTTGGATGAATCCGGCGACCCCCGCCACCGGCGCACTGACCGACGTGAAACCGAGATTGAGCTGCGCCTGCTCGACGGCGGCTTGGGCCGCCGCCACTTGGGCCTGGGCGGCGAGATGGGCCTGCACCGCGTCGTCCAGTTCCTCCTGGCTGATCGCCTGTTCGGCGGCCAGCGGACGGTAGCGCTTCTCATCCGCGGCGGCTTTGCCCAGTTGGGCCTGGGCCTGCCCCAGCTGGGCCTGCGCCTGCGCGAGCTGGGCCTGGAACGGCCGCGGGTCGATTTCGAACAGCAGGTCGCCGGCGCGCACCACCGAACCCTCCCGATAAGCCTGGCGCACGAGGGTTCCACTCACTTGGGCGCGGATTTGCGCATCCACAAATCCCGCGAGCGTGGCAACCCATTCTTCGGTCACGGGCACGTCGGCCTGCGCGACCGGCGTCACTTCAACCGTCGGGGGCGGCGGCGGGGCGTTACTGGATTTTTTGCAACCGGCAATCAGGACAAGAGCAGCCAGGGCGGCGGCGAGCGGACGCAGGTGGGAAGGCATGTCGAAAGGTGGCCTCGCTTATATAAGTGGATCGCGCGCAAACGCAAATGGCAGCAGCGATCCGTCGGGGCTCCTTTTTGCCGGGCGGATGCCTCTCCGGGCGCCGAACGTCCCAGCACCCGGTCGCCCTCCGAAGCATCCGGCCGGCAAAAAGGAGCCCCGACGGATCGCTGCTCCGGGCCGGTCTAGCGCCGCAGCCCGAGGAATTTGGCCAATTCCCGCACCGCGGGGGCGACGACGTGGCCACGCCGGGCCCGCCGCGAGAGGGTCGCCAGCCGGCGGCCCGGCCGGTCAGCCCTCAGGTCGACGTGGCCCACGGACGCCCTCGCGGATCAGCGGCGGGAGCCGCGATACGCCGCGGTGAATTGCCGGAGGTCGTCGGCGGACACTTCCGAAACCGCCAAATAGTTCAGGCCGTCCTCCGCCCAGGATTCGAGCTGAAAGCCGGCGCGCTCACTATGACTATCCGCGATCGCTCCGCCCTCGGCCGGCCACACGAACAAATCGATGGTATGCTTGCGGCGCCCGAAGACGATGGCCGCCGCGGTGCGGCCTCCGATCTGGTCCAACCGTCCCCCCAGCAGGGGGAAACCGGCGGCGGCGAGATCGGTGACCGGCGGGGAAAAGTCGATCTTGCCGGCGAACCACGGCTTGACGGTGTGCTGGTCGGTGGAAACGACATCCAGGAGATGCCCCGGCTCGAGCGAGCGCACGTGATCGGCGATCGCTTCATTGGCGAGCAACCCGCGCCCGGCGCGGGCGGAGCCCCACGTAAAGCCGCCGCCGAGGGCGAGCGCCAGGGCGGCCGCCATGCCTCCGTAGGCCCAGAAACGCTGACTAGTCCACGCCGCCCCGCGGACGGTAGCCGCGGGCCGAGCCGCCGGCAGGCGGGCGCGCAGCTTCGCTTCCAAGCCGGCCGGGGCCGAGTGCCGCGGGAGGCCCGCGCGCAGGGCGGCCTTTCGCGCGCGGAATTCGGCCAGCCGGCTGGCGCAGGCCGCGCAGCTCTGTGCGTGGGCCTCGACCTCGAGCGTGCGGGCCAGATCGAGTTCGTCGTCGGCGTGGGCCTCCAGCCAGGGGCGGATCGCGTCACAATTCATGGGCGAGGTCCTTGCGTAAAAGCTCCTGCAAGACGGTTTGCAGCTTAAGGCGCGCCCGGGACAGGCGCGACATCACGGTCCCCAAGGGGATGTCCATGACGACCGCGATCTCCTTGTAGGGGAGCTCCTCGATTTCATGGAGCACGATAATTTCGCGGGCTTCCGCGGGCAGCTGTCCCAGGGCTTGGGGCAGAAACTCCTGGGCCATCGCCTGGCGCCACGGCGCTTCGCCCGTCGGCGTATCCGCGGCGGCCGCGTGGACCGTTTCGTCAAAGGGCGCGTCCCCCTCTTCGCGCCGGGTTTGCCGCAAGCGGGAGTAGCAGGCGTTGCGGACGATCGCCAGCAGCCACGTGCGGCCGTCGCCGCCGCGAAACCGGGGGAAGGCCCGGTAGGCCCGCAGGTACCCGTCCTGCACGCAGTCCTCGGCGTCGTGATCGTTGCGCATAATCCAGCGGGCGAGGTTGTAGGCGGCGTCCCGGTGGGGCAGAAACGTCCCGGAAAAATCGGGCGCAGCGGCAACCGGAGACTCGTCCATAAGATAAGGTACGCGCGCGGGGCGGGTTTTATTCCCTCCCGCAAAACAAAGAGGTAGCGGCGGAATAAACCGCGCGGCGGTGGGGTAGACAACCGGAATCCTTCTTTTTTCCATGAATCCTCATTCCGACTCGGCCGCCGGCCGCCGCCCTTCCGATCAACCCCTCAGCTCCGACGGCATCGACCGCCGCGGCTTCCTCGAGTGCATGGCGTGGGCCGGCACCGGCCTTTTATGGAGCATTGGCGGCGGCGTGCTCAGTTCGCGGGCGTTGGGCCAAACCACGCCGGCGCTGCCCGGGACCACCGGGGCGTTCAATTTTGTGCAGATCAGCGATAGCCACATCGGTTTCAGCAAGGCCGCCAACCCCGATGTCGCGGGCACTTTTCGCGAAACGATTGCGCGCATCAACGCCCTGCCGCAGGCCCCGGATTTTCTGTTGCACACCGGCGACCTCTCGCACGGCGCCAAAGCGCACGAATTCGATGCCCTGGAGCAGATGCTGAAGGATTGCCGGACCCGGCAGGTCTTCTACGTCCCCGGCGAGCACGACGTGCTCGAGGCCACCGATCACCAGTATCTCGATCGGTTTGGACGGGGCACGCTCGGCACTGGCTGGTACAGCTTCGATCAGAAAGGCGTGCATTTCATCGGCCTGGTGAACAATGGCAACTTGACCGACGGCGGACTGGGCACGCTGGGCGTGGAGCAATTGGATTGGATGCAAAACGATCTGGCCGCGCGTTCGGCCGAGACCCCGATCGTGGTGTTCGCGCACATTCCACTTTGGATGGTTTATCCGCAGTGGGGCTGGGGGACCAGCGACGGCGCGCGGGCCCTGGCGCTGCTCAAGCGCTTTGGCTCAGTCACGGTGCTGAACGGCCACATCCACCAGGCGCTGCAAAAGATCGAAGGGCAGATGACGTTTCATACGGCCCGGTCGACGGCGTTCCCGCAGCCGGCCCCCGGGACGGCCCCGAAGCCCGGCCCGATCGTGGTGCCGGCTCCGCAGCTGCGGTCATTCCTCGGCCTGACCGAGATTGCCTACGTCGAGACGAGCCACAGCTTGGCGATCGTGGATTCCACGTTGGCGGCCGGCGGGTGAGCCATCCGAGCCCGCGCCCGCGGCGCCCGCCCGTCTCAATTGTCGCTGGCGAGGGCGATGCGGAACGTCGGCGTCAGCGATTTGCGCACTCGGATTTCGTCCTGGACCAAGTTGGTCACCCGGCTGGCATAATCGCGGGTGGTAGCCGGCACGCGCCGGGAGGTCACCGCGCCCAAGCCGCTGTTCCAAACCGCCGCCATGTTCCAGGAATTGGCCGGGATGCCGCGGGCCCGCAGCTGGCCGACGATCCAATCGTAATGCCGGGCGGCGACTTCGTCGGACAGGGAGGTCTGGGCTTGGGCAAACGAGCTGCGTGTGTATTTGGCCCAGACTTCGCGCTTAAACTGATAGGCACCCAGCTCCCCGGCCCGCCCCGGCGGACAGTCATAGTGGTTGCCGGACTCAACCTGGCGCACGGCATAAAGGAAATCCGCCTCCGACTGGGACACGGGATGGAGGAAGGCCGCGTGCGCGTTGGCGACGGTGAAGAACAGGAGCGAGACGGCGGTGATCAGCTTGGATTTCATAGGTGTTTAATTTAGGGGGCGAACCCTAGTTAAGCGCTTTGACATAGGGGGTTGCTGCACCGTTCCATGTTCGATGGGAGCCAGGTCCTAACTCGCTAGTCCGGCTCGGTATCAGAGAGATTATCCCGGGGTGAAATTCATGTTATTCACAAGTTCCTGACCGGGAAATCCCGATTGGGGGGCCTTATTTGAGCGTGATATTGTTCTTCACATCCGACACTCCGGCGACCCCGGCGGCATCCTTCGCGGCGGCGGACTTTTGATCCGCATTGTCGACGAAACCGCTCAATTGCACCACGCCCTTGAAGGTCGTGACGGAGATTTCGAATGATTTGACAGCGTCGTCTCCGAGCAGGGCGGCCTTCACCTTGGTCGTGATGGTGCTGTCGTCGACATATTCGCCGGTGCTTTCCTTGGTCGGGGTGCCCGCGCAGCCGCCGCAGCAAAGGCCGAGGGTGCTGGCCAGGACAAAGAGCGGTATAATTTTCTGCGAGAAGGTTTTCATATAGGTGGGGACGGGTTTGATGTGCCCCCCCATAGACCGGCCCTCCCGCCGGCGGTGCCCCGGTGGGTGCAACTTCCGCCCGGCTCTCCGCCGACGATTAACGACCGCTGCCGTTGGATCCGGTCGGACGGATTTTGTCCAGCAACCGGCGTTCCGTTTCATTCACGGGCGGACAACCTTCCGCGAACCAATACTGGATCACGAGCGACGCATATTCGCTCTTCGCTGCGCCCATCCCCGCAGCCCGGCTTAATATCCGATCCATGATCATTGGAGAGATCACGGCATTGACCTGAGGATTCCGTTTCCGCACACCTGACATAATCGGCGGAAATCTCAAAATGCACTACTAATCAATAATTAGCATAGTAAATCTTAGGATTGGAATTTCAGGACAAGCAGCTATTCAAGTCCTTAGACCCCCTTAACCCCCGTGCGAATTTATTTATGAATACGCCTCCCCCTAATGCGTCCCGCTTATTCCTCGCCAGCCGCTTCGCGCTGGTCGTGACCGCCATGAGTTTTGCCCTGCGCGGCGCCGCCGGCGCCGCTTGGACGGCCCAGTTCCATCTCACCAACGAACAGCTCGGCTGGATCAACGGCACGGCTTTTTGGGGCTTCACTCTGGCGATGATGTTCGGCGGCCCGTTGTGCGACGCCCTCGGTCTGGGTCGGATCGTCGGGCTCGCTTTCGCCGGACATTTGATCGGCATTTTTCTGACCATATTCGCTTGGAATTACGGTAGTTTATATGCGGGCACGCTGATCTTTGGCATCGCCAACGGATCGGTTGAAGCGGCGTGCAACCCATTGATCGCCACAATTTACGCCGACGAAAAAACGAAGTACCTCAATCGATTTCATGTCTGGTTCCCCGGCGGGATTGTCGTGGGCGGCCTGTGGGCATTTCTCGGCGACCGTTTCGGCCTAGGATGGAAAATCGAATTCGCCGCCATGCTCATCCCACTGGCGACGTACGCGTTCCTCTTTGTGGGCCAATCTTTTCCCCCGACCGAGCGGGTCCAGAGCGGGGTATCGACCGGCGCCATGTTTCGCGCCTGCCTGCAGCCGCTTTTCCTCGTGCTGGTGGCCTGCATGTTTCTGACCGCGTCCACCGAATTGGGGACCAACCAATGGATTCCGACCATCTTGGCCCCGGCCGGCGTTTCCGGTATTCTCGTGCTGGTGTGGATCAACGGACTGATGGCGGCCGGTCGCCAATGCGCCGGCCTCGTCGTTCACCGCCTCTCTCCTTTGCGCATGCTCCTGGGCAGTTCGGTGCTCAGCGGCGTGGGTCTCTACGCCATGAGCCGATCCCACGGCCCGATGCTCTTTGCCGCCGCGACCGTGTTTGCGCTCGGCGTCTGTTTCTATTGGCCGACCATGCTCGCGTTCGTCAACGAACGCTTCCCGGCCACTGGCGCGCTCGGCTTGGCGATCATGGGCGGGGCCGGGATGCTCAGTGTCAGCGTGATCTTGCCGGTCATCGGCCATTCCTACGATCACGCCATCGCCACCCGGCTGCCGGGCGACCAGACGGTGGCCAGCCTCACGGCGGCGGCGGCGGGAAGTGATTTGAGCTCGCTCTGGCTGCGGATCCAGGCCGACGCCGGCCTCCAGACGCTGGGACGAATGGTCCTGTTCCCGGTGATTTTGGCGGTCGTGTTTGCGGGCTTGCCCCTTTGGCTCAAACGCGCGGCGCCGCCAGCATCCCCGGAATGATCTTTTTTTGTGTCCGGCCGATAGCGGGTTGGGCGGGCTCCCTTGTCCTGATGGCGACGCGTGAAATTCAACCCATCATTGGCGCAGGCCGAATTTGCCGCTTCGGCTGGCGCTGGCTCCGTTTCGAGTCCAAGCTGCCCGGCGATGCCTGAGGATCCCCCCGCCAGCGATCGGGATTTTGGCGCGCTTTATCGGGCGACCGTCGTCCCGCTGCGGCGTTACCTGGCGCGCTTGCTGGGAAATTCGACCGAAGCCCAAGATGTGGCGCACGATGCCTACTTGCGCATTTATCCTCAGGAAGGGAAGGCCGCCGCCGAACGTCCGGAGGCGCTGCTTTATGTGACGGCGCGGCGTTTGGCGATCAACCGGCTGAAGCGGCGCAGCATCTCCCCGTTCGCCCGCGAGGCCTTTAACGAGGACACCGCGGCCGCCGCGACCCCGGGCGTGGCGCAGCAGGTGATGGCGCGCCAGGAGTTGCAACAGCTGGAGCAAGCCATCGCGCAATTGCCCGGGGGCTGCCGCGCCGTTCTGCTCCTGCGCAAGGTCGAACAATTGTCCCACCGCGAGATTGCGGAGCGCCTGGGCATCGCCGTCAGCACCGTCGAAAAACAACATGCGCGGGCTTTGCGCCTGTTGCGGGCGGCGCTGGCGCCGCCGGCTCCGCCCGGAACCGAAACGCCGGGCGCGGAGCGGGAGGCCCAGTCATGAATTCATTTCCACCTCCGCCGGAATCGGCGGCCGATGAACAGGCCGCGCTGTGGGCGGCCCGGCTGGACGGCGGCACGCTCAGGGCCGGCGATCGGCGCGCGCTGGAGGCGTGGCTGGCAGAGGCTCCGCCGCATCGGGGGCTCCTGGCGCAGTATTGCCAATTTTCCGCCGACCTCGAGATCCAGCTGGGCGCCTTGGCGGTTCCGGCGCCGCGGCGGCGCGCGACCCCGCGCCCGCGGCGGTGGATCGCGCCGGCGATCCTGGCCGCCGCGGCTGCGCTCGCCGTGGCGGTGTGGGTGAAGCGCCCGGCGAGCCAAATCGAGACGGTCGCGACGCCCGCCGGGCACCGCCAGTCCTTTACGCTCAGCGACGGCACGCAAATCGAACTCAACGCCCGCACCCGCCTGCATGTGGAGCTCAGCGGCGCGGAGCGGCGGGTGCGGCTCGCCGATGGCGAGGCGTTTTTCATGGTCAGCAAGGACAAGACCCGGCCTTTTACCGTTGAGACGGCGGCCGGCTCGGTGCGGGTGACCGGGACGACCTTCGACGTCTGCAGCAATTCGGCCTCCGCCCTGGATGTGATGGTCGTCGAAGGACACGTGCAGGTGCGTCCCGGCCAACCCGGCGGGGCCGAGCCCTATCTGCTGGGCGCAGGCGACGCGCTCTCGGCCCGGGATCAGCGGGTGTCGCGGCGCCAGCTGTCCGCCGATGACTTGGCCGACGCCCTGGCCTGGCGGCGCGGCGAAATCGTGCTCCGCGGGGTGCCGCTGCGCGACGCTTTGGCCGCCTTTGGCCGCTATCACGGAATCGCGATCACGGTCGACCCTGACGCCGGCAGCAAGCTCTGGGGCGGCCAATTGAGCCTCGACGATCTCGACGGATTTTTTGCGACCCTGGAGAAAGACGCGGGGGTGCGCGTGGCGCACGAGCCGGACGGCTCGGTGCACGTGAGCCTGCGGCCCCAACCCTGACCCGGCCCCGCGTTCCCGTCGACGTGCGTCCTCTGGCCGTTTCGATCCGCCTCTTGCTGCTGGCCGCCGGCGGCCTGCTGCCGCTGGCGGCGCCGGCCGAGCCGGTGGATTTCAACGTGCCCGCCGAATCGGCGGCCGACGCCCTGCTGGCCTTTTCCCGGCAGGCGAAGGTTGACGTGCTCTTTCCCTACGACGACCTGAGCCGGGCCCGCTCGGCCGCTGTGTCCGGCCGCTTTGAGCCGCTGGCGGCGTTGGCGGGGTTGCTGCAGGGCACCGGATTTGTGGGCCGGCGCAACGCACAGGGAAAATTCGTGATCACCGCTTCGGGCGCGATCGCCGGGCGGCTGCTGGCGCCGGACCACGTCGGGGCGCGCGGGATCCGGGTCGCGATTCCGACGGAGGACGAGGCGGTGCTCACCGACGAAAACGGCGATTTTAATTTTCCGTCGCTGCCGCCCGGCACCTACCGGTTGGTGGCCAGCGGCGGCGGCTTTGAAGCCCTGGAAATTCCGGACGCGCGGGTGGAGGCCCGCCGCGTGTCCGTCCTGCCGCCGCAATCGCTGCAGACCGGCAATGAGCTCATCCGCCTCGAGGCCGTCGTGGTCCAGGGCGAATCCGATCAAGTCGGGCGTCCGGGCGGCGGCGCGGCCGGCTCGTCGGATCGCACGGCGGCGGGCAATCTCGATCTGCCGCGCACGCCCGACGATCCGCTCGAATATGACGTCTACACCCGCGACCAAATCACCCGCAGCGGCGCGGTGAACCTGAACGAATTTCTGCAGCGGGAATTGCTCGACAGCTCCGCCGAGACGCCCGACCCGGGCGGGGGCAGCCCGAGCAATCTGTTCTCCGGGAGCTCGAACCTGAACCTCCGGGGCTACGGCAATGACGAGACGGTGATCCTGGTCAACGGCCGGCGCCTGCCGGACATTCTGACGACGGGCGTTCAGCCCTACACCGCGGCGCCGGATGTGAACTTGATTCCGCTGAGCCTGGTGCAGCGGGTCGAGGTGCTTCCGCTGTCCGCGTCCGCGCTCTACAGCGGCAATCCGGTCGGCGGGGTGATCAACATCGTGCTCCGCTCGGGCGCCAATGCGAATACGACGGAGGTGAATTCCACTTACACCAACGCCCTCCGCCGGTTCGATGCGCCGGAGTCTTCCTTGTCGCTGCTGAATCTGGAAACGCTGCTGAACGGGAAACTGCACGTGCGGCTCGGGGCCAGCTTCACCGCCGCGATGCCGCCGACCGAGGCGGAACTGGGCTACCATCAGGCCAATCAGGGAGCGCTCCCGGCGGTGGGCGACTCGGTCACGGGTGCCACGCCCAACATCGCGACCATTGCGCCGAGTGTGGGCGCCCCGTTGCCGCCTCTTTTCGGCCCGGGAACGTCGCCGGTCACGTCGGTGGCGCCGGGCGCGGACGGCTCCGGGGGCCTCGCTGCGTTCACGGGCCGGCAAGGCGTGCGGGACACCTCCTTCTATTCGAGTTTCGGCGGCCTCTCGACCTCGACCGATAGCCTGGGCTATGCGTACGGCCAGCGCGAGCGCCGGTCGGTCTACGACGGCGCGGTCGACTACGACGTGCGCCCTTGGTTCCAGCTTGGCGTCGACGGGACTTACGCGCGGACCGTCATCAATCCGGGCTACTCGGTCGTGCCGGGCAATCTGACGCTGAGCGCCAGTTCGCCCTTCAATCCCTTCGGCCAGGACGTCGCGGTTTCGCTCAATGAAACGACCCCCTTGCTCGGCCAGGGCTACAATCAGGCGCAGCTGGAATACGCCTCGGGCATCCTCGGTCTGGTGTTCAAGCTGCCGTCGGACTGGCGTGTGACCTGCGATGGTCAGTTTGCCGAGACCTTGGCCCGCTACCGCGCGGTGGCCGGCGCCGATCCGCTGGCCTGGCAGCAGCTCGTCGATGCGGGCATCTACAATCCGCTGCGCGACACGCAGGTCTACGGGCCGCCGCCGCAGTTCTACGACCAAGTGCTGATCTACGATGGCGGCCGGGGGCGGTTCGTCACGCTCGGCAACTACGATACCCTGGACGCCGCCGCCCGGGTTTCCAATCAAACCCTGACGCTCCCGACCGGTCCGAGCGTCGTCAACGTCGGGGCCGACTATCGCCGCGATCATTTTGGCAATTTGAGCGAGCCCCTGCGTTACGGGGATGGCGATCTGGTGGGCACGCCGGATGAATGGACCGGGCGCACGTTGCAGGAGTACAGCGTCTTTGGGGAATTGCAGGCGCCGGTGGTGCCGGTGGCGTGGCTCCCGTGGTGGTTGCACCAGGCCGAGGCCGATTTGGCCGTGCGCTACGATGCGGCCGCCGATGCGAGCGAAACCAATGTCGCGCCGACGTTGGCGCTGAAGCTGGACGGCCCGGGCGGTTTTTCACTCCGCGGGAGCGTGACCACCTCCAACCGCTTTCCCACGCCGGGTCTCAGCCAGGAGACCGTGGGTTCGGGCTTGCCCGGCGGCGATACCGCGGCGGCGGAGCAGCTGACCTTTGATCCGGAACGGGATCAGCACTACCTGATCCCATCGACCGACCAGCTCAATCCGGTGCTCCATTCGGAGGAGGCGGTCACGCAGACGGCCGGAATGCTGTTCGAGCGCGGCACGGTGCGGCGCCTGCGGGTGACCTTGGATTTTGAGGATACGATCAAGCACAACGAGGAAGCGTATCTGGATGCGAACGCGGTGCTCGCCCTGGAGCCCCTCCTGCCCGGGCGCGTGACGCGCGCGCCGCTGACGCCGGGCGATCCGCACTCGGTCGGACTCGCCACGTTCGTCCTGACGGGCGCGACGAATATCTATTTGCGCCGCTCGCAAAACCTGAATGCGTCGATCGACTATGACTGGAACGAATGCGCCGGCGGCACCCTCGAAGTTTATGGCCGGATGGTTTATTTCCTCAGCTACGACCGCCAGATTCTGGCGGATTCGCCGCTGACCGATGAGCTGCGCGATCCGGACGGCTCCGCCCCGGACCTCTTGCGCCTGCGCGGAAATTTCGGCGCCAGCTGGTCCAACCGGCACTACGGCCTGGGCGTGGACGGGCATTATTACGACTCGCGCATCCTCCCGGTCGTCGACTGGATTTACCAGGGGAGCGATCAAATCGGCCGCTATTGGCAATTCGATTCCTATCTGCAGGCCGATGTCGGGCGGTGGCTGCCCTGGAAGGGCGACCGCACCGGCCTCAAGGCGCAGGTGCGGGTGAACAATATCTTCGGTTGGAGCTACCCTTTTTACGGCCTCGAGACCTCGGGCGCCGGCGTGGAGCCATACGACGACTGGCGGGGCCGCACGTATTCGCTTTCGCTGACGGCGACGTTCTAAGCGGATCCGCGCCAGCGATTATTCGCGGGCGGCAGTAGCGGTTCGGGCGCCGTAAATTGTCATTGGGGGCAGCCGCATGAATTCGCCGTTTCGCCTATGACCCCGCCCGGCCGCACGTATTTGGAAATCAACCATTCCCTCTCCGGTTCCGACCGGGAGGTCAGTCCGGCGGAAGACGCCCAATTGCGCGAGTTGTTGAAGCGCTGCTCCCCGTGCACCTACTATGCCGCTTATCAGTTTCGCCGCACGGGGGACCTGGGCCGCCTGCCGGCGATTGTCGGCGGGGTGATCGAGCGGTATGTCGAACCGGCGCTGCGGCCGAAGCTGAAGGATCCGTCCGACGGGCTGCGGCTGGCGGAAGACCTGGCCATCGACTCGCTCACGATGATGGAGATTGTGCTGCTGGCCGAAGACGTGCTCGAAATTTCCATTGCGAACGAAGAGCTCCGGCATTTGCGGACGTTGGGCGAAGTCCAGCGTTTCGTGGCGGCAAAGGTGCGCGAGCGGCCGAACCCGAACCCGGGCGCGACCGACGATTCCACCGCGCAACGCGGGCCAGATGCGGCCTGAGCCGATGGCGACGGCCCATTATTTTGTCGATCAACAAACACCCTCCGTCGTGGCGGCGGAGGGCGCGCTGCGGCGCGTTTGGCAGGCTGGAACAGGGTGTCCGCAGACCAGCCTGCCACTTGCCTTTCCCTCCCCACCATGTCCTCAACCCTGAATTCCCCGCCGGCAACCGGCGCCCGCGATCTCGCGATCGTGCGGTCCGAGATTCCGGCCGATCAGGCGCACCTGCGCGCGACCCTGACGCACTGTTTTAAAACCTTCCCCGAGGTGCGGCGATTCATCGATGGGGCGGCGGCACGGTCGGCTCATTTCGGGTCGGAGATCTCGAATTTGAGTCGGTCGGGCCGCCGTCAATCGAAGGGTTAGGCTCCGCCTAAGGGGGCGGCCAACTCGGCCTCGCTCAGGTACGATCGCAGGCGGTGGGGCGGCGTATAGGGGGCATCGGCGGAAACATCCTTGATTGAGTCGCCCAAGCGACGAGCGCGCCCGAAGTGGCGGCGATGGCCGAAAGGGGGAAGGCGGCGCCCAGCATCACGACCGCAATAACCGCTGTAAGACCCCTGGCGAGAGCAGCTTGAGGCGATCCGCGGCCAGGAATCAGCTCGAAATGAGCAAATCAGCCCTGAAAACCATCTGGGGGCCCGAAAAAGCCCGATTTTTGCCCGACGAGAGGTGGAAAAATATAGAATCTAGCTTTTAGGGAAATCGAAAATCGATGGCTTATCTAGCTGCCGGATTCGGCTAAGCCGAACACGTGATTTGTGTTAATCGCGCACCAATATTTTGTAATATATTTGAAAATAGTAAGTTAAGAAAATAAATCTGAACCAGTCCGATTGGCCGCATGTCGACCAAAGACGCGATTTCCTGAGGAAAATGTGAACAACCCGTGAACAAGATTTTTCATTCCATATCGTTCTGATCTTGACGGTTGTGGGTTAAAAGGGAGGAATGTGGGTTGTTATGGGGAACAGCCTCATTTCATGGTCCACTCCGGCAACGCATTTTATACCGGGCTCTTCCGGCATACCCTTGATGACAAGGGGCGACTGACGATCCCGTCGGCGTGGCGGAGCGCGCATGCCGAAGCGGATGTCTTTTTGGCCACCCCCCATCCGGACGGCTACGTCGCCGTCCTGCCGCCGGGTGAAGTCGAGAAACTGCACGCCAAAATTGCCCAGTTGGCCTTGAGCGACGGCGCGGGCCAGGATTTTGCCGCCCGGTTCTTTTCCCGGACGCAATCGTTCTCCTTCGACAAGCAGGGGAGGGTGGGGCTGAACGCCGAACTGCTGAAGCAAGCGGGCATTGCCAAGGACGCGGTCCTGGTGGGCTCGCTCACCAAGTTCAATCTCTACGCGCCGGCGCGCTGGGAGAAGGTCGAAGAGCGGACGGCCGGGGACAATTTCGGCGACATCATGCGCCGCCTGGGAATCTGAGCCATGCGCCGCACGGTCAAGACCTCTTCGAGCCGGGCGGCGCACCGCAAGGCGCTGCCCCACCTGTCCGCCCGCCTCGCTCCGCCCGCCTGGATCGACGCCGAACAAGGCATCGCCTTCACCGCGCTGGTCAGCCGGCGAGTGCGCGACGGCCTGCCGCTGCGCCCCATGCCGGCCAAGAAAACGGTCCGTTCCAAGAAGGCCCCCGATGTGCGCCGTCGCCGCTGAGGAATTCCGCGCGATCATGACGCCCGGTCACCAGCCCGTCCTCCGCGCCGAGGTCTTGGCCACGATCGCCCCCCGTTCGGGCGGCCACTACCTCGACGCGACCTTTGGCGGCGGGGGCCACACCCGGGCTTTGCTCGAGGCAGCTCCGGCGGTAACCGTCACCGCTTTGGATCGCGATCCGGCCGCATTGCCCCGTGCCGCCGCCTTGGCCGAGGAATTTGCGGGGCGGTTTTCCCTGATGGACCTTGATTTCGGCCGGTTGGACGAACTGCCTGCCGAGCCCTTCGACGGCATTCTCTTCGATTTCGGCGTCTCCTCATTTCAGCTCGACGACGCCGAACGCGGTTTTTCCTTCCGCACCGACGCCCCGGCGGACATGCGCATGGATCCGCGCAGCGGCGTGCCCGCCAGCCGGTGGCTGGAGACGGCCACCGAGGAAATGCTCGTCCGCGCGATTCGCGATTTCGGGGAAGAGCGGAATTGGCGCCGCATCGTCCGGGCCGTGCTCGCGGCGCGCGGCAGCGGCGCCCTCGCCCGGACCGGCTCGCTGGCCGAGATCGTCACCGGGGCCATTCCCGCCCCGGAGCGCTACACGGCCAAGATTCATCCGGCGACGCGAGCCTTCCAGGGCATCCGCATCGCCGTCAACGACGAGATCGGCGCTTTGGAGCGCGCGCTCCCGGCGGCTTTTTCCCGGCTCCAATCCGGCGGGGTCCTCTGCGTCATCAGCTTCCACTCGCTCGAGGACCGGCCGGTGAAGCAACTCTTCCGCCGCTGGTGCGGCCAGCCCGAAAGCGCGGCCGATGCCCGCCCCCAGGACCTGCGCACGGCCGTCGCCGAACCCCTTACCCGCCGCCCGGTGCAACCCGGACCGCTCGAACTTGCCACCAACCCCCGCAGCCGGTCCGCCAAAATGCGGGCGCTGCGAAAACTGTGAATCCGCTCCCGCCATGAATTCCTCCTCCCGCTCTGCGTTCGCCAATCACCTGCTGATCTACACCCTCGTGGCGATCGGATTCAGCGGCTCGATCGGCGTGGGCACGGTGTGGCTGCAGCATCAGATTTCCCTGGTCGCGAAAGCCAACAAGGCGATCGAGGCGAAGCTGAAGGACTGCGAGCGCCAGTCGGAGCAGGCGACGACCGAGATCGCCGAAGAGCAGGACGTGAGCGTGCTGCTGGCCCGCAACGCGACCTGGCGCCTGGGACTCATCCCGCCCGGCAAGGAAGCGGTCCAGCAGGTGACCGAGGATCCGATCGCCCATATGGTGCTGAAACACAATCGCGAGGTGTTCGCGGAGGCGAATCCCGCCAACTCGCTCGCGCCGATTTCGCTGCGCCTGGCGCTGCAGCGCTGACCCTCATGTCGCGAGGCTTCGCCTCCAATTACCGGATTTCGCTGCTGGCGAGTCTGATTCTGCTCGCCTTCGGCGGGCTGGGCGTGCGCCTGGTCTGGCTGCACGTCCTGGATCGCAAGGAACTTTTGGGGCACATCCAACAGGTGCGCCATGAGGTGATTGATGAGCCGGCCGTGCGCGGCAACATCGTCGACCTGCACGACAATATTTTGGCCACGAGCCGCTCGATGATCGTGCTGGGCGCCGATCCCAGCGCGCTGCGCCCGGCGGACGAGGGCAAGTGGCCGCAGCTGGCCGCCCTCGCCGGCATCCCCTTGCCCACGCTGGCATCCCTCTTAACCACCAAATTCCGCGCTCCCGCCGGCCCGACGCCGGCGCCGGGTGCCCGCGCCAGTTTGGTGTTTTCTTTGCCGGCGGCGCCGAATGCAACCCCCGGCGCGGCCGCGCCGGCCGCCGCCGCCGCCGATGCCGCTCTCGCGGCCGCCGATGCGGACGACGATACGGTGCTGGCCGATCCGGATGCGACCGGCCGCCGGCCGATCAAATGGGTCAAGCTCAGCGACGAAATCACCGAATCGACCTATCAAAAGATTACGCAGCTGGGCATCGCGGGCATCTACGGCACGCGCACGTATCGGCGCGCCTACCCCCATCATGAACTGGCGGCGCACGTGGTCGGATACGTGAACCAGCAGCAGGAGCCGGTGTGCGGCATCGAGTCATACGTCAATTTCTACCTGCGCGGTGAAAACGGCTGGGTGGAGTCGGAAAAAGACGGCCACCGCCAGGAGCTGGCTCAGTTTCGCACCCGCGAGGTGCCGCAGGCCGACGGCTACAACGTCAAGCTGTCGATCGACGCGGCGGTGCAGACCATGGTCGAGTCGGAGTTGGACGCCATCGCGAAGAAGTACCAGCCGCTCAAGGCCACGATCATCGTCAGCGATCCGCGCACCGGTTTCATCTTGGCCTTGGGCAACTATCCCACCTTCGATCTCACCGCTTACAACAAGTTGACCAAGGAGCAGCAATCGTGGATGCGCAACGTGGCGGTGGATTCGCAGTACGAACCTGGCTCGGTCTTCAAGATCGTGGCGGCCTCGGCCGCCCTGGACCTGGGGCTGGTGAACGTCGATACCCGGTTCGACTGCACGCTGGAGAAGATCGAGTACAAGGGCAAAATCCGGAACCTGCCCAAGGAGGATATCTCCGATCACTTTGTCCACCCACTCACAGTCGCCGAAATCATCGCGCATTCGTCCAACAAGGGCGCGGCGCAGCTGGCCATGCTGGTCGGCGACGAGCGGTTTTACGATTACGCCCGGAATTTCGGGTTCGGCCAGCGCACGGGTTTTCCGGTGGGCAGTGAAATCGCCGGCACGCTCGTGCCGCTCGCCAAGTGGGATGGCCTCACGATCACCCGCCTGCCCATGGGCCAGGGCGCGGTGTCCGCCACCGCGATCCAGATGCAGCAGGCGATGGGCGTCATCGCCAGCGGCGGCCTGCTCCTGCGACCCCAGCTCATCACTCAAATCAGCGACCGGGAAGGCCGGGTGGTCTACGCCTACGGGCCGGCGGTGGTCCGCCGGGTGATTTCGGAGCAGACCGCCCGCACCATGAGCACGTTGCTCGAAGGCGTGGCGAGCGTGAACGGCGGGGCGCCGCAGGCGGAGATTCCCGGCTATGATGTGGCGGGCAAGACCGGTACCGCGAACAAGGTCATGCCCAAGACGCTCCCATCGGGCAAGGTGATCGGCGCTTATTCGCAACAGCATCATGTGACCTCCTTTGTGGGTTTTTTCCCCGCGCACGCGCGGGCGAATGAGCGGCAGGTGGAAATTGCGGTCGTGGTCGACGATCCCGACGCCCACGCCGCCCGGGGCACCGTCTACGGGGCCTGGGTCGCGGCGCCCTCCTTTAAGAATTTGGCCTTAAAACTCATTCCCTACCTGGACATCCGGCCCGGAAGCGCCGTCGTTGCTTCCCCGTCGTTGGCTTTGGAAGGAGGCCGGCGGTGATCGGCTATCTGACTCAAAACTACGCCCTCATCCACGCCCTGCAATCGCCCCCGGTGCGCCGCACCCGGCGCGAAGCTTCGGCCATCCAACGCATGTTCCAAACCGCCCCCAAACTCGCCGACTACCTGCGCCCCGAGGAGATTCTCGCCAGCAAGGGGAATTTGGAATGCCCCATCACCGGCCTGGCCCTTGACAGCCGCCGGATCGTGCCCGGCAACGTGTTTTTCGCGCTGGGGGGCCGGCGCGCCGACGGCGCGCAATACATCGACGAGGCGGTGAGCCGCGGCGCGGCCGCGGTGATCGGCGCCCGCCTGCCGGTGTTTCCGCCGGCCAAGATCGCGTTTGTGCAAGTGGCCGATCCCCGTGCGATGCTGGCGCGCGTGGCGCAGCGCTACTACCGGTATCCCGACCGCGACCTCACGGTCGTCGGCGTCACCGGCACCAACGGCAAGACGACGGTGACCCACCTGATCAAGCAGTTCCTCAACGGCGAGCAGCGCGTCGGGCTGATCGGCACCATCAACTACGATCTGGGCGCGCGCACGGTGCCGTCGTACCGGACCACCCCCGAGTCGCTCGACCTCTTCGGCATGATGGCCCAGATGCGCGACGCCGGTTGTCGCCAGGCGGTGATGGAAGTCAGTTCGCATGGCATCGACCAGCAGCGGATCTTGGGGCTCCAATTTGGCGCGGCCGTTTTCACCAATCTGACCCGCGATCACCTCGACTACCATGGGACCTTGGAGGACTATTTTGCGGTCAAGATGCGGCTCTTCACCGGCGGGGTGGGGGCGCCGCCCAAAGTCGCGGTGATCAATTTGGATGATCCCTACGGGGAGAAGCTGGCGCAGCACCTCGGCCGCGAGTTGCCGGGAGTGCGCGTGGTCACCTTTGGCGAAAACCCGCGGGCCACGGTGCGCGCGAGCGAGCTGGGCCTGCATCCGACGAACACCACTTTCCGTCTGAGTTGGCCCGGCGGCGGCGCCGAGCGTCCGCTGGCGGTCGATTCTCCGCTCGTGGGCCGGTACAACGTCAGCAACTTGCTGGCGGCGATCGCCACGGCCTGGGCTTTGGGGCGCAATCCGGCCGACCTCCTGCCGCGCCTGCGCACATTCAAGGGCGTGCCGGGCCGGATGGAACGGATCGACGAGGGCCAGCGCTTCCACGTCTTTGTCGACTACGCGCACACCGACGACGCGCTGCGCAACGCCCTGGGCATGCTGCGGGCGATCACCCCGGGGCGGCTCCTGGTCGTGTTCGGCTGCGGCGGCAATCGCGACCGGACGAAGCGGCCGCTGATGGTCCGCGCGGTGCAGGAGTTTGCCGATTTTGCCTTCGCCACGGCGGACAATCCGCGCAGCGAGGAACTGGACCAAATTTTCGCCGACATGAAGGCGGGGGCGACCGCGCCGGAAAAAATTGCGTGGGTCGAGGATCGGCGGCGGGCGCTCAGCCTCGCGCTGGATGGCGCCCGGCCCGGCGACTGCCTCTTGGTGGCCGGCAAGGGCCACGAAAGTTACCAGGAATTTGCCGACACGGTGATCCCGTTCGACGATCGCCAGGTGGTGCGGGAACTGATCGGCATCAAAGCGCTGCGGGAGGTGCGAGGATAGGACGCGCGGCGCGTTCCGTCGGCGGATTCCCATGCCCGCCTTCACTCCCGATTTTCTCGCGCGCGCCAGCGGCGGCCATTGGTCCGCCGTCCCGCGCTCGCCCCTGAGCGGATTTGCCACCGACTCTCGCCAATTGCGCCCGGGCCAGGTGTTTGTCGCCATCGCGACTGCGCAGCGCGACGGCCACGACTTTTTGACCGCCGCGGCGGCCGCCGGGGCACCGGCCGCCATCGTCTCGGCGCCGCGACCGGCGCTCGCCCTGCCGCAACTGGTGGTGGCCGACCCCCTCGCGGCCTTCCAAGCCATCGCCCGGGCCCACCGCCGCGGCTTTTCCGGACCGGTCGCGGCCGTGACCGGCAGCGCGGGCAAGACCTCGACCAAGAATTTGCTCGCGCTGCTCCTGGGCGCCTCGCCGGACGCCCATGATTCCCCCGTGCTGGCGACCGAGGGCAATCTCAACAATCATCTGGGCGTGCCGCTGACGCTGACGCGGCTGGATCCCGGGCGCCACCGCTATGCGGTCGTGGAGGCGGGCATCAGCGCTCCGGGCGAGATGGCGCCGCTCGCCGCCATGATCGAGCCGGATCTGGCCCTGGTGACCCTCATCGCGCCCGCGCATTTGGCGGACTTGGGCGGGTTGGAAGGGGTGGCGCGGGAAAAGGCGGTGCTCGCCGCCGGCGTGCGGCCCGGCGGCCTCGCGCTCTTTCCGCCGGCGTGCAGCGAATTTGCGGCGTTTCGGGCGCTGACGGTGCCCACCCGGATCGTGGCGGCCGCGGTGCGCCAGTTGGGCGACTGGACGGAGATCACCCTCGGCGAAGCCTCGCCGCCTTTCCGGATGCGCCGGGTGAGCGCCGGCATGGCCAGCAACGCCGGCCTGGCGATCAGCGCCGCCCTGCGCCTGGGCATCTCGCCCGAGGTCGTCCAGAGCCGGCTCGCGCACTGGTCGCCGGCCCCGCTGCGGGGCGAGGTGCGCCGCGACGGCGGCCGGCTGCTTTATCTGGATTGTTACAACGCCAATCCGGCGGCGATGGCGGACGCGTTGGCCGCCTTCGCCTTCCTCGCCCCGGCGGGCCGGCCGCGCCTTTTTGTGCTCGGCTGCATGGAGGAGCTGGGGGCGGAATCGGCCAGCTATCACCGCGCGCTGGGCGCCGAGCTTCGGCTCGGACCGGCGGATCGGGCGGTGCTGATCGGCGAGCAGGCCGAGCAGATTCGAGTGGGGGCCCGGGCCGTGGGCGCGCGCGACGATCAGCTGACGATCGCCGGGACGCCCGAGGGCGCCGCCGGAATCGTCGCCGGATTTGCGGGCGCAATCTTCATCAAGGGCAGCCGCCGCTACCGCCTGGAAACCCTGGTTCCCGCCTCGGCGGGGGCCCGGGCAGGGGCGCACTGACATGCTGAGCTACCTTTCCGAGTTTCAAAACTACTGGGGCCCCTTGCGGGTCTTCCACGCCATCACCGTCCGCACGATCCTGGCCGCCGGCACGGCCGCGCTGATCGGCTTTTTGATCGCGCCGCGGCTGATCCGCCGCCTGCGCCAGCTCAAGTTTGGGCAGCACTATGACGACGATCGCACCGGCGACCTCGCGCGCCGGTTCGACAAGAAGAATACCCCGACGATGGGCGGATTGCTGATTTTTCTCTCGGTGTTCGTCAGTTCGTTCCTCTGGGCCGAGCCCAATATCTGGGTCTTTGTCGCGCTCTTTGTTTATACGGCGCTGACGGCGGTGGGGTTTCGCGACGACTACCTCAAGGTGGTGCGGAAGAGCCGCGCCGGCATTTCCTCGGGCGAAAAGATCCTATGGCAGACGCTGACGACCATCGCCGCCGTGGCGATGCTGCGGCTGCATCCGGTGAGCGCGGCCAAGATCAGCGAACTGTGGGTGCCGTTCGTCAAGCACCCGGTCATTGCAAGCCTGCCCGTCTGGGCCCTCTTTCTCTTCATTTACTTCTGGCTCGTCGGCTTCTCCAACGCGATCAACCTCACCGACGGCCTCGATGGCCTGGCGATCGGCTGCACGATCACCGTCGCGCTGGTGTACGGCATCATGGCCTACGCCTCGAGTAATGTGAAGATCGCCGACTACCTCCTGATTCCCCACGTGCCGCAGGCCGAGGAGCTGACGGTGGTTTGCGGAGCGCTGGTCGGCGCCGGCCTCGCCTTTCTTTGGTACAATTCGTACCCGGCCGAGGTGTTCATGGGCGACACCGGCTCCCTGGCGCTGGGCGGACTCATCGGGCTGATGGCGTTCATGATTCAGCAGCCGCTGACCTTGGTGATCGTCGGTGGCGTCTTCGTCGGCGAGGCCGTCTCGGTCATCATTCAGGTCGGGTACTTCAAGGCGACCCGGCGGCGCTACGGCGAGGGCCGGCGCTTTTTTCTGATGGCGCCCATCCATCACCACTTTCAACGCCAGGGCTGGCCTGAAACCAAGGTGGTCCTCCGGTTCTGGATTCTCTCGGTGATCTTCGCCCTGGCTGGGCTCGGCACGCTCAAATTGCGCTGACCATGCCCCTCGCCGCGCCCAATTTCCTCGTTCCGTTCTTCACCGCGCCCGTCGCCCTTTTCGGCGGCGGCGTGAGCGGCGAGGGTGCCCGGGCGCTCCTCGGCGCCTTGGGCGCGGACAGTGTGGTATACGACGCCAAGGGGACGAAATTTACGCCGGCCGCGGCCGCGGATCACCGGCTGGTCGTGTTTTCGCCGGGATTTGCGCCGGAGCATCCCTGGTTGGCGGCGGCGCGCGCGGCCGGCTGCGAATGCCTGCCGGAGCTCGATCTGGCCGCCCTGGTCTGGCGGGGACGGCTCGTGGCGGTCACCGGCACGAACGGCAAGACGACCTTGACCGAGTTCCTGGCTCATGCCCTCCGGCAGCATGGCGTCCTCGCGAGCGCCACCGGCAACATCGGTCATCCGTTTTCCCGGTTGGTGGCCGAGACGGCCGGCCGGGACCCCAGCCGGATCGCCGTCTGCGAGGTCAGTTCGTTTCAGGCCGAGTCGCTCCGTTATTTCCAGGCGGAGGCGACCCTGTGGACCAATTTTGCGGAGGATCACCTGGAGCGTCACTGCACCCTGGAGGCTTATTTCGCGGCCAAAGCGGCCTTGGGGCGGCGTTCCGGCCGCGTCTTCGCCGGCTCGTCGGTGCGCCGGTACGCCGAGCAAACGGGCGCCCCGCATCCCGGCCGGTTCGAGTGGGTCGAGACCGAGGGGCAGCCGGCGGACCCGGCGCTGGCGGAAACCGTGTTTGCCGACTATCCGCAGCGGGAGAACTACCTGCTCGCCGCCGCGTGGTGGCGCGAGGAGGGGTATCCGCCCGCGGAACTGCGGGCGGCGGCCGCCAGCTTCCTCCTGGGGCGGCATCGCCTGGCCCGCGTCGCGGTCAGCCGGGGCGTGACGTATTGGAACGACTCCAAGGCCACCAATTTCCACGCCGTAGAGGCGGCGCTCGGCCGCTTCGACGTCCCGGTCCGACTGATCGCCGGCGGCAAGGGCAAAGGCGGCGACCTCGCCGCCTTTGTCGGCCGGATCGCCCCGCGGGTCCGCTGGGCCTATCTCATCGGGGACACGCGCCATGCGCTCGCGCGCGCCTGCGTGGCCGCCGCGGTCGCCCACTCGGTCTGCGGCTCCCTCGCCGAAGCGGTGCGCGCGGCGGCGGCCGCCGCCGGGCCCGGCGACCAGATTCTCCTCAGCCCGGCCTTCGCCAGCTTCGACCAGTTCCGCAATTATGAAGACCGCGGCGATCAATTTGAACAACTGGTCCGCGAAGTGCTCGCGCCGCGGCCGGCCGCCCTGCCGCCGGTAGTTCCCTAACCCCCGGGCCCCCGGGCATTATTCCTTCCTGCTACAATAAATAGATTCAAATCCCGCTGGCCTTCATGAACTATTCGCGGCGAGTCCGACTCAATATTTTACTATGAAATCAATCCTCAGAATCTTCGGCGTCGTGGTGGCCGTCCATGTGTTCGGAATCATCCTGCTCCTTGTTATTCCCGGCTGCAGCTCGACCCGCGCCTCCGCGCCGGCGACGGTGGACTCGGCGCCGGCCGCCGCCCCCGTCGCCAGCCCGCCAGTGGCCGATGCCCCGATGATCACGGCTGCGCCCCCGACCCCCGCCCCGGACATCGCGCCGGCCGCCTCGACCGGCGGGTTCTTCAGCCCCACCCGGCCCAACACCCTCGCCGCCTCCGCCTTGGAGACCCAACCGGTAGCCGACGTCACGCCGGCCTCCACCTATGTGGTGGCTCGGGGCGACAGCCTTTGGACGATCGCCAAGAAAAACCATCTCAAGGTCTCCGAGTTGGCCGCCGCCAATAATCTGAAGAGCGGCTCGCCGCTGCGCCTGGGGCAGAAACTCCTGATCCCGTCCAAGGCCGAGACCGCCCCCGCCCCGCTGGCCGCCAGTCCGGCGCCCGCCGTCAGTGGGCTGGCGATGAGCGACGAAACGGCCATGGGCGCCGCCGCTCCGGCGAAGGCGCCGAGCGGCGAAACCAAGTACACGATCCACGCCAATGAGACGCTCGGGGCGATCGCCCGGAAATTCCACCTGCGGGTGTCGGATCTGGCAACGCGCAATAACATTTCCGATCCACAGAAGATCCGCCCGGGCCAGGAGTTGATCATTCCGGCCGGAGGCAGCCTGGGAGCCCGGCACACCGCCAAATCCACCGCGGCCGCCGCCAAAGCGGCGCCGGCTCCGGCGGCGCCGGTGGCGCCGCCGCCGGACCAGGATCTGGACGCGGGCGCCGGCCCGGGCGCCAGCTCCGCCGTGCCCGTGATCACGATTTCACCCCCCTCGGGCGCGCCGAGCGCTCCGGACGCCGCCGCTCCCGCCAAATAATCGCCGCCTTTCAACCATGGCCGACGAACGGATCCCCGCTGTCCCCCGCGTGCGGCTGCTCGCCAATCCGGTCGCGATCATCGTCGTCTGCGCGGTCGCCCTCACGATCCTCGGCCTCACCATCTTATATAGCGCCAGCGGCGTGCTCAAGGAAGGGGCCTACCACTATCTAAGCAAGCAGTTGCTGGGGATCGGCCTGGGAATCCTGCTGTGCCTGGTGGCGAGCCGCCTCGATCTGGACTACCTGCGCCGCTATGCGTGGTGGATCGCCGGGGCGCTCGCTTTTCTGCTGCTCCTGGTCCTCGTGCCCGGGATCGGGATGAAGGTCGGGGGCGGCCGCCGCTGGCTGGGTTACGGCTCGGTTCGCCTGCAGATATCCGAGTTCGCCAAGGTCGGCATGGTCTTCTGTCTCGCTCATTACTTGGCGCTCAATCAGACGCGCCTGGCCAACTGGAAGTTCGGCTATCTGTATCCGATCGGAATTATTGGGGTGTTTGCGGCCCTCATCATGAAGGAGCCGGACTTTGGCGCCGCCGCGCTGACGCTCGGGGTGGGAGTCGTGGTGCTTTTCCTGGCCGGCGCCAAATGGCGGTATATCCTGCCAACGATCCTTTTGGCGGGTCTTGGCTTCACCGTGGCGGTCATGCACGACCCGGTGCACCGGCGGCGTTTCACCGCCTTTCTCGACGTGGAGAACAACAAGAGCGACGGCACCTACCAACTTTATCAATCGCTGGCCGCCTTTGCCGCGGGCGGCACCGATGGCGTCGGGCTGGGCCAGGGGCGCCAGCAGAACTACTTCCTGCCCGAGGCGCAGAATGATTTCATATTCCCGGTGATTGGAGAGGAGCTGGGGCTGAAGTACACACTGGCCGTGGTGGCGGTGTTCGGGGCCATGTTCCTGGCCGGAGTGATCCACCTGCGGCGGGCGCCCAATCTTTTCCAATTCCTGCTTGTCGCCGGCTGCATTTTCCTCATTTGCCTCCAGGCGCTGATCAACCTGTTTTCGGTGACCGGGCTCATTCCGCCCAAAGGCATGTCGCTGCCCTTTATCAGCGCGGGCATCTCGAACCTGCTGCTGATGGGCATCCTGCTCGGCATCCTCCTGAACACCCAGCGCCGCTGGGGCCGCGCGGGGATTCGCGAACGCGGCCGGTCGATGCGGGAGGTGATGGCATGAGCCGGTTTCTGATCTCCTGCGGCGGCACGGGCGGCCACCTCTCGCCCGGCATTTCGCTGGCCGAGGGCCTGACCGCCCGCGGGCACGAGGTGAAGCTGCTCATTAGTCGCAAGAAAGTGGACGCCCGGCTGATGGAAAAATACCCCCAGCTGCAGTTCGCCCGGGTGCCGGGCACGCCTTTTTCCTGGTCGCCGCTGAAATTCGGCCGGTGCCTGATCTCGCAGGCGCAGGCCATCGTGTTTTGCTTCGGCCTGATCGAGCGGGCGCGGCCGGATGTGATCGTGGGTTTCGGCGGCTTCACCTCCGCCGCTGTCGTGCTGGCCGGGCGGTTCAACCGCGTCCCGGTCGCCCTGCACGAATCCAACCGCGTCCCGGGCCTGGCGATCCGCACGCTGGGCAGCCTGGCGGCCCGCGTCTATCTGCCTCTGGGGATCCGGATCCGTTCGGTCCGCGCGGCGGCGACGCGCCACGTGGGCCTGCCGGTCCGCCGGGAAATCGCCCGCCTGCCGCGGGCCGAGTCCCGGGTGGCCCTGGGGCTTGATCCCAATCAGAAGGTGCTCGCCGTTTTGGGCGGCAGTCAGGGTGCCTCAGTGCTCAACGACTGGACCCGCGCGCATTTCGGGGCGCTGGCGGCCGAAGGCATCCAGGTGTACTGCCTCACTGGACTGGGCAAGGGGGAGCCCGAGGTGCGGGAACTGCGGACCAAGACCGGAGCGCCGGTCCGCGCGATTTTCGTGCCCTTTTGCGACCGTATGGCCGAGTTGCTCTCCGCCGCGGATCTGGTTCTGTCCCGCGCCGGCGCCGGCACCCTCGCCGAGCTGATCCGCTGCGAAACCCCCGCGATCCTGATCCCCTTTCCGCACGCCGCCGACAACCACCAACGCCAGAACGCCGCCTTCTTCGAGCGCCAGGGCGGCGGATTGGTGGTCGGCCAGGAATCGCTCGGCGGACTGGAGGCCGAGGTGATGGAGATGGCCTTCAACGACTGGCTCCTCCGGAAGTTCCGGGGCAATCTGCGGCGCATGGACCGGGCGAACTCGCTCGACCTGATGCTGCGCGATTTGGAGGAACTGGCCGCCGGTTCCCGGGGCAAACCCGGGCCGTCCTTTGTCCCCGCATGAGAGCCGTCCCCCTACCGCCATTGGCCGGACGCACGGTGACGCGCCTCCACTGCCTGGGGGCCGGCGGCATGGGCGTAGCACCGCTCGCGATCTATCTGGCCGGGCTCGGTTTCACCGTGACCGGGGAAGACGATGCGTTCAGCCCCGAGGTGGCCGCGCACTTGGAGCGCGCCGGGGTCGCCCAGAGCGGCCTGCCGGGCGATTGCGAACTGGTGATCGCCTCTTCGGCGATCGCGCGGAGCCATCCCAGCTACGCGGCGGCGATGGCCCGGGGGCTCCCCTTGCTGCGCCGCGGCACCGCGCTCGCCCAAGCCGTCGCGGGCCGAAAATTGGTCGCCGTTTGCGGCGCCCACGGCAAGACGACGACGACCGCGATGCTGATCACGGCGCTGCGGGCGGCCCAATTTCCCGCCGGCTACATCCTCGGCGGCCTCTTTGCCGACGGCGAGAGTCCGGCCCGGGTGGGATCGAACGACTGGGTCGTGGCCGAGATCGATGAGAGCGATGGCACGATCGACGATTTTTCGCCGGAGATCACCGTGGCGGTCAATCTGGACTGGGATCATCCCGACCTTTACCGCCGGCCGGCGGAATTCGAGGCCGCCTTTGCCGCCTTATTCGCGCGGACCCGCGGGCTGGTGCTGGTCAGCGACGCGTGCGCCCGTTCCCTGCGCGCGGCGGGCGACGCCCGTGCGGGCGGGGGCGCGGCGCCGGTGCTGACCTTCGGCCGGTCCGGCGATTTTGCCGGCATCGCCGCGGGCGAAAGTGGCGAACGCACCACGCTGCAACTGGGCGGCCGGTTCACAATCGGGACGGCGCAGGTGCGGGCGCAGGGAGATTTTAATCTGGCCAACGCCACCGCCGCCCTGGCGGCCGCCGCGCAAATGGGCGCGGCCCTGAACGCCCGGCTTTTGGCCGACTACGCCGGGGTCCGGCGGCGCCAGACGGTGCTGGCGTGCGAGGGGGGCGTCACGGTGCTCGAGGACTACGCCCACCATCCGACGGAGATCCGGGCCCTCCTCGGGAGCCTCCGCGGACGGGTCGGGGGCGCCGGCCGGCTGATCGTGGTGTTTCAACCCCATCGCTACAGCCGCACCCGGCAGTTTGCGGCCGAGTTCGCCGCGGCGCTGGCGCTGGGGGACCGCGTGCACCTGTTGGACGTCTATCCGGCCGGCGAAGCGCCGATGGCGGGCGGGACTACGGCCGATGTCTACGCCGAGATGCGCAAGAGCCACGCCGGCGCGGCGGTCAGCTATTTTCCCGGCGGCGGCCCCGAGCTGTTCCGCGCCCTGGCGCGCGAAGTGCAACGGGGCGACTGGGTGGCCTTTGTCGGCGCGGGCGACATCGACCGCCAGGCGCGGGTTTGGCTGGAGGAGCGCAACGCGCTGGCGGAGCAGGACCGGCGCTGGGACGCGGCGGCGGCCGGCCTCAAAGCCCAGGTTTCGGCCGCCACCCGGGTGCGCCGGGAGGAACCGTTGGCCAAGAAGACAACCTTGCGGGTCGGCGGCGCGGCGCGGATTTATGCCGAGCCGGCCAGCGTGGCGGACTTGGCGGCCCTCGTGCGCGGCGCGAGCGCCGCTCGCCTGCCGCATTGGGTGCTCGGGCGTGGCTCCAATCTGATTGTGCCGGACGAGGGGGTGGACGGGTTGGTCCTCTCGCTGGCCCACGAGAGCTGGTCCCGCTTCGAACCGCGGCCCGACGGACGGCTGTGGGTCGGCGGCGGCCTGCGCCTGAAAAACCTGTGCGGCCTCGCTGCGCAGGCCGGTTTGGCCGGCTTTGAGTTTCTGGAAGGCATTCCCGGCAGCGTCGGGGGCGCCCTGCGGATGAACGCCGGCGCCATGGGCGGCTGGATTTTTGACGTCGTGGAGGAAGTGCAGCTCATGGATCCGGACGGCGGCATCCGCACGCTGCCAAAGGCGCAGATGCACGTCGATTACCGCCGCTGCGCGGAATTGGAGGAGGCCACGGCCTTGGGCGCGCTGCTGCGGCCGCCTGGCCGCATCCCCGCCGAGGCCATCAGCGGCCAAATTGAAACCTACCGGACGCGTCGGCACGCCACTCAACCGCGGGAGCCGAGCGCCGGCTGCATTTTCAAAAACCCGGAGGGAAACTCGGCCGGCCGCCTCATTGAGGAGAGCGGCCTGAAGGGTGAGCGGGTGGGGGACGCGGAGATTTCTCCGGTCCATGCCAACTTCATCATCAACCGCGGCCACGCCACCAGCGCCGAAGTGCTCGAATTGATCCGACGGGTGCGCGCCCAGGTGCGCCGGGCCCGCGGCGTCGAACTGGAGCCGGAAGTGCTGCTTTACGGCAAGAGCTGGAAGGAGGTCCTGTGAACGGACCGGTCATCGCCGTCCTCGCCGGCGGAACTTCGGCCGAGCGGGAGGTCTCGCTCGGCTCGGGCCGCGCCTGCGCCGCCGCCCTCGCCCGGTCGTTCCCGACCCAATTATTCTCCGTGGAGGAGGATGCCCTCCCGGCCGGACTGGATCCGGCGCGCCAGGTGGTATTTTCGACGCTGCACGGCACGTTTGGCGAAGATGGCGGCATGCAGCGGCTGCTCGAACAGGCGGGGATTTCCTATGCCGGCACCGACTCGACCGGCAGCGCTCTGGCGATGGACAAGACCCGCGCCAAAACGGCCGCCGCCGGGTGCGGCGTCCGCGCGATCGAGGGTGTCTTGTTCCGCGGCGAGGACGCTCCGTCAGCGGACGCATTGGCCACCCGCCTGGGCGAGGAAATCGTGATCAAGCCCAACGCCGAGGGCAGCAGCGTCGGGCTGAGCCTCGTCTCCGGCCGGGCCGAACTGGCTGCGGTCCTGGAGCACCTGACGCCGGGAGGATGGCTCGCCGAGCGCCGGATCCGCGGCCGGGAGCTCTCGGTCGGCGTGCTCGGCGGCCGGGCGATGGCTGTGGTCGAAATTCGGCCGCGCTCCGGCGTCTACGACTACGCCAGCAAGTACACGAAGGGGATGACCGAGTATTTCTCGCCGGCGCCGCTCCCGGCGGCCACAACCGCGGCGGTCCGCGGTGCCGCGGAGGCGGCCTTCGCCGCGTGCGGCTGCCGCGACTACGCGCGCGCCGACTTCATTCTTTCGGACCCGGGCGAAGCTTTTTTTCTCGAAATTAACACGCTGCCTGGCATGAAAGAAACGAGTCTGCTGCCGATGAGCGCGCGCGGTGCGGGATTGGATTTCATCGCTCTGGTTCGGGAAATGGTCAGTCCAGCGATCGCGCGTATCCATTCGGCTGCGGCCGCCGCACGCCCGTGAGCAAAGATCCGGTCAAAGCCCTCCTGGCCCGCAGCTGGCGAGACATTCCCCAGCAGGTAAAGCCCCGCGCGCTATCGCGCGAGGGTCGCCGCCGCTTCGCCGTCCGCGGTCTGCGGGGCGTGATCGGCCTGGGCATCCTCGGCGTCGCCGGCTGGGCCGGCTGGGAAGTGAAGCTCGCGCTGGACCGGGGCCCCGGTGCGCTCCCGGCGACGGACGCCGCTCCCATCGGCGACCGCGTCGTGCCGGTCACCGACGGGGTGCTGGACAAGGCCTGGCTCGTCCGCGCGCTTGCGCTGCCGCCCCGCGCCACCTTGATGGGCATCGATCCGAAGCTGCTCCAGGCGCGGGTGCTGGCCAGCGGCCAGGTCGCGACGGCGGCAATCGTGCGCCATTTTCCGCGGGAACTGGCGGTGCACATGTCCGAGCGCCAGCCGGTCGCCCGGGTCATGGCGCGGCGAGCCGGCAGTGAGGCCCAGGTCTATTTGGTCGCCCGCGATGGCGTCGTCTACGCGGGGGCCTGCTATGACCCGGAGATGATCAAGACGCTGCCCTGGCTCGACGGGGTGACGCTGACGCCCCAGGGAACGGGATTTGCGCCGTTGCCGGGCATGGACGCCGTCGCCGAACTGCTGGCGCGGGCCCAACTGGAGGCGAAGCCGCTCTACGCAACCTGGAAAGTCGTGTCGCTGGCCCACTTGACCGCCGACGACGAAATCGAGGTGCGGACCGCCGCGGGCGTGACGGTGATGTTTGGGGCGCGCGAAGATTTCTTCCGGCAGCTGGCGCGGCTCGACTTCCTGCTCGATGCCGCGGCGCGGCAAGATCCGCCGCGCGCCATCCGCGAAATCAACCTCGCCTTGGGCTCGCATGTGCCGGTGGCCTTTGCGCCCCTGGAAATTCCGCCGGCCGCTCCCCGCCTCTCCGGCCGTCCCGCCCCGGCGCCGGTGCCTCCGCCCTTCGTCTTCCAATCCTCTCTTGCTCGTGAATTCTAATCATACCATTATCGGGGCGGTCGAAATCGGCACCGCCAAAGTCACGGTCCTCGTGGGCGAGTTCACCGGCCGCGAGCTCGCGATCATCGGCCGCGGGGAATGCCCCTCCCAGGGCGTGATCAAAGGCGCGATCGCCGATTACAAGGCGGCGAGCGACTGCACGCACAGCGCCTTGGAGCAGGCCGAACGGGATGCCGGTGAGCGCATGGATTGCGTGTACCTCGCCCAGTCGGGCGGCCATCTGGAGGGCTTTTATAACGAGGCGGCCCTCAACGTAAAGGCCGCTGACAACATGATCGACCGCAACGACATCCGGACAGTTTGCGATCTGGCGAAGTCCAAGGAGCTGCCGACCGGCCGGGTCGTCGTGCACCATATTCGCCGCCCGTATCGGGTTGACGGGCGCCTCGTGCCCACCTCGCCGGAGAACCTGGTCGGCCAGCGGCTGGAGGTCGGCTACTGGACGGTCCACGGGCAGGAGCAGCGCCTGGCGGACACCATTCATGTGATCCGCGGCTGCAATCTGGAAGTGCGGGAGCTGGTGCTTTCGAGCCTCGCCTCCGGTCACATGGTGACCAATCCCGAGGAGCGGCAGAACGGCGTCCTGGCGATCGACATCGGCGCCGGCACGACCGACTTCGTGCTCTACCGCGACGGCGTGCCCCACACCACCGGCGTCGTGCCGATTGGCGGCGCGCACCTCACCAACGATTTGAGCATCGGGTTGCGCCTGACGGTGGGCCAGGCGGAAAAACTGAAGCTGCGCTTCGGCCGCGCCCTGGTGAACGCCCGGGACAAGGCCGACAAAGTGTGGCTCGACGGCAACTACGCCATCGGGGACCGGCAATTCCCCCGCCTCGCCATCGAGCAGATCACCGCCGCCCGCGCCTGGGAACTCCTGGAGGTCGTCCGCAAGAAATTGGGCCACAGCTTTGCCGCCGAAACCTGCGCCGCGGGGGTCGTCCTTACGGGCGGCTCAGCCAAGCTGCCCGGGCTCGCCGAATGCGCGGCCAAGGTCTTTGGGGTGCCGGCCCATCTGGGCGAAACGCCGGGCTGGGTGGCGGAGGATCTCCGTGAACCGGGCTATCAGACCGCGCTCGGCCTTCTCTATTACGGCGTCACCTCGCGCGCGGACGAGACGTCCTCCCGGCGCCGCAGCGGCGGGTTCCTGCGCAGCGTCACCCGGCTTTTCGCCACCTCCTGATTTTTTGCCCATGAATCTGAACGAATTACCGCTGGAGCACCAACTGCTCGCCGATCGCAACGTGGCGATCAAGCTCATCGGCGTGGGCGGCGCCGGTTCCAACGCGGTCGACCGGCTCAAAATGGAGAATCTGGACCGGCTGCAGCTGGCGGTCATCAACACCGACTATCAGGCGCTCGCCAGCTCCCCGGTGCAGGATAAGATCCTGATCGGCATGAGCGTCACCCGCGGCCTCGGCGCTGGCGGGGACCCGGACCTCGGCCGCGAGGCGGCCGAAGCGGACCGCGAGAAGATCGCCGCCGTGGTGAAGGGCTGCGACCTCGTGTTTCTGCTCGCCGGCATGGGCGGGGGCACCGGCGGCGGGGCCGCGCCGATCGTGGCGGAAATCGCCGCCGAGGAAGGGGCGCTGGTCATCGGTTTTGTGACGCTGCCCTTCAGTTTCGAGGGCGGGCGGCGGCTGAAGCAGGCCGACGAGGCCCTGCGGGCCCTCCGGCAGGTCTGCGACGCGGTGATTCCGCTCCCCAACGATGTGCTCTTGCAGGAAGCCGCGGACAACGAAGCGGTGCTCGATTCCTTCGCCCGGGCGGACGAATGGGTCGGCCGCGGCGTCAAGTCGATCTGGTCGATGCTCTTCAAGACCGGCCTGATCAATCTGGACTTTGCGACCATCCGTCAGGCCTTCCAGCAGCGGGGCGGCAAAACCCTGTTCGGCTTGGGCGAAGGCCGGGGCGAGCAGGCGGTGACCGAAGCGATCGAGAACCTTAAACTCTGCCCGCTGCTGCACACCCCGGAATTTTCCCGCAAGGCGGACCGCCTGCTCGTGAACATCATCGGGGGCACCGATCTGACGCTGCCGAAGGTCAATGAGATCATGGGCGCGGTGGCGGAGCAATTTGGCCGCGATTCCCTCATCATCATGGGCGCGGTGATCGACGAAGCGCTGCAGAACCGGGTCGAGATTTGCGTCCTCGGAACGAGCGATATGGGCGGTCGCGGCACGGCTTTGCCGCGGCGGCCGTCAGCCCGGGCGAAAACGCCGATGCCGCTTCCGGGCGGCGCTCCTGCCGGGATGGCTCCGGGTCAGCGCACTCCGGTGGGCCTGGCTGCACCAACTCCGGGGGCACCGGTCGACGCTGGCGCCGCCAAAGCGGCGGCCGCCAAGGCGGAGCAGGACGAATTTGGCTTTGGGCAGGTCGAAAGCCGGGGCTATTTCGAAAAAACCGATCGCAACCTGTTCGACGGCCAGGATCTCGATGTGCCGACCTATCTGCGCAAGGGGATCAAAGTCATACTTTAGAATTATGGGGGTTCGAGTCCCCCCTCGGGCATCAACATTTAGAAATCATTAGCAAACAGTAATATACAAATGCATTTTTGAGTCCCTTATGAGCCAAGAACGGTCACCTTCTCCTCGGGGGCCGTAGGCGAAAAATGGGCGATGACTGAGTTGTCAGGAGTTGTGTGTTAGCTTTTGTAAGAGAAATTTAGGGGCGGGTGGACGTGCCTGTGCTCATCCGGTCGTGGTTGCGTCGCCCGCCGGGTTGCTGAGTCGGTCGCGAAGTCCATAGTCGTCCGACGCGGTCAAGCGCGCCAAGGTCTTTTCGGCCTCGGCAGTCGGCACGGCTTTGGCTGCGGCAAACCATAAGTCACACGCCCGATCGAAGGTCGGCTGTATCCAGGCGTCTCCCGCGCTTTCCGCGACCTGCCCGTCAGCCTCGATCACCCGGGTGAGAAGTTCGAACGCGGCGTGGGGATCAGCCGGCAGAACCAGCAGCTCAATTGCATCGAGTACGTGGTCCACCCGCCGAAGGTGCACATCGCCGCGGCGGTGGCGGTGGTCGTACTCCCGCTCGCCCTCCCGGATGGTATTCAGTTCGGCCTCCAGGAGCTTCCGCGCCTCCGCCACATTGTCCCCCGCGACAAACGCTCGTACATATGCATCCTTCGGCTTGTCGCGACCGTGGAGCGCATAGCACTTCATCACCAGAAAGTCTGGGAGGGCCGCAACGCGAAGGTTCACTTCTATGTGCGCGCCTTGGGTCATCCGGCCTTCAATCGTGATCGTCTCCGGTGCGCGGAAGGCCGCACCGCAGCCGTCGGCTTGCTGCACTCGGAAGCCTTCAATTTTCTTGGTACGGGTCGAACGCAACTTGAATTCAGTCGGGGCGAGGAAGTCGATGTCGACGCGGATGGGTGCCTGTCCGTCGGCGAGGTCGACGATTGTAAAAAACTGGAACGGCTCCTCGCTGCGCTCGTAGCGACGGGTGTCGAGAAGCAGGTTGAGGAGGTCGGCGTAGCGTCCGTCGGTTAATTTCTGGGAATCGAGGGCGAGGTCGACGTCGATGCTCATGACATGGGGTTCAGAGGCAGTGGGCAGGAGTAGATCAGGAACCCACCCGCCGACGACTACGATACATTCGCGGAATGACGCCAACACTTGACCCACGTCGACCAACGCTCTTCGAGCGGCCGTGGTTTGCCGTTCGGAGTAGTCTCCTGCAAAACGCGGTTCGGGATTCATGGGAGGAGGGCCTTTTTCCATGAGGGTTTCAGGCGACGTTCGAGCACCGCATTGGCCGCCTCTTGTCCGCGGGTACCCGCATGCCAGGTATCGACGTAGGTCTGCAGGGGATGGGTGCACGGCCCAGCCTGATCTTCTTCCTGTGTACCGTCCAAATAACCTGAGTCGGGGGCAGTTAGAAGGACCAGATTTGCACCGGTCCCCACGGGCTTGGCTTTCAGTTCATCTACCGCCCAATCGATATGATCATCGGATGCCATCAGCCAATACTTGAGCTGACGGACCATGGGGGCCTGGCGATCCGCAGCAGAAAATGCCGCCCATGCGATGCGCGTCGCGTTTCCGTTGTTGATTTTCCGCAGCGCGGCTTCGATTTCCTGTCCCTTGAGCAGAGTGAACCACTCGACTTTCGGGATTCGATCAAATCGGTAGGCGTCGCGCCAGGCCGCGAGCAGCTTGGGTTTGTCGGTCACGCGAAACCCTTCGTTCGGTTCATCGACTAAGTGACCTTCGCTGCGTAGGTGAGAGACCACCTTATTTATCAATCCGAGGCTTACACCGGGTTTTGTCTGACTTTGCAGGTCGCGTTGGCTCGACCAGCTGAGTACGTTGTGCTCTGGCTTGAGCAAGGCACGGATCACCTGAGCGGCTTCGGGCGTACCGAGGTTAGCGTCGGGGCGAGCGGTCCGGTGGACGGGCTCGTTCCCCTTGCGTTCAATGTAGAGCAAACCGGGAATACCGATGCGGCAGTTCCCGGCCAAGTCGAACCAGCCCCAGCCGCGGTCCCAGCAGACTTCGCCTAAGCGCTGGGAGACGAAGGGAGCTGCAAATATCCACGAGTGGACGTGCTTTAGTTTCTTGTGAGCATCAAAGTCGCGGGTGATCGCTACTGCCGGGATGTCGGAAGTTTGCGAAATATCCGGTGCGACAGGTACTTGGGAAGGTCGTGGATTCGCCTTACACTCAACCGAGAATTCCAAGATAGGCCCTAATGGCGATTTCGAGTACAGGACAAAATCTCTTCCGCGATCGGGGCCAATTTCAGAAGCCACATCAACTTTCGATAGGGGAATGGCTTCTGAGATAATCTGCCGAAGCTTTGCTTCAAATATCCTTTCCAGCCCCTTAGGCGAGAGGCTGTCTATGTCCACGAATTTAGCTGTGTTCACGATATCGTGAACGGTATGTATTTCGTGAACAGAATCAAGCCCCTTAATCGCTAGATGACCAGCGTGCTGCCCTCGATCCCTGGGATTCTTCACTAGGAGGTCAACGCAGGACGCTTGGCGAGATATCTTCACGGAAGGTGCACATCGCCGCGGCGGTGGCGGTAGTCGTATTCTCGCTCGGCTTGCTGGGGACAATTTCTTGAGGCGCCACGGCGAGCGTCAGTCTCTTCGCCAGCATTTTGGTGGGACGGAGGATGATCATGATTCAACTGCTGGCCGACCATTAAGTCGCGATCGATTGCCCAGGCAATTGAGAGTTGCGTTGCCTGGGCTTTTCATTGGAAAGGTGCTGATGCTCATCGCCAAAGTTACGCCTCATGCTGGTGGTTTCCTCTTGGCGGGCGACAGCCTTGATTTGAACACGCTCCACGAAAGTCTCCACGCGATTTGCCCAAACGAGGATGAAGATTCGGCGAATCCTGATAACCTCGTCCTTCAACTCGCCTATGAGGTACGAAAAGCGAAAGACGGGCATCGGGAAGAAATTCAAGTGCCATGCGAATGGGCAAAGACGGGAAAGAGTAGCTATCGCGGGGTGACCCTCTCTTTGCCCAGGGCTACGATCCAATATGCGTTTCTCATGCGCCTGATCTACCGGTCGCGGTCGATATCGACCGCGGCGCGGGCAGACATCCTGGCATTTGGCGCTGCCGTGATTTCTGCGTTCGAGCAATTGGAAATCAAGAACGCGGAGAAGCTGCTCGAATCCTCGGTTGGTAGCCTGATGGATTGGGAGGACTGGCCCGGCCATGCGCTGATTGATTCGATCGACATTTCCCATCTCTACCGGGCAAAAACAAATTTGAAGCGGGTGGCTGGTATTAAGCGACTGCCGGCAGATTTGCGCGAACATGGGCCACTCGCTAGTGGCATCCTTCGTTCCAGCCAGGCATATGCTAAAGAACACGGCATGCCTATCGAAGATGTCGGAGTGGAGTGGCCCGATGAATCGCCGGTGTACTAAATTGGCGCGCCGCCGATTTTATCGCAACACTGCGGACTGACTTCGCGCATGGGGTTGGGACTCAGCCGTGAACCTCAACCATCGTGGGTTGACGACTTGAGCAAATCGGTCATCATCTTTCCCATGAAAGGTGAGTTTTCCGCGATCATCGAAGAGGCACCCGAAGGTGGCTATTGGGCAATTTGTCCGGAAGTGCCTGGTGCTAATGGGCAGGGCGAGACGATTGAAGAGGTAAAGGATAGTCTGAGGAATGCGATTCGATTGATTTTTGAAGATCGGGTGGAAGATGCCCGGCGAGGCCTTCCGGGCGATGCGATTCAGACTGTTGTCGCAGTCTAATGAAGCGGCGGGAGCTGGAAAGACGGTTACGACACGCGGGATGTTATCTGAAGCGGGAGGGTGGTTCGCACTCGCTTTGGATCAATCCTCGGACGGGCACGGTTGAGGCGATACCTCGTCATAACGAGGTTAAGGAACCGCTCGCGTGGAAGGTCTTGAAGGCGCTGGGGGCCGGATGAGTCGGCTTCAGATGAATCTTTCGTCGCTGCGCCAACTGGCGGCGATGTCCAAGCAGTAATGGCTGTATTCGTCGACGATGGTCAGGAACTTCACGGTCGTCCCGTTCGTGGTCACGTCGAAGACGATGTCAATGCACCACACGTCGTTGACACAGACCGACTTGATCTTCGCATCCGGCCGCGGGGGCAACACCGAATGCCAGAGATGTTTCTTCAGATTGCAGCTACGGCAGAAGTCTTGAATGGATGTTTTCGAGTTGCATTCCGGCGGATGCAGTAAGACGGTAAGACATGGAAACGATACTTTCAACGAAAGGCCAAGTGGTGTTGCCCCGCGCTGCACGACAAAAACTCGGACTTCCTGCCGGTACGAAATTCGCCTGCCGGATTAGCAATGGGTCAATTGTCCTCACGCCGAAAGGCCGTTTGCGCGGAGTACCTCGCTTGGTGAAGGACCCGGTAACTGCACTTACAATCACCGAAAGTTCGGTCGGCTTTCAGCCTGTCACGACGGCTCAGGTGCGTGCTGCTCTAACTGATTTCCCTTGAAATACTTGCTCGATGTGAACGCATTGATCGCCCTCGCTCACGCGGCGCATGTGCACCATGATCGCGCTGCGGCATGGTACCAGTCAATCGGGGATTCCAGGGCCGGGCTCTGCACATGTGCGATAACGGAACTAGGATTTGTGCGGGTCGCGGTTCACACGTCCCTGCAGCTAGATGTTTCCGCTGCGCGAAAAGCCCTGGCGGCGCTTAAAGCATCCGCAGTCGTCCCTATTGAGCTGCTCGAGGACGGAATTGGCGTTGACCGGCTTCCAGCATTTGCCCGCACGCCAAGCAGGCTGACCGACGGCCATCTCTTCGAATTGGCGAAGAAGCACGGTGCGATGTTAGCGACTCTCGATGAAGGCATCCCTGGTGCTCTCTTAATCCCGTAATCGAGCGGGGTGCGCCGGTTCACTGGCAGGATGCCGGTACAAAGTGTAAGCTATCTCGAGAGAATACTTCCATCATAGCCGGCGTGCTGGCGATGTCTTTATTCGGAACAGTGTTTTCAGTTCTGACAGGTTCGTCGATCAGAGGTCCGCTTGGAATGGTGCTGGTAAGATTCGCCGTTGCGCCTTGGTTCAGGAGGTCGTTTTTGGGATGGGTTCTTGCGTTGGTTGTGGCTGGGGTATTGATGGGTGCGGCGACGTCGTGGATTCACTACGAATGTCCTAACTTGCGCACGGCAACGCTGCAAAATTTGCTCCTCGGAAAAACCTAAAATTGCGACGAGTGTATAGGACGAGGTTAAGGAACCACTTGCGGGGAAGATCTTGAAGGCGCTGGGGGCCGAATGAAGGGGGCTTCAGATGAATCTTTCGTCGCTGCGCCAGCTCCCGGACGTTGCCACCCAGCTCAAACGATAGGTCGATTAGCGCGGGGCGGATTCTGGCTCCGCTCATTTGGGATCGTTTTGCGCCGCGCTGCTGCTCGGTGCGTCGATAAACACGTCCATTTGCTGGCCCACGAAAATCGGAAGGTGCTTCCGATCAAACGAGAAGATCACCTGCAATACCCGGGTATCGACCCGCTCCGTGCTCGCGCCCGTCAGCGACACTTTCGGAACCACATACGGCTCGAACCGCACGAATGTCAGAGGGATGCTCATTCGGGCGTCGCCCCGCACAAACCCCACCGCGGCGGCGTCCTTCCGCACCCGCCAGGCGTCGTTCTCGTCGAATTCCGCGCGAACATTGAGCGGCGCCGTGCTCCCCAGCAGGACCGCGGGCTGCGTCGCAGCCGTGTTCGCATCCGGCGCGAATTCCCCGAGGTGGACCTTCAATTGCAGGATCTGCCCGGTCACCGGCGCCTTCACCGTCAAAAGCCCGATATTCGTCTCCGTCATCTTCGCATCGGCCTGCGCCTGGACGAGCGCCGCCTGCGCCTTTTCAACGGCGAAGCGCTTCTCCTCCCGGTCGTTCACGGTGTTGACCTGCTTGGAGGTGAGCTGCGCGGAGATCGCATCGTCGAAATGGGCGTTCTCCAGTGCGACCTCGGCGGCTTTCACCGCTGCCTGCTTGAACGCCAATTCGGCCCGCAGCGGGCGCCCATCAAGCTCAAACAGCGGATCTCCCGCCTGTACCTGGGCGCCGAGCTTCACGAAGATCCTGGTCACCACGCCCGCCGTCTCGCTTCCCACCGAGATATTCTCGGTGCTGGCCTCCACGAGCCCCACCCCCGCGACGGTCTCGGCGAACGGCGCCTCCGGCATCGCGCCCGCCGGCGCCACTGGCGGCACGACCTGCTGGCTGTGGAGCACCTCCCCGACCGCCACCGCGATTCCCGCTGCGGCCAGGAGCGGCAAGACTACTTTAATGATCATAAGGTTTCCACCCGGACGATCCGTCCGTCCTCCATCCGCGCGATGCGGTCCCCGTACTTTAGGATCCGCTCGTCGTGCGTCACGACGACGAGTGTCCGGTCCTGCGCCACCGCCAGCTTGCATAAAAGCTCCATCACCGTCTTGCCCGCCTCCTTGCCCAGCGCGCTCGTCGGTTCGTCGCACACCACGAGTCTCGGCTCATGCACGAGCCCCCGCGCGATCGCGACCCGCTGCTGCTGCCCGCCGGACAGCTTCGGAGGCAAGGACCGCATCATCCGTTGGTCGAAGCCCATCTGTCCGAGTAGCGCTTCTGCCTTCTTGACGGCTTTTCCGCGCGACTCCCCGGCGATCAATAGCGGCGCCGCAGCATTTTCCGCCGCGGTGAGCGCAGGGATCAGATTGAACGCCTGAAACACGAACCCCAGCTCCCTACGCCGAAATAGCGCCGACTCCCGTCCACCCATCCGGTCAAAGTCCTTTCCCAGCACCGCGCATGCTCCGCCGTCGCGGTGCACGAGACCAGCGAGGATCGACAGCAAGGTGGTCTTCCCGCACCCCGACGGCCCTTCGAGCATCAGCAGTTCGCCCCGCCTCACTTCCAGGTCAATCCCGCGCAGAGCCTGCGCCGACGCGTTCCCTTCGCCATAGGTCTTAGTCACCCCTTCGCACCGGATGTAAGGAGTGTTCGCGACCATGGAGTTATCTCCCTGCCAGGTACGGCGCCGGCCGCATCCGCAGCAACGGCCACAGGCTTGCGGCCGCGGCCACCATGCTAATCACGACGACCGCGACGGTCCCAAGTGCCGGCGCGAACCATTCCAGCCGATAGGGGAAATCATTCACCACGAAGAAATGCCCCGCGAGCGCGCAGAGCCCCATCCCGAGCCCGGCGCCGATCGCCGCCGCCACGGCGGCCTGCGCCACCACCGCGACGAAGAGTTGCCACGTCGTCGTCCCCATCGCTTTGAGCACCGCGTAGAACCGCAGGTTCTCGCTCGTGAACATGAACATCATCACCCCAGTGATCGCGACCCCGACCAGCATCGCGATCGAGAGCATGTTGATCACATCCCCGACGTCCTCAGAGTTCTGGATCATCCAGCGGACCGTATCCTGCTCGAAATCATCCCGCGCCCGCGCGCGCAGCCCCGTCGCCTGCGCAATCCTCGCCGCCACGTCCCTCGGGTCGGCCCCCGGCGCCACGTTCGCGAGCACGAATGTGATTTCCTCCCGCTCCACCGGCAGGATCCGCCGGGCGTTGGGCAGCGTGGTGTACAGCAGCGGCCGGGGAGGGTAGCGGGGCAGGGCGTCCGACCGACCGGCTAGAATCGCTCGATGGTCGTTGATCGAGAGCACGTCTCCGCGCCCAAGCGGCCGAGCCGGCCGCGTCAAATCGGTCTTTCCGTCGGTCCCACCCGCGTCGATCACGGCGGCATCCGGCCCCCGCAGCGCCTCCGCCTGGAGCCCCGCCGGCATCCGAGGCAACCCCGCAAGGCTTTCATCGTCCACCCCGATAATCTCCAGCGACTGGAACGTCCCGTCCGGATACCGCGCCTCCGCGCTCGCCACGATCAGCGGCACAGCCGACCGCACGCCCGGCACGCTCCGCACCCGGTTCAAGGCCGAGTCGGGCAGGGGAATCGCAGGCTCCACGCTTACCACCGCAGGGTCCATCACCCACACATCTCCGGGCGTCTCCGCCACCAGCGCATAACTCCGGCTCATCATCCCGCCGAAATACGCTGCCGCAAACGTCACCAGGAACGACGTGAACGTGACGCCAAACAGCAGCCCGGCGTACTTCGTCCGGTCGCCGGTGAGCATCTTGAGCGCGAGGAAGATCATCTTGGTTCCGACGATAAGTCCCACATTAGCCTGCGCCAGAAACGTCTGCTTACACTTATGTTAGAACTGTTACGCGACCCTTACCCGCATTGACGCCCGCTCTCTCAAACCGCAGCTTACGCCGGTGCGCGTCCTCGTCGTGGAAGACCAGCAAAAGATCGCCGCCGCCCTGGAGAAAGCCCTCTCCCAGGCGGGCGCCGCAATCGTGGTCGCAGCCGACGGCGAATCCGGCCTCCAACTGGCGCTCGGCGAGGCTTTCGACGCAATCGTCCTGGACATAATGCTGCCGCGCCGCGACGGACTGGAGGTTCTCCGGGAACTGCGGGGAGCGCACCGCACGACACCTGTCCTGCTGCTCTCTGCCCGCGGGGAGGTCGAAGACCGCATCCGCGGGTTGGACTTTGGGGCGGACGACTATCTGCCCAAGCCCTTCGTCTTGGCCGAAGTCGTGGCCCGGGTGCGAGCCCTCGCGCGGCGCGGTCTTCCGCTCGATGCGGCGAGGCTTCAAGTGGCCGATCTCTCGCTTGATTTGCTCAAGCGGGAGGTCCGGCGAGGAGAAATCCGGCTCGAACTGAGCCCGCGGGAACTGCGCCTGCTAGAGTACCTCGCGCGAGCGCAGGGCCGGGTCTGCACGAGGGAGGAGCTGCACGAGCATGTTTGGGACTACCGGGCCGGCTTCGATCCCGGCTCCAATGTCGTTCAGGTTGCGGTGATGAGGCTGCGCGAAAAGGTCGATGCGTCCTTTTCGCCGAAGCTCATTCACACCGTCTTTGCCGAAGGCTATACCCTGCGAGCTGGCTCATGAAAATTCGACCCCGTCTCACCCTCTGGTACGCCGGGATGCTGCTTGGCTCGCTTCTGCTCATGGGCGGCGTACTTCACTATGAGCTTGTTGGCGAGTATGAGAAAGGCCGCCCACCGGAAACGCCCTCGGTCAAAATTGCCGACATTCTCTTGTTTTACGGCCTGCCGACGGTGGTCGTTCTGGTGCTGGGCGGATCATGGCTCATGCACCGGGCCATGCGGCCGGTCGAAGCCTTGACCGCCCGTGCGGAACGGGTGCACGCCGGCAATCTTTCCGCGCGCATACCGCGGACCGGCACGGGCGACGAACTCGACCGCCTGGCCGAAGTCTTCAATGCCATGCTGGCCCGGATCGAAGCTGGAACGGCCAGCGTGCGCGACTTCGCGCTTCACGCCTCGCACGAATTGAAGACGCCGCTTACCATCCTCAGTGCCGAAGTGGAATTGGCCCTGAACGACCCCGGAAGGGCGGGGGCAGAGCGGTTACGGCTGACGAGCCAACTGGAGGAACTCCGCCGGCTTGGCCGGCTCGTGGATGCGCTTGGTTTGGTTGCGAAGGCAGATGCGGGGGTGCCGGTCGTCGCCCGGGAGCATTTGGAATTTTGCCAGCTGGTGCGGCAGGCGACCGAAGATGCCCGGGGCCTGGGAAAACCGTTCGGAATTACGGTCGAACTCATTCACTGTGACGGCGCCCTACTCGATGGCGATCCGGCGGGCCTTCGCCAAGTCCTGCTCAACCTCCTGGACAATGCGGTGAAGCACAATGCCGCCGGCGGCTGGGTTCGCGTCGAACTACGGACCAACCGGGAAGAGGCGGTGGTTTCAGTTGAAAATTCCGGCGCTCCGCTTCCGGCTGAACTCGTGCCTCGGCTCTTCCAGCGGTTCGTGCGGGGAGCCGGGCCCGCGGCCGGCTCGGGCCTAGGACTTAGCATCGCCCAGCTGATCGTCGAGGCCCACGGAGGAGCCATTGAATACAGCGCTCCCGATGGAAGTACGGTCCGGTTCGCGGTGCGGTTGCCCCTTCGAGAGAGCAGCCGCGTTCCTCGGGCGGTTTGACGCGGCAGCCTCCATGCGGAAAGCTCGTTGCTCGTCCCGTAATCGAGCGGGTGCGCTGGAAACGACGCGTAAGAAAGGGGCTATTTCGGCGCCCCGGGAATCGCCGCAAACGCCAAAGCCGCGGCAAAAACCAGAAACACCGCGCCCAGCGCCCGGTCGATCCAGTGCCCGTACCGAAGAAAACGGCGGCGCACCTTGTCCCGGGTGATGAAGTAGGCGACGAACGAGAACCAGGCCATCGTCGAGAGCGAAATCCAGACCCCATAGCCGATGCGAATGGGCAGCGGCGTGAGCGGACTGACCAGGGTCGCGAAGATCGCGACGAAGAAGAGCGTCGCCTTCGGATTGAGCGCATTGGTGAAAAAGCCCACGGACCAGGCGGACCGCTCGGACGGGGGAATCGGGCCTCTCGCCCCCAGGGCGTTCAAGGGCGAATCGGCGCCATCGGGGTCGGCGCGCGGCATCGCCCGCAGAGCCTTGTAGCCGATCCAGGTCAAATACCCCGCGCCGGCAAACTTGATCACGGTGAACGCGGTCGGAGAGCTCTTCAGAAGGACGCCGAGCCCAAACAGGGAGTAGGTGACATGCAGGCAAATCCCCGATCCGATGCCGATCGCCGTCCACACCGCGGTGCGTCGACCGAAGCTCAGGCTCTGGCGCAGGACGATCGCAAAATCGGGTCCGGGACTTGCCACCGCCAGCAGATGGGCCAGCGCCAGCTTGAGGAATTCCGGCCAATACGCGCTCATGGGCCGCTGGCAGCGGCGAGGGCGAGCTTCTTCTCCCGGGCCCGCAAGGTGGTCACCCGTTTCAGGAGTTCTCGCTTCAATTTGTCCAGGCCGGCTCCGGTACGGCAGGAGATTTCCACCACGTCCACCTTATGGCGGCGCTTGAATTTCGCCAAATTCGCGGCGGCTGCCTCCACGTCCATTTTGTTGGCCGCGACGAGCCGCGGCTTGTCCAAAAGCTTGGGGTCGTAAAGTTTAAGTTCGTGCAGCAGGTGGGCATAATCGTCCCGCGGGTCCCGGTTGTCGGTGCCCGCCAGGTCGACGATGAGCAGCAGCAGGGCGCAGCGTTCGATATGACGCAGGAAGCGGTGCCCGAGGCCCCGATTTTCGCTGGCGCCTTCGATCAGTCCCGGGATATCAGCCAGGAGCAGGCGCCTATGTCCTTTCACTTCATCGAGATAGTCGATGACCCCAATTTGCGGGTGCAAGGTGGTGAAGGGGTAGGCCGCCGTCTTCGGGCGCGCCTTCGTGATCGCGTTGGTCAGGGAGGATTTGCCCGCGTTGGGAAACCCCACCAGACCCACGTCGGCGATGCTCTTGAGGACCAGGCGGTAAACGCCCGATTCGCCGGGCAGGCCCGGGTTGGCCCGCTTGGGGGCCCGGTTGGTGGCCGTTTTGAAGTGGGTATTGCCCCAGCCGCCATTGCCGCCCTTGCATAGAATCACCCGCTGGCCGTCCTCGATCATTTCGGCAACCACTTGTCCGGTCGATTCATCGGTGACCACCGTGCCCAGTGGCAGGCGGAGGATGGCCGGCACGCCCTCGCGGCCAGTGCAATCCTTGCCCAAGCCATGTTCGCCGCGCTCCCCCTTCCAATGCGGCTTATATTTGTAGTCGACGAGGTTATTGGTGTCGTCGTCGCCGACCAGCACCACATCGCCCCCTCGGCCGCCATCGCCGCCATTGGGTCCTCCCCAGGGTTCGTATTTTTCCCGGCGGAAGGCAATGCACCCGCGGCCGCCGTCGCCGGCAAAGGCTTTAATTACACATTCATCGACAAACATCCGGCTCAGAATACAGATGGCCGCCCCTTTGCCAAGGGGGCGTTGCGGCGGGCAGCGGGGAGTGCCGGGAACAAATGCGGTCGGATCCCCGATTTTTCCGCAAAAATCTTTGGAAAACCGGGGAACAACTTGAGGGCTCGGGCTACCTTGGCGCTTCCACTTCCTTCTTTATATCCAGGGTCCAGGGACAACATTTACAATGACCATCCTTTGCCGTGGGGCAGGGGCGGCGCGAGTCCGGGCGGAGACGTCCGGTACGGCTCGGGATGTTTTCCCTGCTTTGGATCTGGAATCGGCGGTGGATCGCCTGGCGGCCCGAATCCATTTTCCTAGGACGCCGCCCGCGCGAGATTCGCTCGAATTTTTGCGAAAATCCAAACTGCTTCCACCTTCTCAGCTAATCTGAGCCCAAAATGAAAAAGAATTCGCTGACCCTTGAGCCGGCCCGGAACGGACACTCGAAGAACGACGACGGCTTTATGCGCCAGCTACTGGCCATGCTGACGGCCATGGAAAGCGGCGACTTCACCGCCCAGATGCCCACCGACGCCGTCGGCCTGGAGGGCAAGGTGGCCGAGAGCTTCAATGCGATTTCCGCCCGCATGGAACGGTTCAACACCAGCCTGCTGCGCCTGCGCCGCCAGGTCGGCCAGGAGGGCAAGATCAGCGAACGCCTGCCTTTGGGCGATTCGATCGGCGGGTGGGCCGAACGGATCGAGGCCATCAATTCGCTCGTCGACGAGCTCTCCCAACCGACGGTCGACATGGGCCGCGTGATCGGCGCGGTCGCCAAGGGCGACCTGTCCCAAGCGATGCCACTGGAATTGGAAGGCAGCCCCCTCAAGGGTGAATACCTGCGCACCGCCAAGCTGGTGAACGGCATGGTGGGCCAGCTCGGCGCCTTCTCGGTCGAGGTGATCCGCGTGGCCCGCGAAGTGGGCACGGAAGGCAAGTTGGGCGGCCAAGCGCAGGTCAAAGGCGTGTCGGGGGTGTGGAAGGAATTGACCGAGTCGGTCAATCAGATGGCCGGCAATCTGACCGCCCAAGTCCGCAATATCGCCGACGTGACCATCGCCGTGGCCAAGGGCGACTTGTCGCGCAAGATCACGGTCGACGTGCGCGGTGAAATTCTGCAGCTGAAGGAGGCGATCAACGTTATGGTGGACCAGCTGCGGTCGTTCGCCGCGGAAGTGACCCGCGTGGCCCGCGAAGTGGGCACCGAAGGGAAGCTGGGCGGGCAGGCCGTCGTGCCCGGGGTCGCCGGCACGTGGAAGGATCTGACCGACTCGGTGAACGCCATGGCCTCCAACTTGACCGCGCAGGTGCGCAATATCGCGGGCGTGACCACGGCGGTGGCCCGCGGCGACTTGTCGCGCAAGATCACGGTCGACGTGAAGGGCGAAATTCTGGAGCTCAAGGAAACCATCAATACCATGGTGGACCGGCTCAACGCGTTCGCCTCGGAGGTGAGCCGCGTGGCCCGCGAGGTGGGCACGGAAGGCAAACTGGGCGGCCAGGCCACGGTGCCGGGCGTCGCCGGCACGTGGAAGGATTTGACCGACAACACCAATCTGATGGCGGCCAATCTCACCGGCCAGGTGCGCAACATCGCCGAGGTGACGACCGCGGTGGCGAAGGGCGACTTGTCGCGCAAGATCACGGTCGACGTGAAGGGGGAAATTTTGGAACTGAAGAACACCATCAATACGATGGTGGACCAGTTGAACGGCTTCGCCTCGGAAGTGACCCGCGTGGCGCGCGAAGTGGGCACCGAAGGCAAACTGGGCGGCCAGGCCGAAGTGCCCGGGGTCGCCGGCACCTGGAAGGATTTGACCGACAACGTGAATTCGATGGCGAACAACCTCACCACTCAGGTCCGTAATATCGCCGACGTGACGACCGCGGTGGCCAAGGGCGACTTGTCCCGCAAAATCACGGTGGACGTGCGGGGAGAAATCCTGGAACTGAAGAACACCATCAATACGATGGTGGACCAATTGAACGGGTTCGCCGCCGAAGTGACGCGCGTCGCACGCGAGGTGGGTACGGAAGGAAAACTGGGCGGCCAGGCGGAAGTGCCCGGGGTGGCCGGCACGTGGAAGGATTTGACCGACAACGTGAATTCGATGGCGAACAACTTGACCACCCAGGTCCGTAACATCGCCGACGTGACGACCGCGGTGGCCAAAGGCGACTTGTCGCGCAAAATCACGGTGGACGTGAAGGGCGAAATCTTGGAACTGAAGAACACCATCAATACGATGGTGGACCAATTGAACGGATTCGCGGCCGAGGTGACGCGCGTGGCGCGCGAGGTGGGCACCGAAGGCAAACTGGGCGGCCAGGCCCTCGTGCCGGGCGTCGCCGGCACCTGGAAGGATTTGACCGACAACGTGAATCTGATGGCGGCCAACCTGACCGGTCAGGTGCGCAACATCGCCCACGTGGCGACCGCGGTGGCCCGCGGCGACTTGTCGCGCAAGATCACGGTGGACGTGAAGGGCGAAATCTTGGAACTGAAGAACACCATCAATACGATGGTGGACCAATTGAACGGGTTCGCCGCCGAGGTGACGCGCGTGGCGCGCGAAGTGGGCACCGAGGGCGAACTGGGGGGCCAGGCGCTGGTGCCGGGTGTGGCCGGCACGTGGAAGGACTTGACCGATTCGGTCAACGCCATGGCCACGAACCTCACCGCGCAGGTGCGCAACATCGCCGAAGTGACCACCGCGGTAGCCCGCGGCGATTTGTCGCGCAAGATCACGGTCGACGTGAAGGGCGAGATTCTCGCCCTCAAAAACACCATCAACACCATGGTGGACCAGCTCAACGCCTTCGCCTCCGAAGTGAGCCGGGTGGCGCGGGAGGTGGGCACCGAGGGCAAACTGGGCGGCCAGGCGCAGGTGCAGGGTGTCGCCGGCACGTGGGAGGACTTGACCGACAACGTGAATTCGATGGCGAACAACTTGACCACGCAGGTCCGTAACATCGCCGACGTGACGACGGCGGTGGCCCGCGGCGACTTGTCGCGCAAGATCACGGTCGACGTGCGCGGCGAAATTCTCGAATTGAAGGATACGATCAACACCATGGTGGACCAGTTAAACGGCTTCGCCTCGGAAGTGACGCGCGTCGCCCGCGAAGTGGGCACCGAGGGCAAGCTGGGCGGCCAGGCGAAGGTGCCCGGGGTCGCCGGCACGTGGAAGGATTTGACCGACAACGTGAACTCGATGGCGAACAATCTCACGACGCAGGTGCGCAACATCGCCGAGGTGACCATCGCGGTGGCCAACGGCGACTTGTCGCGCAAGATCACGGTCGACGTGCGCGGCGAAATTCTGCAGCTGAAGGAAACCATCAACACGATGGTCGAACAGCTCCGTTCCTTCGCCTCGGAAGTGACGCGCGTGGCCCGCGAAGTGGGCACCGAGGGCCGGCTCGGCGTGCAGGCCGTGGTGCCCGGGGTCGCCGGCACCTGGAAGGACTTGACCGACTCGGTGAACGCCATGGGCACCAATCTGACGGCCCAGGTCCGTAATATCGCCGACGTGACCACGGCGGTGGCCCGCGGCGACTTGTCGCGCAAGATCACGGTCGACGTGAAGGGCGAAATTCTCGAACTGAAGAACACCATCAACACGATGGTGGATCAATTGAACGCCTTCGCCGCGGAAGTGACGCGCGTCGCCCGCGAAGTGGGCACCGAGGGCAAGCTGGGCGGCCAGGCGCTGGTGCCCGGCGTGGCCGGCACCTGGAAGGACTTGACCGACTCGGTGAACGTCATGGCGGCCAACTTGACCGACCAAGTGTCCGGCATCGTGAAAGTCGTGACCGCCGTGGCCAACGGCAATTTGCGCCAGAAGCTGACGGTGGAGGCCAAGGGCGAAGTCGCCGGCCTCGCCGAAACGATCAACAACATGACCGACACGCTGGCGACCTTTGCCGAGCAGGTGACCAACGTCGCCCGCGAGGTGGGGGTGGAAGGCCGGTTGGGCGGCCAGGCCCACGTGCCGGGGGCGGCCGGCACCTGGAAGGATTTGACGGGCAACGTGAATCTCCTCGCCGCCAATCTGACCACCCAGGTGCGCGCGATCGCCGACGTGGCGACCGCCGTGACCAAGGGCGACTTGACCCGGTCGATTCAGGTCGACGCGCGCGGCGAGGTCTCGGAATTGAAGGACAACATCAACACGATGATCTACAATCTCCGCGTCACCACGGAGACCAACCAGGAGCAGGATTGGCTGAAGACCAACTTGGCCAAGTTCACCCGCATGCTCCAGGGCCAGCGCGACCTGTTCACGGTGGGCAAGACCCTGCTCTCGGAACTAGCGCCCCTGGTGGATGCCCAGCAGGGCACGATCTACCAGATGGACAGCACCGACAAGCAGCGTCCGTTCCTGCGCCTCTTGGCCAGCTACGCCGCGCGTGCCGGCCAGCCGGAACACATCCCGCTGGGCGAGGGCCTGGTCGGCCAGTGCGCCGTCGAGCGCCAGCGCATCTCGCTCAACGAGGTGCCCAGCGGGTACACCCGCGTCCACTCGAGTCTCGGCGAGGCGCTGCCGGTGAGCATCGTCGTCCTCCCGGTGCTCTTCGAAGGCCAGGCCAAGGCGGTGATCGAACTGGCTTCCCTGCACGCTTTCAGTTTCACCCATATTTCCTTCCTCGAGCAATTGACCCAGTCGATCGGCGTCGTGCTCAACACGATCGAGGCGACGATGCGCACGGAGGGCCTCCTGCAGCAATCGCAGCAATTGACCGTGGAACTCCAATCGCAGCAGCGGGAACTCCAGCAGACCAATGAAGAGCTGGCGCAGAAGGCCCGGCAATTGGCCGAGCAGAACGCCGAGGTCGAACGCAAGAACAGCGAGGTCGAGCAGGCCCGCCGCGCGCTGGAGGAAAAGGCGACCGAGCTGGCGCTCACCTCCAAATACAAGTCGGAGTTTCTGGCCAACATGTCCCACGAGTTGCGTACGCCGCTCAATTCCATCCTCCTGCTCGGCCAGCAGCTGGCCGACAACGGCGCGGGCAATCTGTCGCCCAAGCAGGTGGAATTCGCCCGGAACATCCACTCCTCGGGCACGGACCTCTTCAACTTGATCACCGACATTCTCGATCTCTCCAAGATCGAGTCGGGCACGGTCACGGTGGACGCCGAGGAGATCAGCTTCACTTCGCTGCGGGAGGCGGTGGAGCGCAACTTCCGGCACATCGCCGACTCGAAGAACCTGCCGTTCCAGCTCGAGTTCTCGAACAATCTGCCGCGGGCGATCACCAGCGATCCGAAGCGCCTGCAGCAGATTCTCAAGAACCTCCTGTCCAATGCCTTCAAGTTCACGGCTCAGGGCCAGGTGACGGTGAAGGTGCAGGCGGCGCTCGATGGCTGGACCGTCGGCCACCCGGTGCTGACGCGGGTCCCTCAGGTCATCTCCTTCGCCATCTCCGACACCGGCATCGGCATCGCCCCGGAAAAACAGAAGCTGATTTTCGAGGCGTTCCAGCAGGCGGACGCCGGCACCAGCCGCAAGTACGGGGGCACCGGCTTGGGCCTGGCGATCTCCCGCGAACTGGCCGCCCTGCTCGGCGGTGAAATCCGCCTGAACAGCGTGCCCGGCCAGGGCAGCACCTTCACGCTCTTCCTGCCGCTCTACTACATCGAGCCGGCGGCCGACAAGACGCGCCCGGCGCCCGCGGCCGTGCCGATGCTGCCGCCCCCGACGCGGGAGGAATCCGTGCCGGATGACCGCAACGACGTGCAGACCGGCGATCAGATTCTGCTGATCGTGGAGGACGATCCCTACTACGCGCGCCTGCTCCTCGGGGCGGCGCGGGAGCGGGGTTTTAAGGGCATCGTCGCGATGCGGGGCAACGCGGCCCTGACGCTCGCACGTCAGTATCTGCCGACCGCGATCACCCTCGATGTTTCGCTGCCCGACATGCTCGGTTGGACGGTCTTGAACAACCTGAAGCTCCATGCCGCCACCCGCCACATCCCGGTGCAGATCATCTCCGTCGAGGAAGAGCGTTCGCACGCCCTGGCGCACGGCGCCTTCGCCTACGCGGTCAAGCCGGCCACGATGGAGGGCCTCAGCGTGTGCTTCGATCGGATCAAGAAATTCGTGGAGCCGCATGCCAAGCGCCTCCTGATCGTCGAGGACAACGACATCGAGCGGCAGAGCATCGTGGAGCTGCTGACCCACGATGACATCGAAATTGCCACCGCCGCCACCGGCGCCGAGGCGATCCAGGCGCTGCTCGACCGGCCGGTGGATTGCTGCGTCTTGGATCTGCGCCTGCCGGACATGAGCGGCTTCGAACTGCTCTCCAAGGTGCAGGCCGAACCGACCCTGCGCGACATCCCGATCGTTGTTTTCACCGGCAAGGACCTGAGCCGGGACGAGGAGCGGCAGTTGCGCGCGGTGGCGAAGAGCATCCTCGTCAAGGACGTGCAGTCGCCGGAGCGGCTCTTCGACGAGACGGCGCTGTTTCTCCACCGCGTGGTCGCCGGGCTGCCCGAGTCCAAGCGCAAGATGCTCGACCGGCTCCATGCCTCCAACGAAATGCTGCGGGGCCGCAAGGTCCTGGTGGTGGACGACGACGCCCGCAACATTTTCGCCCTCACGACCCTGCTGGAAAACCTGGAGATGGAGGTGATCAGCGCGACCAACGGCCGGCAGGCGATCGAGATGATCAAGACGCAGCCGGACATCAGCGTGGCCCTCATGGACATCATGATGCCCGAAATGGACGGCTACCAGACGATGACCGAAATCCGGAAAAATCCGGACGCCAGCACTCTGCCCATCCTCGCCCTGACCGCCAAGGCAATGAAGGGCGACCGCGACAAGTGCCTGGCCGCCGGCGCCTCAGACTACATCGCCAAGCCGGTCAACACCAACGAACTGGTCTCGCTCCTGCGCGTCTGGCTCCACCGCTAGGACGCCCGCCGGCAGCTCCCCTCATGCTCAAACCCTGCGCCGTCCCCCGTCCCGCCGGTTCGCTCCCCGCCGCGGCGGGCGGGGCATTGGCGGTCTTGCGCCGGACGGGCCCGGGGTCCACGTTTCGCCCGTGAACGCGCCGGTCAAGATCCTCCTGGTCGATGACGAGGTCCGCAACCTCGATGTCCTGGAGAGCGTGCTCCAGTCGCCGGAGTACAACCTGATCCGGGCGCTGACGCCGGATGCGGCGCTGCACCTGCTGCTGGAGCACGAGTTCGCGGCCATGGTGCTCGATATTCAAATGCCGGAGATGAGCGGCCTGGAGCTGGCGAGCCTGGTCAAGCAGCGCAAACGCAGCCAACACATCCCGATCATCTTCCTGACCGCTTATTTCCAGGAGGATCGCGACGTGCTGAAGGGTTATGGCACCGGCGCCGTGGATTACCTGACCAAACCGATCAGCCCGCAGATCCTGCGCTCCAAGATCGCGGTGTTCGCCGATCTCTACCGGAAGAACCGGGCGCTGGCCGCGGTCAACAGCGCCTTGGAGGGAGAGGTGGCTCAGCGCCAGAGCGCCGAGGAGGCCCTGCGGCTGGCGAACAACGAACTGGAGACGCGGGTGCAGGCGCGCACCGCCGACCTGCTGCGCGTCAACGCCGAACTGGCGCAGGCCCGCGACCGGGCGCTCGCCGCCTCGCGCGCCAAGGACGATTTTTTGGCGCGGCTCTCCCATGAGCTGCGCACGCCGCTCAATCCGGTGCTCCTCCTGGCGAGCGACGCGGCCACCAATCCGGCCCTGCCCGCCGAGGTGCGCGCCGATTTCGAGTCGATTGCGCAGAATGTGACGCTGGAGGCGCGCCTGATCGACGACCTCCTGGATTTGACGAGCATCACCCACGGCAAGGTCGCGCTCGATCTGCGGCCCTGCGACGTGCACGCGATTCTCCGCGACGCGCTCGCGATGGTGCAGGGGGAGATCGGGCGAAAACGCATTATGGTCACCCTTGAATTGGGGGCCGAGGCCTGCACCGTGCTGGGGGATGAGGTCCGGCTGAAACAGATCTTTTGGAACGTGCTCAAGAACGCGGCGAAGTTCACCCCGGAAGGCGGCGGCGTCGGCGTGACGACCACGGTGACCCCGGATGGGAGGAGCCTGGGGGTGCGAATCAGCGACACGGGCATCGGGATGACCGCCGACGAGATTTCCCGCATCTTCGAAATGTTTTCCCAGGGCGACCACGCGGCCGACGGCGGGGCCCACCGGTTTGGCGGCCTGGGGCTGGGGCTGGCGATTTCGCGGATGCTGGTGGAGGGGCACGCCGGCCGCATTCGCGCGACGAGCGGCGGGCTGAACCAGGGCAGCGTCTTCACGATCGAATTGCCCCTGCGCCGCTCCGGAGAAGGGGCCGAGCCGCGGCCCGAGAAACTCTTGGTCTCCTCCCTCCGCTCGGGTCAAGGCCAGGCGGCCGGCCGGGCGCGCCGCGTGCTGTTGGTGGAGGACCATGAGCCGACGCGCACCGCCCTGACCCATCTCTTGTCCCGCCGCCGCTTCGAGGTGATCGGCGCGGACAGCCTGACCGAGGCGCGGGCGATTGCCGCGCGCGAAGTTTTCGACCTGCTGATCTCCGACCTCGGGCTGCCCGATGGCAACGGCTGCGAGCTGATGATGGAAATGCGCGACCGCTACGGCGTGATGGGCATCGCGCTGACCGGCTACGGGATGGACGAGGATGTGGACCGCACGCAGGCGGCGGGCTTCGCCGCCCACCTGACGAAGCCGGTCAACATCGAGGATCTGGACTGCGCCCTGACCGCGGCCGCCGGCCCCTGAGGCCGGGGCTTACGCGGCCGCTTCGGCCGGGACCGGGTGCTCCTGCGCGGCATAGAGCATGGCGCTGAGCTCGGTGCTGGCCCGCGCGATTTGGGCCAAGGCCCAGTCCTGGCGCGGCGCCGCCGCCCCGTCGCCCAATTGCGGGAGTTTGAGGCCGTCGAGCGCAGCGCGCGTCCGGGCGAGCGGCGTGCGGTCCGCCGCCGGTTGGGTCAGCGCCGTCTCCAAAGCGGTCAGCGCCGCCGTCGCCCGGTCGGCGAATTGGGTCAATACCGGCGCGGTCACGGGGCTGCCCTGGCCCAGGTGCAGGGCCATCAGATTGAGCGTGCGGGTCAGCCGTTGGTTGCCGTTGGCCAGCGCGGCCGCGGCCTCGAGGCGATCCTGCCGATTTTTCGGGTCGCCCGACATGCGCTGCAGCGAGGAGAACACCGCGCCGTTGGCCAGCTCCGCCTGACGCTTGGCCCGGCTCACCTCCGGATCGTAGGCGCCCCCGCCCCGCAGCCGGTCCAGGACCACCCGGAGGTACTCCCGGTTGGCGCGCACCGCCCGGGTCAGGATCGGCCAGAATTGATCCCGTTCCCACACCGGCCAGAAGACGAGCGCGGCCAGCAGGGCGAGGGCGCCCCCGGCGACCGTGCAGCCGAGGCGCTCGGCGGTCAGCGCGAGCGTGACCGGGGCGTTGGCCTCGGTGAGCAGGACGACGAAGAGGGTGATGAAGATCACGGCCACCCCGTAGTTGCGCTTGATAAAATACCCGAACAGAAAACTCATGACGGCCGTGCCGGCCATCAGCGCGGCGAAGGGCAGGTGCAGCCAGAGCATAAGGCTCGCGAGAATGCTGCCCACGAGGGTGCCGACGAGGCGCTGCGCGGCCTTCTGCCGGGTCGAACCATAGTCCGGCTGCAGCACGACCACCATGGTGAAGGGCAGCCAATAGCCATGCGGCAGGCGGTGAGTCTTGAAGACCCACACCCCGAGCACGGTCAGGGTCGCGATGCGGAAAGTGTAGAGCACCAGGGCCCGCTCGACGCGCCAGCTGAGATTGAGCGCCGCCGCCAGCGGCCGCAGGGTGAGCGTCTGCAGGTCGAACAGTTCGAGCGAGGCGGCCGCGCGCTCGTCGGCCCGCTCGATCGTCGAGCGGAGCGCCTCGCCGGCGATCGGCAGGTACGCTTCGATTTGGCCGAGGATCGCGATCAATTGCGCCCACGCGGCCGAGCCGTCGGTTTGCGCGGCCAGGCGGGCCTGCAGGACGCGCAGGAGATTGTGGAGGCGCTGCAGGCGCACCTCCGCCGTGGCCAAGTGGGCCGGCTGCCGGGAAACCACGGCGAGCCCCACGGTGCGGGCGGTATTGGTGAGGGCGGTCAGGGCCGGCGCGAACGAGGGCGCGAGCGCGGCGAAGCCGGGCTCCGCGCTCAGCGTTTCGGCCGCGGAATTGAACGCGACGACGCGGGTCGCCAGGCGCGCGGCGGCGAGATTGAGCTGGTCCAGCCGGGCGGCGACCGGGTGGGGCCGGCCCGGCCGGGCGGCGCTGAGGGCCGCCTGGGTCTTGTCCAGCGCCACGTGCAGGGCCGCCTCCGCCGTGCGAATCGCCGCGGCGCGCCGGCCCGCGTCCCCGCTGGGCGGCCGGGCGATCGCGGCGAAGAGGTCGGACGCGGCGATCCAGCCTTCGGCCACCGCGACGCGGAGCGGATGCTGCGGCCGGATCGGCCAAAGGGCCACTTGGAGGGCGACGCCCCAGACGCCGCCGAGAAGAGTCGCGCCCAGATGGTCGGCCGCGGGCGCGGTTCCGCCCGGCAGGGCGACGGCAATCAGGAAGAGGAGGAAACTAGAGGTGGCCAGGGACGGTCCGTATTCGGTGCTGAGATGACGCCACAGCCCGGTGCCGGCCGCGACGAGTGCCGTGGCCGCGAGCGCGAGGGCCAGCGGATGGGTGGCCAGGGCGCCGAGGCCCGCTGCTCCGGCCATCACCGCGCTCATGGCCAGGAGCAGGGTGAAGCGCAGGGCATAGCCGCCGCGCACATCGACCAGCGCGATGTTCTGCGCGGCAACCGCGGCAAAGATCATCTCCACCGGCAGGCGGCCCGCCACGGCGAGGAGGAGCGGGACCATGAAGGCAAAGGTGCACCGCCAGGCGCGGCCCCAGTCCGGGCGCAGGGACTCGCGGTCGGCGAGCCGGCTGAGGCGTTGGGCGAAGGGAAGGGGGAACATGGCGGCGTGGGCGGAGCTAAAGATAAACTCCACCCCCGAGCAAACGGGGCCCGGCATAAAGGGCGAGCACTTGTCCGCTCGCCAGCGCGCGCTGCGGCGCGGCGAAGCGGATCCGGGCGGTGCCGCCCGTTTCAGGGATGAACTCGAGCGCGACTCGGGGATCGCGGTAGCGCACGCGGCCCTCCAGCGCGCCGGCGGAGATGATCGGCGCTCCGGTCCAGCTGAGCGCATGCACGCGCACCTCGGTTTGAAACAGGCCGGGCGCCCCCGGGTGGTCGAAGGCGACGAGCAGCGCGTTGTCGGCGTCCCGCTTGCCGACGACGACATAGCGCTCGTGGTCGGCGTTGGAGGGCACGCCGATGCCCTTGCGCTGACCGAGGGTGAAGAAGTGGAGACCCGGATGGGTGCCCAGGGGGCGCTCATCGGCGGCGCGCACAATCGGGCCGGGCCGCTCGGGGACGTAGGCCCGCAGAAAATCCGCCATCTTCACTTCGCCGATGAAGCAAATACCCTGGCTGTCCTTTTTGTCCGCATTGGCGAGGCCCGCGGCCCGGGCGAGCCGGCGCACTTCGGGCTTGGTCAAGTGCCCGATCGGAAAGCGGGCGTCGCGGATCTGCTCCGCCCCGAGCAGGGCGAGGAAATAGGACTGATCCTTGTTGCCGTCCGCGCCCTCGAGCAGGGTGGGGGGCTCGTCCGGCGCGGGGCCGCGCCGGGCGTAGTGCCCGGTCGCGACGGCGGAAAATCCGTGCTCGCGCGCCCACGCTCGGAAGACGCCGAACTTGATTTCCCGATTGCACATGATGTCGGGGTTGGGCGTCAGCCCCCGCGCATAGCCGCCCAAGAGGTAGTCGACGACGCGCGCCCGGTAGTCCGGCATCAGGTTGACGATCTGGAAATCGACGCCGATCTGTTCGGCGACGCGCCGGGCATCAGTGATATCCTGCTCCCACGGGCAATGGCCGACCACCCGGTCCTCGTTGATCCAGTTTTTCATGTAGGCGCACGCGACGTCGTGCCCCTGCTCCTTCAGGAGCAGGGCGGCGACTGCGCTGTCGACGCCGCCGGACAGCGCCACCAGGATTTTTTCGCGCGTGGGCACGGCGCCTAGCGCGGCGGCGGCCGGCGGACTAAATTCCGAATGAGCATGGACCCGACACTGGATGCAAAACGGGCCGTTCGGCAAAAACCTTCGCACGAATAAAAAATCCCGGAATTGAGGTCGATAAATGACTGGTACGAGTCTAGCTAGGAATCGTCTCATGGCCGATTCCCTTCCTCGCATCGCGCGCGCCTGGCTGGATTCCTTCACCTCCGGGATCGTGGAGTTCGAGCGCAACTGGCCCGCGGGCACCGTGCCGCGGCTGCGCCTGGGCGCGGCGGCGCCGGCCATTGCGACCTTGGGCCTGGCGCCGGGCAAAGTGGCCGGCCGGGTCGACGGGTATTTTGCGCCGACGCCGAGCACGCTGACGTTCATCCTGCCCCTGGAGCACGGCTGCCCCGTCGATCCCACCCGCGAGCGCGTCTATTTGGCCGGGGACTTCAACGGCTGGCCGGAGGCCGTGGGCCGGGCGCAATGGGAGCTGACGGCGGGACGATTGGACGGGGAGCGGGTGCTCCAATGGACGGGCCCGGCCGGCCGCTTCGCCAGCACGGCGCCGGTGCGCTTCAAATTTGTCACCGGGGAGAATCTTTGGCTGAGCCCGCCGAACGACGCGCCGAACGTCGTGCGGGACGAGGGCGGAAATTCCAACCGCGTGGTGAACCCCCAGCGCACGGGCGCCCACCTCTGGCGTTTCACCGTCACGCGGCCCTTCGAGCTTTCGCAATCGTGGACGGTCACGCTCGACAACGTCCATTCGATCCCCGTGGTGCCCGGGCCGTTCTTCTTCGAACTGGCCACCGACCTGCCCCTCGGGGCCCGGGTGGACGGCCGCCAGACGCTGTTCCGGCTCTTCGCCCCCCGCGCGCGGACCGTGACCGTGCATATCCAGGCCCCGGCGGCCCCGGCGGAGGCCGTCGACGGCTATCCGCTGACCCGGCGGCCCGACGCCCACGGCCGTTCGGGCGTCTGGGAGGTGACGCTGGACCAGAATCTGCACGGCTCCTTTTACTGGTATACGCTCACCGGCGCGACGGACGCGATGGGCGGCTTCGACCCGGCCATGCGGGTCCTGGATCCCTATGCCTTGGCGACGCTCGATCGCAACGGCCCCGGCATCGTGCTCGACCACCAGTGGATCGGCTCCGGGCACCGCGACTTCCGCACGCCGCGCTGGCACGAACTGGTCATCGCCGAAGGCCATGTGCGCGATTTGGTGGCCAACGCGCCGGTCACCGCCTCGCCCGCCGAGCGGTTCGGTTTCAGCGGCCTCGCCAAGTGGATCGAGAGCCCGGAATTCTACCTCTCCGAACTGGGCGTCAATTGCGTCGAGCTCCAGCCGGTGCAGGAATTCGATAACCTCACCCTCGACGAGTACCACTGGGGTTACATGACCAACAACTACTTCGCGCCGGAAAGCAGCTACTCGCTGGTTCCGGCCGAAGCCTCCGGCGTGCGGGAATTGCAGGCGGTGGTGCGGGCCTTCCACGGGCGGGGGATCGCGGTGCTGCTCGACGTGGTGTTCAATCACGTGGGCGTACCGGCGCACCTGATGTTCATCGACCGCCTCTATTACTTCGAACAGGACCCGGAGGGGAAGCTGACGAACTGGAGCGGGTGCGGCAACGACGTGCGGGCGGCGGCGGCGATGTCGCAGCGGCTGATCATCGACAGCTGCACGCACTTGATCGAGGCCTACGGCATCGACGGATTCCGCTTCGACCTGGCCGAGATCCTCGGCGTCGAGGTGCTGCGGGAAGTGGAAACGGCGCTGAAGCGGGTGAAGCCCGACGTGATCCTGATCGCCGAGCCCTGGAGTTTCCGCGGGCATATCGCTGGCGCCCTGCGCGACACCGGCTGGGCCTCCTGGAACGACGGCTACCGGGATTTTGTCCGCGATTACGTGCTCGGCCACGGCGCCGGGGACCGGCTGGAGTATTTTCTGCGCGGCTCGCCCTGGTACTTCGCCAAATGGCCGGCGCAGACCGTCAACTACACCGAATCGCACGACGACCGGACCTGGATCGACATGATTTCGGAAAATCCGGGCGGCAACGGCTTCGCGCCGACCGCGAACGACCGCCGGCGGACGCACCTGATGGCGGCGATTCTTTTCATGTCGGTCGGTATTCCCATGCTCGCCGCCGGCCAGGACTTCCTGCGCTCGAAGCATGGGGTGCGCAACACCTACCAGCGGGGCGATCTGAACGCGCTCGATTACCGCCGAATGTACCGGTACCTGGGCACCCACGCCTATTTTGCCGATTGGATCGAGTTTCGGCGCGGCCGCTACAGCGGCCTCCTATGCCACTACTCCCGGCCGGCGGAGGGATTTTTCCAATTTTTCCGCGGCGCCGAAGGCGCCCCGCTCGCCGTGCTCCTCAACGCGGACCATTCCGCCGGCGCGGGCCGGCTGCTTTTCGCCATCAATCCTTTGGGTCAGGACGTCACGATCACCGTCGGATCCGCCGTAGCCGGCCTGGGATCCTGGCGGCTGGCGGCCGATCACGACCGCTTTTACCCCCGGGCGATCCGAGGCGGCCTCCCGCCGGACGGCGCCCTTTTCATCCCCGCCATCGGCTGCAGCCTGTGGGTGTGCGAGGGGTGATCGCGGTCGGGTGGCTTATGCCAAACGGGGGCAACGGGTTCAAATGACGCGTCCCCGCGGCGATTTTCCCAGGGTGGCATGAGGTTAGCTGTAATCGCAGCCGCCGAGACGGTGTCCTGACCGGGCCCGGCTTCAATTCTCCGTGCGCACTTACTCCCCGGCCTTCCGTTCTTGCCAATCCCATTCGCCCGGTATTGTTTGATTCTTCACCGCGTGCACGCGGCTTCACCTCGAAAATCAATCGTATAACGAACGTAAACACCATGGCTGTCAAAGTTGCTATCAATGGTTTCGGCCGCATCGGCCGTCTTGTCTTCCGGGCGCTGGTCGAGCAGGGGCTGCTCGGCTCCACTTTCGAAGTGGTCGCCGTCGGCGACATCGTGCCGGCCGACAACCTCGCCTATCTCCTCAAGTACGACTCCACGCAGGGGAAGTTCGACGGGACGGTGAGCTCCAAAAAGTCGGCCCCCGACAAGGCCGACGACGATGTCCTGGTGGTCAACGGCCATGACATCAAGGTGGTCAGCGCGAAGAGCCCGGCGGAACTGCCGTGGGGCGCGCTGGGCGTCCAGTTGGTCGTCGAGTCGACCGGCCTGTTCACCGAGGCGGACAAGGCGAAGGGTCACCTCGCGGCCGGCGCGAAGAAGGTCATCATTTCCGCCCCCGCCAAGGGCGAGGACATCACGGTCGTCATGGGCGTCAACGACTCCAAGTACGACCCGGCCGCCCACCACATCATTTCCAACGCCTCCTGCACGACCAACTGCCTGGCGCCGCTGGTCCACGTGCTGCTGAAGGAAGGCTTCGGCATCGAGGAAGGCCTGATGACCACGATCCACTCGTACACCGCCACCCAGAAGACCGTGGACGGCCCGTCCAAGAAGGACTGGAAGGGCGGCCGCTCGGCGGCGATCAACATCATTCCGGCTTCGACCGGCGCGGCCCGGGCCGTCGGCCTGGTTTGCCCCGAGGTCAAGGTCAAGCTCACCGGCATGTCCTTCCGGGTGCCAACCCCGACCGTTTCGGCGGTGGATCTCACCGTGAAGACGGTCAAGGCCACTTCCTACCCGGAAATCAGCGCGGCGATGAAGCGGGCGAGCGAAACCTACTTGAAGGACATCCTCGCCTGGACCAGCGACGAAGTCGTCTCCTCCGATTTCATCCACGACAAGCGCTCGTCGATCTTCGACGCCGGCTCCGGCATGGAACTCAATCCGAAGTTCTTCAAGTTGGTGTCGTGGTACGACAACGAATGGGGTTACAGCAACCGCTGCGTCGATCTGCTGAAGAAGGTTGCCGCCGGCCTCTAATCCGATTCTCCCGTTGGCGGTCCGAGCCTGCGCTCGGCCGCCGCCCCGGCCGCGGGCCTTGGCGGCCGAATTTCCGACCATGCCCAAATTTAAGACCATCCGCGACCTGAAGCTCTCCGGTCGCCGCGTGCTGATCCGCGTCGACTTCAATGTGCCGCAGGACAAGGCGAGCGGCGCCATCACCAACAACCAGCGGATCGCCGCAGCGCTCCCCACCATCCGGCATGCCCTGGACCAGGGAGCCTCCGTGGTGCTGATGAGCCACCTGGGCCGGCCGGACGGCCAGCGCATCGCCAAATTCTCCCTCCGGCCGGTGGCCGTGGAGCTGGAAAAACTGCTCGGGCGCCCGGTGCGCTTTGTCGACGACTGCGTCGGCGCGGCAGCGGAGTCGGCCTGCGCCGCGTTGAAGCCGGGCGAGGTCATCCTCCTGGAGAATCTCCGGTTTCATATCGAGGAAGAGGGCAAGGTGAAGCGGGAAGACGGCACGGCCCAGAAGGCCGACCCGGCGGCGGTCGCCGCGTTCCGCGCCAGCCTTTCCCGGCTGGGCGACGTGTTTGTCAACGACGCCTTCGGCACGGCCCACCGGCCCCACTCGTCCATGGTCGGGGTGACACTGCCGGAAAAGGCGGCCGGTTTTCTCATGGAAGCCGAGCTCAAGGCCTTCAGCACCGTGCTCGAAAATCCGCCCCGCCCGTTGCTGGCGATCCTCGGCGGGGCCAAGATCGCGGACAAGATTCCGCTGATCAACAACCTGATTGAGAAGGCCGACAGCATTATCATCGGGGGGGGCATGGCCTATACGTTCAAGCAGGTGGTCGAGGGCCGGAAGATCGGCGCGAGCCTCTTCGACCCCGAGGGCGCGAAGATCGTCGGCGAACTGGTGGCCAAGGCCAAGGCGCGCGGCGTGAAGCTGGTCTTCCCCGTCGACTACGTGTGCGCGGACCGGTTCGCGCCGGACGCCAAGGTGCAGGCGGCCGACGATGAGTGCGGCATTCCCGACGGCTGGCAGGGCCTGGATGCGGGACCCAAATCCATCGCCCTCTACCGGGAGGCGATTCTCGGCGCCAAAACGATCATTTGGAACGGCCCGTCCGGCGTCTTCGAATTTGAGCGCTTCGCGGGCTCGACGCGGGCCATGGCCGAGGCCGTCGCCGCAGCGACCGCCCAGGGCGCGATCACCGTCGTCGGCGGCGGCGACACCGCCACCGCGGCGAAGAAGTTCAAGGTCGCCGACAAGGTGACCCATTGCTCCACGGGCGGCGGGGCCAGCCTCGAATATTTGGAAGGGAAAGTATTGCCCGGCGTGGCGTTCTTGGAAAGCTGAGGTCCAACCCCATGCATCTCAAGAAGCTCATCGCCGGCAATTGGAAGATGAACAAGACGGCGTCCGACGCCGTCAGCCTGGCGCAGGAGGTCGTGACCGCCGCCGGCAAGCAGAACGAGGTGGACATCGTGCTCTGCCCGCCGTTCACGGCGCTGGAGAGCGCGGCCAGGACCATCGAAGGGTCCCAGATTAAATTGGGCGCCCAGAACATGCATCCGGAGCCCAATGGCGCCTTCACCGGCGAAATCTCCGCGCCGATGCTGCGGGCGCTATTTGTGACCCACGTCATTCTGGGCCACAGCGAGCGGCGCCAACATTTTGGGGAGACCGACGCGTTCATCAATCTCAAGGTCCTGGCGGCCTTGAAGCACCAGCTGCGGCCGATCCTGTGTGTGGGGGAAACCCTCGCCGAGCGCGAGTCGGGCGCGACCCTGAAGATCGTCCAGGCCCAGCTCGAGCGCTCCCTCGAGGGCGTGAGCAAGGACCTGGCGCCGAGCGTAATCGTCGCCTATGAGCCCATCTGGGCCATCGGCACGGGCAAAGTGGCGACCTCCGAGCAGGCCCAGGAAGTGCACGGCTTCATCCGCGGGCTGCTGGGGAAGCTGTTTACGGAAGTGGTGGCCCAGCGCGTGCGGATTCTTTACGGCGGATCGATGAAGCCGGCCAATGCCCCCGAATTGCTCGCGCAGAAGGACATCGACGGCGGTTTGATCGGCGGCGCGAGCCTGGAGCCCCGCAGCTTTGTCGAACTGATCCGCGCCGCGGCCGCTTCCTAAGGCCCGCGTTCGCTCCCGGATCATGAGCGCCTCGGTCAAGGTCTACGATACTACCCTGCGCGACGGCACCCAGGGCGAGGGGATCAGTTTTTCGGTGGCGGACAAGCTGCTCATCGTGGAGCGCCTGGACCGATTCGGCGTCGACTATATCGAGGGCGGCTTTCCCGGTTCCAACCCCCGGGACATCGCGTTTTTTGCCGAAGCGAAGAAGCTGAAATTGAAGCATGCCCGCCTGGCCGCCTTCGGCGCCACGCGCCGCGCCGGGGTCACGGCGGACGAGGATGCCCAGCTGCGGACGCTCCTCGACTGCGACATGGGGGTGCTCACGATCGTCGGCAAGACCTGGCTGCTCCACGTGACCGAGATCCTGCGCACCACGGCCGAGGAGAATTTGGCGATGATCGAGGACTCCGTGCGCTTCCTGGTGCGGCAGGGCCGCGAGGTGATCTACGACGCGGAGCATTTCTTCGACGGCTATCTCGACAATCCGGAGTACGCGGTGCGGACCCTGGAAGCGGCGGCCCGCGGCGGCGCGGCCAACCTGTCGCTCTGCGAGACCAACGGCGGCAAACTGGTCCCGGAGGTGCGGCGGATCACTGCGGCGATGGTCGCCCATTTCGGCGGGGACATGATCGGCGTGCATTGCCACAACGACAGCGGCCTGGGCGTGGCGGTCACACTCGCCGGCTTGGAGGCCGGGGCGAGCCTGGTGCAGGGCACGATGAACGGCTACGGCGAGCGGGTCGGGAATGCCAATCTCATCACGGTCCTGCCCAATCTCCTGCTGAAGATGGGCCGCGCGGCCTATTGCTCGCCCCATCTGGGGGAGCTCCGCGATCTGTCCTTGTTCTTCGACGAGCTGGCCAACCTGCGGCCCGACCCCAAGGCCCCGTTCGTGGGCCAGTCGGCCTTCGCGCACAAGGGCGGCCTGCACGCCAACGCGGCGCAAAAAGTGGCGCGCAGTTACGAGCACATCGATCCGGCGCTCGTCGGCAATCGCACCCGGGTGCTGGTCTCGGATATGGCGGGGCGCAGCAGCCTCGCCCTGAAGGCCCGCGAGCTGGGCCTGGAACTCGACGAGAAGCGGCCGGAGATGAAGGGCCTCATCGAGGAGCTCAAGGAGCGGGAATTTCGCGGATACGAATTCGAGGCGGCGAATGCCTCCTTCAAGCTCCTGGTCGCCAAATGGCTCGGCCAGCGGCAGGCGTATTTCGAAGTCGAAAGCTACCGGGTGATCATTGAGCGGCACGGCGAAAACCTGTGGGCCGAAGCCACGGTCAAAATCCGCGTCGGCGGGGTGGTCGTGCACACCGTGGCGGAATCGAGCGGCCCGATCGGCGCCCTCGACCAGGCGCTGCGCCTGGCCCTGGAAAACACCTATCCGCAAATCCGGCAGATGACGCTGCGCGACTACAAGGTGCGCATTCTGGAGAGCAGCCAGGGCGCCACCGCCCGCACCCGGGTGCTGATCGAGAGCGGCGACGGCCATTCGATCTGGGTCACGGTGGGCGTCAGCGACAACATCATCGACGCCAGCTGGGAGGCGCTGCGGGAGGCGGTCGAGTACATGCTGATGAGCAGCACGCCGGGCGCCTGAGGCCGCCCGTCAGAGCAGCGGGGCGAGCAGGCGGCTGAGGTCCTCGGCCAGTCCGGTGAGCAGCCGGCGCGGCGGCACCCGGCTCGGAGCTTCGAGGCAATGGGCGGTGAGTTCGTCGATCCATGCTCTCATCGCCAGCACTTCCGGGACGGAGTGCACCACCACGCCCACCTCAAAATTGACGAAGAGGCTGCGCAGGTCGAAATTGGCGGAGCCGAACAGCCCGATCCGGTCATCCACGACCATCGCCTTGCTGTGCATCATGGCCGCCTGATAGAGCAGCACCCGGCCGCCGGCGCGGCGCAATTCCCGGGTGTAATGGCGCCGGGCATAGTCGGTCACGGGGTGGTTCGACCGCGCGGGCAGCACCAGCGTCACTTCGCGGCCGGCCCGCGCCTTCACCATGAGCGAGCGCAGCAGCACCTCATCCGGGATGAAATACGGCGTGACGATCCAGATGCTTTTCTCCGCTTCCTGGATCATGGCGATGATCCCCTCGTACAGGGGGTCGCCGCGCACGTCCGGGCCGCTCGCCACCACCTGCAGTTCGGCGCTGCCGCGGGACTCGACCGCCTGCGCGGAGAGTTCCGCGTGGAGCACCTCGTCGGACTGCCGCGTCGCGAAGCACCAATCGGCGATGAAAATTTCATTGAGGAGGGCCGCGGCCGGCCCTTCCACCAGCACGCCCAGATCCCGCCACCGCTTCTTGAAGCGGGTCGGCCCCATGTATTCCCGTGCCAGGTTCCGGCCGCCGATGATCGCCGTACAGTGGTCGAAGATTGCGACCTTGCGATGGTTGCGCAAATTGGCCGAGCGCCGGGAGCTGATCGGCAGCATGGGCATGAACCGCCCGATTTCGCCGCCGGCCAGCCGCAAAGGATTGACGAACGCTGCGCGCGTGGTGAGGCAGCCGAGGGCATCGAGGAGGAGGCGGACTTTCACCCCTTCCCGCGCCCGCTTGGCCAGGAGCTGCACGATGCGCCGGCCCGTATCGTCGCGGCCGAGGATGAAGGTCGTGATATGAATGGAGTGTTTTGCCTCCCGGATGTGCTTTTCCAGGGCCGCATACTCCTCTTCGCCGGTCGCGAGCAGCTTCATCCGGTTGCCGGTCACCGGCGGGCAGCCGCCGGCGGCCATCACGGTGTGGGCGACCGCTCCATTCGCATGCGGGGTGGGGCGCCGCAGCGCCTGGGGCAGCATGGGCAGAAGCGGAGATTTTCGCTCTGCCATCTTGCGCAGCTTGCGGCCGCCGAAGAGCAGGAATAGCGGCACTCCTAGGTAGGGAATGAACAGGATGGCCAGGCACCAGGCGAAGGTGTTGGCCGGCGCCCGTTTCTCGCTCATCAGCCGGGCGATGAGGAAAAACGCGAGGACGAAGCCCGAAATCATCAGCAGGTGCGCGACATAGCCATTGGCTAGAAGGCGGCTGTAATATTCGCGGAGATCGGCGCGCATCTTTGGGCGGTTAGACAAACCGCCGAACTTCGCTCACACAAGGGGTAAGCAAGCGGTTCGCCGGCCGCCATGGGGAGGAATCTCCGGGCGCCTAACCTCCGAGCACACGGTCGCCCTCCGACTCCTCCCCATGGCGGCCGGCGAACCGCTTGCGCGGGGGGATATTCGGGGCCGATTTGCGGCTTGAAATGGTCATTTCGGCCTTGTTTGCTGATCCCTCCTATTCGGTGGAGTATCCAAGTGGCCAAAGGACGTTGACTGTAAATCAATTCTGCCTCGCAGTTCGCTGGTTCGACTCCAGCCTCCACCAATCTTTTTCGTCCCGTTTTCCCGTAAACCTTTGATCGGGCGGCATCCAACTTCGTCAACGGGCAGATCCTCGTCGTGGACGGCGGATTGAGCGCCATGATTTGACGGTCCCGCTATCGCATGGCGCCGCCCGCACCGCATCCCGACGATCGCGACCTGGACCGGGATTTTGGCGCGCGCTGGGGGCGACGGCGGGCCGCCGTCGGCGGCTGGTTGGCGGATTTGGGCCGTTTCGCCGGCACGGTCATTCCCCTGAATCTGCGCAAGAGTCTCTTCCGGCTGCGCCGCGGGCGAGGCGTCTGCCCCTGCCAGACGCCGAGCGATTCGGGCAAGGCTGGTGAGACCGCCTGCGATCCGGTGGCCTCCTGGCACGAGCCGCGGCGCTTTCGGCGGATCTGCCCGCTCTTGCACCAGCGCCCCGACGGCGCCTGGAAATGCTCCGTCAATGCCGCCGACGTCCGCCCATTTTGGGGGCGGGCGGCCGCCTGGGTCGGCGGGAGCACGGCGGCGGCCTATCTGGTGGCGACGCTGCTCGCCTTCGGTTTTCTGCGGGAGGTCGGCTACCCGGTGCGCTACCGCGCCCTCGTCTGGCCCCGCTCCTGGCATCAGATCCGGACCGCCCGGGCCCAGTATTTCTTTGCGCAGGCCCAGCAGGCGCTGCGCGAGAACAACGCGATCGGGGCCAGCATGGCGCTGTCGCAAAGTTTCGACTTGGATCCGACCAACTACACTGCCGGGCGGATCCTGGCGCAGCTTTGGCAGCCGGGCGGATCCGAGATGCTCAACCGCCTCTACCGGCAGCTCATGGCCGACCACCCGCAGCAGCGCAGCCTGACCGCACAGGCTTGGTTCAGCGCACTCCTGCAGCATGGCGATTTCGGCACCATCCAGTCGGTCGCCTTGGAGCGGCTCGCCGCCGATCCGGCCCAGTCCAGTGCCTGGTTGAACGCCTTGCTCATGGCCAGCCGGCGGACGGGCGATGGCGCCGCCTTGCGCGCGGCGGCGGCTCGGCCGGAACTGCCGCCGATGGTGCGGGAGATTTGCCGACTCGAACTGGAGCTGCGGACCGCGAGCCCGGAACGAAAGCGGCAGCTTTTGCTCGCCCCGCCGGCCTCCGCCCCGACGCCATTTTCCCGGTATTACCGGATCGACCGGCTCCGGGCCGCGGGGTTTGCCACCGACGCGCTTTGGGCGCTGGACCATGCCGGCGACCAGTTGGCCGCGCGCGACCGCGCCGCGCTCGCCCTGGATCTGGACGCCGCGCTGGGCTGGCGCACGATCTTGGAGGGGCAGGTGCGCCAGCTGCTCGGCGCGGGCGTCAGCGCCCCGCTGGTGGCGATGCTGAGCGCCCACCTGATCCAAAATCCCGAACCGGCCGTGCTGGCCGATACGATGGCCGCTTTGGCCCAGCATCCCCTGCCGCCGGACGGGGCGCGGGTCGGCGCCTACGCCTCGCTCTTTTGCGCCGCCGGCGCGTCCGGCGATGCGGACCGCGCGCGGGCGCTCGCGGAAACGCTGCGCCAGATCACCGGCGCCCGGCTCGTCGTGCTCGACGACGTTGGCGCGTGGCTGCAGGGCGAGCAGCCGGCGATGCCGGCCGAGCGTTACTTGCCGGCTTTGCCGGCCCTGCCGCCCGAAGTCGAATACGCCCTGTTTGATTTCGCCGACCGCCGGCGAAACGCGCTGAAGCTCACCAGCCCGACCGCGCAGCCGGCCATCACCGCGCCGTAGACGCTCGGCTCGGGCACTGGCGTGATCTGATTGGCCATGTCGGGGCCGCTAGTGTAAGACTCCCAAGTGGTGTTCGCGCCCGTCCAAGTGGGGGTGTCGAAGACGATCTGATCGAGTGGCGCCGTGCCCTGGCCCGCGCCCGGCTCGGTGCCGGAGTAGAAGTAGTCCACCGAATTGGTCCAGCTCTGCACCTGCAACGTGTCGCCCGAGGCGCCCGCGCTGACCGAGCCGGTGAAGTCGAGCGCGGAGCTGCCGCCGGCGAAATTGAGCGTGGAGGTGGTCGTTTGGAACGTGAGGGAGCCGAGCACATCGTTGGTGCCATTGACGCTCAGGGTGCCGCCGGCCAGGACGATGTTCAGATTGGAGTCGTCGATGTTGTATTTGCCGGCGATCAGGGTGCCGGAGGACTGCAGGACCAAGTTCACCCCGGAATCGACGATGATCGTGCCGGTGCCGTTGATCGTGCCGCTGTAGTCGACCGTCCCGGAGCCGCTGAGGGTGAGGGTGGAGGAACTGGAGGCCGTGCCCAGATTGATGTTCGCCGTTCCCGTCCCCAGGGCGAAACTGCTCAGGCTGACGCCATTGAAGAGGGTCTGATTGTAGCCGTTGAGATTGAAGGTCGCGCCCGCGGCGACCGTCAGCTCGTTCGCCGCGTTGAGCTCGTTGCTGCCGCCGAGTTGGAGCGTGCCGGCGCTGACGGTGGTCAGCCCGGTGTAGCTATTGGTGCCGCCATTGCTCAGGGTCGCCGTGCCGCTGTCGACTTTCGTCAGCGTGCCGCTGCCGGTCCCGATCGCCCCGCTAATGGTGACGTTGCCGGCGCCGCCGACCGTCAGATTCTGGCCGGTGCCGGAAATGGCTCCGGCCAGCGTCAGGGTGGTGCCGGTGTCGGCCTTGATGGACGAGGCGCTGGCCAGGGTGATCGCGCTGGCGATCGTGTTGCTGCCGCTGATGTTCTCGATCGCGGCCGAGCCGGCGGCGCCCGTGCCCGTGCCATTGACCGTGATGCCCACCCCGGAGCTGACGGTGATGTTGGCGCTGGTGTTGTAGTCCTCGGCCACGAGGAGCGAGGCGCCGGAGGCGACCGTCGCCGAAGTCGCCAGGGCGCTGCTGTTGGCGATCTCGAGCGAGCCTTTGGTGACCGTGGTCGCTCCGGTGTAAGAGTTGACCCCCGCCAGGATCGCCGTGCCGAGGTTCGTGCCGTCGGTGGCATTGACGGTCAGGCCGTTGACTCCGGTGATGCCCGCGTTGACCACCGTGGTGCCGCCGCCGCCCAGGGTGAGGCTCTGGGTGCCGGTGCCGACGATGGCGGCGGTGGAGGGGCTGCCCGGATTGATGACCAGGGTGCTCCCGTGATTGGAATTTATCTGGCTGTTCGAGCCGAGGACGATCTTCCCGGTCACGGTGTTGGTGTTGGCGACATTGAGCAGCGCGCCGGTGTTGCTGATCCCGGTGCCGTTGAGGACGATCGTCTTGTCGGCGCCCAGGGTGATGCCGGTCTGGAGCTGCAGCTGCGCGCCGGTCCCATCCACCTGCACGCTGTTGACGAGGCTGCCGAAGCTGGGCCCGTTCAGGCCGAGGGCATTGCTGTTTTGCACGTTGAGCGCGCCCTGGTGCACCTCGGTGACGCCTTGGTAGCCGGCCGAACTGTCGCCGCTGATGACCATCGTTCCGGTCCCCGTTTTTTCAAAGCCGATGCCCTGGCCCCCGCTGGTGAAGCCGGCCCCGCTGCCGCTGCTGGTGTAGCCGTAGCCATTGACGATCTTGTCGCTGACCACGAGGTCGTCGCCGGGCGTGGGGCCGGAAGTCACATTGCCGTTGGCGACGTTGAAGGTGAACCCGTTGCCGACCAGGGCCAGGATCCCGTTTTGGATGACCGAGGTCTGCGCCGTCGCCCCGAGCGTGGTGACGCCGCCCGAGCCGATCGTCAGCTCGGGGCTGAAGTTCTGGCCTACGGCCTGCCCTGACACCGTGCCGCCGTCCATCGTGAGGGAGGTGAGGCCTTGGGAGCTGCCGATCATGTTGAAGACGCCGTTGCCGTAGACCGTCAGGTTTTCGTTCGAGGTATTGTTGGTCGCGTTGTAGGTGCCGAGCACGTAGCTGGCGCCCGGGGCGCTCGCGGTGTCCCCGGTTTGCAGGACGGTGAGCGGGGCGGCGTCGACCCCGCCCGCCGTGCCGACGTAGATTTGCGTGCCCGCCAGGCCCGCCACCCCGGACGGCGCGTCGATGATCGCCTTGCCGAGAATGGTGACATTGGTCGCCCCGGTGTAGGTGCTGTTGTACTGGTTGCCCAGGGTGACCGTGCCCACGCCGGCGATATTCAGGCCGCCCGAGCCGCTGATCGCCGAGTTCACCATCAGGTCGGAATTGTCATAGGTATTCCCGGGCGCCCCCTGATAGCTTGGCGCCCCGGTCGGGGTGCCCCCGCCGCTCAGGGTGAGGGTGCTGGACCCCAGGCTGATCGTGTTCTTGTAGTTGCCGGCGTTGCCCGCGCCGATGTATCCGGCGCCAATATATAAAACGCCCGGCCCGCTCGAGATCGTGGCGTTGCCGCCCAGGGCGATGTTGCCCTGCCAGCTGTTGTTGGTGGCGCCGTTGCTAAAGATCGCGCTGGTGGCGCTCGCGTTGCTGTTCAGGGTCAGGAGCCCCGTCTGCCCCACGAAATTGACGCCGCCGGAAAGGGCGAGGGTGGCGCCGCCCTGCACGTTCACGGCGCCGCCGGCGGCGCCGTCCAGGGCGAGGGAATTTTCCAGCTTGAGGGTGCTGGTCCCCCCGACCGTCACGGTGTCGCCGGCGAAAGTGTTGGCCGCGTTGAAGATCACTGTGCCCGCCCCGGTGGTGTTGATCTTGGAAGCCCCGCTGCCGCTGCTGTCGGAGATGACGCCGTTGAAGGTGATGGTGTTGTTCGCGTTGGCCGGGGTGATCTGGAACGGCACGGTCCCGGTCAAGTTCAGAGTGCCATTGAAAGTGAGCCCGGCCGTGCTCGAGGGCGTCGCGGTCACGCCCGCCTGGAAGATTTCGGTGCCGCTCGTGTTGTTGCCGAGGATGAGGTTATTGGCGAACGTGGGCGTGAAGCTCGCGGTTGAGTTGTAGATCGCCAGGTTCGAGCTGCCCACGTTGCCGTTGATCGTCAGGCTGCCGGCGCCGGTCAGGTTCTGATTGGCGGCGCCGGAGAAGATGAGCTCGCCGACAGTTGTGTTGGAGCTAATCACCGGCGAGTGCCCGGTGGCGCTGCTGAAGGTGGCGCTGGAACTGGAGCCGGGGACCCCGCCGGTCCAGTCGCCGCCGATGGTCCAACTCGTGCCGGCATTGCCCGTCCACACCGATTGCGCGCGGGCGAGCGGGCCGGCGAGCAAACCGGCCAGCGCGATCCAGCCGGCGGACTTAAGGGAGGACAGTTTCACGATCGAGACGGGCAAAAACGGAGCGGAAGGAAAAGGAGAGGGTTGGGTGATTTTTCGTGACCGCACTCAGAGTGGAGAGGGGAGGGAGGGGCGGTCAATTTCCTCTCTAATGTAGTACTACGTACCCCTATTTCGGCCGGAAATGCGCATTTGGCATGCCAGCCCAAATGCCGGGCCAAACGGCGGGTTAGCGTACGTAGTAGTACCGGTCGGCTCTCCATTGACTGTCCCCGCCGAGAGGCGGTTTGCTCGTGGCCGTCCCAAACGCCGTGCCCGCTCGGCCTCGGACGCTATTTATCGATGAAACACGCCTTTGTTCGCTGGACCTCCCTTCTTGCCGCCGCCCTGGCGCTGCTGACCGCCGCCCGGGCCGGCATCGTCAGCACCGTCACCGGCACGGTCGCCTACACGCCTCCTTCCTTCGTCTTTGAAGGCACCCTCTCGACGACCGCCCCTTTGACCGAGAGTTACCCACTGGTGATCGCGAGCCCCAGCACCCTGGCCACCGGCACCGCCGTTCCCGTCACCCTCCAGGCGACCTCCACTGCCGCTCCGGCCGGAGTCTCGAGCGCCACCGCCCTCAGTTTTCTGTCGTTCAGCACCTCCGCCCTCAATTTCACGGGCCCGAACCAGTCGATTCAGGTCATCGTCACCCTCACGATTCCGCCCGGCACCTACGCCGGCAATTATTCCTGGACGATCAACACGGTCGGCTGGCCGCTGACCCTCGGCACGATCATCGACGGCATTGGCGGCCTCGGGACCACGATCAACGCCAATGTGTCGCCGCCCGGCACTGCGGCGCAGGCTCCCGTCATCACCCTCACCGGCCCGGCCGCGGGCCAGGTCTTCACCATCGCCGCCGGCAGCACGACGGCGGCCGTGCCTTATTCGGCCACCGGCAGCACGCCCGTGGGATCGAACTTTCCGTCAGTTGGATCCGCCACCCTGACCCTCACCCAAGGCGGAACGGCCGTGGTGGGGTTTGCGCCCGGCTTCAGCCTGATCGGCATCGGCGGGGTGAACACTGGGATCACGAGCACCGGCTCGGTCAATCTTCCGGGCGGCACTTACACCTTAAACGCGAGCGCCACGAATAATACCGGCGTCACCGCGGTCGCCACGCCGATCACCTTCACGGTGGTGGGGCCGCCCACGCTCAGCATCACCGCGCCGACCGCCGGTCAGGTGTTCACCGCGGCGGCGGGCGCCACCACGGCGGCCGTACCGTATGCAATCGCGGGGACGACGACGACCGGCTCCACATTCCCGACGAACGCTTCGGCCACCGCGATGCTGACCTTGAACGGGACGGTCGTCGCGGCCTTTGCGCCGGTCTTCTCCGGCGCGGGCACGGCGGCCGTCTCCGCCGCGGGCACGGCCAACCTGGCCCCCGGCACCTACACCCTTTCGGCCACCGCGACCAACAGCGCCGGCCTCGCGGTAACCGCGACCGCGGTCACCTTTACGGTCAACGCGGCGCCGGCGGTCCCCTCGGAAACCCTGGTCTGGCTGCAAAGCAATAACTGCGGTTTCGGCGGCGGCTTTGGTGGCGGATTTGGCGGCGGGTGCGGCGGCGGCCAGGGGGCTTCGCCCAGCGTCATCCAGCAGTCGGCGGCGGGTGGCTCGGTCGTGCCGCTCGTTTTCGGATTGTACACGAGCGCCACCACCACCTCGAACGGCTGCGGCGGCCGCAGTTCGACCCAGCTGACCTTCGTCAGCGACCCGAGCACGGTGATCGCGATCTACGAGGTATTGGCCAACAACAGCTCGACCACTCCGCTGATCTACACTTACGGCGCCAACGGCCCGAATCCGCCCTTCTACTCGATCGGCTCCAGCGAATACCTGCTCAATTTCCCGACGGCCGGCGGAAGCCACCACTACGTCGTCGAGGTGTATCACACCGGCGCGGGCGGCGTCCTCTCGCTCCTGGGCTCGGACGATCTCTTCACGGCGCAAAACTGCCTGCCGCAGGATTCGAGCGAACAGGCCAGCTTCAGCAGCACGGCCATCGCCGCCGGCAACACCATTTGGTTCAGCAGCATCGTCAACCTCTCCAGCGTCGGCACGCACCCGGCGACCCTGCTGTTCGACAACTCCAAGATCACCTTCACGGTGAAAGGGGTTCCGGTCTCCCTCACGGTGCCGGCGGCCGCGATCAAGTTCGATGCCGCGGCGACCACGGCCAGCACCGTCTACAACGCGAGCACGCAGTCCTGGGTCACGATCGTGCCGGCGAACTACTCCGGCAACGTGTTCCTCACCGGCCTCAGTTACACCGTGCCGGCGGGATTTCCGTCCGGCCTCAGCGGCGTCACCTGGACGGGCGACTTCCGCAGCGACACCGGCGCGATTACGGCGAAGTGGCAATGGGCCGCCGCGGTCTACACCAAGTTTGCCAGCGCGCTCACCGGCGTGGCGGTCAAGCCGGTCGCGGCGAGCAACCTCAGCCTCTATCTTAATTCCGATCCGGCCGGCACGCCGGAAAATTTTAAGTCCGACGTGATCGCGGGCGCCCGCGGCGTCGGCGGATCCGACACGACCGGAGCGTACTCCACGGCCGCGAATTCCAACCTCAGCAGCAGCTTCTGGGCCTCCTCGGGCTGTTCCGGCTTCCAGGTCGGCGATTTCAGCGGCGATGGCGGCGACGGCGGCTGCGGCTGGGGCGGGTTCTGAAAAAGCCGTCCCATTTTCGGGACGGCCAGGTTTCGCTTCCGGGCAGTGGCGGCGGATTTGGGCGCCTAATGTAATTTGTAAAATTCTGCTGGTTAATGTTAAGCGCATTTCCATCGCAATGGCACGGGCCTTGCGATAGTCGACTGGATGATCCAACTGACCAATGTGAGCCGCGTCTATCCCCTCAAGGGCGGCCCCTACTACGCCCTCCGGGGAATCAACCTGGAGATCAAGGAAGGCGACTTCCTCTCGATCATGGGGCCGTCGGGATCGGGCAAGAGCACGCTGCTGCATATCCTCGGGCTCCATGACTCCGCCTGGAGCGGCGAATATCACTTCGGCGCCACGGCCGTGCACCTGTTGGACAAGAAGGGCCGTTTCGACCTCCAAAAGAAGAATATCGGTTTCGTATTCCAGAGCTACCACCTGATCGACGACCTCACCGTCTACGAGAATCTCGAGATTCCGCTTTCCTATCGCGATGTCCCGAAGAAAGACCGCCAAAGCATCGTCTGCGATCTGCTGGATCGCTTTCGGATGGTCGGCAAAAAGGACCTGTATCCGCCGCAGCTTTCCGGCGGCCAGCAGCAGCTCGTGGGCGTCGCCCGCGCCCTGGTCGCCCGCCCGGCGCTGATTCTCGCCGACGAGCCGACCGGCAACCTGCATTCCGACCAGGGGCGGGAGATCATGCAGCTTTTTCGGCGCCTCAACGAGGAAGACGGGGTGACCATTGTGCAGGTGACTCATTCGAGCGACAACGCCGCCTTCGGCAGCCGCGTGCTGCGGCTGGCCGACGGGGTCGTAATCTCATGATCGCTCGGCGCCTGTGGCGCAGCGTCGGCTGCGCCCCCCTGCTGTTCGCGGTCGCCGTCCGGGCGGCCGAGGCGGTGGTGACCCTGGAATCGGGGCCCCCGCTCTCGCTGGCGGAGGCGATTCGCCGGGCGCTCGACCAGAATCAAAACATCCAAGTGCAGGCCTTTAGCCCGGAAATCGCGCGGGCCAACACCCTGGCCGCGCTCGGGCAGTTCGACCCGGCCCTGAACTTTGCCCGCACCCGGGATCGCACTTACGCGGTTCCGGGTGTGCCGGTGCCGCTGGCCACCGAATCGCTCCAGGTGGACGATTACAGCCTCGCGCTCGGTGGGATGCTGCCGCTCGGAACCACGTATAGCATCGGCGCCAACGCGGAGAACGAGAACGGCCAGTTCAACCGCTTTACCGACGACTACGAATCCTTCGCGGGGATCAATGTCACCCAACCGCTGCTGCGCGGCTTCGGCTTCGGGGCCAATCTGGTGAACGTGCGGGTCGCCCGGGCAAACCGCTCGATTTCGGAATGGCAATACCGGCAGACGCTGATCGACACGGTCACCGACGTGATCGTCGCCTATAATAATTTGACGCTGGAGCACGAGGCGCTGCGCATCGCCCAGCGCTCGCGCGATCTGGCGGCGACACTCCTCACCGAGAGCGAGCAGCGGCTCAAGGCGGGCGACGGCGCCCAAAGCGACGTCACCGCCGCGCGCGCGCGGGTGGCCGGCCAGGAGGAGTCGATTTTGGTGGCCGCCAACGCGGTGCATACGATCGAAAACCAGCTGCGCGAACTGATGGGCGAAAAATCGTTTCCGCCCGGCCAGCCGGAATACCTGGTCGAGGCGCCCGTCCCGCCCGAGCTGACGGTCGACCCGGCGGCCGATTATCAGGCGGCCCTCAATGACCGGCCCGACTACCAGGCGGCTCGCCTGGGCATCGTCATCAACCGCGCCACCAGCGTGGCCGCGCGCAACGGCCTGCTGCCGCAGGTCAACCTGATCTGGAGTTACGGCTACAATGGGCTCAGCGGCGATTTCGCCGCCAGCCGGCATATGGTCACCACCGAGGACTTTCCGTCTTCGTCCATCGGCGTCAATCTGTCCATTCCGATCACCAACGCCGCGGGCCGCGGCCGCGCGCGCGCGGCCCGCCTGACCCTCGAGCAATCGCAAGCCGACCTCAAGCGACTGGAGGCCGACATCGCCGTCAGCGTGGCCAACGCGGCCAGCCAGATCGACACCACCCGCCGGCGGGTCGCCGCCGACCAGACCGCCTACGATCTCGCTAACCAGGCGCTGGGAGACGAAGTCAAAAAGCTCCTGGCGAGTTCCCCGGGCAGCAGCACCCTGACCGTGATCCAACAACAGACGAGCCTGATCGGGGCGGAGAACAGCCTCGCCAACGCCAAGGCCGCCCAAGTCCAGGCGGCGGCGATCTACGATCAGCAGCTGGGTGCCACGCTGCGCCGCTACCACATTGCCCTCGCCGAAAATCGGTGAGCGGCGGGCGCGGCGACCGAGATTTTGGCGCTCGTCACCGGAAAGCCGCCTCTCATCCTTTGGCCATGTCCCCGGCGATGCCCCCGCGTATCCTGATTGCCGACGATCAGCCCGGCATCATCGAGGCGCTGCGCCTGCTGCTCAAAGGCGAGGGTTATCAGACCGAGGCGGTCAAGTCGCCGGCCGCCGCGATCAAGGCCATCGAGGCCCGGGACTTCGCGCTTCTGCTGATGGACCTCAATTACGCGCGGGATACGACGAGCGGCCAGGAGGGCCTCGATTTGCTGGCCAAGGTGCAGGCGCTCGACGCGACGCTGCCGATCGTCGTGATGACCGCCTGGGCCAGCGTGGACCTGGCCGTCGAGGCGATGCGCCGGGGCGCCCGCGATTTTGTGACCAAGCCCTGGGACAATCCCCGGCTGATCGCGATTGTGCGCAACCAGATTGAACTGGGGGCGGCGGTCCGCTCCTACCGCCGCCTGGAGCAGGAAAACCAGCTGCTGCGGGGCAAAGCCGGCCGGCCGCTCATTGCCGAGTCGGCCGCCATGCGGCCGGTCTTGGAGGTGATCTCCCGGGTCGGACCCTCCGACGTGAATGTCCTCATCACCGGCGAGAATGGCACCGGCAAGGGCCTGGTCGCCCAGGCGCTGCACGCCATCTCGGCGCGCGCCGGCAAGCCCTTCATCGCGGTCAACATGGGCGGCCTGCCGGAGGGCATCTTTGAAAGCGAGCTGTTCGGCCACGTGCGGGGCGCTTTTACGGACGCGAAGAACGACCGGGCCGGACGGTTTGAACTGGCCGACGGCGGAACCCTCTTTCTCGATGAGATCGGCAATATTCCGGGCAGCCAGCAGGCGAAGATGCTGCGCACCCTCGAAACCGGCGAATACGAGCGGGTCGGCTCCTCCCGCACCCTGCGCGGGAACGTGCGCCTGATCGCCGCCACCAACGCGGACCTGCCGGCGGAGGTTGCGGCGGGACGGTTTCGGCAGGATCTCTTTTTCCGGCTCAATACCGTGCAGCTGCACCTGCCGCCACTGCGCGAGCGCCGGGAGGACCTGGAACTCCTCGCCCAGCATTTTCTCAAGCAGCATGTCGACCGGTACCGCAAGCATCTGACCGGCTTCGACGAATCCGCGCTCCAGGCGCTGCGCGCCCACGCCTGGCCCGGGAATGTCCGGGAACTCGATCACGCCCTCGAGCGCGCCGTCCTCATGGCGCCGGGCCGGGTGATCCGGGCGGCCGATCTGGCGCTGAATCCGGCGCAGGCCGCGCCGCGCTTCGACGACTTGAGCCTGGAGGAAGTGGAGGCGCTGCTGATCAAAAAGACCCTGGCCCGCTGCGACGGCAACGCCCGCCGGGCGGCCGAGGAACTCGGCCTCAGCCGCAGCGCGTTCTACCGCCGGCTGGAGAAACATCAGCTCTAGCCTCTAGGCGATTGCGGCCATGGCGAAACCCCCGGGCGGACGGCTCTCCCACGACCAGGCAGTGCTCTTTTGCGCGCTGCTGGCGGGTTTGCCGGCGGTGGTCGTGTCCTTAATCTTACTTTGGGGACGGGGCGACGACTCGACCCTGCTGTGGCTCCTCTCGCCGCTGATCGTCGTCTGCTGGCTGGCGCTCTCCTTCATGGCCCGCAACCAGGTGGTAAGGCCCTTGCAGACGATGGCGAACCTCCTCCTCGCCCTGCGCGAGGGCGACTATTCCTTTCGCGCCCGCGGCGCCGGGCAGGATGATTCGCTCAGCGGCGCGCTCGCGGAAATCAACGCCTTGGGCGCGGTCCTGCAGTCGCAGCGCCGCGACGTCATTGAGGCGACCGCGCTGCTGCGGGCGGTGATGGCGGAAATCGACGTCGCGGTCTTTGCCTTCGACCACGAGGGGGTGCTCCGCCTGGTGAATCGGGCCGGCGAACGCCTCCTGGCCCGGCCGGCGGAGGCGCTGCGCGGGCGCTCGGCCGCAGCGATCGGGCTGGCGGAAACGCTCGAGGGCGAACCCCGCCGCATGCTCGCCGCAGCGACGATCCCCGGCTCCCACGCGCGCTGGGGCCTCAGCCGGACGCCTTTTCGGGAGGATGGCCGGCCGCACCAATTGGTGGTGATCGCCGACTTGAGCCAGCCCTTGCGCGAGGAGGAGCTCAAGGCGTGGCAGCGTCTGGTGCGGGTGCTGGGCCACGAGCTCAACAACTCGCTCGCGCCGATCAAGTCGATCGCCGGCAGCCTCAGCACGGCGCTGCGGCGTGAGCCGCGGGCGCCGGACTGGGAGGCGGACATGCGCGCCGGGCTGGATATCATCGGCGCCCGGGCCGAAGGGCTCGCACGTTTCCTCCAGGCCTACGCGCAATTGGCGCGGCTGCCGCCGCCGGTTTTCGTGCCCTGCGACCTAGCGACGGTGGTGCGGCGCGTGGTCGCCCTGGAACCGCGCTTGGCGATCTCCATGGTGGGCGGCCCGGCGCTCGAACTGCGCTGCGATTTGGCCCAGTTCGAGCAGACCTTGATCAACCTCGCCCGGAACGCGGTGGAGGCGGCGCTGGAACAGCGCGGCACCGGCCGGCCGGAGGCCGGCGTGCGCATTGGCTGGCGGCGCGCCGGCACCCTCGCGGAAATCCGCATCGAGGACGACGGGCCCGGCCTGGCGCAGACGGCCAACCTCTTCGTGCCCTTTTACACGACCAAGCCCGAAGGGACCGGCATCGGCCTCGTGCTTTGCCGGCAGATTGCAGAGAACCACGGCGGATCGCTCGACTTGCGCAACCGCGGGCGCGAGCCCGGCTGCCGGGCGACATTGCGCCTCCCCCTCAATGGCTCCTGAAAGGAGGGTCCCATTCTGCTTTCCCGTTATTGGGACGCTCGTTTCCCGCAACCGGCGTAGATTTCAAATCCGTAGGGCATCGAGTTAGTTATTAGTTGTTGTTTATAAAATACTTAATAACTAAGCATCTATCTGGCACAGTGCCTGCAAATAGGGACCCGAGTCCATGGACATCCCGCGCCCCTCCCAAGCCAAAGTGAAGCTCCGCAAACGCCTGATCATCGGCGGCGTGGCGGGGCTGGCCCTGATCGGAATCACCTTGCTGCTTGCCCGCTTGAAACCCGCCGTGCCCACGGTGGATCGCAGCCTGGTCTGGATCGACACGGTCAAGCGGGGCCCCATGACCCGCGAGGTCCACGGCTTGGGCACCTTGGTGCCCCAGGACATCAGCTGGATTCCGGCCCGGACGAATGCGCACGTAGATCGCATCGTCCTCAATCCGGGCGCCGCGGTGGAGCCCGACAGCGTCATTCTAGTGCTCAGCGATCCGACGGTCGAACAAGCGGCGATTGACGCCGACTCGCAGCTCAAATCCGCCGAGGCGGATTTGGAGAACACCAAAGTTCAGCTCCAGAGCAACGTGCTCCAGGCCGAATCGGACGCCGCGACCGCCAAGGCCAACTACGAGCAGGCGAGCCTGCACGCCGACGTCTACAATCAACTGTTCAAGGACGGTCTGGATTCCGTGCTCGACGTGAAGCTGGCCAAGGTCACCGCGGAGGAGGCGGAAACCTTGAACGGCATTCAGCAGAAGCGCTATGTGTTCACGAAGGACTCGATCGCCCCGCAGTTGGCGGTCAAGCAAGCGGCGGTTGACCAGTTTCGGGCGCAGGCGAAACTCCGCCACGCCGATGCCGAAGCCCTGCAAGTCCGCGCGGGCATGCACGGGGTGCTCCAACTGGTCTCGGTCGAAGTCGGCGCGCAGGTGCTTCCCGGTGCCAATCTCGCCCGGGTCGCCGACCCGACGCGCCTGATGGCCCAAGTGCAAATCGCCGAGACCCAGGCGCGGGACATGCAGATCGGGCAGAAGGCGCAGGTGGACACGCACAACGGCATCGTCGCCGGTCTGGTGGCGCGCATTGATCCCTCCGTGACCAACGGCACCGTCACCGTGGACGTCACCTTCACCGACCCGCTGCCCAAGGGAGCCCGGCCGGATCTGTCGGTCGACGGCACCGTCGAATTGGAGCACCTCGACGATGTGGTCTTCGTCGGCCGCCCGGCCTTTGGCGACGAACACAGCACCGTGGGGATCTTCAAGCTGGCGCCGGACAACACCAACGCCGCGCGGACCCAGGTGCAATTGGGCCGCAGCTCCGTCAATACGATCGAGATCGTGAAGGGGCTGGAACCCGGCGATCGCGTAATTCTTTCCGATATGTCCCAGTGGGACGCCAACGATCGCATCAAACTCAACTAAATCCCCATGGCCGACCCCCTCATCAAGCTCGAGAACATCACCAAGGTCTTCCTGACGGACGAAGTGGAGACCCATGCGCTTTCCGGCATCTTTCTGGACATCCAGAAGGGAGAGTACGTTTCCATCGCCGGTCCGTCGGGCTGCGGCAAGTCGACCCTGCTGTCGATTCTGGGGCTGCTCGATACGCCCTCGGACGGCTCCTATCTGCTGAACGGCCATTTGGTGCAGGGGTTGTCGCTGCCGGAGCGGGCCCGCATCCGCAATCAGGAGATCGGATTCATTTTTCAATCGTTCAATCTGATCGGCGACCTGACGGTCTTCGAAAACGTCGAATTGCCGCTCACCTACCGCGGAATGCCCGCCAGCGAACGCAAGGTCCGGGTGACGGAGTCCCTGGAGAAAGTCGGCATGGGCCACCGCGGCAAGCACCTGCCCTCGCAGCTTTCCGGCGGCCAGCAGCAGCGCGTGGCCGTGGCCCGCGCGCTCGCCGGGCACCCGGCGGTGCTGCTGGCCGACGAGCCCACGGGAAACCTCGATTCGAAGAACGGCGACGCGGTGATGGAACTGCTGCACAACCTGCACCGCAGCGGGGCGACGATCCTGATGGTCACCCACGACACGCGGTTCGCCCGCCATGCCGACCGGGTGGTCCACCTCTTCGACGGCCGGATCGTGGACGAGCAGGTGGAGGAGAAATCCTCCGCGGCGCCCGGGGGCGCCGGTCAGTAGGTCCGAAATCTTCCCATGTGGTCCGACCTCAAATACGCTTTCCGCCAGCTGGCGAACAGCGCCGGGTTCTCCGCGATCGCGATTTTCACCGTGGCGCTCGGCATCGGCGTCAATGTGACGATGTTCGGCTTCGTGCGGGGAATGGTGCTGCGGCCCCTTGTGCGGGACCACAACGACCATCTGGCGATTGTTTACACCGGCAGTCGGTCGGCCAACCGGGATTTTCGGTTCTTTTCCTACCCGGAATTCGAGGCGATTCGCGCGACGCGCAGCGCCTTTGCGCAGACGGCGGCGGTCGGCTATTCGACCTGCATTCTCGGGCGGCCGGGCGATTTGCGGCGCGGCGTTGTGGGCGTGGCCTCCGACGGTTATTTCGAACTCCTGCACTCCCGCCCCGCGCAGGGCCGGTATTTTTCCGCCGCCGAGCAGCGGCCCGGGGCCGGCATCCCGGTCGTCGTCATCGGCGCCGGGCTCTGGCAGCGCTGGGGCCATCCGGACAATTTGATCGGCAGCGAGGTCTCGGTGAACGGCCATCCCTGCCAGGTGATCGGCATTCTGCCGCCAGTCGGAGCGAGCCTCGCGATCGTGGGTCCCGAGGCGTGGCTGCCCTTCGGCATGGCGGCGCAACTGCTCGGCGACGGCACGCCCTCAGACAATCCCCTCGCGGCCAGCAATCACCCCTTTAGCATTTTCGTCCGGCTTGGGCCTGGGTTGGACTTGGCCACCGTTCCCGCCCGCTTGGGCGGCCTCGCGCGCCAGCTGAATGCGGCGCCGCTGGGCGATCCCGGCGCGCCCCGCGATCTGCTGGTGGGCGTGCCCCCACGGTTTTCGTTCCATAACGAGGGGCCAGAGGACGAATCGTACTTAGTGCCATTCGCCCTGGTCGCCGCGACGCTGGCGCTGACGGTCCTGCTCGTGGCGAGTCTCAATCTGGCCAACATGCTCCTGGCCCGGGGCCTCGCCCGGCGCAAGGAGATCGCGATCCGCCTGGCGCTCGGCGCGACCCGCGGAAAGATCGTGCGGCAGCTGATGGCCGAAAGCCTGATCCTGGCCGCGGCCGGCGGCGCCGTCGGTTTTTTTCTCAGCCGGCTGACGGGCCTCTATTTCCAGCGCCTGGGCGCGCAGGACTTTGCCGCCACGCGCTTCGATTTCACCAGTCCGCAAGCCCCCGACATCGGCGACGCGGTGATGATCGCCGTCCTCGCGGTAGGCTCGGCGCTGGTCTTCGGCCTCGCCCCGGCGCTGCGCGCGACCCGCGTGGATTTAGTCGACGATCTGAAGCGCCAACCCGGGCAACCGGCGGAGGGCGGACGTTGGAACCGGTTCTTCTCCTCGCGGCATTGCCGGATGATGGGTCAGATCGCGCTTTCCTTCATGCTGCTCTTCAGCGCCGGGCTGTTCGTGCGCGGCGCACGGAACGCGATCGACCGGAGTCCGGGATTTGCCCAATCGGGCCAATGGGTGCTGAACTTCGACTACGCCGATCCCCAATTGCAAAGCACGGCCATTGTCCGACGCGAAGAGGCGCTGTTGGATCGTGCGAGCGCGATTCCCGGCGTGACCGGCGCGGCGATTGCCGGGGCAGTGTCATTCGATTTCGACGCCGACAACCGCCGGATCTACCCGGCGGGGAGTGAGGCGGCGGCGCTCAGCGCCGGGGGGAGGACCGTCGTAGCGGCGCCTTGGGCCGTCTTGACCACGGTGAGCCGGGGCTATTTTTCAACGCTGGCGATTCCCTTTCTGCAAGGTCGGGATTTTTCGGCGGGCGAAAGCGAGCGGGACTCCGGGCACCACGTCGCGATCATCGACGACACCCTGGCCCGCGCGCTCTTCGGCGCGCAGGACCCGATCGGCCGGCGCATCGCCTTGAATGCCGGCGATGCGGGCGCGCCCGGCGCCGACCGTCAGACCGAAATCATCGGCATTGTCCGCAGCCCGCATGAAGATGTCTTCGAGTCGACGGCGCCGCACCGCATCTATATGCCGCTCGGCCCGTGGTCGGCGCGCAATGTCTACCTCCACGTAAAGATCGAAAACCTGGCCGCGGCGCCGGCCATCTTGGACCGGCTGCGCCGGGAACTCACGGCGCTCGAACCCACCATCCCGCTGCTGCGCACCCAGCCGCTCGGCGACTTTCTCGACAAGAATCCCAACCTGCTGCTGGTGCAGCTGGCCGGAATGACCTTTGGCGGCGCGGGCGTCGTCGCCCTGATTTTGGCGGTGATCGGAGTCTATGGCGTCAAGGCCCATGCGGTCGCCCGCCGCACCCGGGAGATGGGGATCCGCATTGCGCTGGGGGCGAGGCCGGGCGAGATCATGGCGCTCATCCTGAAACAAGGGCTGCAGCAGACGGCAGTCGGATTGGCCCTCGGCCTGGTGCTGGCGGTGCTGGCCGGCCGCGTGGCCGCGAAAATGCTTTATCAAGTCAATCCGGTCGATCCGGCGACGCTTATCCTGGCTGCGCTCCTCCTGGGCGGCACGGTACTCCTCGCTTGCTTCCTGCCCGCCCACAAGGCCACCCGGGTGGATCCGGCCGTGACGCTGCGGGCGGATTAAGCAACCGGCGGTCCGAATCTTATGTTGGCCGATCTCAAATACGCTTGCCGCCAGCTCGTCAAAAACCCCGGCTTCACCGTGATTGTGGTGGGGACCCTCGCGCTCGCGATCGGGGCCTGCACGGTAATCTTCACGGCGATCAATACGACGCTGTTGCATCCGGTGCCAGGCGCCAATGCCGATCTCAAGGTTCTCATCTACGAGACGCGGCTCCCCCAGGTCCCGCAGATGCAGTTGTCCCCCCCCGCCTTCCTGGATTTGGTCAGCCAGGCCAAGTCCTTCGAGTTCATCTCCGCTTGGACCGGCTTCGCGACGAATCTAACGGGCGGATCCGAGCCCGCCCGTCTGACGGGAGCCTATGTCTCGGCGCACCAGTTTGATGAGTGGGGCATTCAGATGGCCATGGGCCGGGCCTTCGTCGCCGACGAATTCAAGCCGGGAAAGAACCACGTCGCCATCATCAGCGGGGCGTTTTGGCGACGCGGCTTTGGCGGCGCGCCGGACATCATCGGCCGAGCGGTGCAGCTCGATGGCACTCCGGTGACGATCGTGGGAGTCATGGAGGATTCGTTCGCCCGCTACGGCAGCGATACGGACATCTGCGAGCCATTGGTATTCAGTGATGACGACCGCAGTGATCGCGCGCGCGGCCAGCACTATCTGCAGACGGGCGGACAGTTGAAACCCGGGGTCACCTTGGCGGAGGCCCAGGCTGAACTCAGCGTCCTGGCGGCCCGCACGGCGCAGCAATATCCGACGACCAATAAGGGCAACGGGCTGATGATTCGATACCTGGGCGAATACCTTAACCGTTCGTTAGGACCGTTGCTGCATCTGCTCCTGGGGGCGGTGAGCTGCGTGCTGCTGATCGCCTGCGCCAACGTGGCGAATCTGTTGCTGGCGCGCGCCAGCGCCCGCCAGCGGGAAATCGCCTTGCGCGCTGCGCTGGGGGCCGGGCGGGGCCGCCTGATCCGCCAGCTGCTGATCGAGAGCGTGGTGCTGGCGCTCCTGGGTGGGGTCGCAGGGTTGTTGTTGGCGGGTCTGGCCTTCATTCGCTCCTTCGCTCCGGTGGCCAGCACCGACCTGGCCCGCTTGGCCTATGTCGAGCTCGATGGCCGCATGCTGGCCTTCGCGCTCGTCTTCAGCGCCGCGGTGGGAATTCTGTTTGGGCTCGCCCCCGCCTGGATGGGCTCGCGGGTGGAGCTCAGCCAGGCATTGAAACAAAGCGCCCGCGGCAGCAGCGGCGGGGCGGCGAGCGGCCGGCTGCGCGGCGCCTTGGTGATTGCGGAAGTCGCCCTGGCGCTGGTGCTGGTAGCGAGCGCCGGCTTGCTGATCCGCAGCTTTCAGGCGACGGCGGCGGCTGACCCCGGCTTCGTGCCCGAGCGCGCAATTTCCCTCAGCATCGTCCTGCGCTCGCAGAAATACGGCAATAGCGCCGACGCGGCGCAATTTCGGCGCGGTCCTGCTCCCGCGGCTGCGCGCGTTGCCGGGCGTGGAGGCGGCGGCGATTGCCACGCTCCTGCCCTTCAACAATCCCCGGCCGTACCCCTTTGCCATTGAGGGAAACCCGGTGACGGCGACGGCTCAGCAACCGGCGGCGGTACTTTATGGGGTGACGCCCGATTATTTCCAGGCGATGGGCATACGGCTGACCCGCGGTCGGGAGTTCTCCCCCCGCGACAACGCGAGCGGGCCGATGGTGGTGCTGATCAATCAAACCCTCGCGAGCGACTACTTCCCCAATCAGGATCCCATCGGCAAGCGCATCAATCTGGCTTCGCCGGGCGGACCGGCTTTTTGGGCCGAGGTCATCGGGGAAGTGGGAGATGTGATGCAGGTTCTGCCCGGCCAACCGCCATTGCCCCAAATGTACTATTCGTGGCTGCAGCAAAGCTCCGGCTCGATGTATGTCGTCGTCCGCACGCGGGGCGATCCAGCTGTGGTGCTCTCGCTGCTGAAACCGCAGGTTTACGCGGTTGATCCGGACCAGCCAGTGGCGACGCTGCGAACCCTCACGGACTGGATGGACAACGTGCTCGCCGCGCAGCGGCTCACGCTGCGGCTCCTGTCGGCCTTCGCGCTGATCGCCTTTGCGATCGCGCTGGTCGGGATTTACGGGGTGATGGCTTATGACGTCAGCCAGCGCACCATGGAATTTGGCATCCGCATGGCGCTAGGGGCCAAGCGGGGGCAAGTGCTGTGGCAAGTGCTGCGCCGGGGAATGACTTTTGTCGGCTGGGGCGTCGTTATTGGGCTGGGACTGACGCTGGGCTTGGGCCGTCTTTTTGCCGCCCTGTTATTCAAGACAAGCTCGTTTGAGCCCTCCACGGTCGCGGGCATTGTCGGCGCGCTGTTACTGGTGGCCTTCGGCGCGTGTTTCGTTCCGGCCCGGCGGGCGACCCGCGTCGATCCGCTCGTGGCGCTGCGGGCGGAATAAACCGCCGGCAATTTCCTTCGCACTATGCGCCTAGACCTCAAATACGCCCTTCGGCAGATCGCCAAGAATCCCGGCTTCACCGCGGTCGTTGTGCTCTCGCTCGCTTTCGGCATCGGGGCGAATACCGCGATCTTCGGCCTGGTCGATACCCTGATCCTCCGCCCGTTGCCCGTCACCCATCCGAGCGCCCTCGTGCTTTTCCAATGGCTGCCCGGACACCACGGCAGCCGGCCCCTTTCCGGGCTCGAAGGGCAAATGGGGGACGATGACACCGACCCGGAAACCGGCGAGATCACCCATCGGCCCTTTTCCCTTCGTTCCTTCGCTAGTTTCCGAGCGGACCAGTCCGCCTTCGCCGACATTTTTGCCGTGGACGGCCTGCCCAAGGTCACCGTGACGATTGATCATATCGCGGAAACGGTCGATTTCGCCCAATTGGTGTCCGGGAACTATTACCAGGCGCTCGGCGTCCCCGCGATGCTGGGCCGAACCCTGCAGCCGGCGGACGACCGCGCCGGGGCCGACGGGGCGGTCGTCCTGTCCTATCGCTACTGGCACCGGCGCTTTGCGGACAATCCGGGGGTGATTGGGCAGACCATTTTGGTCAATCAGGTCCCGGTCACGATCGTGGGGATAACGCCGCCGGATTTCGCCGGCACTTTGTTGAGCGGACCACCGACGGACCTGACGCTGCCGCTCGCGGTCGCCGGCCTGGTTCGCTCCGACGGCGCCGGTATCGCGAAGCCGGGCAATTGGTGGCTGGATATCATGGGCCGATTGAAACCGGGCGTGACCGTGGCTCAGGCGCAGGGGGCGCTGGAGGCGCGATTTCAAGACAGCATCCAAGGCGGCGTCTCCAATCCCAACGATCCGCCCCGCCTGCGCCTGACCCCCGGTGGGAGCGGTCGCACCGAGGCGGACCGCAAGCACAGCGCGCTCATCTTGGCCCCCCTGATGGGCATGGTCGTGCTCGTCCTGCTGACCGCTTGCGCCAACACCGCCAATCTTCTCCTCGCCCGCGGCGCCGCGCGCCGGCATGAACTCGCGATTCGCCTGGCGCTGGGCGCGAGCCGTGCCCGGCTGATCCGCCAGCTGCTCACCGAGAGCATCCTCTTGGCGCTGGGCGGCGCCGCCTTGGGCCTGGTCGTTTCCCGCTGGGGTCTGGCGCTGCTGACGAATCTCCTGCCGCCGGTGGATCAATACCTATTTGCGCTTCCGGTGGTGGATCTCCGGGTGCTGGGTTTCACGGTTGGCGCCAGCCTGGTGACGGGAATCGGTTTCGGTTTGGCGCCCGCCCTGCGGGCCACCCGCCTGGACCTGACGGCGGAGTTCCAGAGCGGCTCGAGGAATCTGGGTCGGGGCGCCCGTTCGCGCTTGAGCCAGACGTTGCTAATCGGCCAGGTCGCCCTCGCCGTGGTGCTGCTCATCGCCGCCGGCTTGTTCGCGCGCACCGAGCAGACGTTGGGCGCGGTCGAGCTGGGATTCAACCGCGATCATTTGCTGTTCTTTTCGGTCAATGGCACCCCGGCGGGCTATACCAAAACCCAATGGGATGCGCTTGAGAAAGACCTGGCGGCGCGGATTGGCGCGCTGCCCGGCATTCGGGCGGTGACGTTCTCCAGTTGGCCGCTGATCAGCGGCTATGGCTGGGCGAGCAACGATTTCTCCGTTCCGGGTGCCCCCGTGGCGGCGGGCCGGCCCGATCAGGTCACTTGGAATGCGGTGGGAGCGGATTTTTTCTCAACCTACGAAATTCCGGTGGTGTTGGGTCGCTCCCTCTTGCCCGCGGACACGGCCGCTGCGCCGCCGGTCGCGGTGATCAATCAAACGTTGGCCGAAAAATATTTCTCCGGCGAAAATCCCATTGGGCGATCCATCAATTTGCAGGGGCGCGCGAGCAACTCGCACGGGCGGTTGGAAATTGTCGGCGTCGTCCGCGATATGAAGGAGCAGGATCTTCGCAGCCGGACCCCGCCGACCGCGTTTATGCCCTTTGCCCAGCTGCCTCGGGGGGAGGCCAATTTTGCCGTGCGGACCGCGGGTGAGCCGCTCGCCATGGTCTCGGCCCTGCGCGCGGCGGTCAGCGCAGGCACGCGCAATCTGCCGCTGGGGAATGTGCGGACGGTCGACGAGGAGGTGCGCTGGCGCCTGGTGGGGGAGCGGGTCTACGCGAGCCTGGCGGTGGTGCTGGGCCTGCTCGCCCTGGCCCTGGTGTGCGTCGGGCTTTACGGCTTGATGGCCTACACGGTCCTCCGCCGGACCGGAGAAATCGGCCTGCGGATGGCCCTGGGGGCGCTGCCCGGCGGGGTGCTCCGGATGATTCTGGGGGACTCGCTCCGGCTGGTCGGCTTTGGGGCCGCCCTCGGCCTCGCCGGCGCCGCCGGGATCTCCCGACTGATCGCCTCCTCACTCTACGGCGTCTCGCCGGGAGACCCGGTGACGTACGCGGCCGTGCTGCTGCTCCTGATCATAGTGGCCACCCTGGCCTGCCTCGTTCCCGCACGTCGGGCGGCCAACGTCGATCCGGCGGTGACACTACGGGCGGAGTAAAGTATTCATCGGTTTGGTGAGCTCCGATCTCAACGACGTTCCTCCCGCTGCACGCATGGATCATTGGTTGCACTCCGCGCGGAGTGAGGGGTAGTCTCCTCAAGCCGATGCCACCTGAACGGAGAGCCCCACTCCTCCGGGCGCTGGCTCTGGGCCGATGGCCGGAGCAATGGCTGCGCGATTTCCGCTTCTCTGTCCGCTCGCTGCGCCGATCGTTGGGGCTCAGCGTCGCCGTGATCGCGACCCTGACGCTGTGCATCGGGGCCAATACGGCAATTTTCTCGGTGCTTTATGGGCTCGTGCTGAAACCGCTCCCGTTCGCGCAGTCGGGACAGCTGGTCGAAATTTACAACTCATTGCCGAAGAACGGCCAGCTGAAGCGGATAACGAGCGTGGCTCAATATGTCGACTACCGCAAGAACGCGGACCTCTTCGCGGGTTTTGCCCTCTGGCAGCCCTGGACTTTCAATATCGGAGAGGAGACCGATCCTTCGCGCGGCATCGGGGCGCGGGTGACGGCCGATTATTTCAAACTGCTCGGCGTTCAGCCGCTGCTCGGGCGTTTTTACACCATGGATGAAGGCGTCGCGGGCCGGGATCATGTTCTGGTCCTCACGCAGTCCTTTTGGGAGTCCAATTACCGCAGCGACCCCGACATTGTCGGCAAAGTGATACGCCTCAGCGGCGAGCCGTTCACGATTATTGGCGTCGCTCCGCGGCGGATGGAGGAATGCAATGTCGACGCGACGATCCTCAAGCCGTTCGAATGGGACCCATCCCTGGCGCAGGGAGCGTACCGCCTCGCGCAGGGCGGGGTGATGTATGGCCGATTGCGGCCCGGAGTCACGCCGACGGTGGGACTCGCGCAGCTCACCGCCTTGGAGCAGCGCTTCGATCACGATGCCGCAGCGGCCGGCATGCGTGACTACATCAACCGCACGCGCTTTCACGTCGAACTTGGCCGGGTGCGGACCGAGCAAACCAAATCGGTGCGAACTAGTCTCCTCCTATTGCAAGGCGGCGCTTTGTTCGTGCTGCTTCTGGGCTGCGTCAACATTTCCAGCCTAATGTTAGCCCGGGCCAACGGGCGCCGGGCGGAACTGGCCATCCGGCAGGCGTTGGGGGCGAGCCGCGCGGCGCTGGCGATCCAGCTGCTGATCGAAAGCCTGATCTTGGCCGTCCTGGGCGGGGTCGGCGGCCTGGCGGTCGCCGGGGCCGGCTTGCGCGTGATCAATGAGTATACGACGGCCTCGATCCGCCAGATCCCGGCGATTGCGATCGACGGCACGGTGCTGGCGACGACCTTGGGCGTCTCCGGGGCGGTCGCGCTCGCGATCGGCCTTTTGCCCATGCTGCGTTCGGGCGGGGGGAAGCTGCTGGCCTCGATGCAGAGCGGCGCGCGGGGGGCCTCCGCGAGCGGGGGCATGCGGGCGATCAGCGGCTTCCTGGTGATGGCGCAAGTGGCCCTCGCGCTCGCGCTCCTCGTCGGGGCGGCCCTGCTGATCAGCAGTTTTGCGCAGGTGCTGAAGGTGGATCGGGGATTCGATACCGCGCGCATCGTGCACGCGCGGGTGGCGCTGAACCAGACCTATCAGGGCGCGGACGCTTCGCGGGCGGTCGTGAAGCGGATTGTCGAGAAAATGCGCGAGATCCCCGGAGTGGAGGAAGTGGGAATGACCACCCACCTGCCCATCTACCCGCAGTTCCCGATTTTTTCACTGCCGATTCGCGGATCGACGCTTGGGCAGCAGGACACCTATCCGACTGGGGCCGCGCTCGGGGTGTCACCCGAATTTTTTCCTGCCGCGGGCATTCGCATCGTCGAAGGACGCAATTTCAGCGCGGCGGACAATCAGCCGCAAAGTCGGGAGGTCTTCATCGTCGACCGCAATTTCGAGCGGAAATACTTTCCGCATTCGAGCGCGGTCGGACAAAGTTTTGGTTTTGATGCGAAGACGCCGGCGGATGCCGGACCGCTGATTGTCGGCGTGGCGGAGGTGGCGCGTTTCAATAGTCCGGACGATCGGAGCGGGTTGCCCATGATCTACCTCCCGATTCTCAAGTTCATGAGCAACAGCATCGGTGGATTCTCCATGGAGCTGCGGACGACGCGGTCGTTGGAGGATCTGCTCCCCCTGATGCGCGCCCAAATGCGGAGCGTCGACCCGGCATTGCCGCTTTATCAGGTCGAGACGGTCAAGGAACTGCTCGACGGCCAACTCAACGATCGCCGGGGGGTCATGTTCCTGCTGGCCGCGTTCGCGCTGATCGCCTTGGTGCTTTCGGCGGTCGGAATCTACGGGATGCTAGCCTACGACGTCTCCCAGCGGACGCGGGAAATCGGCATTCGCGGCGCGATTGGGGCTTCCCGGCGGCAAATCCTGATGCTCATTCTCCGCCAGGGTTTGGGACGGACGGCGATTGGCGTGGGAGTAGGGCTGGTCGGGGCGTACTTTCTCACCCAGTTCATGACCAGCCTGCTCTATGAAGTGCGGCCGAGCGATCCGGCGGCCTACGCTGTGGTTTCGCTGCTGCTGCTCGGCGTAGCGTTCGTGGCAAGTTACCTGCCCGCCCGCCGGGCGGCGCAGGTGGATCCCATCGTGGCCCTGCGGTCGGAGTGACCGCCTGGGCCTTACGGAATCTGGTAGGTCTCGACGAGCGCCACGCCGGTCGCTCCGCCGACCCCGGTGACCACCACTGTGTAGGTGCCCGGATTGAGGGTCACAATGACCGCGGCGTCGTTGCTGGTCGGGCTGAGCGGAAAGGCCCCCGCCGCCGCGGCCGCCGCGGTGATCGTCGGATTGCCACCCCAATTGTCATTCTGGGCGAGGATCGTGGACCCTTGCACGATCTGGAGCTGCGGGTCGGAGATCGCGCCGGCGACGCCGAACGCCTGCAGCCCGGGCCCGACGGCCCGGATCAGCAGCGTCTCCGGCGAGTTTCCGGCCACGACGACGCCCACAATCAGCGCCTGGCTGCCGGTCCCAACAAACCCGCGGGTCGACACGTTGAGCAGGGTGGTGGCATCGCGGGAAACGTCATAAATCTCGGCCAGAGCGATCCCAGTGCCGCCTTGGGCTCCGCTCACCACCGCCGTGTAGGCGCCGGGGGGCAAGGTGGTCAGGATCGCCGAGTCGGTGCTGCCGCTCGAGAACGGGAACGCGCTGGTCGCGGTGGTGGCGGTGGCAATGGCGCTCGAGTTCGCGGCGGTGCTCCAGCCCTGGTTCGCCGCCAGAATCGTATTGCCCTGATAGAGGGTTAGCACGGGCTGGATCAGCGTGCCGGAGAGCCCAAAGGGAATCAGCGCCGGCCCGGCCGCCCGCAGCAGCACCTGTTTTGCACCGGTTCCGCCGATGATGAATCCGGTCGTCAGGACATTGCTGCCCGTTCCGACTTGGCCGCGGGCGGAGGCGTCGACCAGCGCTTGCGTCGCCGGAACCGCGGCGGATAGCCCCGCAAAGTTGGTCGCCGAACCCCCCGAAACCGCCTGGGCCGACATCTGGCCCGAGGTGGCGTTGATCTGACCGGTCAAGAGGACTCCCTGGCCAGTCGTGACCGAAAAGCTGCCGTTGGCCTGGGTGGTGCCGGTGCCCCCGTCGACCGTTGTGCCGGACTCCAGGAGGACGAAGGTCCGGCCGTCGGGCCCGATGATCGCGTCGCACTGCTGGGTCGTCGTGCCGAGGGCGGTGCTCGAAAAATAGCCGCTGGGGGTGGTGCTGGCGGCGGGGCTTTCGGTGCCGCTCAGACTGAGACCCAGGCCGACGAAGCTGGCGCTCACCGTTCCATTGACGATTTGCCCCTGGACGACGGGGCCCGCCTGGCTTGGGCTGGCGGCATTGACGGTGGCGGCCGTGAAATTGCCATCGCCGTCGATGACTGGCGTCGCGGTGTAGGCCGTTTGGCTGCCGGGAAGATAGGCCAGCAGGACGGCGGTCCCATCGGGGCGCACGTACAATGCAAAACTGCCGCCGCTGCTGGCCGTGACGTCGGGGCGGACGAGGCCCTGGATGACCTGGAGGATATTGCCGAAGTAGTAGCCTTGGACGATCAGGGTCAGGACTTGCAGATGGGCCGCGGTGCTAAACGAGGATCCGTAGATGTTGGAGGCCGAGAGAAAATAGTTGCCGGTGCGCGCGATCAGCACGCTGGGCAGCGTCAAGGTCGGGGAGGTCGCTCCGGGAATGACGGCATTGTTAAAGTACCATTGATAGCTCGCCGCCGGCGACGAGGTGACCGTGGCCGTAAACTGCACGGTCGTGCCGGAAATCACCGTTTGGCTCGCCGGCTGCAGGGTGAAAGTGGGAGGCGAACCGGCCGCAATCACCAGGCTGGCGCTGCTCGTGCCGGTGTAGTTGGGATTGGTGATGGTGCCGACGACCGAGTAGGTCCCGACGGCCGAAGGCACGACCGCGCTGCCATTGTAGGTGACCGTGTTCGCCAGCCCCGCCGGGCTGGTCGCGACTGTAACCGGAAGCGGCCCGCCGGTGAACGCCTGGGCCAGATTGCTGAGGGTGATCGTGGCGGGCGCTGGAGTGACCGTGAAGGGCTGGATCACGGAGGTGGCGGGGCTGTAGGTGCCGTTGCCGCTTTGGGAGGCGGTCACGGAAACTGCGCCGGCGCCGGTGATCGTGAGGCTCGTCCCGACCACCGTCGCCGGGCCGGTCACCGCGAAAGCGACCGGCAGGCCGGAAGTGGCCGACGCGCTGAGCGTAAATGGGCCGGTGCCATAGACGCGGTTGGGCAGGGCGCCGAAGGTAATGGTCTGGCTCAGTCCGGCGGCGATCGTGAGGGTGCCGTTGACGAAGGGCCCGAAAGTATAGTTGGTCGCGGAGAGGGAGCCCAGCGCGGGAGTGATGGGGTAGGATCCCACCGCGCTGCCGACCGTGGCCGTCGTGGTCACCAGGGCCGAACCGGACACCACCGCGGCGGTATCGCTGTTCACGAAGCCGCTCACGACCGCGGTCAGCGTCGGGATCGCACCGCCGAAGCCGATGGCGGCGTTTTGCGCGGTCACGGTCAGCGGCGCCGGCCCGATCGTGATCGTGGCCGCCAGGGTGCCGGTGCCGATCGTATTGATCGCCTTGAGGGTGACGGGGAAGGCCCCGGTGGCGGTCGGGGTTCCGCTGATCACCCCGGTCGTGGAATTGAACGAAAGCCCCCCGGGCAGGCTTCCGGTAAGGAGGTAGGAGGTGGCGCCGGCCGTGGCGGTGATGGAGTAGCTAAACGCCGTGCCATAGGTTCCGGGAATGGCCGCCGCGCTCGTGATCGCCGGGGCCGAGCTATAGAGGATATAGAGCGTGCCGGTGCTGCTGGCGCCGCCGTTTTCCGCCGTGCCATAAATGGTGCCGTCGGAGCCTTGGAAGAGCTTGCCGCCCGGATTGTAGCCATCCGTGGCGTTGGTCATGGCGCGCACCGTGGTGAGGCCTGAGCCGTCCAAATTGACGCTAAAGACGGCGCTGGGATTGAGCGAAGTGCCCGTGCCGTAAAAGGTGCCATAGAGTTTGCCGTCGGCCGCCTGCATCAAGGAAGCGGAGACATAAGTGTCGCCGGTATTGGAGTTGCCCGATTTTAGGACCGCTACCCCCGTGCCATCGAGATTGATGCCGAAGACCGTCCCCGTCCCCAAGCCGCCGGAGTTGGACGGGCCGGCGAAACTGGTCGCGCCATAAAGGCGGCCGTCGCTGGCCTGGATCAGGGGCACGACTCCATAAGCGCCTTCGTTGGCCGCCACAAAGCTGCGTACGACTGTAAACCCGCTGCCGTCGAGATTGAGGCTGAAAATGCCGCCGCCGCCCAAGGTGGTGCCGCTATAGGTCTCGCCGTAGAGCCGGCCGTCGCTGGCCTCGATGAGTCCGGTCGGCCGATCGCCGTCGGTCACGGAGATCATTTCGTGAATCGCGGTGAAGCCAGTGCCGTCGAGCGCGATTTTGTAGAGCGCGCCATTGGTGCCGGTGCCCCCGGTATAACAGGTGCCGTAGAGAAAGCCGTCCGTTCCCTGGATCAGCGCCGAGTTGGGATTGCCCCCGTCGGTGCCGTTCGTGAAATTATGCAGGACAGTGAAACCAGTGCCATCCAGATGGATGCGGAAGAGCGTGCCCCATCCGCCCACGCCGTTGGCTGCCGCGGTACCATAGAGATTGCCATCGCTGGCCTGAATCAGCCCGGCGATCGGGCCATTCCCGTCGGTGGAAAAGACGAACTGATGCAGAACGGTGAGTCCGGTGCCGTCCGGATTGACCCGAAAGACGGTGCCCTGATTACTGAGGCCGCCGTATTTGGTTGTGCCATAAAGCTTTCCATCGGTCGCCTGAATCACCCCGCCATAGGGATTGGAGGCGAACAGGGTGAACGGAAGGAGCACCTGGAAGGTGGGCTGTGCCCGGAGCGCCAGGCCGGCAAGGAGGAAGGCGGTGACACCGGCGAGGCGCCGATAGATTCCGCGTCGGCGGGGAAGGGAGGGCGTGGGCATACACCCTCCCCCTAAGCGGGAATCTGCCCGGCGATTTCAGCCGCCGGGCAAAATAGTTACCAGGCCAGCCCGATTTTGGCCAATTCGGCCCGCAGGACCGCCGGATCGACCAAATCAATCCGCCCCTCATTCCACAGGACGGCAAAGCGCCTTCCGTCCGGCGCGAAGCGGATGGCGGCGGCGAGGCCACTGCCTTCCGGGGTCTCGATCGTGGCAAAGGCCTTTCCATCGCGGGTGGAGACCAAATAAATGGCGCGGTCATTCAGAATGGCCGCGTACGCCCCATCGGGAGCCAGGGCAAACGTGGTCACATTGCCCCCCAAGTCCCCGCTCAACTTGACCCGCGGGGTCCAATCCGCGGTGTTCCAAATCACGCTGTCGTGGGCGCCATTGGAGGTGAGCGCCAGCGAGCCATCGGCGCTCCACGCCGCATCGCACGACACCGGCGCCGGCAACTCCCGCGCCAAGGCGCCATCCGGCCAGAACACCCGCAGCTTTTGCATGGCGCCATGGGGACCCTGACCGCTGCAATTGATGAGCACCTGATTGCCGTCGGCGCTGAACGCGCCCGCGTAGACACCCGGCGCGCTCCAGGCGCCCCGGCGCACGGCCTTCCCGGCGACGAGATCCTCGACCTTGACCTGGCCTTTTTCCTGATCGACCAGCAACAAACGCCGCCGGTCGGCCGAACGGGCGGTGATCGCAAACCCAGGTTCGGCGTCGAGCACGCGAGGGGCGCTCGCGGTCAATCCGCCCGCCGGATTGGGGGCGAGCTCGTACTCCCGCAAGCCCGCGGCGTCGGAGGCGCACAGGAGTGACAAGCCATCGGGCCCAAAAACGACGCTGCCCAAGTCCTGCGTGCCATCGATCCCCGAGTCGACCTCGGTGCCGAGGCGTCCGCGTTCGGTGTCGCGCACCACCGTATAGCGCATGTGGCTGCTGGCGACCCAGCGGCCATCGGCGCTAAAATCGAGGCCTCCCGGGGAAAAGCCATATTGGTAGCCCGCGGCGCGGGGGGCGGGCATCACCACCAGCCCGAGCGGCGGCAGCACTTTCCAGCGGGTGAGAACCCCTTCCAGTGACGGGAGGACGAAGGTGTCGAGCGCCGGGTCGGTCGTGAGCTCGCCGGCCCCGGCGCCGTCGATCACGAGCGAGTGATTGGGCAGCGCCGGCAGGATCAGCCGCAGGCTGGTGCCGATGCCGCGGGAAATCAGGAAGTCGCTTGGCCCGATAAAAGCGGCCGCCACCAAGTCGGACGTTCCGGAACGCAGCGATTGCAAGAGCCGTCCGTCCCGCCGGTCGTAAATCGCAATCGAGCGATCGGCGAGCGCCGCGGCGACGAGCCGGCTGTCCGCCGACCAGGAGAGGCTTTGCGCCGGCGCCGGCACCACGATGGTTAGCGCGTGACGACATGCCGGAGTGTCCACCACGGAAATATGGTAGGGCGAGTCCCCGGTTGATCCGTCCGCCAGGGCGACGAACTGACCGTCGGGCGAGACCCGCAGCGTGGTGACCGCCCCGCCGCCCGACCAGCGGGCGATTTCTTGGCCGTCGGACAGGCGATGCAGCGTAAAGCCGCCCGGGGCCGGCAGGCCGAGGGCCAGCCATTGCCGGTCCGGGCCGAAGTCATAGTCGTCATTGAAAGCGATCGTCAGCATGTCCGGCGACGGCAGCGGCCGGGGAATTGTCAGCACCGGATCGACCTGGCCGACCCGCCAAACGCGCAAGGTCTGGTCCAAATACCGCGCCATCACCCTGTCGCCGGCCCGATCGAAACGCAGGCCGCCCACGATGCGGGTGTGCGGCACCTCCAGGCGCTGCAGCGTTTCAGCGTGACCCCACCGGTGCAATTCCGTGGCCTCCCGGGCTGTGCCCATGGCATTGGTCGCCGAGCGCGAGGCCAGGGTACCGTCGCCGTCGGCGGACACGACGACGACCTGATCGGTGGCCAGCGACCAGTGATCGAGCGCCACCGCATCCGGCGTCACCAGGGTCGCCAGGGCCTCATTCCGCAGATCCACGCCCGGCCGGATGCGGGCGGCCGAGGCCAGCGCCGCCAGGGCCCGGCCGCGCCGGCCAGGCGTCTCGGTGCTGCGCATGGCGCGCGCTTCTGCCAGTTCGGCGTCGCGCAGCGAAGCCTCCGCGTGGGAGCGCTCGCGGGCGATCCAGACGGCGGCGGCCGAGGCGCCGGCCGCGATCACCACGAGCAAAAGCCAGACGGCCGCCAGCGCCGGCCGGCGGCGGCACCACCGGGCGAAATGCTCCAGGGCCGAAACCGGGCGCGCGAGGATCGGCCGCCGGTCGAGGAAGAGCCGCAAGTCCTCCGCCAGCGCGGCCGCGCTGGCGTAGCGCCGCTCGGGGCTGCGCTCGAGGCACTTGAGGCAGATCGTTTCCAGATCGCGGGGGACCGCCGGCGCGAGCAGCCGGGGCGAGGGCGGCTCGATCGTCGCGACCAGCCCGGGGAATTCCGCCGGCGAGGCGCCGGCGAAGGGCGTGCGCCCCGTGAGCATTTCGAAGAGGACGATGCCGAGGGAGTAGATGTCGGCGGCCGTGCCGGCGGCGGCGCTGCCCCGCTTGAGCACTTCGGGCGCCAGGTAGTGCGGCGTGCCGATTAGCGTGGTCGCCATGGTGAGGTCGCCGCCTTGCTCGAGCTGCGCGGCCAAGCCAAAATCGCTCACCCGCGGGTCCTCCCCATCCAGGAGAATGTTGGAGGGCTTGAGATCTCGGTGGAGGACGCCCATGCCATGGGTGTACGCCAGCGCTTCGGCGATCTTCATGGCCAGATGGGCGGCTGGGATCGGCGTCAGGGGGTCCGCCCGCAGGCGGTGCGCCAAATCGCCGCCCTCGATGTAGTCCATCGACAGAAACGTGCGGCCCTCCGCGTGGCCGTAGTCATGCACCGCCACGATGAACGGATGGCGCAACTGCGCCAGGGTTTGGGCCTCCCGCAGGAAGCGAAGGGGAAGGTCGGCCCGGGTGCCGAGCCCGGTGAAGACGATCTTGAGGGCGACGATCCGGCCGAGGCCGATCTGGCGGGCGGCATACACGCAGCCCATGCCGCCCCGGCCGAGTTCCTCGATAATCTCGTAGTCGCCGATCCTTTCGGACACGGCGGCCGGCGCCCCCGGCTCCGACGACAGCGCCCACTCGCCGACGCAGCTGAGGCAAATGCCGCCGCTCTCCGGCTGCAGCGCCGAGACCAGGCCGCAGCGGGGACAGGACCCGGACTCAGCGCGCATCGCCACGGAGACTCAGCGGCGCAGCGCCTGCAAGAGGTGCTGCATTTCCTGGGGAACCTCGGCCGGAGTCTGCACGGTCGCGGCGACTTCGAGGCGCACGATCTCGGCGTACCGCTGATTGAGCCGGTAGATCCACACGGCCACCGTCGTTCGCGTCGTGCCCAAAGACTGCGCCGCGCGCGTATAGTCGCCTTGGGTTGGCTTGGCGCTCAGAAATTCGCGCAGCACGGCAAATTGGGCCCCCCGCTTGGCTTCGCTCTGCTCCGCTTCTAGCCGCCGCAGCGCGCGGTCGAGCAGGGTGAGCGCCCAGCTTTTCTCATAAGCTTCGCTCGGGTCCAGTTCCGACCGTTCGACGGCCGCAAATTTTCTTTCGGCGTCGCTGGTGTCCCAGTCGACAAAGCGGGCGTCGCCGCCGCGTTTCTGGGCCCGCTCGCGCTCGAAGTGATGGGAAAGAAAATGCTTCAAGGCGCCGATCAGATAGCCCCGAAAGCGGCCTTTTTCCGGATCCGGCCGATCGAGGAAGTCGCCGCCGACGACGAAGGCGAGGAATGACTGGGTCAGGTCCTCCGCATCGGCCGGCGATTGCCCCCGGCGGCGCAGGTAGCTGTAGATCGGAGGCCAGTAGGCCGCGCACAGCCAGTTCAGGGCCTCGCGGCGGCGGGCGGAATCGCTCCGCGCCTCGAACACCACGCTCCACTGCGTCGGGACAAAGTCTCCGCCTTGGGGCGCGCGGGGCTCAAGGGGACGTTCAAGGGACGGCATGGTCGGCGGAAGGCGGAAGGTGATTTTCCCGGCGTGGGCGGATAGCGTCAAGATTCATTGGGGGGCGCGTGATTCGCGACAACCAAGTCGGTGGGATAGCGTCTGGCTCTGATCGGCCGCCTGGATGGCCAAGACTCCCTATGAACACCCCGGATGCTGGCGGTACTGGGTTGGTCCTGTCGACCAGTCATGCGGCGATGCGGCCGGAGAATCTGAGCGCGGTGGGAGCGACGTTGCGGGAGCTGAAATTGGCCTAATTTCCTTTAGGGCAACGCGCGAGGTTGCCCGCGTTTTTGGGCGGCCAATAAGCGAAGAATCGCCAGCCGATTGGAAATGCGCGGACTTGCTACCATCGGCAATCATGGCAGACTCCCTTCAAACCTACGAGATTCTCAAGACCGGAAACTTGCCCGAAGACTACGCGCGTGCCGTGACCCTCGCAATTCAGCGTTCGGAGATTGATCGCTCGGACGATCTCAAAGCCTTTATCCGGGAGGAATTTGCCATTCTGCGCCGGGAATTTGACCTGAAGCTCTCATCCCTGGAGGTTCGGCTGGAAACTCGGCTCAATGCGAGGATCGATGTTAAAATCGCCGAGGCGAAGGCGGAGCTGACCCGATGGATGTTTCTGTTCTGGGTGGGCCAGATTGGAATCATCTTGGCGGTGATGAAGTACGGGAAGTAGGAGCGACTCCTCTCGCCAGCCGAGGATCGCCACGCAGCGGGCGACCGGTGGCGGCCGATTCGAATTTACGGAAAACTGGAGCCGACAATCGGACTCGAACCGATGACCTGATCATTACGAATGACCTGCTCTACCAACTGAGCTATGTCGGCCTAACTCGCTGCCCACAAGGGACCAGAGAACGAACTGACTCCTGAATCCACTTATCGCGCGAAAGAACATTAATACCGGCCCCCTCCCAGCGCCCGCAAGAAAAAATGGTCCGGCCGCCGGGCGGTCAATGCTGGAGGTCGCCCGGCCGCTCGGGAACGCCAGGTTCGTCCAAAAATTGGGCGGTCGTGGCCGGTCCTAGGTCTTTCCAGTCCTGGAGCACCCACACAACTTTCTTATCCGGCGTGACCTCCAGGGCCTGAATAATGCCGGTGCGATTTTCCTTCGTCGACCCGCCCGTGGAGCTGAAGATCACGGTGTCCCCGTTCGCCAAGCGGTCGGCAGTCTGGGTGTTGTGCAAGACGAGCCCGGCCGGGAGGTCGCTCGGCTTGAATTCCCAGACCGTTTCCCCTTTGGGGCCGACCTCGCGCACCAACTTGTCGTGTTCGTCGGTGATCAGCGTGTTGCCATTGTGGAGCCGGACCGCCGCCCAGGGGGTTCTGATCTCGTAAGTCCAGATGGCGTTGAAAGCCTGATCGTACTCGACGACTTTGTTCAGCTTGAGAAACGGCAGCAGGTAGGTGCCCGCGGCGGTCATGCGGATCCGGCGAAACTGCGGATGGACCGTCTTTTGGTCGGTGAGGCTCTCGGCGGGCAGCGCGTGCTCGATCTCGACGGCGCCCGATTGCTTATTGATGACCATCAATTTCGGCGGCAGGCCATTTTGGACGAGCAAAACTTTGTCGAGGCCAACGGGCTGGCAGCTGTGGACTTCGGTTCCGGCGGGCGGATCGAAGTGCCAGACCACCTCCTTCTGCGGGGTGATCTCCTCGACATGGAATTGCCGGGCAAAGAGGATATGCCCGTTGGAGAGGAGCCAGACATCGTCGATTTCGCCGCCCTTGCCGGTCGAATAGGTCCAAATCACTTTGCCCTGATTCACGAGGAAGAGGGTGTTGAAGCCTTCTCCCGCGTAGAGCATGGGATGTTGGCCAATTCCATTTCCGGGCCACGCCGGCACGCTGACGGGTTCGCCCCAATTGCGAACCGAGGGTACCTCGGCCGGGCCGTTTGCCGGAACGTCGGAGGCCGTGAACTGATCCAGTACTTCAGTCAGCGGCGCAGCCGACGAACCGGCCAAGCTGATCGAGACGAATCTAGCCGTCAGGGCCACGGCCAAGGGGAGGGGGACGAAACGCATAGGGTGGGGTCCGGCCGCGAAAGGAGGGGCGCCCGAACGCCTCGAAGCAGAGGCAGTCCTGGAATCGGGTTCAAACGAAAACCGGCGCCGAAGCGGATTGGCGGAGGTGGCCTTCAGCCAATCGGTCGGGTTGACGTCCGCGCGTTTTGGCCCAAGCGCAAAAGCGCAGATCAAGCCTTGGCTAAGCGAAGTTCCCCCACCAGTACGTCGGCGGGGATGCCGAGTCCCCGGTGAAGGGAGCGAATCATTCCGAGACTGAGCGGCCGCTTGCGATTGAGAACTTCCGAGACGCGACTCTTGTTGGGGAAATATTTCCGGAGATCCTTTTGCCTAAGACCTTCCTGTTCCATGCGGAACTTGATCGCTTCCACCGGATCCGGATAGTCGATTGGAAAATGAATCTCTTCGTAGCGCTCCACAAGTAGGCCCCAGAGTTCGAGTTGCGATTCTTGGGCTGAACCCGGTTCGGCGTCCATGAGCGATTCGACCAGCGCCAACGCACGTTTGTACTCGCGTTCGGTTTTGATGATTCGAGGGGTCATAAGGTGGCGAGCGCTAGATGGCGGCGGCGTTGATGCGGTCGTAGGCGGCATGAGTCCCGACAAAGCGAATGAAAACCAAGCCGGTATTGTAATGAATTTTGACGATCAATCGGTAGGAGTTGCCCACGATATCGAAAACGACGCGGTTTCCGGAAATGAAATCAGCGCGAGGAAACTGGGCAGCAACGTCGGCCGGTGTTTTCCACCGGGCGATTTTCGCCTCACGGAACCACGACTCCAACTGGCTCTTCGCGTCGGCATGGATGGAGTAGAACTCCTTTAATTTGCGACGAGTGATCACGCGCATTGAGATTTGGCGAAGTAAGGATTCAGCGCAAGCCAAAGTTCCCAAAACGGGAACTTACATCAGCCCCGCCTCCCGAAAACTATAGTAGCCCCTTCCCAGTGGATCCGCGCCGGCGCGGCCAATGATGACGTGGTCGAGGAGCGTGATCTCCACCGTCTTCGCTGCCTCGCGCAGGAGATGGGTGATCTGAACGTCCGCGGCGCTCGGCGCGGGATCCCCGCTCGGGTGATTGTGGACGCAGACCAGCGCGCTCGCCGCTTCGCGAATCGCCGCCCGGAAGACTTCGCGCGGGTGAGCGAGGGACGCCGTGGCCGTCCCTGAGGTCACTTCCACCCGCTTCAGCAGCCGGTTTTTCCGGTTGAGGCAGAGCGCCCAAAATTTCTCCACCTCGAGGCTCGCGGCCAGGGGCTCGAGGTAAGCGACGACGAGCTCCGCCCGCGTCAGCAGCGGCGCCTTGCCGACGGGCCGGCCGAGAATCCGGCGCGCCAGTTCAAGAACTGCGACCAACTGGATCGCCTTCACCCGACCGATGCCGCGCAGCCGCCGAAAATCGCTCTCGCGCCAGTGAATCAGCGCGGCGAGCGATCCGGCGTCGGCGATGAGGCGGGCCGAGAGCGTGAGCACGTCCTGCCCGCGGGTGCCGCTGCGGAGCAGTAGCGCAAGCAGTTCAGTGTCGCTGAGGGCGCCCGGGCCGCAATTTTCCAGGCGCTCCTGCGGGCGTTCCGCCGGAGCGGTGGCGCGCAGGCGATTTTCTTCCGCGGCTTCCGGGGGCGGGGCAATGGGAGGGGGATTCATGCCTCCTGATTATGGCATCTCCGGAAAATGAGCTTTTCCTGGGGCGCAACTGAGGGATTCACCCTAGCGGCGGCGGCCCGCCCGGTTTTATCCCGAATCCCTCTGGGGCAAATTCGCCCGCAAATGAGGGATCATCCCAGCGATATCCCGAGTTGGACCCTATTCCCGGTTTCGGCGCGGCGTGGTTTAATCTGGCTGTTGCAAATCCAATCTGTGAATACGCCGACCAAGACCAACCTCCTTCGCGCCGCCGCCCTTCTTGCCCTCGCGGCCGGCAGCCTGGTCTGGTCCGGCTGCTCGACGATGGACGGCACCGTGGCGGCGATCGCGCTGCCGACGGCGGCGATCGCGCAAAATTCTCCGGCCCCGGAAGTGGTGACCCCCTATCAGGCGATTGAGAACGCCCGGGCGTACGTGAAGGCCCATCCGGGCGCCGACTACGCGATCGGCAGCGGCGACTCGATGCTCCCCCTTTACAAGGACCACGCGGTGATCGTGACCGAGCGTCCGGCCCTGTCCGAACTGAAGCTCGGCCAGACGGTGATGTTCATGGGCCAGAACGGCGTGCCGGTCGCCCACACCCTGATCCGCCACACCGCGCAGGGCTGGGTGACGATGGGCCTCGGTAATCCGGTGCCCGACGAGGGCACGCTGGCCGAAGACAATTACATGGGCGTCGTCGTCAAAGCCTACCAGCCGACGGGCAGCCCGATTTTGGCCTACGCGCGCACCGCTCCGGCCGGAACGTTCGCCTCCAATCCCTGAAGGCGCCGCACTTTGTCAGTAGGTGTTAGGAATACTGGGGTAGATTGAAGGATTGACCGGTGTAAGGTGTAAGTTGGGCGGCTGACGCTCCACTTACACCTTACGCCTTTTTCTTTTCCCCCCGCCCGGCCCCGGCCGAAAGTCGGCCGCCCCGACTTAGAAGTGCTTCACGTAGCCGTTGCGGCGCAGGCGCTCTTTCCACTGCTCCATGCCCGCCTGGGTGAGTTGGGCGCTCAGGACCTGCTCAATCTGGCCGTGGACCGCCGACAGGGGCTGGATGCCGGCATACTTGCGATCGCCGGAAAAGAGAATGAACACGCCGTCCTTGGTGACGATCGGGGCGGTCGATTCGCCCTTTTGGAGCGCGAAGAGCGGCTCGCTGAACTCCGGGTTCAGGTCGGTGCGCTTCTGCCAGCCCCAGTCGCCGCCCTTGCTGCGGTGGGCGTCCTGGCTGAATTCCTTGGCCAAATCCTCAAATTTTTCGCCCGAATGGAAGCGGGCCTCGATCGTGTCCGCGCGCGCCTTGAGTTCGTCGTCGGTGGCGCCGTCGATCCGGGTCAATTGGATCATGCGCATCTCGACCTGATCCTCCTGGTAAAACTGATCCTTGTTTTCTTTGTAATACTGCTCGACCCGCACCGGACTCACGACGTCCTGGGCCTTGTGCTGCTCCTGCATCTGGTAGTGATAGATGATATCATCCTCCACCTCGCTGCGATACTCCTTCATGGTCAGACCCTTAGTGCGAAGATAGGCCAGAAATTTGGACCGGTCATTCTCAAATTCGTCCGCCAGCCGGTCGGCGATATAGCTATCGATGTAGCTATCCGGGATATGGCGCTTCTCGTCCTTCTTGAAATCTTTAATGATTAGGACCTTATCGATCGCATCCTGAATCACGTTGTCCTGCAATTGCTCGAGCTGGCGGTTGAAGGCGTCCTCGTTGGCCGCGTCGTGCTGGATCTGCGGAATCAGGGGCTGAACATCCCGGCGCACATCGTCCACCGTGATCACCTTGTCCTCGACGATGGCCACGATGCCATCGGCAAACCGCAGGTTCAGACCATCATTGGCCGGGGTCGGCGGGGTGGCCTGACCGAAGCTCCGCACGCCGGTGAGGGCGAGTAGGCTGGCGGCAACACAGGTGCGGTACGTCATGGATTGGGCAGATTATTCAGGAAAACGAGAATCTCACGCAACCGTAGAAGGGGGCGGGTAGCGGTCAATCTCGGAAAACGGGCGCCGGGCATCACCCAATCGTCCCTTCGGCCGCTATTGCGCAGACACTTCAACCGGTTGCTTTCGGCTTCGACGGAAAGCAGCCCTTTTTGTTCCGCCCGAATGCGGATCTCCGTCACGAGGATAAGCGCCCGCAGGTCGTCGCCGTATTTGCCGAACCGGTCCTTGAGGTCCGCTTCGATCTGGCGGAGCGCCGCCGCGTCGCTGGCCAGGGCCAGCCGCCGATAGAAGTCGATCCGCAACCGCGTCTCCTTCAGGTAGCTGGACGGGATGCGGGCCTGAATCAGCGCTACCGGCGGACCGGCTTCGGCGTCGTCCTCGGCGTCCTTGATCGCCGTGTAGCCGTCCTGTTTCCGGCCGCGCTTGCCGTCATCCGCCGGCGTGCCGTCGCCCACAAACACAAAATCGAGCTTCACGGTCGCCCGGACCGTCGCCGCGGTCTTGTCGCCCTTCAGGCGCGCCACGGATTGGCGCAGCAGCTGGCAATACAGTTCGAAGCCCACGCCGACAATGTGCCCGCTTTGCTCGGCGCCCAGCAGGTTGCCGGCGCCGCGCAACTCCAGGTCGCGCATCGCGATGCGAAAGCCGGCGCCCAGCTGATTGTTCTGGCGCAGCGCGGTGAGCCGCTGCCGCGCGATATCCAGGAGCCGCACGTGGCGGTGGAGCAGCAGGTAGGCGTAGGCCTGGTGCTTGAAGCGGCCGACCCGGCCGCGGAGCTGGTACAGCTGGGAAAGCCCGAAGCGGTCGGCCCCCTCGATGATGATCGTGTTGCAGTTCGGAATATCCAGGCCGCTCTCGATGATCGTTGTGCACACGAGGATTTGGTACTTCCCGGCCACGAATTCGGTCATGACCTGCTCCAGATCGGCCGACTCCATCTTCCCGTGGCCAATGCCGATGGACAATTCCGGCAGCAGCTGCCGGAGCCGGGCGGCGACCAGGTCGATCGTCGCGACGCGGTTGTGCAGGTAGAAGACCTGGCCGCCGCGCCGGATTTCATGGCGCACGGCGTCGATCACGATCTTCTCCTCGTAGGTCTTGACGATCGTTTGGATGGGGTGGCGATTGCCGGGAGCGGTTTCGATGACGCTCAGGTCCCGCGCCCCGGTGAGGGCGAGGTAGAGCGTCCGCGGGATCGGGGTCGCGCTCATGGAAAGCACGTCGACCGTCTCCCGCATCCTTTTAAACACCTCCTTGTGCTTCACGCCGAAACGCTGCTCCTCGTCGATGATGACGAGCCCCAGCTCCGAAAATTTCACGTCGTCCTGGATGATCCGGTGGGTGCCGATCAGAATGTCCACCTGGCCCTGGGAGAGGGCGGCCAAAATCTGCTGCTGCTCCTTCGCCGTGCGGAAGCGGCTGATCATTTCGACGGCGATCGGATAGCCGGCCATGCGCTCGCGAAAGGTATTGAGGTGCTGCTGGGCGAGGATCGTCGTTGGGACGAGGATCGCCACCTGGCGGCCGCCTTGCACCGCCTTGAACGCCGCGCGGATCGCCACCTCCGTCTTCCCAAAGCCCACGTCGCCGCAGATCAGCCGGTCCATGGGCCGAGTGCGCTCCATGTCGGCCTTGGTTTCCTTGATCGCCTTCAATTGATCAATCGTCTCCGTAAACGGAAACGACGCCTCGAACTCCCGCTGCCAGGTGCCGTCCGCGGGAAAAGCCCAGCCCGGCTGCGCTTCGCGCTTGGCCTGGATCTGCAGCAACTCGGCGGCGAGGTCCAAGGTGGACCGCTCGGCTGCCTGCCGGGCTTTTTCCCACCGGCCCGAACCGATGCGGCCCAATTGCGGCCGGGCCTTGCTCAGCCCGACGTACCGGCTGATCAGATGCGACTCCGACAGCGGTACGTGGAGGGTGACCCCGTGATCAAATTCCAGCGAGATCACCTCCTTCAGGCCCTGCGCGGTGTCGAGATTGGCCAGGCCCCGGAACACCGCGATCCCGTGCTGCAGGTGGACGACAAAGTCCCCGTCCACGAGCTCGGAAAAATCCAACAGCTGGTCCACCTGGGCCCGCTGCACGAGGGCCGGCCCGGCGGCGAGCGCCCGCCGCGGGCGCTGCCGGCCGAAAACCTCCGTCTCCGTGACGACGACGAGCCCACGGGCTCCCGGCGCCAGCCAGCCGAGGCGGTCCGGGGCGCCGGGATCCACCGCGGCGGCCGTCCGGCGGGCCGCGGTGATCCGAAAGCCTTCGTTCAGGTTGCCGCGCAGCCAGCGCGGCTGGATTTTCTTCAGCACCGCATCCTCCTCGAGGATTTCGCGGACCCGCTGCTCCTCCCCCTCCTTGCCCGAAACAAAGATGATTTCATAGCCTTCCTTCTTCCAGACGCCGACTTGCCGCAGAAACGCGCGGCGCGAGGACTCCTCCGCCTCGAGACGCTCCTGCGCGACCAGAGCCTCGCCGGGATAGTTCCGGTGATGGGCGAGGCTTTCGGTGTCCCAGGTCGCTTCGGCGGCTATCTCGGCGAAGAGGGGTGTGGCCTCGTCCAGGTCGCCGATTCCGTGCAGGCCGGCGCATTTCTCCGCCAGGGCGCTCCAGGGATCGGTGCCGCCGGCGACGGGGATTCCCAATTCCTCCACCCACTGGGCGGGCTCGATCAGGACCAGCTGCGTGCGCTCCCCGAGATAATCGGCGAGCCCCGTCTTGGCCGGCTCCAGGCGCACCCGCGGCGAGGCGGCGAGGGTGATGCTGGCCACGCTCTCGCCCGAGCGCTGCGTCACCGGATCGAAGCCGCGGATCTCCTCGATTTCATCCCCAAAGAAATCCAGCCGATAAGGCTGATTAGCCGTCACGGGATAGACGTCCACGATGCCGCCGCGCACGGCGTAACTGCCCGGACTTTCGCAGACCGCCTCGGAGTCATAGTCGAGCTGCTGGAGCTGCTCGAGCAGGCCCTGGAAGGCCTGCCGCTGGCCCCGGGTCAGGGTGATCTCCCGCGCGGCGAAGGCCTCCAGGGCGGGCACGGGCTGGAGCAGCGCGGCGGCCGTCGTGGCGATGAAAACTGCGCCGGGACCGACCGCGCGCACCCCGCGCAGGCCCCGCAGCTTGGAGAGGACGTTCAAGCGCTCGCTCGAGGCGGCAAAGGCTTCGCCCATGTCGCGGCTGTCGGTCATCGACTCCGGAAAAATCAGCACGGCCGGCGGGGCGATCCCGCCGGCGGCCTGCAGAAAGAACGCCGCATCCTCGGCCAGTTGCTCGGCGGCCTTCAGATCCGCCGTCACCGCGATCCAGACCGGAGCGGGCAGGACGCGGATCAGTTCGGCCACGACCGCGCCGCGGGCCGGGGCGCAGACGCCGGTGAGCTTGGTGCGGGGAGAAGCCATGAAATCGCGCATCAATTTAAAGGGTTCAGGCGGAAAAAATTGACCTGCCGCAGGTCAACTTTTTCCGCCTGAACCCTTCTCCAGGGTGATCAGCGCGGTGCGGGCGGCCGCTTCCTCGGCGAGCTTCTTCGAGCTCCCGCGGCCGCGGCCGAGCGGCCGCTCGAGGAGGAAGACCTCGATTTCAAAAACCCGGGCGTGATCTGGCCCTGCGACCGAAACGACCTCATAACGCAGAGCGTTCACCCCGTGGGCCAGATGGATGGATTCTTGCAGCCGGCCCTTGGGATTGTCGGCGGGCTCGACCGCCGCCAGCCGCGCGGGAATGTCGCCATAGACGGCGAGCAATACTCGACGCGCGGTCGGATAGTCGCTGTCCAGGAAGAGAGCTCCGATGAGGGCTTCGAACGCGTCCTCCAGGGCTCCCGCTTTGGCGCGGCCGCCACTGGCCTCCTCGCTCAAACCCATTCGCAGACAGGCATCCAGACCGGTCTCTCTCGCGAGCTGGACCAAGAAGACACCCCGCACCAGCGACGAACGACGGGTGCTCAGATTGCCCTCTCGGTCCTCGGGATAAAGGGCGTAAAGTCGTTCGGTGAGCACCAACTGGAGGACCGCATCGCCCAAAAATTCGAGCCGTTGGTAGTTTTCGACTTTTTCCGCATTGCGATCCTGAAGGAAGGACGGGTGCGTGACGGCCCGGTCCAGCAATTCGGGATGCCGGAAGCTGTAATTGAGGCGCCGCTGCAGGGCGGCGAGCGGGGCGGAGGGAAGGTCGTCCACGGAATCCAGTCGCCGCCACCATACCGGAGAACCGGCCGGAGGCAATGCCTCACGACGAGGCGCTCGCGTAGCGGCGCAGGCCGCGGTTGAAGACCGTCACCGCGAGGGCGAGCCAGATCGCCGCGAAGGCGAGCAGCCACAAGGTCCAGCGGGGCTGGAACCCATGGAGGAGCGTCCGCGCCGGGCCATTGCTCACGACGACGACCGGCAAGAGCCACACAAACAGCAGGCGACCGATGCCGTGAAAGGCCTCGCGTGGCAGGCGGCCGAATTCGGCGAGCGTGAAATAGCTGCCTTCGATCCCCTGGGCGCTTTTCAGCCAGAAGGTGAGCGACATGGTCAGCACCAGAATGCTGTAATGGATCACCAGCCCAGCCAGGATCATCCCGGCGTACAGCACCAAATCCCATCCGCTCGGATGCAGCCCCAATTTGCGGGCGGCATAGATGATCACGCCCACCGCCACGAAGGAGTTGAGCAGGCCGTCCGGATCGAGCTTGCGGGTTGAGGCCATGAAGAGCGGGTGGCCGGGCTGGGCGAGGAAGAAATCGAAGGCGCCGGTCCGGATATTGCGGGCCATCTCGAACAGATTGGTCCAGAAGAAGCCCATCAAGAGCCGCTGCACCAGCAGCGACGTGCCGACCAGCAAGATCATCTGGTATTCATTCCAACCGGCGATCGTCGCCGTGTGCTGATAGATGACCGCGATCAGGAGCAGGTTGACCGTCATCCAGAACAGTTCGACCAGCGACCAGATCAAGAGGTCGCCGCGGAACATCATGGTTCGCACCAGCGAATACCGCGCCCCCGCCAGCCAAATTCGGAAGTAATTCATTTCAACCTCCGACCGCGGTGTGGCGGCGCAGTCCCCGGGTCCAGAGAAACTGCCCGGTGAGCAGCAGGCCGATGGCCCACGCCGCTTGGACGCCGAGCCCGCGCAGGGCGAGCTGGCCGCCGATGCGGCCGGTCAGGATCGCGGCCGGAAAGTACATTTGATAGTAGAAGGGGAGCGCCTGCGCCACGTGGAAGAGCCCGGGCGGCAGCAAGTCCAGGGGAAACATCTGGCCGCCCAGAATCGATTCCACCGCCAACGAGAGAATGATGAAGCCCTGGATCTCGAGGAACCAAAACGTCATCAGCCCAAAGCAGTAGGCGATCGTGAATTGAATCAGCGCCGCCAAGCCCATGGCCGGCACGGCCAGGACAATGCGCCACGGCTGCAGCGGCAGGGAGACCCAGTGGTAGAGAAACGGCCCCGCGATTAAAAGCGGCAGGATCACGATCGCCCCGGAAACCAGGCGGGCCGAGGCGAAGATGCTGAGGCGATAGAGGTAATAGTTGATCGGCTTCAACAGGAACTGGTTGATGAGCCCGTTGCGGATCTCCTCGCTGATCTGGTAGTCCTCGTTGAAGGCGCCGATCATGAACTGCAGGACCAGCAGGACGACAAAGTAGGTGAGGGTTTGCCCGAAAGTGAAGCCGCCGATCTGGGCGGAGCCGGCGTAGGCGGCGTTCCACAGGACGAAGACCACCGCGAGCGAGCAGAGCGAGAAGACGGCCCGGGTCGCAAAATTGAACCGGTAGACCAGGTTGCTCTGGAGCCCGACGAGAAAGGCCTGGCGGTACTTGGTCAGCGCGGCGATCATGCGAAACCCGGCGGCCCGCTCAGGCCTTCAACCCGAAGCGCTCGATCATTTCCTTGGCCAGGTGCCGGTAGGCGATCGCCCCGGGATTGGTCGGATCGTACGTGAGGATCGTCTTGCCGAAGCTCGGCGCCTCGCTCAGGCGCACGGTCCGCGGAATCACGCTGGCAAAGATCTTGTCCGGCAGGTGCTGCTTCACCTCGTCGACCACCTGGCGCGACAGGTTGGTCCGCCCGTCGAACATGGTCATGACGACCCCGCCCAGCTGGAGATCGGCATTGATCCCGGCGGATTTTAGCCGGTCCACGTTGCGCAGAATCTGGCCGAGGCCCTCCAGGGCGAGGTACTCGCACTGCAGCGTGATCAGCAGGTAGTCGGCCGCCGCCAGGCTGTTCATCGAGAGCATGCCTAGGGCGGGCGGGCAATCGATGATCACCGCCCGGTAGCGGTTCGCGGCGCGGATCGGCTCCAGCACCTTGCGCAGGACGAGCAGGAAATTTTCCGACTGGGCGATTTCAATCTCGGCCGCCGCCAGGTCCTCCTCGCTCGGGATCAGGTCGAGATGGGGGTAGGCGGTCGGCGTCAGCAAGGCCAGGGCCGAGCCCTCGCCGCGCAGGGGACCGTACAGGCTCTTCCCGGGCTGTTTTTCGACGCCGATCGCGCTGGTGGCGTTGGCCTGGGGATCCAGGTCGACCAGGAGGACCGGGATCGCCTTCTCCGCCAGGGCGGCGGCCAGATTGACCGCCGTGGTGGTTTTCCCGACGCCGCCTTTTTGATTGGCGATGGTGAAGACGATGGTGGCCATGCAGGGCGGAGACGGTGGACCGTCTCGCCCCGGCTGTAAAATCAAACCGGCCCGGCCGCGGCAAGAAAGGAGGCCGGAGCGCGGGCTATCGGGCCGTCAGGGGGTCAGCGGCCCAACATCTTCGCGACGATGAAAATCAATAAGGCGCCGCCGAGACCGCCGCCGGCGAGCATATAGACGAACGCGTAACCGGCGGCAGCGAGAGGAAGGACAGCATGCATGGGATTTTCGGAATTGAGGGTGATGGGCGAGGGAGGGGGCGATCCGGCGCAGGCCGGCGGCGAACACACTCATAGTCCGCGGTTTCGCCCGCCGGTTCTCGCCAATCGCCGCGGCAGCCCTTCCTAGGGCGGCCATCGCGGCTAAAGGGCCCGCACGCAGCGAAACCCGACGTTGCCCGCGGCGGGCCGCCCCCCTCACTTTACCGTCAGAATGCCGTGCATGAAGATGAAATGCGCGGGAAAGGTGCACAGGAAAGGGTAATCGCCCGGGGTCGTCGGCGCGGTAAAATCAACCTCGCCGGATTTCCGCGGGCCGAGCACGTCGATTTTCGCGATGATTTCGTCCTGCAGCGACGCCGGGATGTAGCCGGTGTCCTTCGCCTGGCTGGCCGCCTGGGCGAAGGCGGTGTAGTCGGAACCCGCCTTGAGCAGGACCCAGTTGTGGCCCATGGCCGCGAGCGGGGTGACGCCGACATTGGTGAGGACCACCTTCAGCGCCTCGCCCGGCGCCGCCGTGAGGGCCGTGGTGTCATAGTGCATGGTATCGTTGGCGGTCAGATCGATTTCCCGCGGGGCCGCGGGGGCCGGCGCTCCCCCCGCCGCCGGAGCGGAGGTCGAGCTGCTCTGCCCGCAACCGGCGGCGAGAACAGCGATGAAGGCGAGAGTGAGGGTCGGGATCGGCAGCTTCATGGCGCCGCGAACTTCGCGCGGTTCGGGCCGGCACGCAATTCCCAAGCGGCGATAGAAGTCCCGCAAATTGCCCCGGTCTCGCCGCCCTAATGCGGGCCGGAGCGTCCTTAATAAGTGGCCCGGAACAATCCCCAGGGTTGCGACCCGGGCCCCGATCATGGGAAATAGGCTTTAATATGGCTTGAAAAGTACTGGCCTTAGCGAATTTTGAGAGAACACGTTTTCATGCGTTTGCCCACCCTTCCTCCGACCTTCGCCCGCTGGGGCCGCCTCGCCCTTGCGGGAGGGAGCTTACTGCTGCTCTCCGGCTGCTCTTGGTCCTGGTGGACCAACATCTGGAGCCTCGACGGCCCCCAGTCGACGATCCACGTCGAAGGACCCGTGGCCCAGGCGCAGCTGGATTTGTTCTATGTCACTTGCTGGGTGACGTTTATCATCTTTGCCATCGTCGCGGCGATCCTCGCCTATGCCACCATCAAGTTCAAGGCCCGCACGGCGGCCGACGAGCACGCCGAGCCCCCTCCGCAGGGCCATGGGAACCCCATGGTCGAAGTCGGCCTGATTGGCGGCACCGTCCTCTGCCTGGTCATTATCGCCATCCCGACTTTGCGGAACATCTGGTACACCTACGACGTTCCGGCGGCCGAAAAGGCCAACGCCTACGAGATCACGGCGACTGGCTACCAGTGGTGGTTCAAGTTCGAGTACCCGAGCGAGCAGATCGCCGGCGCCGGCACCCTGACCACCGGCAATGAGCTGGTGATCCCCGCCGGCCGGCCGATCCACGTCAATCTCCGGTCCAACGATGTCATGCACAGCTTCTGGGTACCGAAGCTCGCGGGCAAAGTGGACATGATCCCCAACCGCGGCAATTTGCTGTGGCTGGAAGCGACCCACCCGGGGTATTATTGGGGCCAGTGCGCCGAGTTCTGCGGCGATTCCCATGCGGTCATGCGCTTCCGCGTGATCGCGCTCAGCCCCCGGGATTTCGAGGAGTGGCTCGCGCAGCAGACCAAGCCCGCGCGGGAAGTGCCGGTGGTCGCCGGCGCGCCGAAGGCGCAGTTTGCCTCGCTGCCCCTGCGGGAATTCAAGGTCAATGAGACCGGCGTCTCGGGCGCCTTCGACGGGGTTTCCCCGCTCGACGCCTGGAAGGCCAAGCAATTTCCGGAGAAGGACGAGAACCCCGAGCTGATCGCCCAGGGCCGCGCCCTGTTCACCGCCAAGACCTGCATCAGCTGCCACACGATCCGCGGGGTGGTCGGCGCCATGGGCGTGCAGGGACCCGACCTCACTCACGTCGGAGCGCGCTCGAGCATCGCCGGCGGCCTCCTCGATAACAATGCCGAGGAACTGCGCCGTTGGATCCACAACCCGGGCGTCGTGAAGCCGGGCAACAAGATGTGGGTCAACGGCTACGTCCTGAACAACATCAAGCTGACGGACGACGATGAGGTGGCGCTGGTCGCCTTCCTGCAAAGTCTGAAGTGAGCCGCGCCCTCCGCTTTCCGTCCTAATCCCTCCTCTTTTTATGGCAGACGCACTGGTCAAATCGGAATTCCTCGGCAAGGAGGACCACGCGGCCCCCAAGCCCTTCGTGCTTTGGCGGCCGACGGCCAAGACCGGCCTGATGAGCTGGCTGACCACGGTCGACCACAAGCGGATCGGGTTCCTCTACGGCGCCTTCGCGCTCTTTTTCTTCCTCGTGGGCGGGGTCGAGGCCCTGCTGATCCGCATCCAGCTGTTCGTGCCGAACAACACCTTCCTCACGGCGCAACAGTACAACGAGATGTTCACGATGCACGCGACCACCATGATCTTTTTGGCGATCATGCCGCTGTCGGCCGCGTTCTTTAATTTCATCATGCCGCTGCAGGTGGGCGCCCGCGATGTCGCCTTCCCCCGCCTGAATGCGTTTTCGCTGTGGGTGTTCGTGGCCGGGGCGATCATCGTCAATCTGGGCTGGTTTCTGCGGGACGGCGCCCCCAATGGCGGTTGGTTCGGCTACACGCCATTGACGACCAAGGCATTCATCCCCGGCCACTCGATCGACCTCTGGGTCATGGGTCTGCAGCTGCTGGGCGTCGCCTCGATCGCCGCCTCCCTCAACTTCATCGTCACCATCATCAATTTGCGGGCCCCGGGCATGACCATGATGCGCCTGCCGGTCTTCACCTGGATGACCCTGGTCACGGCCTTCCTGATCGTCCTGGCCTTCCCGGCGATCACGATCGCCCTGGTCGAGCTGATGATGGACCGCCTGTTCGGCACGAACTTCTTCGAAGTTTCCAACGGCGGCATGCCGATCCTGTGGACCCACCTCTTCTGGGTCTTCGGCCACCCGGAGGTGTACATTTTGATTCTGCCGGGCATGGGCATCATCTCCGAAATCCTGCCCTGCTTCTCGCGCAAGCCCCTCTTCGGCTACCCGATCGTGGTCTTTTCCGGCGCGGCCATCGGCTTCCTGGGTTTCGGCGTCTGGAGCCACCACATGTTCACGACCGGCATGGGCACCATGGCGACGGCGGCCTTCGCCCTGACGACCATGGCCATCGCGGTTCCCACCGGGGTCAAGATCTTCAACTGGATCGGCACCCTCTGGGGCGGCCACCTCCAGATGCGCACCCCGATGATGTTCGCCCTGGGCTTCATCTGGCTCTTCATGTGCGGCGGCTTTTCGGGCGTCATGCACGCGGCCGCTCCGGCCGACGCGCAGCAGCACAACAGCTACTTTGTCGTCGCCCACTTCCACTACGTGCTGATCGGCGGCTCCCTCTTCGCCCTGCTCGCGGGCATCCATTACTGGTTTCCCCTGATCTTCGGGCGCAAGGTGAGCGAGACCTGGGGCAAGCTGTCCTTCTGGCTGATCTTCATCGGCTTCAACGTCACGTTCTTCCCGCTGCATTTCGTCGGTTTGAACGGCATGCCGCGCCGCACCTTCACCTACGACCCGAACATGGGCTGGAATGAAGGCAACAAGATCGCGACCATCGGGGCCTTCATCCTCGGCATCGGCGTCGCCGTTTATTTCTCGGTCATGATCTACACCCGGTACAAGGGCGAGAAGGTCGGCCGCGACCCCTGGGACGCCCGCACCCTCGAGTGGAGCCTGCCGATCCCGGTGCCGGAGTACAATTACCGCGTGGTGCCCACGATCCACGCCCGCGATGAATTCTGGTACGAGAAGCATCATAAGGATGAAATCGCCCAGGAGCAGGCCGCCGGCATCAAGGCCGAGGCCGCCCACGGCGGCATCCACATGCCCTTCCAGTCGATTTATCCGTTCATCGCCGGGGTCGGTCTGCTGATCGGCGGCATCGGCATCGGGGCGGTCGACCCGTCGGGACCGGCGGTGCTGATCGGGCCCAAGCTCGCGGTCACCCTGATCGGCGGCCTGATCATGATTGTTTCCGTCTTCCTCTGGGCGCTCGAGGGCAACGACGGTTACCACCTCCACCCGGACGAGGACGAGGGCCACGGGGCCGCGCCGCACTCGCCCTCGCACCACTGAGCGGCTTGCCGCTGAACCCACCTTTCGTTTTTCCCTGACTATGAGCACCGCGGCCGCAGGCGCCATCGACCACCATCACGATCCGTCGACCTCGACCGGCATCCCGAACAAGAAGCTCATCATGTGGATGTTCTTGGCCTCGGACTGCATGTTCTTTGGCTGCCTGATCTCCACGCACTTGATTTACCGGCTGCACCCGCCGCCGAACGTGCCCAGCGCCCGGTCGGTCTTCAGCATCGAGCTGACCTCGTTCTCGACCTTCATCCTGCTGATGTCGTCCCTGATGATGGCCCTGGCGGTGAACGCGATTCAGAAGGGCAACCTGAAAAGCCTGCGCGCCTCGCTGCTCACGACGATTTTCTTTGGCTGCATCTTCCTCGGCTGCCAGGTGTACGAGTTCAGCCATTTCGTGAGCGAGAAGCACATGACGATCACGAACAGCATTCTCGGGACGACGTTCTTCACCCTGACCGGAACCCACGGCCTCCACGTCCTGATCGGCGTGATCTGGCTAACCGCGATGCTGATCTACTCCTACACCGGACGGCTGTCCGAGAAGGACGCCATCGACGTCGAAATGATGGGCCTGTACTGGCACTTCGTCGACATCGTCTGGATCGTGATCTTCACCGCGGTCTACCTGCTCGAGTACATTTCCTGAACGCGCCATGAGCTCAACCGCCGCCACCGCCGGCCATCTCGAAGATGGCCTCGAGGAAAGCAAATTTCACATCTACGTGCAGATCGCGATGCTGCTCGCGGTCATCACCGGCCTGGAGATTGTGACGGTCTACCTGCCCTTCGCCGGCTGGCTGCTGATCACGGCCCTGGTGGTCATGTCGCTGGTGAAGTTCATGTTCGTGATCTTCTATTTCATGCACCTGCGGTGGGATAAGCCCTTCTGCACGGTGCTCTTTTTCATCGGCCTGATCCTCGGCGGCGGAACGATGTTTGGCCTGCTCAAGCTGTTTGGCGCCGCCGCCAGCGTGCCGCTGAATCAGTGACCTTGCCGGCCGGGCGGCTGAGCCGCCCGAACGCCGGCCCCGCGGCATGATCGACTGGCGCCAATGGCACAATGAACCGGCGCTGATCGACGCGCTCATTCTGGCGGCGTGGCTGTACGCGCTGGCGACGGGCCCCCTGCGGGGCCGCCTGGCGCCCGGGACCCCTTATCCGGCGGCCGCGGCGCGGCGGTTCTACCCCGGGCTCGTCCTGTTCTACTTCACGATCGGTTCGCCCGTGGAGGCGACGGGCCGGTTCTACCTCTTCAGCGCCAACATGCTGGCGCAAATGGCGATTCTCTATCCAGTCGCCTGGCTCCTGCTCACCGGGATTCCGGAGTGGCTGATCGACCGGCTGATTGGCGCCACCCCCGGGGCCATGGCGATCGGCCGGGTGCTGTTTCGCCCACTGGTGTGCGGCGCCTTTTTTGTCCTCAGCGTCAGCATCTGGTACGTGCCGCGGATCTACGAATGGGGGCTGCAGCGCCCGGTGAACTTCGCGGCGGAGCACGTCCTGTTCGCCGCCGCCGGCGTCCTGTTTTGGTGGCCGCTCGCCAGCCGCTCCCAGCTCTTTCCGCCGCTGCGCTTTGGCGCGCGGATGGTGTATCTCTTCGCCACCCAGGTGGCGATGACGGCGGTCTTCTCCTATCTGCTCATGGCGGAACACCCGCTCTATCCGACCTACGAATTGGCGCCGCGCCTGCTCCCGGAATTGGATGCCCTCAACGACCAGACCTTTGCCGGCATTCTCCTCAGCGCGATCAGCTCCCTGGTGATGGTCGCGGCCTTGGGCGCGAGCTTCTTCCGCTGGTCGAAGGCGTCCGAGCCCGCCTCGCACCGGTAAGGGCGCAGGCGGAGCAGATGTGGTTTACACCACCTCCGGGTCATCTACGATTGAGCGCTTGAACTCCGCGGCCATCCCTTCACCCCCCGCCTTGCGCACCCCCGTCGGGGTCGTGGCCGCCATCCTCGCCGTGAGCGCGGCGGCCAGCCTGTTTCTGTGCTGGCTCGTCTACTATCACGTGCCGACGGACGCGGCGGGCGAGCGCCTGGCGTTTCTGCCCGCGTTGAACGCAGTGCTAAACGGTTTATCGGCCCTCGCCCTGATCCTGGGCTACCGTTATATCCGGGCCGGTCGGGTCGGTCCCCACCGCGCGGCCATGTTCACCGCCTTCGTTTTTTCGAGCGTGTTTCTGGTGACCTATATCGTGAACCACGCGCTGCACGGGGATATGCGCTTTCATGGGCAAGGCGGGATCCGGCCGGCCTATTTTGCCCTGCTGATCTCGCACATCGGCCTCTCCGTGATCGCGCTGCCGCTGATCCTGATCACGTTTTTCCTCTCCCTCTCCGGCCGCTTTCCGGCGCACCGCCGGCTGGCGCGCTACACGTTCCCGGTCTGGCTGTACGTTTCGGTCACCGGGGTACTGGTGTACTCGATGCTCGCGGCCTACCGCTGAGCGCTCAGAAGAAAATCAGCCGGTCGGCGACGAGCGCCAGCAAGACTACCGGGAGATAGAGGATCGTCGCGAAGAAGAGCTGGCGGGCGGCCTGGTCCCGGCCGGCGGCCCGCAGGAAGCGGGCGCCGCGCCACAGGACCCAGGCACCGCCGGCGGCCGCCACCGTCCCGTACCACGCGGTGTCCAGGTGGAGGGCGAGCGGGAGCAGGCTGACGACCACCAGCGCCGCGCAGTTGATGAAGGACCAGATCGCGACCCACCGGCCGGAGGGATCGCGCACCGAGGCCATCGGAAAATGGACCGCGGAGTAATCCTGCCGGTAGGTCCAGGCGATCGCCATGAAATGGGGGATCTGCCAGAAAAAGAGGAGGCCGAAGAGAATCCAGCCCAGGGCCGACACCTGGTCATCGCCCGCGGACCAGCCGATGAGCGGCGGGAAGGCGCCAGCGATCGCGCCGATTTCCGTGCTCCAGCGCGAGCGGGCCTTGGCGGGAGTGTACCAGCCCAGGTAGGAGATGATCGTCAGGAGGGTGAAGAGCGCGGACAGCTCATTTACCTTGGCAAAAAGCAGCATCAGCGCGGCGACGCACATTCCGGCTCCGAGGACAAAGGCCGAGCCGGTGGCGACCTTGCCCGAGGGAATGGGCCGCTGCGCGGTCCGGTGCATCTGGGCGTCGGTCTCCACCTCCATCCATTGGTTCAGCGCCGCCACCCCGCCGGCCGCCAGGGACGAGCCGATCAGCAGCCACAGCAGCCGGAGCGGCTCGTGGGGGACGCGCGCGGCCGCGTAGCCGGCGAGCGCCGTCAGGACCGACAGCAGGCTGAGCCGCGGCTTCGTCAGCTCCAGGTAGTCCGCAAAGCGCGCGGGCGCGGCGGCGATCGGGGCGGCCTCGGTCATGCCGGCGCCCCTTCCACCAGGTCGCGGTGCGCGAGCCAAGTGATCCAGAAGGTGGTCGCCAGCGTGAGCGCGCCCACGAGGACGTGGGCGGTGGTCACCACCGGGTCGCGGTAGGTCCGCACGATCGCCCCGCCGAGGAGGATCTGGAGCGCGAGCAGGCTCAGCAGGGCCGAGGCCCCGCTGCGCATGCCCAGCGGCGCGCCGCGGTCGCGCCAGATCCGGAGCGCGAAAATCACCAGGGCCACCGTCAGCACCGCCGCCATCGCCCGGTGCGCGAAATGAATCCCGACTTTAAAGTTCCAATCGTCCGGCAACAGGCCGCCGTGATTGTTCGACCAGGGGAAGCTCGGGATCGCCAACCCCGCGAAGCTGTGGCGCATCACCGCCGCGATTCCCAGCTGCACAAACAGGAGGGCGCAGCAGAGGACGCCCCAGCGCCGCAGGCCCGCGGACACCGGCACGGAGCGGGTGAGCCAGCCTCGGGAGCAGGCGACCGCCAAAGCGATGAGGGTGCAGACAAAGGCCTGCGCCAGGCAGGCATGGAGCATGGCGAACAGCTGGCCCACGCTCGTATCGAGCGGCACGACCTGGTCGGGCTCCAGGAGCACCCGCAGGCCGCCCACGATCGCCTGGAACACGCACAGGCTCACGGCAAAGATCGCCAATTTGCGGACCCAGGCGCGGCTTTCGGTGCCCCAGATCCAGACGGCCAGAACCAGCGCGATGATCGTCATTAGGCCGGCGCTCAGCCGGTGGGCGTGCTCCGAAAACATCGGCTGGTCGGTCAGCCAGCCGCGGGGGTTCAGGGAGCCGTTGGACAGGGGCCAATCCGGGAAGGCCATGCCGGCGTTGATGCTGGTCGTGAAGGCGCCGAGCGTCACGAGCACGAACACCCACGCGCACCCGAAGGCGGCGACGGCCGCGAGCGCCGGCTTGTGGGCCGCGGTCCGGGAGGAGGTGCTCGGCAGGGTCATGAGAGAGGGAGCCGACCAGCAGAAAGCCTTCTGGCGGGAGCCGCAAACACTTTGACAATTTATTCAACCGGCGGATTGGTACTGGCATGCGTCGGACTATGTTTTCGCGGCGGTGGCTGCCCGGGGTGGCCGGAGGACTGGCCGCGCTGCTCGGCGCCGCCGGCTGCGGCCGGAGCGGCGCGGACGCCGCGGGGGAGAAGCACTATGCCTTGCGGGGCGAGATCTTGGCGGTGGACCCGGTGCGCAAAGTCGCCTCGGTTCACCACGAGGCGATTGCCGGGTTGATGCCGGCGATGGCGATGGAGTACCCGGTGTCCGCGGGCGACGCCGCTACGCTGCGGGCGGGCGAGCATATCCGCGCGGATTTGGTGGCCGATGCGCCAGGGCACTTTCGGCTGACGCAGATTTGGCCCGACGAGGCGGCGAGCAACGCGGCCATCGCCGCCGGGGCGCGCGCGCTGCGGGAGGACACCCATGACCGGGGCGATGGCGTTTACCGGGAAGTGGGGGAGACGATGCCCGATTTCACGCTCTACGACCAGGATGGCCGGGTGGTCTCCAGCGCCCGGTTTCGGGGGAAGCAGATCATGCTCAATTTTATTTTTACGCGCTGCCCCAACGCGGACATGTGCCCGGCCTCGACGGCCAAGATGGCGCAGACCCAGCGCCTCGCCCGGGAGGCCGGCATCACGGACCTCGAATTGGTCTCGATCAGCCTCGATCCCACCTACGACACGCCGGGCGTCCTGCAGGAGTACGCCTCGGTGCGCGGCATCGACACCGGCAACTTTTCCTTCCTCACCGGGCCGGAATCGGCGGTGCGCGATATCCTGACCCAATTCGGGGTGATCGACGATTTTCAGGGGGATCTCACCAAGCACACCCTGGCGACCCTCTTGATCGCGCCTGATGGGAAGATCATTTCGCGGGCGGATGGCAGCCAATGGGATCCGGCGGACTTCGTGAAGCGGATGCACCGGCCATGAGCGGACCGGCCGCAGCCGGCGGCCGGCCGCCGCTTTCCGGTCGCCAGCGCTGGCAGATCGCCGGGTTTTCGGCGGCGGCGCTGCTGATCTGGCTCGGGCTGCGGTTCCTGGGCGGGCCGCCGCCCTTGAGCCCGATGGATTTTGTGGCGGGCGGGGCGGACGCGCTGCAGTTCTGCGATCCCAATCATCCGCAATTTCTTCCGGTGGTGGCGCGGAGTTCCCCGGTCAGTCTGAGCTATGCGCCGGGCCGTCCTTCCCGGGTGATTCTGATGACCGCCAGCGGCAAGCCGATCGGCCCCGACCAGCTGGCGCCCACCGACGGCGCCCGGCTTTGGCTTTTTCTCGTGGATCGGAATCTCACGCAGTTTCAGGCCCGGCGGCCGGTTCCCGGCGCCGCGCCCGGCGAGTGGGTATTTGACGACGCGTCGTCCGGGCCGGGCCCGTTTCGGGTGTTTGCCGACCTGACGCCGGCCGCCACCGGGCGGGAGCTCTACGCCCGCGCGGCGAGCGACGGCTCGGAAGCGGCGACGCAGTCGCCGCCGGCGGATGGGGTCTGGCGGATTGAGCTGCACTCCGCACCGGCGCAGACCTATGCCCGCCAGTTGCTGGCGCTGACCCTTTCCATCCGCCGCGCGGACGGCGCCCCGTTTATTCTGGGGACCACCGGCGGCGCGCGCGCCCATTTGGTCGCGTTCGATCAGGGCGCTTCCGGCCTGGTCAACCTGCGTTCGGTTGAGCCGGCCGGGATGGCGGATGGCCACGCCAGCGGGGAAGCGCACTTTGCGGTCACCTTTCCCGACTCGGGCGCCTATGTGCTTTGGGCCGAGCTGACCCTCAATGGCCAGACCATGATTCGGCGCTTTGCGCTTAACGTGCTGCCGTAGCTTCGGGGGTTCGTTAGAACCGCAGATGCTTCACCGTCAGGCCCTGATTGATCAGCTGCTTCAGCGCGTCGATGCCTATTTGCAGGTGATCCTTGACGAAGTGGTCGGTCACCTTCCGGTCGCTTTCCTCCGTCTTGATTCCTTCGGGCACCATCGGCTGGTCCGAAACGAGCAGGAGCGCCCCGGTCGGAATTTCATTGAAGAAGCCGGTCATGAAAATGGTCGCCGTCTCCATGTCCACGGCCATCACCCGGATCTTCTTCAGGTACGTCTTAAACTCCTCATCGTGTTCCCAGACCCGGCGATTGGTCGTGTACACCGTGCCGGTCCAATAGTCCCGCGCATGGTCGCGGATCGTGGTCGAGATGGCTTTCTGCAGGGCGAAGGCCGGCAGGGCCGGCACCTCCGGCGGGAAGTAGTCATTGCTGGCCCCTTCGCCGCGGATCGCGGCGATCGGGAGGATTAAATCGCCCAACTCGGCCCGATGCTTGATGCCCCCGCATTTGCCCAGGAAGAGCACGGCCTTGGGCGGAATCGCGCTGAGCAAGTCCATGACCGTGGCGGCGGTTGCGCTGCCCATGCCGAAATTGACGATTGTGATGTTCTCGGCGGTGGCGCTCGGCATGGGCTTGTCCCGGCCGGTCACGGGCACGCCATACTGCTCGGCGAACAAAGAGACGTAATTTTGGAAATTGGTGAGGAGAACGTACTCGCCAAAATCCTTGAGTTGCACGCCCGTGTAACGGGGGAGCCAGTTGGCGACGATATCTTGCCGGGTCTTCATCGGGAGAGCGTAAGCAGTTGGCCGGGCGAATTCACGCCCAAATCGGGTGCGGCGCTTTCCGCGAAGTTTTCGCTTTCCGCCTGAGGTTTTTCCCGGTCTTATCTTGGGTCCGGAATTTCACCGGGCCAAAACCCCATGACGTCAAGCCCGTCTTTCCCCCGGCCCGAGCGGAGCAACTATCGCTGGATCATTTGCGGGCTGTTGCTCTTCTCCACGACCTTCAATTACTTGGACCGGCAGGTCATCAGCTATCTGAAGGAGTTTTTCTGCACGCCGGTGGCGCAAGGGGGCTTTGGCTGGACCAACACCGATTTCGCCAATCTCACCTCGTTTTTCACCGCGTTCTACGCGGGCATGACCCTGATCGCCGGCTGGGTGGTCGACAAGATCGGCACCAAGCTAGGACTCGCGCTTTCGCTCATCGTCTGGTCGGTCTTTGGCATCGCGAACGCCTTTGTCGGCCGCATGGTGGCGATGCACATCGCGGTGCGCAGCGCGTTCGGGATCGGCGAGGGCGGCAACTTCCCGGCATCGATCAAGACGGTGGCCGAGTGGTTTCCGAAGCGCGAGCGGGCGTTCGCGACCGGCATTTTCAACAGCGGCTCCAGCGTGGGGCCGATGGTGGCGGCCTTTTTCGTTCCTTGGTGTCTCGCCTTCTACGGGGCCGCCAAGGGCTGGAAGATGGCATTTATCCTGACCGGCGCTGTCGGCTTTATCTGGCTGATTTTCTGGTTCTGGCTCTACGACACGCCGGCGCGGCAGCAGCGCCTGTCGCAGGCTGAATTCGACCTGATCCACAGCGACAGCGAGCCCGACACGGCGGTGGACGACGCCACCGGCCCGGTGAAGATCTCTTGGGCCAAACTCTTTGGCTACCGCCAGACTTGGGCCTTCGTGGTCGGCAAGCTGATGACCGACGGGGTGTGGTGGTTTTACCTTTTCTGGCTGCCGGACTACTTGCGCAAGCAGTTCAATATGTCGACCCACGAGGTGCGGGTGCCGACCTTCATCGTCTACGGCCTCGCCATTGTCGGCAGCGTGATTGGTGGGAGTATTCCGATGGCGTTCATCAAGCGCGGGATGCCCGTGTACCGGGCCCGCATGAGCGCGATGCTCCTGATCGCCGTCTTTCCCCTGATCGTCCTGACCACCCAGTATTTTGGGGATGTCGCCCGCTTTGGCACGATGGCCGAATCCCTGGCCGTGGCAACGATCTGCATCGCGGCGGCCTCCCATCAGGCGTGGTCCGCCAATCTGTTCACCACCGTGTCCGATATGTTTCCCAAGAAAGCGGTGGGCACGGTCGTCGGCATGGGCGCCCTGGCGGGCGGGGTGGGCGGGGTCCTGGTGCAGAAGCTGGCGGGTGCGCTCACCGATGCCTTCATCGCCACGCCCAAAGTCGCCTATGGCTTCATGTTCATGGTCTGCGCACTGAGCTACCTGATCGCCTGGATAATCATCAAGATCCTGGTTCCGCGGCACCGAACCATCACCGACCTCTAGCGGTCGGCGGTCTCGGCTTTTGCATCGGTGCTTTAAGCCGACGCGAGCGAGTTCTGGGTATTGAGATGCTCCTCGCCGGTGTATTTGCGCGACTGCTCGTCGGCGTGGTAGCTGGAGCGCACCAAGGCCCCGCTTTCGACGACGCCAAAGCCGATCGCCAGGCCGAACGCCTTCCAGCGCTGGAACTCCTCCGGAGTCACCCAGCGGTCGATCGGCAGGTGCTGCGGGGTGGGCTGAAGGTACTGGCCGATAGTCAAAATGTCCACGCGGTCGCCCGCCAGGTCCCGCAGGGTCTGCTCGATTTCCTCCGGCCGCTCGCCGAGCCCCAGCATGATGCCGGTCTTGGTCGTGAAGCCGCGGCTCTTGGCGTGCTGCAGGACGCTCCGGGAACGGTCATACCGGGCCTGGACCCGCACCGGCTTCTGCAGGCGCTCGACCGTCTCCACATTGTGATTGTAAATGTCGGGCTTCGCCTCGAGGACCGTGTCGACGTCGTTCAGCTTGCCCTTAAAATCGGGCACCAGCACCTCAATCGCCGTCTGGGGATTGCGGTAGCGCACGGCCCGGATGGTCGCGGCCCAGACGCCCGCCCCGCCGTCGGCCAGTTCATCGCGGGCAACGCTCGTCAGCACGCAGTGCCGCAGGTTCATCTGGGCGACCGCCTCGGCCACCCGGGCGGGCTCCCCCAGGTCGAGCTCGGTCGGCCGGCCGGTTTGCACCGCGCAGAAATTGCAGGATCGGGTGCAGATGTTCCCCAGGATCATCAGCGTCGCCGTGCCCCGGGACCAGCACTCGCCCAGATTGGGGCACTGCGCGCTCTGGCAGACGGTGTGCAGCTTATGCTCGTCCACGAGTTTGCGCACCGCCGAATAGCCGGGCCCGGCGGGCAGCTTGGCGCGGAGCCAGGAGGGTTTGCGCGTGGTTTCCATGGAGACGAAGGCGAAAATCCTATCCGGAGACGGCCGGGATTACACTTCCTTTTTTTCAGGTTCCGGATGCAGGAAGGGTGGCAAAAGACTCCAGAATTCCTGGGCCAGGACGCTGCGCACCTCCGCCAGATCGACCGGCCGGCCGAGTTCGGCGGCGAGCGAGGTGACGGAGCCTTCGCCCGCGGCGATGCCGCAGGGCACGATGCCCGCGAAGTGGCTCAGGTCCGGATCCGCGTTGAGCGCGAAGCCGTGGTAGGTGACCCAGCGCCGGACGGCGACGCCGAGGGCGGCGATCTTGCGGGTGCCGAGCCAGATGCCGGTTTTGCCGGGGCGTCGGGCCGCGGAAAGCCCCAGATTCCCGAGCGAATTGATGAGCACCTGCTCCAGGAAGCGGAGGTAGGCATGCAGGTCGGGCCGCGGCGCAAGGCTCACGATCGGGTAGCCGACGATTTGCCCCGGGCCATGGTAAGTCACATCCCCGCCGCGATTGGTTTGCACCAATTCGACGCCCGCTTCGGCCCGGCGCGCCTGGTCCCAGACGATGTGTCCCTCGGCGCCGCGGCGCAGGCCGACGGTGAAAACCGGATCGTGCTCGGTGAAAACCAGGGTGTCCCCAATCTCGCCGGCGATCCGCTGGGCGACGAGTTCTTTCTGCCAATGCCAGGCGGCCTCATGGCGGGTGCGTCCCCAGTCCAGGGTCGCCGGAGCCAGCGCAGGTGAGGCACTAGGAGACATGGCTCCAAAGACAGCCGAACCGGCGCGGAAGGCAACTCCGGGCTCCGTCGGATCCCCCTCCTGGCGCCGGGAGAATTTCCGTTTGCGCCCCGCCCGGCCGCGGGCCACTCTTGCCGGTTCCATGAGCGATATACCCACCGATATCACCCACGACCAGCATGCCGTGCGGCGCCAGAAGCTCGCCGATTTGCGCGCGGCCGGGGTGGATCCGTTTCGGGCGAGTTTTACGCCGACGCACTTCAGCCAGGATGCGATCAAGGCCTACGTCGAGGGCCAGGACAATGTCGTCGCCGTCGCGGTCGCCGGCCGGCTGGTGGTGATCCGCGACATGGGTAAGAGCCAGTTTGTCAAAATCTTCGATCAGCAGGGGATGATTCAATTGTTCGTCCGCAAGGACGCCCTGGGCGATGACGCCTACGCGGCATTCAAGAAGCTCGATTTGGGCGACATCATCGGGGTCAAGGGGACGTTGTTTAAGACCAAGGCGGGAGAAATCACCGTCAAGGCCGACCAGATCACCTTGCTCGCAAAATCGCTGCGGCCCCTGCCGGAAAAGTGGCACGGACTCACCGATCCGGAGCAAATCCACCGGCAGCGGTACCTCGACCTGATCGTCAACCCGGAGTCCCGTCGGCGCCTCCTGCTGCGCTCGCGGATTGTCGCGGCCACCCGCCGTTTTCTGGACGAGCGCCAATTCATCGAAGTGGAGACGCCGGTCCTCCAGACGGTCGCCGGGGGCGCGGCCGCCCGGCCGTTCGTCACCCATCATCAGGCGCTGGGGGTCGACTTCTTTTTGCGCATTTCGCTGGAGCTGTATTTGAAGCGCCTCCTGGTGGGCGGCATCGACCGGGTTTACGAGATCGGCCGCAATTTCCGCAACGAGGGCATCTCCCGGCGCCACAATCCCGAATTCACGATGCTCGAGGTTTACCAGGCCTACAGCGACCACCGGGGGATGATGGCGCTGATCAAGGATCTGCTCACCGTGCTCTGCCGCGATGTCCTGGGCACCCTGAAGATCAAGCACGCGGCGAGCGGCCAGGAGATCGATTTTGGCGGCGAGTGGCGCGAAGCGAGCTACAAGGACCTCATCCGCACCGAGACCGGCGATCCGGATTGGTTCAGCCGCAGCAAGGCCGAGCACATCACGGCGGCTGAGAAACTGGGGCTCAAGGTCGAGGCCCAGTGGGAGGATTTCGAAGTTACCAACGAGATTTTCTCCAAGCGGATCGAGCCCAACCTGATTCAGCCGACCTTTGTGCTCAACCTGCCGAAGGAGCTCTGCCCGCTGGCCAAGATCAACCAGGCGGACCCGACGACCCTGGACGTGTTTGAGCTTTGCATCGGCGGCATGGAGATCGCCCCGGCCTATTCCGAGCAGAACGATCCGGACGCCCAGCGGGCCATGTTCCAGCACCAGGCCGGCGGCGAGCAACAGAGCATCGATCAGGATTTCCTGACCGCCCTGGAGCACGGCATGCCGCCGGCGGGCGGGATGGGGGTAGGCATAGACCGCCTCTGCATCCTCCTGACCGAGGCGGAGAGCATCCGCGATGTGATCTTGTTTCCCCAATTGCGGCCGGGAGCGCCCGGGACCTAACCCGTTTCCCGACCCGGGCCTTCGCCGTCCGCTTCGCCCATGCCCTGGTACCTCTACCTCGCGCTCAAGCAGCTCTTCACGGGCGGGCAGCGGAAGTTTTTCACGGCCATCTCGGTGCTCAGCGTCGCCTTGGGCGTCGGGCTGATGATCATCGTCCTCAGCGTGATGGGGGGATTTCGCAACGAAATCTACAAGATGATGGTGGAGACTCAGGGCGACATTGTCGTGCGCTGCGATGGCTCGTTCGCCAATCCGGCGGCGGTGCAGGCCGTGATCGAGAAAGTGCCTGGGGTCGTCGCCACCACCGATTTTGCCCAAGGGGTCGTCGGCATCGAATTCCAGCAGAAGTGGGAATTTCCGGGCATCCAGGGCATCAACGTCAACACAGTGGAAAAGGTGATGGCGATCGAACACCACCTGATCGAGGGGACGCTCGCGGATCTGGACGACGACTCGATCATCGTGAGCTCCCGGCTCGCCCAATCGCTGGGGATCGGCGTCGGCAGCAAGGTGGAGGTCTATTCGCCCGCGCTCTTCGAGAACACTCAGAGCCACGACCTAATCCTACCCAAGGAGCTAACGGTGGCGGGGCTTTTCCAGCTGAACAATCAGCAGCTCGACAGCTCCCTGGTGATCGTGACCTTGCGGGAGATGCAGGACCTTTACCAACTCGGCCACAGCGTCCACGGGATCGAGGTGAAGATCGCGCCGGGACTCGACGTCACGGAGGAGACGGGGCGGATCAACAATGCGCTGATCGCCGCGCAGGGGACCCTGCTCCCCGCGATTCCCGGCCTCTGGGCGGTTTCCTGGGAGGAGACCAACTCAGCCATCCTTTTTGCGATCCAGCTCGAGAAACGCCTCATGACGTTCATGCTCCTCTTTGTCGTACTGGTTTCGGGGTTTCTCACCATGAGCCTGCTCTTGGTGATGGTCCTGCGCAAGACGCGGGAGATCGGACTCTTGGGCGCTTTGGGCGCCAGTCGGCTGCAGATTGCGCTTTGCTTCAGTTTGCAGGGCGTGGCGATCGGCGTGGTGGGAGCGGCCGCCGGGCTTGGGCTGGGGAAGCTCATGCTCTATTTCCGCAATGACATCGTGCACTTCCTGACTCACCTGACCCAAAGCCAGCAAACCTTGGAGCAAGTCTACCAGGTGAGCGACCTGCCGGCGGTCACCGCCGCGAGCGATCTGGTGGTGATCATTTCCTCGGCGATCGTCTTGTCCACCTTGGCCGGAATCATTCCGGCGATCGTGGCGGCCCGGCTCAAGCCCGCGGAGGCGCTGCGCAATGAGTGAGGCGATCCTGCAGGCCAGCGGAGTGAAGAAGAGCTACCTGAGCGGCGAGCGCCGCATCGAGGTGCTGCAGGGCATCGACCTGGCAATCGCCCCCGCCGAGACGGTCAGCGTTCGCGGGGAGTCCGGCTCCGGGAAGTCGACGCTGCTGCACATTTTAGCGGGCCTCGATTCGGCGGACAGCGGCGCGGTGACTTGGGAAGGAAAGCCGGGCACCGGGGCGGAGCGGAGGGGCCGTTTTCTGGGCATGGTCTTCCAGGCGTTTTACTTGATTCCCGAACTGACCGCCTTGGACAACATCCTGATGGCGCGCCGAATCTTGGGGCCGCTGGATGCCGCCTCCCGCGCCCGGGCCGCCGACCTGCTCGCGCGGGTGGGCCTGAGCGGCCGGGCGCGGCACTTGCCCTCGCAGCTTTCCGGCGGCGAGCGCCAGCGGGTCGCCCTCGCGCGGGCGCTCGTTAATTCTCCCCGCCTCATCCTCGCCGATGAGCCGACCGGCAATTTGGACGAGGGCACGGGCGACAGCATGATCGACCTGCTCCTGGGCCTGTGCGCCGACACGGGCACCGCCCTGATCCTCGTGACGCACAATCCGGCCTATGCGGCGCGGGCCGCCCGGCCGCTCGTCCTGCACAGCGGGAAGCTGCGCTAAGGCGTTGTTGCGCGGCGGCCCGTTCCGGCCCACGCTTGGCTCCAATGGCAAACCCCCAGATCCGTTGCGGCGTGGTCGGCGTCGGCTCCCTCGGCCAGCACCATGCGCGCATCTACGCGGAACTGCCCGGCGCCCAATTGGCCGGAATCTACGAACTCGACAACGCCCGGGCTGCCGAAGTCTGCGCCCGCCACAGCTGCCGGCGCTTCGCCACGCTGGCGGAGGTCGCCGCCGGCTGCGACGCCGTCTCGGTGGTCGTGCCGACGGACAAGCATGCCGAGGTCGCTCTCCCGCTCCTGGCCGGCGGCTGCCACCTTTTGATCGAAAAGCCGATCTGCGCGTCCTTGGCGGAAGCCGAGCAGGTGCTCGCCGCCGCGCAGCGGCACGGCGCCCTCGTGCAAGTGGGGCATGTGGAGCATTTCAATCCGGTGATGGCCTTTATGGAGAAGGAGGTGAACCACCCGCAGTTCATCATCAGCGAGCGCCTGGCGCCCTATCAGCTGCGGGGCACTGAGGTCGGGGTGGTGCTGGACCTGATGATCCACGACATCGGCATCGTGCTCACGCTGGTCAAGTCGCCGATCAAGCGCATCGATAGCGTGGGGGTGCAGATCCTGTCCAAGACCGAGGACATTGCGAACGCGCGGATCGAATTCGAGAATGGCTGCGTCGCCAACCTCAGCGCGAGCCGGATGAGTCTCAAAAAGGCGCGCGAACTGCGGGTCTTTCAGGACAACGCCTACCTCTCGCTCGACTTCATGAATCAGTCGGGCCATCTGATCCGCAAGAGCGACATCATCGCCTTCGGCCTGAAGATGAAGATCGGACTGGTGAAGGCGGGCGACTACAGCTCCGTGCCGGTGCACCAGATCCCAATCGAGAAGGGGGAGCCGCTGGCGCTCGAGCTGGCGCATTTCATCCAAAGCGTCGTCCAGCGGAAACAGCCCAAGGTGAACGCTACGCTGGGCAAATCCGCCCTCGAGGTGGCGATCGCGATCACCGAGCAGATTCGGACGGCGAAGCGCGCATGAGCCAGACGCTGCCGCCGGCATTCGCGCCGCCGACCGGCGGCCGGGTCGATCTCCTGGTGATCGCCGGCGAGCATTCCGGGGACGAGCAGGCCGCTCGCATGGTGCGCGAATTGCTCGGGCGCAACCCGCAGTTGCGGATCGCCGCCTTTGGCGGCCCGGAGCTGGCGGCCGCGGGGGCGCAACTCCTGTGCGACCTGACCGCCTCGTCGGTGGTGGGCATTGTCGAGGTGTTGCGCAACTACCCGTTTTTCCGCGGGCTTTACGCCCGGATTCTGGATTGGATTGCGGTCCATTCGCCGCGCGCGGTCTGTCTGGTCGATTATCCCGGGATGAACCTCCGCCTGGCGGAAGCCATGCGCCGGCGCGGCCTGAGCATCGCGGGCTGGGGTCCGGTGAAGACGCTCTTCTACATCAGCCCGCAGATTTGGGCGTGGAAGGCGAACCGGCGCTTCACGATGGCCCGCGACCTGGATGCCCTCGCGGTGATTTTCCCCTTCGAGGTGGGCAGCTACGCGGACACGGCGCTGCCGGTGGAATTTGTCGGGCATCCGTTTGTGGCGCCGGATTTCCGGCTGCCGGTCCGCTACGATCCGGCGGGCCCGGTGCTCCTGCTGCCGGGCAGCCGCAAGCAGGCGGTCGGCCGGATCTTTCCCGCCCTGCGGGACGGCCACCGCGCGTTTGGCCAGTGTCCGGCCGTGGTACTCTATCCCAGCGAGGAAATCGCCGCGGTGCTCCGCGCGCATCTGCCGGATCCGGCCGCGGCCGCCATCACGCTGCGCCCGATCGGGGAGGGCGCCGAACCCTTGGGGGCCTCGGCCGTGCTCACCAGCAGCGGGACCATGTCCCTCCAATGCGCCCTGGCCGGCATTCCCGGGGCGATCGCCTACCGGGCCAACCCGGGCACCTATGCCTTGGGCCGCTGGCTCGTGCAGGTGAAGTACCTCGGTATCGCCAACCTGCTGCTCAACGAGCCGATGTACCCGGAATATGTGCAGGGAGCGGCGACTCCGGCCGCGCTCGCGGCGGAACTGGCGGCATGCGTTCGCGATCCGGCCCGACGGGAACGCACCGCCGAGCAGGCCGTCCGCCTGCGGGCGACCCTGACTCGTCCGACGAGCGGGACCGCGGCCGATTGGGTGCAGCGCGAGCTCGGCTAAAGCGCGGTCGGGCTCGGAGTTCGGGCGCCGTTTCAGCGGTCGATCGTGAGGACGAGCGCGGCGGCCAAAACGCCCAGCCCTGCGCAAACGGCCCACAAGAACACCGGACCGGCCGCCAGCAGGGTCATACCCATTCCCGGCCCGACGATCAGGGCAACGGTCCAGGTGAGGCCGTAGACGCCCATGTAGCGGCCCCGCATCGTCGCCGGAGCTAGGTCCGCAATGTAGGCGGAGGTGATCGGCATCGCCAACATTTCTCCGAGGGTGAATACGGCCATGCAGGCCACCAGGCCGGCGACGGAGTACGCGCAGCCATTGAGCGCAAATCCGAAGCCGACGAGCAGGTAGCCCAGGGCCATGACGTGGGGCGCCCGAAAGCGCCGGGTGATGGTCGTGAGCGGAAGTTCGAAGCACACGATCATGGCGCCATTCAGGGAGGCAAGCGCGCCGTAGGTAGTCGGCGAAAATCCTCGATGGGTCACGAGTAGTCCCAAGGTGGAATTGGGCTGGAAGAAAATGAGCGCGATGAGAAACGACGCCCCGAGCACCCGCGGCAAAACGCGTTCGCCGCGCAGCGTCCGGGCCAGATCGGCCCAGTTGGTGAATTGTCCCGCCGTCCGCTCGCCGCGCGGCAACGCGAGCAGCGCCACGATCCCGAAAAGGACGGACGTGAACGCATCGCCAGCGAAGAGCCAGAAATAGCTCCGCCCGGCCAGAAAGCCCGCGATCGCCGGGCCGAAGGCCCAGCCGGCATTGAACGCCATCCGGAAGGCGGAGTAGGCGGTCACCCGCTGGCCGGCGGAAACCAGATCGGCGAGCAGGGCGCTGCTCGCCGGGCGGTACAATTCGCCCGTCAGCCCTGCGAGCCCCGCGCAGACAAAGATACCCGGGAGAGTCCGGGCCTGCGAGAGGAGCAGCATCGCAGCCGCGCCCGAGAACATCGAGAGGACGATCGTCTGCCGACGGCCCACCCGGTCGGCGAGGTAGCCGCCGAGGAGGGAGGCAAAAAGATTGCCGACGCCGTATGAGCCGAGGGCCAGGCCCGCGACGGACAAGGGGTAGCCCTGATGCGTCAGGTAAAGCGTCAGAAACGGGATCACGAAGCTCCCGAACTTGTTCAGGAAGGTGCCGAAGAATAGCACCCAGGCCGCGCGGGGAAGGGCGCGCAGACTGGCGGAGAGCGTGGGGGCTGGGGCGGTCATAAAAACAAAAAGCCCCTGCTGGCCGTTCGGCAAGCAGGGGCAAAAATGGAAGTCGAATTAAGTTCGGGAGGTGCCTGCGTGCCGATTATGCGGTAAGTTTGCCGGTCATGCCGCGATTGACGCGGACATACCAAACCCGGGCGGCGCGGGCGGCGCAGCCAGTAATCGGATGATTGGACGGGGCAAAATTCATTTCAGCCCCTTGCCAATGAAGCGCGGCTAAACCCGCGTCAAGCATCGAACGGCAACGAAATCACGGTACGCGAATGGCGAGATTTGGAAACCAGCGCCGAAAATCATCCGGATTGCGGGTGACCAGACCTCGACGATTCGTTGCGAATCCACCGATGAGAAGATCCGCGACCGGCCACTTCGCAACCCGGAGCGTCCGCCGCGCGCCGACGTAGTGATTCCACGCCGCATGGGCCGATTCGGTATCGGCGGCACTCCACGCCTCCGCATATGAGATTCCCGTTTGGTTTAGGAAGTTCTTCTGTTCGTCCAAATCGCCCGCGAAGGCTGCAGCCAACTCGACCATCGTGACCGGCCCAACAGCCAAGCCTTCGGGAGCGAGCTTCTCTAAAAGCCGAACCGATTTTTCTCCAAATTGAGGATCGTTCTCGAACACATCGAGAACGATGCAGGTATCGATAATCCAGGTCACGGGATAATTTCGCCCGCACGCAATTCACGCATCCAGTCATTCGAGCGCCGCGAAGGTCCTTTCCGAATCTTTCGGGCATAGCCGAGCATTGCCCGAGGTCCGATTGGCGCTTCCAGCGCGACAATGACACGAAATTCCCGGTCGGAAATGCGCTCCCATTTGAATCGCTGGCCGGGACGCAAGCCCATGGTTTTTCGCAAGGTAGCAGGCACCGAGATCTGGCCCCGTTCCGTTAACGTCGATTCTGTCATGGCTAAAAGAGTATCATGTAAAAATATCATGTCAACGGGAGTGATTAAGCTAATCGAATACCCGTAATGGACTGACCGCCACGAATGGCGGTGGCGCTGTCTGGACAATTATAGCAACCTGTGATTTTGGTAATTTCGGCCATGATTGGCCTCTCCCCACCTTACCCGGCGGAGGGTTTCGGTATACCGTTCGAGGAACGGAGCTGTACCTCCACCTGCGGCCAGAGCGCATCGGCCCGATCGCTCAGGATCCGGCGGCATTTGGTGATCTCTGCTTCCCTGGCGCGCCGATTCTCGTCCGCGATTTTGGCCAGGTCGTCGAGGTTGTAGACGAACACATTCTGCAGGCGGCCGGCGCCTTCATCGACGTTGCGCGGCAGCGACAGGTCGATCAGGAGGAGCGGCCGGGTGGGCCGCTTTTTCATGGCGGCTGCCACGAGGCCTGCGCCGAGCACCGGCTCCGGTGAACTGGTCGCGCAGACGACGATGTCAAACTCCCCCAGGCGGCTCTCCCGCTGGTCGAAGGGCAACGCGCGGGCGCCCAGCTGGGCGGCGAGCTCCATGGCCCGGTCCATCCGGCGACTGGCCACCGTGAGCGTCCCGGCGCCGCGGTTTAGAAACGCGCGCGCAGTCTTTTCCCCGATTTCGCCCGCGCCGAGGAGGAGCACCTGCGCGGTGGTGAGGTTGCCGAAGATATTGCGGGCCAGTTCCACCGCCACGTTGGCCACGCTCACCTGGCCCAGGTTAATCGCCGTATGGGTGCGGACATGTTTGGCCGCCTGGAACACTTTTTGAAACACCCGGTTGAGGACGGGACCCGCTCCCCGCTGCGCCTGGGCGGCGGCGTAAGCCTCCTTCACCTGGCCGAAGATCTCGGTCTCGCCGACCATCTGGGAATCGAGCCCCGCGGCGACTTCCAGCAAATGCAGCAACGCGGACCGGCCCGACAGGTCCAGGCGGAAGCGCTCGAACTCCGTGACGTCAAAATGCTGCTGGCGGCAAAAGGCGGCCTGGATGCGGCCGGTCGCCGTCGGATGGGCCGCCACCCCGTAAAATTCCACCCGGTTGCAGGTATTCAGGAGGGCCAGTTCGCGCACTTCCGGCAGGGCGATGAGTTCCTGCTGCAGGCGGCCGGCGGCCTCCCCGGGCAGCGCGAGCTTTTCGCGGACGGCGATGGGCGCCTGATGGTGGGTCGCCCCGATGACGAAGAGGGCTCCGTTCATGGCTCAGTGCGCGCGGTTTGGGGCAGGGGCCGGCGGCTCGCGTCGACCGGAACCAAGGACAGAAGGGCGGCGGCGAATAAGGCCACGCAGGTCCACGCAAAGCGCTTGGCGATGAGCCAGCCCTTTAGCCGGAGGCCGAGGGCGAGGGCATACGCTACCCAGACGGCCACCGTGATGAGGAGTTTTGCCGCGCTCACGCTGGCTGTGTCCTGGATCCAATAGGCCGAGCCGACCGCGAGGGAGGCGGCCAGGAGGGCGACGCCGACCCCGAGCAAGCGGACGCCGATTTGGTCCAAGTCGAGGACGGAGGGCAGAAAGGAGAACCAGCCGCCCAGATGCATCGATTTTAGGGAATAGAGGCGAAACAACGAGAGGAGCGAAGTCAGGGCCAGCAACGCGAACACCCCGTAGCTGAACAGCGCCAGTGCGGCGTGAAACTCGATCCAGGCATTGGCGCCGAAAATGTGGGCCCGGCGGGTGGCGTCCCAGCCGGGCACCGCCAGGGAAATCAGCGTGAGCGCGGTCGCGAGACCGGCGGTCAAATAGCCCAGCAAGCCCGACCGAAAGGTGACCCCGACCACCAAATAGAGCGAGAGGGCGGACCAGGCGGTGAATTGGGAAATTTCGAAGGCGTTGCCCAGGGGACAGCCGCCCACCGCCTGACCACGCACGCCCAGACCGCAGATCTGCAGCAGGTAACCGACCGCCAGCAGGATATAGACGAGCACCCCCGAAGGCCGGCCCCGCGTCACGAGCGACCACGTCCCCAGCATCCAGCCCGCGAGATAGAATTCCGCGGCACCCCATAGCCATTGGCGGTCGGTGAATAGGGCGAGCATGGGAGGGATTACCCTACGGTATTCCCGGGTGCTGGCAAGCCCGGTGGGGGCTGGGGGGGTGGCTAGTTTCGTTCCATCTCCTGGTAGAACACTTGGCGGTTTCTGCGTCCCGCGCCGGAAGCTCACAACGTGAACAAAACCAATCGCCTTTCCGAACCGAGTTGCCATTGCTAACGCCGCTGATAGCTCCATTGGCTCCATGAGCGACGATCCGGCGCCGGCTTCGGAGTATTTGCCGGCGCTGCCGGGCAGCACCACGGCCGTGGTCCTGACGGCCTTCCCGGCCAGCCTTGATCGGGCAGACCAATTTGTGGCCATGCTCAGCGCCCGCGGCTATCAGGTGACCGCGAGTCTGGGCACGATCACGCCGGCCCTGCTCCGCCACCTGCCGGCCACGCCGATTGGGATTTTTTATATCGATACCCATGGCCTCAGCAACCTGATGGTGGCCCCGCCCGGCCCGTCTGGCACCGACGACGACGCGGCCCCGGCGCCTACCCTGGCCTTTGGCCTCGCCACCACCCAGCTCACGACGGATCCGCGCAGTGCGGAGGATACTGCGGATTTGAAAGCCCAGCCCCCGCGCCTGATTCCGGACTCCTTCCCGATCCACGCGGGGACGCCCGGCGGCAATCTGCAGGCGACCGGCGTGCAAAACGTTTTGTTCGCGACGCGCGACTTCTTCGATCATTACTGGGGACCGGGGACATTCGCGCCGGCCAGCTTGGTCTACATCGACGGCTGCTTCTCGGCGGACGATGGTTTTCAAAACATTTGCACTGCGGCCGGGGCCGGCCTGCTGCTGGGCTGGCCTGACGCGACGGAAAGCGAGGACACCGCCGCCACCGCGGCTTACGTGTTCGACCGCATGCTCGGCGCTTCGAAACAGGACCCGGCGTTCTTCCGCGAGAGGCGGGCCCAGCGCCCTTTCACCTGGCCGCAGGTGCAACAGACGTTCGCGACTTACCAATCGGCCATTGGCGACGCATTGGGCACTTCGTTCGCCAAGAACCCGGATGGCAGCTTGTCGCGCTTCAGCCTCAACGCGGTCGTGAACGGCAACGTCGGGCTGCTCGTCCCCAGCATCACCTTTCTGGGCGCGATCGAGTTCACGAACCAATTGGCGGTGAACGGTTCGTTCGGACCGGACCCCGGCGAAGGCAACCGCGCGGTGACGCTCGGCGCCAGCGCCGCCAGTTCCGGGGCCGCGCTCAAAGTTCAATCCTGGACGCCGAACCTGATCCTTTGCGAACTCTCGCCCGGCGCCGCCGGCGCGGGCCAAGCCTGCGGCTTCGTGGTGGTCAATGTTGGCGGACGGACCTCCAATTGCGTGCCGCTGACCGCCTGGTCGGGACAAATCATTGTCCGGGGCTACGGGAACGACCCCACGTTTCAGGAAGAGATCACCCTCGACTGTCACCTCCGGCTCGATGGCCACCTCGTCCGCACGCAGTTTACTCCGGCCTTGTTGACCGGGGATGCCTACGCCCCATTTCCCCGCATGGCCAACGCGACCCAGGATTCGACTTGCAGTTATACGGGGTCAGGATCGGAGGAGGACCCGGCAAGCGACACCACCAGTACGCTGAGCGGAAGCGGCTCCTTTCCGCCCGCGAGTTCCCTCAGCCCACCCCCTTCCGGCCCGCCCACGACGTTCAACGCGATGCTCCAGCTGGATTCGACCGTGGACGTGAGCCTGGCCGAAACCCACACGGTGACGCTCATGCTGTTCTTCCCCCAGCAGACCGGCATTCCGCCCGACTATGCCTACGCGCTGCAATTGACTTCGCAGTCGCCCGGCCAAGCTCCGTCGACGTCGAATGTCGATGCGCTGACTTTCTGCGACGGATTTGGCCCCGTGAAGCTCCTGCAGAACTCGGCCGTCTACGATCTGCCCGATCCGGAAACGCCGCTGTCAAATCTCGGCGGCCTCTTTCCGAATGCCGTGCTCCAGGTGAACCTAACGGTGGCCTGCCCTCCGAACCCCGCGATGGGCGAGGATTATGCTCCGCCGGCGTTATAGGCCGTCGGCCTCCGGATTTCCCCATTTCCTTGATCAGGCGGATCAATTTGATTGGTCGGCCGCCCCGCTGTGAAAAAGATCTCCGCCGCCACCGTTCGCGCTGACTTCAACGATCTGCTGGCCGTCGTCCACTATACGCGCGCCGCCCACGAGCTGGGCCTGTGGGAGTCGGAGCGGATTCTGATCGAGCGCACGTTTCCCGACCGCAGCGCCCCACTGCTGGAAGCGGGTTGCGGCGCCGGCCGCGTGACCATCGGCCTGTGGGAACTCGGCTTTCGGTCGCTGACCGCCTTCGACTTTGCCGAGGAATTGGTCGACCAGGCGCGGAGTCTGGCCGCGGAGCGGGCCGCCACGACCATTCGGTTCCTGGTGGCCGACGCCACCGATTTGGCGCCGCAGGCGGAGGAACTCGGTTCCGGGCACGCCGGCGCCCTTTTCATGTTCAACGGGCTCATGCAAATCCCCGGCCGGGGGCACCGCCAGCAGGCCCTGCGCGAGCTGCACCGCCTTTGCCGCGCGGGGGCGCCGCTCCTTTTCACCACCCACGACCGGGACGCCTCGAAGATCGAGCGCGCTCTCTGGCGTGGCGAGGCCGGCCGCTGGGAGCGCGGCGAGCAGGACCCGCGGCTGCTCGAATTCGGCGACCGTTATTTCGAGGATGACGCGGGGCGCACCTTCATGCACCTGCCGAACCGTGCGGAAATATTGGCCGATTTGGCCGCCACCGGCTGGGCGCACGAGTTCGACGCCATGCGCGCCAAGATCGCGCCCGAGGCGCGGCCGGTCACCGCCTTCTCCGACGATTGCCGGTTCTGGATCGCCCGGCGCCGCTAATGACCTGCGGCGCGGTCAACGCCTCCGCCAGGCGGCGATATACATGCCGTTGGCATTGATCACCTGCGGCCACAGCAGCGAAGTCGCGGCCTCCGGTCCGGCCGGATCGGGTAGGGCGGGGGCGGCGAGCGGCGCCGGTTCAAAGTCAGGATGGGCCGCAGCGAACGCGGCCGCGACGTCGCTCGTCTCGCGGCGGGTAAGGGTGCACACCGCGTAGACCAGGCGGCCGCCGGGCTTGACCGAGCCGGCCACGGCGGCCAGGAGGGCCGTCTGGGTCGCCGCCAGTTCCTGCACGTCGCGGGGTACCGCGGTCCAGCGCGCGTGCGGATTGCGCTGCCAGGTGCCGACGCCGCTGCAGGGGGCATCCACCAAAATTCCGTCAAATTTCGTCTTGGTCGGGAGGGAGGGGCGGGCGCCCGGCGCAGTCGGGGCCACGCCGGCCCAAGGCACCGCGCGGTAGTTGAAGAGCTTGGCCCGCGCCGTGCGCTTCTTCAGCACGTCCAGGCGCCGCACCGACCGGTCGGTGGCCCAAATCAGGCCCTTGTTGTGCATCTGGTCGGCGAGATGCAGGGTCTTGCCGCCTTCGCCGGCGCACACGTCCCACCAGGTTTCGCCCGGGTTCGGACCGGCCGCGAGCCCCGCCAGCTGGGAGGCCAGATCTTGGATTTCAAACGCGCCGGCGTGAAATTGCGGGGTGAGGAAAAGATCCTGCTTGCCCTGGTAGTGCAGCGCGTCGGACGAGCGCGGCGAGGGAACGCAGTCGCCGAGCGCGGCGCCGAGCCGGCCGCCCGCCCCGGGACGCGCGCGCAGCCAGAGCGCCGGCTCCCGTTGCAATTGCCTTAAAAACTCGGCCGGCACGTCCATCTCCGCCTGGAGCCATTCGGGCACGGCCCGGACCGCCAGCGTCTCAGCCTTAATGGCGTTCGGATCGCGGTCGAAGCGTTCCTGCAGTTCCGCCGCCTGACTCACCTGTTTCTGCGCCGAGTCATCGGCATGGAGCCACTGCCGCCAGCGAAAATAGGTGAATACCGCCCGGCTGATCGCGCGTTTTTCCCGCGGCCCAAGGCGCGGGGCGTCCAGCAGGTACCGGCGCAGGGCGGCATCGGCCGGGATTTCCTGGCCAAAGCCGGCGAGGACCCGGGCGGCGTGGTTGAGCGTGGACGAGTCGGGCATGCCGCAGTGGGACTAGGATTTGCCCCAGCGGCGATCCGATTTGAGCTCCAGGCGCTTGGTTTCCAGCTGGACGCCGGCCACGGCGGGATGTCCGCGCAGCTGCTGAAACTGGGCCGGGGCCAATTTCCACGCGAGGGCGCCGCTGACCTCGGCCACGGGGCTGACGCCATCGGGGAAGACGAAAGCGAACTCCATCTTGGTGTCCCCGCCCCGGCCGGTGACGATGTCCCGCAGCAATCGCAGGAAGGCGCCGACCTCTGCGTGCATCGGATCCAAAATCCAGGTGATTCGGCGCACCATTGAGATCACCGCCGGTTCCAGGGGATAGGCCTCCTTGATGTTGATCCGCGGGCCCTCTGTGCCGACGAGGATGTTCCCGAGCACGAGGAGCGGCGCGTTCTCGGCCAAGGGCGCGCTGTAGGCGGCGTACGCGTCGGCGAAGAGGTTGAGCGGCACGGAGGCTTCGCGCGTCGCCAGGGTGAAGGCCGCCCAAGGCCGGTTGTCCTTTTTCGACAGCTTCTTGGCGATGGTGCTCGCGATGCCGCAGAGCCGAAACTCCGTGCGCGCCGGCTGCCGCAGCAGGTCCTCAACCTTGAAGGTGTCCAGCGCCTCCGCGAGGCCGCGAAAGACATCGAGCGGATGGCCGGAAACGTAAAAGCCGAGCAGCTCCTTTTCGAAGGTCAGCCGGTCCGCGAGGCCAAAATCGGCG
>Ga0182024_10000135_pt1 | contig 161743 bp, 167 predicted proteins | sample P32metaG_FD_120480 | JGI IMG/M metagenome (GOLD analysis project Ga0182024, IMG submission 120480) | Permafrost microbial communities from Stordalen Mire, Sweden - P3-2 metaG (Illumina Assembly) | ecosystem: Environmental > Terrestrial > Soil > Wetlands > Permafrost | place: Sweden: Stordalen... | reverse complement strand
TTCCGCCCGTGTTGTCTACGCTGCCTTGGCCGGCGATTTGGCTGTCGCGGCCGCGAAGTTCGGAGCCTCTGCGCTTTCTGGCTCGACCGCGATGCTGACTGAGGCGATTCACTCGCTCGTCGATTCGGCTGACCAACTCCTTCTACTGACTGGTCAGTCCCGTGCCCGCAAACCCCCTGACCGGACCCATCCGTTGGGGTATGGCATGGAAACCTACTTCTGGTCCTTCGTCGTTGCCTTATTCGTCTTTTTCCTAGGAGGTCTCGTGGCCTTCTATCAGGGCGCCCGTCACATTCTCACGCCCCAACCTATCGTGTCCCCTGCGATCAGTCTGGGAGTGCTGGTGGCATCCGCATTGTTCGAAGGTTGGTCCTTCGCCGTCGGCTTCCGCGAATACAAACGGGTTATACGGGGACGAGACATCCCCTTGTGGTCCTTCATTAAGGCGTCCAAAGATCCAAGTCTTTATGGGACACTCTTGGAGGATTTCTCCGCGGTCATTGGGATCGCGATAGCAGCGCTCGGCGTCATTGCATCGAGTATGCTCCATATCGGCTGGGCGGATGGCGCCGCGTCGATCGCGATCGGTTTACTACTGGTTGGAGTTTCGGCAGTGCTCGCCAATGAAACGCGCAGCCTCATAGCCGGCGAGGCGGTCGCCGGCCCAATCATGGAAGAGTTGCACAGGGTGTTAGCGGCCGACTCTCGAATCGTTCAGATCGATGAGATCGCTACGATGCATCTGGGTCCTCAGGCGATTTTGATGGCGCTTACCCTACGCTTTCGATCGGAGCTCTCGATTCGCGCCTTAGACGACGCAATACGAGAAATCACTTTTGCTTTGCAAGCGGTGGAGAAACGTGTCGCGTATGTCTATGTCCGGCCCGCGCCCAGCGGAGCGCTTCCGCTGGGGTAAACCCGCCCAACGCCTTGATAACTGCTCAAAGCAGCTTGTCGAGAATTATCGGTAGGCTCGCAAACCCGCTTCTCGGCGGAGTGGAAGGCCGCGTTGGCAACCCGCGACCGCTGCGCTGGTGATGCCGCTTTCGATAATTCCGCGAGCACGGGCCATTGTCAGGCGCCACGTTCTCGGGCAGATTTGGCCTTCCGGCCTTCCTCAAATAGAAGCCGCTCCGGGATTTTTGTGTCCCTTCCTACTCAGGCAATTCTTTTCGATGCGCCCGAACCCACAGGATTCTACACAACTGACATCCGGCACCGATGCTGAATTTTCGGCGCATGCTGAAAGTGCGGCCTGATCTCAAAAGCTAAAGTCCAATAACTCAATTGGTTACGAGTGGGGCCGGAATTGCCATCTGTGTACACGTGAATCGTCCGACGCGTCCATGTGGTGCCCGTCGTCGCCATCGACACTCGCGATCTTGCGTTCAGAGCTGATCAGGATGCCGCGATTCCACTGAATTGACATTAGAGGAGACGACAAATGGCAAAAATGAAAGCTGTGCAAGTGCCAAAGGCGGGAGCGGACTTTGAACTTGTAGAGCGCGAAATGCCCCAACCTGGCGCAGGACAGGTGAGGATTCACGTGCAAGCCTGTGGAATCTGTCACAGCGATGTAATCACGAAAGAAGGCCTCCTCCCCGGCATTACGTACCCGCGCGTCCCCGGACACGAAGTAGCCGGCGTGATCGACGAACTGGGCACGGGCGTGAAGGAATGGCAGAAAGGCCAGCGGGTTGGAGTCGGCTGGCACGGTGGGCAAGACGGCACTTGTCTTGCGTGCCGACGCGGAGATTTTGTGAACTGCGCAAACGTGAAGATTTGCGGAATCAGCTACGACGGCGGCTATCAAGAATACATGGTCGCGCCGGTGGAAGCTTTGGCGCAGATGCCGGAATCGCTCGACCCGGCCGAGGCTGCGCCGCTGATGTGTGCCGGCGTTACCACGTTTAACTCTCTGCGACATAGCGGCGCGCTGCCGAGTGACCTCGTAGCGATCCAAGGAATCGGCGGTCTCGGCCACTTGGGAATTCAGTTCGCGAAGAAGTTCGGCTATCGAGTCGCGGCCATCGGGCGCGGTTCGGACAATGCCGCGCTCGCCAAGAAGCTGGGTGGGGATACCTATATTGATAGCGCCGCAACCGACCCTGCAGCCGAGCTACAGAAACTTGGCGGAGCGACTGTGATTCTTGCTACCGCGCCGAGCGGGAAAGCGATGTCTGCGCTGGTCGGTGGCCTTGGGGTGAACGGAACAATGGTGGTCGTGGGAGCGTCGATGGATCCAATCGAAGTGTCGCCCAATCAGTTACTTTTCGGCAAAAAAGGCATCAAGGGCTGGGCCGGCGGCATCCCCACCGACTCGCAGGACACCCTACGGTTCGCGGAAATGACGGGTGTGCGCCCGATGATCGAAAAGTACCCGCTCGCAAAGGCCGCCGAAGGATACGCGCGCATGATGAGCGGGAAAGCCGAATTTCGCGTTGTCCTGACCATGTGAGTTCCCGTGGTGTTCGCTCAAAAGAGGCAGATTCGTCACTGTTTTAAAGGAGGTTGAACCGCATGAGAGAGGACATTGTAGCGGGCGCAGTATTCCCCGATTATGAGCTGACCGATCACACGGGCAAACGTCGCGAACTTTCAGAACTGCAGGGGCCAGATCCCATGATCCTGGTGCTCAGCCGGGGAGGATACTGCCCGAAGGATCTGCGCCAGGCCGAGGGCCTGGTCCAACTTCGCCACGAGATGGAAGTTGGTTACGCCCGGCTAGTCACTATCAGCACCGACAACATGCTCACGACGAATGAGTACCGCACCGGCGTCGGCGCTCATTGGACTTTTTTGTCCGATCCGGGACGCAAGGTGCAGAAGGATCTCGACATCGCCGAGTACACCGACCCCGAACACAATCCGATGATCCCGCATGTCATCGTCCTCGAACCTGGTCTCATAATTTTCAAGATCTACAACGGCTACTGGTTTTTTGGCCGACCGACCATCGAAGAGCTTCGGCAAGACTTGCGTGTTGTGTTGAGGAAATGCCGTCCGGACTGGGACATCACCAGACCAGAACTGAAAGCCGCTTGGGAACGGGGTGAACATGATCGCTTTTATCCCTATGGCAAGACCTACGGGCAGGTATTTCGGGAGCAAGAGTAAACCGCGAACCAAAGATCAAAAGGAGATAACTATGCAAATCGGCATGATCGGTCTTGGAAGAATGGGGTCCAACATGGCGCGGCGACTCATCCGTAAGGGTCACACTTGCATAGTGTTCAACAGGTCACCACAAGCGGTGAACGAACTGATTAAGGAAAAGGCGATCGGCGCCACATCGCTCGCGGACGTCGTCAAGAGACTTGAAAAACCCCGAGCAATCTGGCTGATGGTGCCGGCCGCGGTTGTCGACGATAACATCGCCGATCTTTCCCCTCATCTCGAGGCGGGAGACATTCTCATTGACGGCGGCAACTCTTATTACGTCGACGATCTGCGGCGTGCAAAGCAACTTTCCTCCCAAGAGATCCACCACGTCGACGTGGGAACCAGTGGAGGAGTTTGGGGTCTGGAGCGAGGTTACTGCATGATGATTGGTGGCGAGGCCGAGGTCGTCCAGCGGCTCGATCCGATCTTCGCTGCCCTCGCTCCGGGAAGTGGCGATATTCCGCGCACCGCTGGCCGGGAGAAGATCAACGGTACGGCCGAGCAGGGCTACTTGCACTGCGGCCCAAACGGCGCCGGTCATTTCGTCAAGATGGTGCACAACGGAATCGAGTATGGGGTCATGGCGGCATACGCGGAGGGAATCTCTATTCTGCGTAAGGCTAATGCCGGCAAACAAGCAAGCGAAGCCGCTGACGCAGAAACTGCGCCATTGCGCGATCCCGAGCACTATCAGTACGACATGAATCTCCGAGACATCGCGGAGGTTTGGCGGCGGGGAAGCGTCATTGCCTCGTGGTTGCTGGATCTGACGGCGGCGGCGCTCCTTCAGGACCCGAATCTTTCAAGATTTGCCGGCCACGTCTCCGACTCTGGTGAAGGACGCTGGACCATTAAGGCTGCGATCGATGAAGCAGTACCGGCCCCAGTTCTCACGGCGGCGCTTTATGAGCGATTCAGTTCTCGGGGCGAGGCGGACTTTGCCAACAAGCTCTTATCCGCGATGCGGTACGAATTCGGTGGACATCTGGAGAAGTCCGACGGCAAATCCAAAATCGCTTGAGGCGACTTCGAAGAAAGTCCTCGCGCCCGAAATTGGTCCGGATAAACGAGCGACGAATTATGCGGGGACGTCGTTGGTTGGGAAGGATAAACATGAGCTCGCAGACTTATCTACGAATCATCGATCCGTGTCTAGCCGCTTCGGTTTCGCGATCGTATTATACGGCACTAAAGTTGATAGGCGACACGGAGAGGGCCGTAGCACTTGTTGTGGAAGGTATCGAGAGCCTCGACCCTGAGAATGTTACGGGCGAAACCTTAAGGGACGCCGTTGTTGATGTCCTGGTGAGAGCGCAAATGATGCCCGAACATTCCCGCAAATAGTCAACCGCCGTCGGCGAAAGGAATAGACGCTGTAGTGCCAGGACGCAAAACGCTCGGATTAGGGGATCTCGCCCAAGGCAGTGCAACCTATTTGGCTAAGCTACAGCACAACCGCGCCGAATTCATGTGGCGAAGAGAAGGAGCACATCGAACCGATGAAGTCTCTGGGGCTTGGATACCGAAGCCGCCGGCAATCATCGACGGCAATCAGCTTGGCGATCATATTGCACCGCTGGCCCCTTCTCTTGAATCCTTTCCTCATTTTGAACCATCTGGTTCAGTACCAAGGAATCGTCAATTCGGCGAAAGGAAGAAACGAACATGAGATTACAAGGGAACGTGCTCAAGAGAAACTCGATACGCTTCGCCGCCACTCTCGTGGCCGCGCTGGCCAGCTTTGCCGCCGGACCGAACGCAGCTCTGGGCGCCGCACCCCAGCATCATGATCAGGCGCCGGGCTTCTATCGCCTAAAAGTAGGCGACCTCGAAGTGACCGCCCTATACGATGGTACCGGCGCTTTCGATCCGAATTGGCTGAACGGAACGAAGGCGGCGATGGATGGTGTTGTAAAGGCGCTGCACGAAGATCCGCACATACTGGACGTTGTTGATACGGGCTTTCTGGTCAACACCGGCAAGCAACTAATCCTCGTCGATGCGGGTGCGGGCGCCTGGTGGGGCGCCGGAGTGCTCGGGCGCTTGGCGGGCAGCCTCCGCAGCGCGGGCTACACGCCGGAAGAAGTCGACCTCGTTTTGGTCACGCACCTCCATTCCGATCACGTCGGCGGCCTGACCACTCAGGACGGAAAGCGCGTCTTTCCAAATGCCGATGTCTACGTCGCCAAGACCGAAAGTGACTTTTGGTTGTCGCCGGACATCGCTGCTAAGGCGCCGAAGGATGCGCAACCGTTCTTCCAGAGTGCGCAAGCCATTGCGGCGCCGTACATTCAGGCCGGTAAGTGGCACACGTTTAGTGGCTCCGAGACAATCGTCGACGGCATGCGACCCGTTCCGCTACCGGGTCATACCCCGGGGCAGACCGGTTATGAATTTTCGTCAAAGGGACAGAAAATCCTGTTTTGGGGCGACATCGTCCATGCACAGCGCGTCCAGTTGCAGCGTCCCGAGGTCACCTCGATTTTCGACATCGACCAGTCTGCGGCTGCGGCGACGCGGCAACAATTGCTACCTAAGCTCGCGAGCGAGGATGTTTTGATCGCCGCGCCGCATTCGTCATTTTTCCCGCCCCTCGGTCGCTTACGAAAGGAGGGGACTGGGTATAGCTGGGTGCCGGTGGTATTTACCGATCGATGGGACGAGAGGTAGCAACGCGACTTGAGAATTTCGGCAGAGTACAGTGAACCAAAATTGTGATCTTGAGCCGAGTCGTAGGCTGTTGCTTTAGAAAAGGAGTCTAGATATGCGATCCGAAAAAGCCAGTATGACTTCAAGACTGGAGTTCCTATCGAATGCCCTGGGCATCGCTCTCGTAACGGCCGGGCCTTGGCCGGTCCGAGCTGCCCAAGCCCGTTCGAAGCGCGGACAATCCGACAGGAGTGCCTCCAAATCCCGACGTACAACTCAAAAAGGCTTGCTGAGGTGGGATGTATTCTTGGCGCCCAGCATACCTTCCATCACAAGCGATTTGCCTCCAGGCGACAAACAACGGCCGTGGCCGCCCATTTCGTCCACTCTCATTTCTGGGGAGCGGGACGCTGTCCTGGTCGATACCCCTATTACCGTCGAGCAGGCGCGCGCCCTGGTGGATTGGGTTGCGGCCAGCGGAAAGAATCTGACGACGATCTACGCCACCCACGGCCACGGCGATCATTTCTTTGGCACCAGTACAGTTCTGGAGCGATTTCCAGGCGCCCGTTTCGTCGCGCGGCCGGAAGTGATTGAGATTATGCGCCAGCAGGCATCGCCAGAGACTCTCGCTACGTATTGGAATCCGCGCTTTCCCGGACAGATTTCCGGCCGGCTTGCAATCGCCGAAGAGTTGACTGGAAACGTCATTGACTTAGAAGGCCAAGAGTTAGTCAGTGTGCCGCTTGGGTTCACCGATACTGCCAGCACCACCTGCCTTCATGTTCCGTCGATAGGCCTAATCGTGGCGGGTGATGCCGCCTACAACGGCGTTCACTTGCATCTGTCAGAGTCGCCCGATCAACAGAAACGCCAAGAGTGGATTGCTGCCCTCGATAAAATGGAGTCGCTCAAGCCGCTCGCCGTGATTGCCGGACATAAACGCGTCGGGAACCTTGACAGCCCCAAGATCCTCGGCGAAACGCGGAGATATATCCGCGATTTCGAGCGCCTCGCAATGCAGACGACGACCGCGCGGAAGCTATATGACCAAATGCTCAAGCTCTACCCGGACTGGGGCAATCCAGGTGCGCTCTGGACTTCAGTGCATGCCGTCAAACCGTGATTTGAGCAGAGTGATCAACCGCACATTCGCTCGGTAAAGGATGGGACAACGATCATGCGTGCAATGAGAGCAGAAGGATTCAGCGGCTACAAGGATTTGAAGCTGGTGGACATTCCAAAACCGGCCGCCTCGGATGGACGAGTGCTGGTAAGAATCACCGCGGCCGGGGTCACACCACTGGAACATACCATTCTGTCAGGGGGATACTCACGAGCGAAAGCACCGCTGGTTTTGGGAGGAGAGGGAGCGGGCGTGGTGGAGGAAGGAGGGGGAACCGCCTTCCCTGCCGGTTCACGTGTGATGTTTACGGGGCCGTATGGCGTTTCAGAGAACGGAACCTACAGTGAGTGGCTTGCTGTCCGCAAAGAGAACCTTTGTTTGATTCCCGACAACATTGAGGATGTTTCGGCTGCCGGTGTTCCCGTTGCGTATCTGACCGCGCAAATGACGCTGAGCTTTGCGGGATTCGCAAAGGGTAAGACGGTGCTATCACCCGCCATCGGAGGTTCGGTCGGAAACGCAGTCACTCAGATAGCGAGGGCGCAAGGGGCGAAACACGCGATATCAACCACGACTAACCATTCGAAGGCGCAACAGGCACGCTCTCTGGGTTTCGACGAAGTGATCGACCTTTCCGTGGAGAAGCTTAGCGACGGCGTTCGCCGGATCACGGAGGGTTATGGCGCCGATATCGTGATCGATGCAGTGGGCGGAGACATCTTGAGCGAAGCTCTCAGCACACTTTCTATCGGGGGAAGTCTGACTACATTGGGCTACGCTGCAGGCCGCAAGACAACCATCGACGTCACGGATCTTATCTGGAAGCGAGCAAGTATAAAGAGCTTCTCCCTGTTCGCACAACCTGCGGAGGTATGGACGACCGCGTGGAACGTCATTTTTCCGTTACTTCAATCCGGTGCGGTCAAGCCCATTGTGGCAAAGACGTTCCCGCTGGCTGAGGCGGCTGATGCTCTGCGCTACCTCGTGGAGGGCCGTCCCTTCGGCAGGGTTGTCCTCACAATCTGACAGCCTTTTGTGGGCGCGGGATGGATACCGATGAAGAAATACAAGATCGCAATTCTGGACGATTACCAAAATGTAGCGCTAGAGAGCGCCGATTGGTCGGTGCTCCGCGGTCGAGCAGACATCGTTGTATTTCAGGACCATCTCGCCGATCCGGACGCCCTGATTGAGCGATTGCTGCCTTTTGATGTCGTTTGTGTCATGCGCGAGCGGACCCCTCTGCCGCGCAGCGTGATAGAGCGCCTTCCCAATCTCAAGCTCATCGCCTCGACGGGATCTGGAGACGCGTCGATCGATGTCGCCGCCGCGGGCGATCACGGGATCGCCGTCGTTTACACGGGGTATAGCTCGGATCCGACGATCGAATTTACCTGGGCGCTGATCTTGGCCTCTGCGCGAAATATCGTGACGGAGAGCAACTCCGTCCGATCCGGCGGCTGGCAGCAAACCGTGGGCACGGATCTTAATGGAAAGACCCTGGGCGTTTTGGGGCTTGGGCGGATTGGATCACAAGTCGCGCGGGTCGGGAGCGCTTTTGGAATGAATCTGATTGCCTGGAGCCAGAACCTGACGCTCGAGACCGCCCAAGCCGCGGGCGCAATCCTGGTTTCCAAAGACGAGCTATTCGAGCGGGCCGACATCCTGACGATCCATTTGGTGTTGAGCAGCCGTACGCGCGGCCTGGTAGGGGCCGCGGAGCTGAAGAGAATGAAGCGAACGGCTCGGTTGATCAATGCATCGCGCGGGCCGATCGTCGAAGAGCAAGCTTTAATTAGCGCACTGAAGAACAAGCAACTCGCCGGCGCTGCGATCGACGTATTCGACATTGAGCCGCTGCCTCCGACTCACCCCTTCCGCACGCTGGACAACGTACTGGCAACGCCGCATCTCGGCTACGTATCGCGCGGCCTTTACAAGACGTTTTACGAAGATACCGTCGCGAATATCCGGAAGTGGCTCGACACCAAGCGAGAGGACGGAAACGTGTGAGTGGAGGTTTTTAGACAAATTCAAGAAAGGATAAATCGATGAAGCACAACGCAATGGCAATCGACATCAGAACACGAATCATCTACAGTGCGCTGGCGATCATGACAATCATGTTCAGCATGGGAAAGGATCTTATGGCACAAACAAACACATCGACAGTTGTGAAGAACATCGTTCTCGTCCACGGCGGTTTGGTGGACGGGTCCGGTTGGATGGGCGTCTACAAAGCCCTGAAGAAGGACGGCTACACGGTCGCGATTGTCCAGAATCCGACCATCTCGCTGGCAGACGACGTGGCGGTCACGAAGCGCGCAATCGCCGCGCAGAACGGCCTGGTGATCCTCGTCGGTCACTCGTACGGCGGCGTAGTGATCACGGAAGCGGGCAACGATCCAAAGGTCGCTGGCCTGGTCTACGTCACGGCATTCGCACCGGACAAGGGCGAATCGGCAGCGTCGCTCATTAAAGATGCACCGCCCGGCGCACCCGTTCCGCCGATCCTGCCGCCTCAGGATGGATACCTGTTCCTCGATAAGGCGAGGTTTCCGGCCGCATTCGCCGCGGACGTGAGTCCAGACGTGGCTTCGTTCATGGCCGACTCCCAAGTTCCGTGGGGTGTCGAGGCGCTCAGTGGCGCGATCACCCAGCCGGCATGGCGAACCAAGCCAAGCTGGTACTTGGTCACTACCGACGACAAAATGATCCCGCCTGACGCCCAGCGAGCTATGTCCAAACGCGCAGGCTCGACGGTCGTCGAGGTCAAAAGCAGCCATGCCGTGTATGTGTCTCAGCCGCAGGCCGTCGCTCGTCTCATCGAAAAGGCTGCAACGGGCGCCTTGGTAGCAGGACAAGAAAAGACCGGAGCGGGTGTATCGGCAGCAAAATAGCCGAGCGGATAGCTGGACTCAACCACGCGGAGGGCTTCCGGGGGCGCCGAACGCACCGAGGAAGCCTCCGCCATTGCTGGAAGCAACTCGCAGAAAGTTATCATCGGCGGCAAAGAGGGCTAGCCGGTCAAACCAGAAAGGAGACAAAGTATGGCAACGAAACCAACAGGAAATGTGAGTGCAGAGCCCCAAGCGATAGAAGCCTCCGTGAGAGAAGAGGGAGCAGCGGGCACCACGGGGAACTCGGCGCTTGACGAGGAAATCAGGCGTCGCGCATACCAATTCTACGTTGAACGCGGAGAAGAACACGGCCATGACCTGGACGATTGGCTCCAAGCGAAACGGGAATTCGAGGGCGGAACGCTCTGGCCTGAGTAGGCCAACTAGGAAAGAAACCCGCGACACTAGCCGACAAGGAGGGACGCGGATGAGTACCGCTCTCGGCGGATTCCATTCGAGATCATGAGTCCCGAGCTAATCCGGGCAAGATATCACAGACGCCGCTATCGAGCAGTAAAGAGCCCAATCAATGATCGGCAAAAACGAATTGTCTGAAGCGCTCGACGGAGCTATTCGCGCAGCTTTCATGCTCACTGGGAGCACGCAAGCCGCAGAGCACGCGGTTTTGAACGGAATCGCCGCAAACGAGTGTTACAGGGCTGGAGATGATGCTTTCCTTTTGGAAACTATAAAGGCCGCGATACAACGGCGTCCTGATGACGGAATTGGGCCAGATGGAGGCTTCGGGCTCGCCGAGCGCGCCTGCGAAGCCTCTCCTTTGTTTGCCGGAGAGTCCGAGAGGCGACTCGTGGAGGGTTCATGAAAACACTGGTTGTTGGCGCAGGAGCATTGGGTGGAATCATAGCAGCGCGTCTCCTGGCAGGTGGCGCTTCTGTCTCAATTGCAACCCGAAATGCTACGGCAGCAGAGGAGATCAAAGCCTCCGGCTTTCGTGTCATCGGCATCGGAGGTGAATTGTCCACCGAAGCCGGAGAAGTCGCTCCATTGGCTGAATATTCCGTTCCAGGGATATTCGATCTAATTGTTTTGGCGACGAAAGCGCAAGACGCGATGGATGTGGCGTCGAGCCTCGTACGGTTACTTGCGCCCCGCGGCACTCTGCTTCCAATCCAGAACGGGGGAGTACCACTGATGCTTGTCAGTCAGCTCGGGGAGCGATGCATGCTCGGCGGAGTCTCAAACCTCACCGCCACAATGCAGAGGCCAGGGATATATGAGCAAACCAATGCCGGCTACCTTCTTATCGGAGAGCTTGGTGGGGGCGAAAGCGATCGAAGCGAACGGGTGCGTCAGTGGCTTAGTCGTGCAGTAAGTGTAAAAGTAACTCCAAATCTTCAAGGGGCTGTCTGGTCCAAGCTCCTGCTCAACTGCTCGGTTACCACGATTGGGGCGATCGCGGGCATTACAATGCGCGCGTACATTGATCGACCTGAAGGACACGAGTTGTTCTCCAGAACGTACGATGAAGCTCTCTCGGTAGCATTAGCAAGCGGAGTGCGACCAGAGAAGATGCTTGTCGATCCGATACCACCGGGATGGAACGGGCGAAGTATTTCGGGAGAGGCGTATAGTCGATGGCTCGTTGAAATCCTGAACAGCTACGGCGACGCGAAGGCATCCATGCTGCAGGACTTCGAACGGGGACGCACAACCGAGATTGACTTCATCAATGGATACGTCGTTGACACCGGTCGGCATTTCGGTGTTAATACGCCGGTCAATACCGCGCTCGTAGAGACGGTTCATGCAATTACGCGCGGGCAGAGTGCTCCTGATCCCAATCATTTATTGCAAATCCTGCAAACCAGTATTGACAGAGGTGAGGCCTCGGTGCCCTTCCCGCTCAGCAACAAGGGAGAGACACAATGACCAACAAACTCGAAGGCAAGACCGCCGTCATCACTGGCGGCACCGAGGGGATTGGGTTGGCTACAGCACAGCTCTTCGTCAAAGAGGGGGCATATGTCTTCATCACGGGCCGTCGACAGAAGGAACTCGACGAGGCCGTGGCGGCGATCGGTAGCAATGTGACGGGCGTTCAGGGGGACGTCGCCAAACTGGCCGATCTTGATCGTCTCTACGAGACGGTCGCCAGGTTGAAGAAGCGGATCGACATTATTTTCGCCAATGCCGGCGTTGGTGAATTCGTTCCCTTCCCTAATGTCTCCGAAGAGCACTTCGACAAGCTATTTAACATCAACGTAAAGGGCGCGTTGTTCACCGTGCAAAAGGGCTTACCGCTTTTGAATGATGGCGGCTCCATCATTCTAACGGGCTCGGTCGCGAGCGTAAAAGGCACCGCGGCCTTTGGCGTTTACGCAGCCAGCAAGGCTGCAATTCGCTCTTTCGTGCGCACCTGGACCACGGATCTCAAAGATCGTCACATCCGCTCAAATGTTGTTAGCCCGGGTCCGATCAAGACGCCGCTTACGATCCGACAATCTGCGGATGTAATTGCACGGATTGTGTCCACCGTGCCGATGGGCCGCATGGGCGAACCCGACGAAGTTGCCAAGGCGGCGTTGTATCTGGCGTCAGATGATTCGAGTTTTGTCACGGGTGTTGAACTATTTGTAGACGGCGGAAGAGCGCAAATCTAATGTCAATGAGTGCTCAACATCATTTCGCCCCCGGCGATCAAGGGGATCGAGACCTATACGCGAGGGAGCGGGTCCTGAATTCCGCCATCATCTCCGCCGATATCGGCCGGGGCTGGGAAGAATATCTCGAGATTTTCGACGCATTCTACGCCGATGAAGTCGAGGTGACCACGGACACCGGGACTGGCTCGATACGTGGCAGAGCGCACATTCGGGCGCTCCTATTCAACTTCCTTGCCCCGCTTCATGTGATGGTTGAAATCGGGGGCCTTGCCATACAAATTCGAGAGAGTCCAATTCATGGGGACACGCCCAATGAGACACATTCGGCATGGTCAATGAGTCTGATCGGGGTGTCGGGCCGGACGTGCACGCTGAGCTGGTGCACTCTCCGACGGTGGGCCGGCTCGCGCGTAGTGTATGAGCGCCACTACGACCACCAGCAAAGTGGTGGACCCCTGACTGGCGATGATCTTAGTCTGAACCCGTCACTAGCGACCCTTGGATATGGCCGTCCGTCTTAGCCAGGGGCAAACTATTACCGCAAATTGAACGAAGGGAGCCAAGATTTTATGGCGTCAGATGAGGCGCTCATCCAGACCGCGATTTCATCGTGGGAACAGGTGATAAACCGCGTCGGCACATTGTGTTTGAGTTGTTCCGAGGAGCAACTATTAGTCGATGTCGCGCCTGGAAAAAACAGCATCTCGTACCTTTGGGGACACCTCACCGCTGTAAACGATGCGATGTTCAGCGTCTTGCGGTTGGGAGAGCGGCTACACCCGGAATTGGACGCCGTCTTCATCGCGCAACCGGACCGATCCGTCCCACATCCAACCTCCGCCGAGATTGCCAAGTGTTGGGAGGACGTTCACGCCCAACTCCTTTCGAGATTCAAGACTCTCAGCTCTAAGGAGTGGTTAGAAAGGCACGGCAATGTGTCGCCTGAAGAATTCGAACGGAACCCGAAGCGAACTCGATTGGCTGTGCTCCTAGGCCGAACCAACCACGCCTCGTATCACTTTGGGCAAATGATGTTGGCAAAACTAGAGAGGCCGTGAGTCGCTTTGGCGACGCTATCGGCATCACAAATTGCGGACCACTTGCATCAGATTCCTGATCTTACGCTCCGATGACGCTTTGCCGCTTTTGAGGTTCTGCGCAATGCAGAAACCGTGGAAGAACGTCAGCACAACATCGGCGATGATACTCGCGTCCAATCTCGGCTCTTCCGCCTCGATGTTTTTTATCAGCAATCGCGTGAGTTTCTGCTGAGCGCTCGAAATAATTTCCTGTGCTTCGGCTGGCAAGCCCGCTAGCTCGCGCATCGAATTCACCGCGAAGCATCCTCGCTGGTTGTCATCGCAGCCAAAGCCTAATCTCAGAAACCTCTGAATATTGCCCCAACCGAGCGGCTCTGATGTCAGGATTTCCGCGCCACGAGTTTGGGCGTAGCGCTCAAGACTGGCAAGAAAGAGGTCCTCCTTATCTTTGAACTCCGTATACAGGCCCGACTTGTTGACGCCGGTCGCCTGTTCCAAGTGCTGAAGTGTCGTGTTCGCGAAGCCGTGTTTCCAAAAGACCGGGATAGCCCTGTCCAGCACACCTTCTCGATTGAAGTTTCTCGGTCGTCCCATGCTTCCTCAGCAATCAAAGAACTGATCTATTCCTACCGCTAACGCTATAGAAGAGTAGATGCGTCCATTGAACCGACCGGTTCATAATGGTCCTCTTGATGCGCGTTCGGCCTCGCGAGGCTGTGCATGCAGGGGTATAGACCCTTGATTCCTTTGGCCGTTTTATGGCCTTCTCTGATGCGGAGTTGCCGGTCGGAATCGCAAGCGCGCTGGCACTAGCGAATTCTTCCAACGAGGTGGGCCGTAGCACTGTAAATCTCAGGGAATAGATGTATCCCGGCATGGATTCGAACCGAAATTTCAATAACTTAGCGGCAAGGCTACTTGCTAAGTCGTTTGTTTTCAGCGCGATTTTAGTTGGCTCCCCATGATGGATGCGTTTCGAACTGTTTCGTTGCAAATGCAAGGCTTAGCGGCACAATAGCCATTCAGTCTGCACTTGTACATCCTGGCCAGCACCACACCTCTGAGATCTCCTACTTGATCGGCAGGATCGGCGCTGCGACGATTTGAAACGACCAGCTGGATAGCGCACCTGCCTTGGGCGCGTGGAAGCCCCTTCCAATTGCTCTATTCCGTTTCATCCTTTTTCAGTCTTTCCAATAACCTGGGGAATCTGCTCTTCGCTCGACAGTCAACCCGAGTAGCATCAATAGATGAGGTTATGGGACAGTTTTGGCTCAGTGATTGAGCAGGTGCTCTAGCCACGGGCTAGCGCACTGCTCGGTTGGAGACGCCGGCAGAGCGTATCAAGGCTTCGTCCAAGAAGGACGCGGCCTGCTGGTCGGCCCGTTCCTGACTGGTGACGACAAGAACGTGATCACCAGTACCGAGCTCATTCATCGACGGAATGCGGGAGCCACAGTTGGTATGACGATCGTTTATGTGACGGTCGACCATCAATCTTTCGAGAACACGATACCGGCTAAGAACAGCTTTTGCACCGTGTCGTTTCCGTTCGGAAACTGTCGACTGTCCGTCGCGAACAGCACCGCCGACGCAGGACGCCGATGACCAACATGCTCATGGGAAGAGATCTCCTCTCGCCATTCTGACACGGCCTTTCCTGTCAGCCATTTACATCGTTTCTCATTTTCCGATGGCGAACAAAAGGCGAACATGCTAGTGTGGTTCGTGCGTCGGCCAGAACACGTGGAGATCCTGTACCTGGACTTTGACGGGTTCTTCGCGTCCGTTGCGCAGCAGGCCGACCCACGACTTCGGGGGAAGCCGGTCGGTATCGTCCCGTTTGATGCCGCTCCGACGAAGAGCATGACGGTGATCGCGGTCTCGAAGGAGGCCAAGCGGTTGGGCGTGAAGAATGTGATGCGCGTCCCGGACGTGCTCGCGATTTGCCCGGACATCATCCTCGTGCCGCAGCGGCCGGACTTGATTCGTCGCGCACACCTCACGCTCCTCAGCGAGATCGAGAGCGAGATTCCCATCGATGTCGTGAAGTCCATCGACGAACTCGCCTGCACGCTCGACCAGCACACCAGCGTGGACCCGCGCGGCCTCTCGCAGCGGATCAAGGACCGGTTGCGCAAGAACGTTGGGGAGCACATCACGTGCAGCATTGGCGTCGCAGCGAACCGCTTGCTTGCCAAGATTGCGTGCAAGGTCGACAAGCCCAACGGCATTACGATCTGGCATCCCCGCGAGATGCCACAGCCGCTCCTCTTGCGTCCGTTGTCGGATATCCCCGGTGTTGGGGACCGAATGGCTGCGCGCCTCGCGGGACGGAACATCACCACGATTGACGGACTGCTCAACACAAGGCCCCGGCAACTCCGTGCCTTGTGGGGGAGCGTGAACGGCGAGCGCATGTGGTACGCGCTGCACGGGTACGCGATACAAGCCGAACCCACCCAACGCAGCATGTATGGTCATGGGCGCGTCCTGCCCCCGGACTGGCGGAACCTCCCGATGGCACGGGACTGCTCGCGGCTCCTGCTCGTGAAAGCAGCGCGACGCATGCGTCGTGACGGGTTCGCCGCGCGACAACTCGGGCTGTGGATCAACGGCCTCAAGGACGGCTGGACCGCAAGCTCCGCACTCCCGAGCGTGCATGACGACCAAGCATGCCTGACCGCGCTCCACCTCCTTTGGGTACGCGCGGAGCGAGCACTACCGCCGAAGTACGTGATCATGCGGTGCGGCGTCATGCTCACCGACCTCACTCCTCTGGGCGCGCGGCAACTGAGCCTGTTCGAGGAAGACGATACGGACCGGCAAAAGTGGGAGCGGCTGCAGGACATCGTGGACGGGCTCAACTACTCCCACGGCAAGCGCGTGGTGACCTTGGGCGCGTGGACGCCGCCGGCCGGCGGGTTCGCAGGCGGCAAGATCGCGTACACACGCATACCGGACGCGGAGGATTTCTTATGAGCTGGCTGGACGAACTCCGCTTGCGCGACGTCGACAACGAGAGCATCATCGAAGCGACCTGCCTCCAGTGCGGTCATGCCTGGAAGCAAACAGTGGTACAACTCATGCTCAAAGTCGATCACCGCGACGTGACGATGGCCGAGGTCGCAAAGCACCTCGCCTGCCAACGCTACAAGTGCCGATGGATCGGCGCACGACTCAAACTCCTGCGCAAACGCCCCAGCGGCGGCTTCGTCGCAGGCATGCCATAAACGCTATTGGAAGTCCTCTATCTCTTGCATCGGTCGGATTTCGATCTCGCTCGGTCCGGACATTGGGTTGGGGCAGCGCTTCACCCACACGACCGCCTCGTCCATGTCCTTGACCGTCCAGAGCCAGTAGCCCGTGACGAGCTCACGAGGATGTGCGAACGGCCCATCGATGACCGCACGATCGGCACCGTCGAACGCGATACGCTTTCCTTGCGACGAGGGCGTGAGGCCGTCGCAGTCGCCGGGCTGCATGATGCCGGCCTTAACAAGCTCGTCGTTGAACTTGCCCATCGCCGCCATCATTTGCTTCGTCTCCGGTGTGAGCTTGAAGCCTTTTTCGCTGTCCTCAGTCGCTTTCACGAGCACCATCACACGCATCGTTCTGTCTCCTTGCTTCGCAACATACCCTTCATCATGCCTGATCCTCTCGCACCACGTCGCGGGGATTTTTGTCGTCGCGCAGGCCGACGAACGTGCTGTGGCGCAGGTGCGCTTCGGGTGTCCATTCGACGAACTCGAACCGCCCGACCAGCACGGGACGGAGCCATCGGCAGTCTTTCATTTTCTCTGCGGTGATGCCTTGTCCCCAGCGACCCGCTCTTTTCTCGGGGAGGCCGAGGAACGGGCACTCGTCTGTCTGGAGCGGCGTCATCTTCTTGATGAGCGCGGTCCGGCTCGCGGTGGTGAAGCCGTTTCTCGTCTTCGCAGCAAAACGCAGGCCGTGCTTGTCGTAGTACCCGAAGATCAGCGCGTCAAAGCCATGACCGCCGACGGTGTACCCACCGATGACGAACTCTTGGCCCCGGTTAATCCGGAGTTTCTTCCATGCGCCAGAGCGCTTGCCCGGCTCATAGGTACTCTTCGGGTTCTTCGCGACGAGTCCTTCAAAACCGAAATGCTTGACGTGCGCGATGAGGTCGTTGATCGGCGCATCGAGCTGCGATGAGTACCGAATCGGTTCGCCCAGATGGGAGAGCACCTTCGTCTCCAGGAGATACCGGCGTTCCTGCAGCGGCTGTCCCATCACGTCCTTGCCGCCCAGGATCAGAAGGTCGAACACGTAGAACACGATACGGACCTGACTGCTCTTGGCGTGCTGCAGCAGATTGAAGGACGGCTTCCCCGTCTCATCCAGCGCGACGACTTCACCATCAACGACCGTGTCATCCGGCAGTGACTTAAGCGCAGCGGTGATCGTCGGGTACGTCCTGGCAAAATCGTTGCCGTTGCGCGAACGCACGTGCACCGTACCGCCCACTCTCCCCGCGATGGCGCGGTAGCCATCAAGCTTCAGCTCGTACAACCACCCCTCGGGCAAGGACGGCACCGCCTGCAAGAGCATCGGCTCGATGAAAGAAAAACGCATACGCCCTTCAATCATCCACCCGAGGAACGGCCATCAGGGTCTGACAGCTGGTCGTGGCGGTCTATTCTCGCGACACTCCTCACCGTTCTCTAATTAATAAGACCGAGTACAATCAAGAGAATACGGGAATGCTTTGGCATCTCTCGCAATATCGCAGAGAAGGGCTTCGTGGGTTGCGCATTCGCAATGATGACCGTGCACGACATCGCGCAGTTTCCCCGTGCGCGAGCGCTTAATCCTTAAACTCTGCGGCCTTGCAGGACTACGCCCCGGAGAAACATTCGGCCTAAAGTGGAGCGATGTATCAGACAAAGGATTGCGTATCACGCGACGCGTCTACAGAGGCGTGATCGACACGCGGAAAAGTAGGAAGGGCAACCGCATCGCGGCGCTCAGCAAGAGCATCATCAGCGACCTCGACGAATGGCGCAATCTTTCGCCTAACACGAACCCCGACGACTGGATCTTCGCAAGCGAAAACGCCCGTCCAACCGACGAACGCCTTGCACGACAAGATCCTACCAACACTCAAAGACCTCAACCTCGCATGGGTGAACTCTCAAGTCCTCCGACGCAGCGCAGCATCACTCATGAATCAACTCGGCATCGAAGGCAAAACTGTGGCGGAACAACTTGGCCATGGTCTGGACGTGAGCCAGAATATTTACACCTACCGCCACCAAAATCCGCATCTGCGGCGTGATGGCCAGCATGACCTACGACGCCGCAAACGTGCGCCTCAGCTCCGCCAGTTCGCTGGTGCCAATCGCCTTCAATTCCAGCCGCAGCTTGCCGCCGTGGGCGGATTCGACTTCCACCACACAACTGGTTGCCGTTCCCGTACTCGCCGCTAGCAGTTCCACGAAGGCGGGCGCGCCACTCCCGACCTGCCGATGCCGGCGCGGAGACTTTGGCGACTTTGCGGAAGCGCCAGGCTCCAATCGATCCGTCCACTTCTGAAGGCTCGGCCGGTCCACGCCCAGCACCCGCGCCGTCGCGGTGATCCCATCCCGCCGCGCCAACTTCGCCGCCGTCGCCCATAACTCTTCCGGTAACCGTGATCGCACCGCATGCCCTTGGCGAAACTCCGCAAATCGCCGCCGTCCTGCTCCACATCCTCGCGATAGCCTGCCGCTTCTGACACCATGCCCTGAGCCTCCCGCCCAAAGCACAAGCTATCAGGCGCGCTCAACCGCAGTCACGCACGCTTGCCGGAAACTCACGGTTCTTCGCTACGGAGTCATTTTTCACCAAAGTATCGGGTGGTGCAGGGGGGCCTGCAAATCAATCGCTCGACCAAGCGTATGCGTCGGGAGGGCCTATAAGGTATGGCTCATATCACAGCAATTGCGAAGTCGGGAAGCGAAGGTGAGAAAACTGCGATGGCGCGCGTGTTTCTCTTTGGCGTTTTCGTTTGACACAAAGAATAGCGTAAAGAAACTTTATTCCTCGCAGGTCTTGCTTCCGCGGTATCAGCGTACCCCTTGTGCGGTATCCAGATACCCCACATAGGAATTTATTCCTACTCGTCAGAAGCGAGTATCATGCGACAAGGAGCAAAGTGCATTGAGCTGGTCGGCCGAAGATGATCGGAAGGCGCGAATCGACGCTATGCGTCTTCTCTTGGCGAGCGACGGCCACTACACGCGATCCCTGGAATGGTATTCGCAGGCATCTTGTAATATCCCCCTTCCCGTTTGGAGCCTGCTCTACGAAGAAGGACTGATCGACTGGTACGCCCCCCGGCGGGAACAGTTTTCGTCTCACTATCAGTGGATGGATTGAGGCCTGCGACCTGCTTCGCGATGAGATTGGTCTCGACCAACGATTCGGAAAGCTGAGTGCGCACCTCAAGGGCTTGGCCGGACGTTCAGGCCACGACACGCATGCTGACACCGTCGCAGCCGAAACAGGTCTTCCAGAACAATGGGTTTTCGATGCGGTTAAAGGTCGCATGGCGGAGAAAATCTTCGATCGCCACGGCGCGATCCTCGCAAGCGATATGGGAGATATCGACATCCCGCCGCATATTGGGAAAGCGCTAGCCTAGTCAGTCTGTCGGCTTCAGTTTGTCGCGCATGCGCTGCTTTACCTGCCGAAGACCAACGTTGTCGTTGGCGCCAGAACTGGAAACCCACTTCAGTATCTGTTCGGGCTTGATCATAAATTCGCGTCCCGGGACTTGCTCGACGACTTGGATAACGGTGATCCGGCCGCCTTGCCGGATAATTTCGTCTAGGCCGCGCGCGGCGGCTTCATATGCGGTGTAGGCCTCGACCATAATGACGATCGGCATGACGGCCGCACCTGCCGCTGCACCGAGGCCGAGCGCGATAACGAGGTTCCGGCTGTCTTTGGGGTTGAACGCCATGTTGCTGTAGGACGGAGCGTGCGTTTTAGAGCATCACGAGTTCGGAAGCCGCTGGCATCTCGTCCCAGGTGCGGCCTTCAAGCGTGCGCCCTGTCTTCTTTTTTTGGACGCCCCCCCATTGCTTGAAGAAGAACGACACACCAGCCTTGAGACACTGATCGCGGATGCCAGTGACCCACTCGGCGTCCATTGGCCGCGCATGAGGTCCTGATTCTCCGCCGACGATCACCCAATCGATTCCGCGCAGGTTCAGTTTTCCGACCAGTCCGATCAGTGGCTCAATCGACAGGAACTTGACGTGCGCCCCGGTTTTGCGGAGGTGGTCTATCCGGTACGCGTACTTTTCGTTCTCGAGGCTCACACCCATCCAGATGTTCGGCTCCCACCGGAGCTTCGGGTTGAGCTCTTCGATGCGTTCGGCGCGCTTCGTGAGCACTTGGAACTGGTGCCAGTGCGCCCGACGCATCACGCTGAACACGTCCTTGATATATGAGAGGGGCACATCCACATGGAACAGATCGCTCATGGAGTTGACGAAGATCCGCTTCGGCGTCTTCCAGTGCAAGGGCAACTCCAACATGTGCGGCTGGAGCGTCAACTCGAACCCGTTGCGGTAGTTCGCTTGGCCCATCGCCTTGAGGCGGTTCGCCATTTTCTCCGCGTAGCAGTGCTTGCAACCGGGGCTGATCTTCGAGCAGCCGGTTACCGGGTTCCACGTCGCGTCGGTCCATTCGATGGGGGAGTTCGTGGCCATAGCGCTGATTCGATCCTTAGGAGAGCACTCTATTCGAGATTTCGCCTCCACACATGAATCATTGTATTTGTTTTAATGGATTACCGTGGCAGTTCCCAAAGATACTATCTGGCCGATCGAGCCGCATACCTCCGCGAAGCACCGAATCCTTCGCAAATACTTGGACGCTTGGCTGCCCATTCTTGGTACGTACAACAAGCGGGTCGTGTACGTTGACGGCTTCGCTGGCCCCGGCTGCTACAAGGGCGGGGAGCCGGGTTCGCCCATTGTCGCGCTCCAGGCCGCGCTTGCGCATCAGGCAAAGCTGCCCGGCGAGCTCGTATTCCTGTTCATAGAGAAGGATGACGCCCGAGCCGATTCCCTCACCGCAGAGATTGGCAAGCTCCAGCTGACGAGTACCTTCAAGGTCCAGGTCGAGCGCGGCGAGTTCGCCGACAAACTCGGCACGATGCTCGACGACCTGGACAAGACGAGCAGTCAGATCGCACCGACCTTCGCACTCATCGACCCGTTCGGCTTCTCCGGCATCCCGTACGCGTTAATCCAACGCCTCCTTTCCAAGAACAAATGCGAGGTGCTCGTCACGGTCATGGTGGACTCGATCAACCGGTGGCTTGAGCACCCACAAGAAACCATCAAAGCCCATATCGTCGAGACGTTCGGAACCGACGAATCCATCAAGATCGCGGAAGGAACCGGGGACCGTGTCACGGAGCTGAAGAACCTCTACCAGCGCCAGCTCAACAAAGCCGCCAAGTTCGTCCGGTACTTCGAGATGCGTGATCACGATGGCCGACTCGTCTACTACCTATTCTTCGCGTCCAACAACGCCCTCGGCCACCTGAAGATGAAAGAGGCGATGTGGAAGGTAGACCCGCTCGGGGAGTTCAGCTTCTCGGACTCGACCGACCCGAACCAGACACTTCTTTTCGCTCTCGAACCGTCAATGGATCCGCTCGCTGCCGACATGGCCGCGAAATTCCGCTCAGCGGGCCAAGTCCCAATCAAGCGCGTTGAAACGTACGTGCAAGACGGGACTGCGTACCTCCGAAAGCACATGGGGGAAGCTTTGCTGCAGCTCGAAACCGACGGGAAAGTAAAGGTAGCGGAGAACAAGACAGACGGGAAGAAACGACGAGCCAAGACCTTCCCGAACGAAGCTCTTGTCACGTTCCTGTGAATGCTGGACCAGTCTCAGCCGATCGTCAGCGTAGACAGGTAGGGCGGAGGAACGCCGTCCTCTGTGACGGCGTGGTGTATCTCAGCGCTCCACAATTTCGCTGCACTGAGGTACTCCCAATACGGCAGGCTGCAGACGCGCGTCACCTCGATAGCCTGCCCGAGCAACAAATAGAAGCGCATGAGCAACTCGTCATCTGGCGACGCTTGTTGTAGAGCGACGCCCCTAGCATCCATAGGGTTCGGACAGACATCTCGGTCGCAATGGAACGTAATCAGGTACTTGTCGAGCGCGAGCACGATGTTGGTCCAGACATGCGGTGGTGTGGCGAGAACGCGGTTCATGATAGCGGTCTGCATCGTACTGTCCTTTATCGCCTTGCCGGAAATCAGCAAGAACGTGAAGATCTGGTGCAGGTGGTTGTTAACGTGGTCGATGGGTTCCCCACGGTCCGCGTCGAAGGCCCGCTTTCGGCCGCATCAGGCTGCGGACCTTTGGTCCGTTGCGCCGGTGATGATGGCTCTGATTTTCATGGATGTCACATTCAGCGTCGCTGAAGCGGCTTAAGCCTACCAGGTGAGCGCTGAGGTCCCTCGATCGCATAGAATGGCGGCTAATCCATCTCCCCCTTGAACATCAGATGGAGGGAGTCGTGACGAAGCTGCCTTATGATCCGCTGAGAAAAAGCCTTTACACAACCACGGAGCTCATGGCGGGCTACGACGGCGCGCATCCGGGCACAGCGCTCGATGCCGTGATCGCCCAACACTATCACGATGCCGGCGAGATCACACCGGACACCGGCGAAGCTCTGACGCAGCGCCTTCATGATTTCGGGATTGACCGCGCGCTGCTGACATTTCTCAAGGACGATGGTGGCGGCAACGCACGCAGGGTCGTCGGCATCATGGGCGGCCACAGCATGGCGCGGACAGATCCGGACTATGTCCGCATTTTCGAACTGGCGTTCCTGTTGGGCCAGGCCGGGTATTGCGTCGTCACCGGCGGCGGCCTCGGCGCGATGGAGGCCGGCAGTGTCGGTGCTTACCTCGCGGGCTACACGGAAAGCGAAGCGAAGGCCTGTCTCGCCGAGATGCAGAAGATCCCTTCATATCCTGGTCATGAGGCCGCCTTCATCAACCAGTCACTCGAACTCCGGCGGAAATTCAGCCGGGCTACCGACAATCTCGGCGTGCCGACATGGACCTACGCCGGCGAACCGATCAGCCAGTTCGCCACCCATCTGGCGAAATACTTTTCGAACAGCATCCGCGAAGACGGATTGCTCGGCCTCGCCAAACACGGCGTGGTCTTTGCGGCCGGCGGCGCCGGCACCATGCAGGAGGTGTTCCAGGACGCCGCTCACAATGCGTATCGCTCCTATGGTTTCGTGGCGCCCATGATTTTCATGGGTGCTGTCTATACTGACCCGCCGTCAGCCTACAACGTTGCCCTGGCGGTGGCGCGCCCGTACAAATTCGACGATCTTATGGCGGCCCTTGATACGCCGGCCGATGTCGTGCGGTTTCTTCAGTCCCATCCCCCGCGCCTGACCGCCGGGGAATCTAAGACCCGGACGTCAGCCTGGAGCACCTATCACATGACGTGAGCCTGCGGAAGCTGTCTTAATGGATCGCGTGCCGACGCTTCCCTAATCCGCATCCAGGTCATTCAAACCAAATCGCGGGCTATTCTCGCCACTGCATTCGTACAATAGATCCATGCCGAAGCAATCCGGTCATCAGTCCGAGCCGCTTCTGATAGATCGTGCGGCGGCGGCGGAATTACCATCAAACGCTTCCGTGAGCGAATGGGCGCGCGAGAAACGTGCGTTTATTTCGAGCGTCATGGCCGATTTGGCCGAAGAGCGGCAGGCTGTCGCTGCCGCGGTTCGCAGCGTGGGCGTGCGCGCCGTCCTGTTCGAGGAATTCGGCGGCCGCGACGCCGACCCGGAGGAGGCCTATCTTGCGGAAGTCGAAGGCGCGGACATATATATCGGCATTCTGGGCAGGCGCTACGGAAAGCCGTTGAAATCGAGATTTTCGGCGACGCACGCGGAGTATCTTCATGCTGAGAAACACGCGTTGCGCATGGCGGTATGGACAGCGGCCGCGGCGGACCGGGAGGGCCATGAGCAATCTTTCCTGGATGAAGTTCGCACATTCCATGTTGTTCCGGAATTTCGCGCCATCGCGGATTTGCAGCGGCAGGTCGAGGAGAGGATCAGGGCGATCGCCGCGGAAGACCTGGCGCCCTGGTGCAAATTGGGAAACGCGGTGTTTCGCGCCATGGAAGTCGAGGATCGTGGAGCGGCAATAAATGTTACGGCCCGCGTCAAGGACAACACGGTGGCGCAGGCTCTCGAAGCGGCGCGCGGCGACCGGTGGAATCGGGGAAGCAAAGCGCAATTCACGTGGTCTGGCCGCAGTAGATATGTGAAGGTCGCGGGGGTTCACGTCACGACCACCACGGCAAAGTCCAGGATGTTTCGCCTGGAGCTCGAAGCCGAGGAGGCCCCCCGGGACCACCTCCTTGAGTTTAGTATCGGCGGGATGACGCCAGATGACCTGACGGAGAGCGCTCTGCGAACTGTTTTGTTCGGGGAACCCGATCCTCTCGCCGGCCAACACATGGGATTCGCGACTGAAATCGATGATCCGCTGCGGCCGCTGCGGCAAAGCCCGGTTTCAGAGGAAATCATTCGACCGCTTTCGGAGTTGCTGCTCACTGACCTTCTCGTCGGCTCGGGACGCGCCAGAAGTATTCGCACCTTCAGGCTCGGTGTGGCAATCCGGGGACGGCGCAGCCTGGCGCTCGCCTGGGAACCACTGAGCCGCTTTTCCAACGAGTCAGTCACGGTTCGGAGTATCAGCGGACAGGTGAATATATAAATCTAACAGGGGCGGACATAGGCTTCCGCGCAATGGCCCGTTCGCACGTGCGCCAATGCGGTACGTTCACGGCGGCCGAACGAAGGCACCCGGAATGACGCTTGTACGGGCCTGGGCGCCACACCGGGCAATCCCCCTCTCCCGCCACAGCCGTGCGCCCCGCTATTTTACGAATTCGCGCCCATCGAGATCCTGCATGCCAATCGATAATGGAAGAGTCGGCGGATTCATGAACGAGATTCCATACGAGTACCTCCAGGGCGGGGGCTATTTCGGCCCGAAGTTCACAGGTGTTTTCTTGTTTGAGAATATTTTCTGGCGGGTTGTGATCCCGATTGCAATCGGAACGCCGTCAGTGAACACGGTCGCGTCTCTCGTTGCCATGCCGGATGATTTCAAACGCCGGCTGATTGAGGATGTCCGGAAGCGTGAGTTGTACAAGGCATACTGGGCGGATTGCCTTGACTACGACCAGGGCCGACACTATTTCAGCATGGAACCACCGAAAGATCCGGCGGTCGAACTCGTGGCGAGTGTTGATCGCGATCTTCTCTCCACAATCAGCGATCTCGCGCAACCGGAACCGAACGCCAATGCGATGCATAACGCCCGTCTGGCGACCGAAAAGGCAATGAAAGCTTTTCTCTGCCTCCGCCACAGCATGACCATCGCGGCCGTTCGCAAGGACTTCCAGCACGACCTTGGCAAGCTCGCGGCTGAAGTGGTAAAGCGTGATCCTCAATCCGAGATGGCCGAGCTGGTGCCGGAAATCGGGAACTTTGCGTCTTATAGTGACCGGTATGCCGACAGGCCGTTTTCCCGGTTGGAACTCTGGGCGGCTTACCGGTGCGCCCAGTTCGCGGCATCGGCGTTGATGAGGGCGCTCACGCCCTACAATCAACGCGCGGCGATGGCGCGAGTTCCAGGCAAATCGAGATACTGATAGGGGGGAGGAACCGGTGAGTCAATCGCCAACGCCTGCCGGATTTCAATTCACGGAGGACGACCATAGGTTCGCGCTCATGGCGGTCGAGGAAGCACGAAAAAGCGTCGGCGAAGACGGCCGGACGCACCCGAAGGTTGGCGCCGTTATCGTCGCCGGCCGTCAGGTTCTTGCCTCGGCCCATCGAGGCGAAATCCCCGGTTGCCACGCGGAATATATCGCTCTCGAACACAAGCTGCGCGATAAATCGATTGCTGGCGCGACCGTCTATACCACCCTGGAGCCATGCACCGAACGAAACCACCCCAAGATTCCTTGCGCCCGACGCCTCGTCGAGCGGAAGGTCAAACGAGTCGTCCTCGGCTCGCTCGACCCAAATCCAGTGATCCGGGGACATGGGCAGCTCATATTGCGCGACGCGAACATCATTACCGATTTCTTCCCGCCCGATTTGATGGCGCAAGTGGAGGAATTGAACCGCGACTTCATCCGTTCGCACCGCGCGCCGAAGGATGAGCGCCAAACTGCGCACCAGCTCCCACGAACGCAAGTCCCGGACCGGTTTTTTGAGGAACTCAGGAGTCTGCCCAACCCGGACATTGTGAAGCGCATTTGGCAAAGGCCCCATTGGCGCATTCTGATACGGCCAATCGAATTCATGGAGGCTCAATTCAGGGACGCATCCTATATAACCCACTTCATCCAGCACGCCGCGGTCAACACCAGGCAGTGGGATTATCCCTGCGTAAAATTGGCTTCCATCGAACAGGACGAGCAAGGCACTTATGTCGCTGGCGAGCTCGATTGGAAACAAACCGCACCCGGACTGCTTGAGCGGTGGGTCTTATTTCGAAGCGGCCAGTTCGTTCACAGCAGGGCGATTCAGGAGCCTCCAGGTCACGAGAACGAAGTTCACTATCTCGGAATTTTGCGTTTGATGTCGGAAGTGTATGAATTCGCGAAACGAATGGCCAGAGAAGGCGTTATTTCGCCGACGGCGGTCGTGAAAGTGGCGCTCCGCAAGGGGAGTGGACTCGGCCTCCTCGTACCCGACTCGTTTGAGATCGGAAAGGGCTCGCCACACTGGTGCAAACAGGACGCAATCGACGACCTTGAGACATTAGTAAGTCCGGAGGACTTGGAAACACGAAGCAGTGACCTTGCCCTCGACGCAGCGCTCCATATCTACGAAAAGTTCGGCTGGACAAATCCCGACAGGTCTTTCTTGGCGGAGAAACAACCGCGCTTCTCGTAGCGGCCCGCATCAACACCCTCTACCGCAACGCTTTTTCGCCGCCCGTTTTGCAAATCCGTGCCTGTCCCGCCGACCATTCGTTTTGCATTTTCGTGACTCTTGGATTGCTTTAGGTCGGCACGATGATATGCGTCGTCGATCCGATCGGATGGAAGGCGGGCTGGCCGCTTAAGATTCGGCCCTCGCGGCTGGTATGATGCGCTGCGCACGGCACGGCTGCGGGCGACAACGGAATTCTCGCGTTCGGGTTGTGGTAAACAGAGAGCCCTTCGCACCACGTCTCCTCGTAACCAGGCTTATGGACCTCAGTAACGAACCACTCCGGCGTCAATGATCCCTTGTAGCAGTAGCCGCTGCGCATCATCATGATGTCGCGGCCGCCAAATCCGGCGAGAAAACCGATACGATTGAATTTCGAGATCGTGCCGCCCGGATTAGCGAGCACGGCGCTGATGTTCTCTGTATCGGGCTGAAGAAAGAATCCGGCGGGGATCGGCGGTTTATCGGCCCATCGATACTCTGTAACCCTTTCACTCACAATCTCGACCCGGCCGTCCGCCGTTTGGCGCTCGGTCTGGCGGATCGCATAGAGATACTCGACCAGAGCGGCATTGCTCCACGCCATCGCGTGCGGCGCGTGAAAATCCTGGATCGCCAGCACAAGCGGGTTTCCGGCCACATGCGGCAACTCCCAGTATCTTCGCTGCAGCTTTGAAAACAGCGCGCTGCCATATTTTAACGGTACATAGTGCGCGAAATAGGCATCGCGGTTCTCCGGATCGACGTCAGGAGGCGCAGCGGAGGGATTGACGGTCGTGGCCTCAATGAAAAAATCTCCCAGCAGGCCCTGGCAGTGGAAATCGGGCGCGGCATGATCCCGGCCAATGCCGTAACCGAGTTCATTCAAAAGGGCGTATAGATAGAGTTCCCACAGGCGCGCGTCGAAACCATCGGATTGAAACTGCTGAACGAAATTGCCGTCGACGTCCTCGAAATAAGGCATCATCTCGCCGATGAGAGCGCGCGCGGGCGAATATCCGCGCTGTGAGATTAGAATTCTGAAGACTTTGTGCAACCGTTCCTCAGGCACCACCGGCGTGAAGAAATCGACCGGTCGACCCTCTTCATCGCCCTGATAAAACGCCTCGGGCGGCGCCTCCGCGAATTCCGCCAGCTTCCGCTCCAGCAGCGCTGCTGCTTCCTCCTGGGTCGCCAGCGAGACCTCCAGCCATACGCAGCGAAACCGCCCCTTTGCATCGCGCCCGAGCACGTAACTGACGTAGTCCTGATCGGGCAGATCAAGCGCGATCAGGCCGAGGACTTTTTCATCTGCTTCCTCGTACCACGCCAGATCGCGCGCGACCAGCGCCAGTGTCGGGCTGCGGGAATAGCCGGCCAGTGAATTGAAGCGGAGTTCCGAAATGGCATTCATGCAAGGATTTCACAATCAGCGTACCGAAATCGCCACCCAAATGAGCAGAAACGTTGCCGCTTTCCGGCTCCGGTACTGGATGCGGCGTGTGCATGGCCAAGGCGCGCCTTCGCGCCCTTCAAGTTTTGTGGGTCGAGGTTCTGCAAAGCTGGCCCGCATGAAGGTACCTTATAGCAATGGCGACCCCCGAGGACTTTCGCAAAAGCGACTATCTAATCGAACATTACATCCAGGCCGCGGGTGCCCTGCGAGATTTTGATTATTCTGATCAGAAAGGCGATTCCGGTTATGCCCGCGATGCGCTCAACAAGGCGGCGGAGCAGGTCTGCAAGGCCCTGAGCCGTCTCGTCAATGACGATCAGCCATTCTGGGATACGTTGGCCGCCATGCGCGAGCCGGTGAGAGAAAATGATGCGGCCATTCAGCGGACACTGGATGAGGTCGAACTGTTCATTTCACAGGAAGAAAAGATCCTGCTGGAATACGGGATTCTCCCGCCCGCGTTTGCCCGGCGGCTCTTGTCCGACCTGACGCTCACCCTGAAGGCTTTTCCCGCGCGGCCGAATGAGGAGTATCTTGCAAAGCTGAAGGGCGGTATTGGCGAGACTGCCGGCATCATATGCGGGCACGTGAATACGCCGATGAAAGACCGGCCCGACGGCAGTCTGCTCAAATTTTCCTTGACGACAAAGGAGACGCTCGGCGTACTCGGCGGCGCCGTGACGATTGTGGTCAACGGCGTGACAGCCAGTGCGACCGCCAATCCATTGCCTCTTGCATCGATAGTCGGAGGGGCCGCCTCCAGCCTGGGTTTTCTCGAATGGCTCAAACGACGCAGGCGCCGGCGCAGAGACGACCGCGAATAAGCGATCGGGTTTACAGCGGCGTTCGAGTATCCTTCGCGGCAGGATAATCGCCATCGTGGCGATGCTTCCACACGGCGTGCGCGCCCGCGACGAGGTTCAGGGCTGCCACCGACGCCGCCAGCAAACCGAGGCTGCCATATCCCGCGCGGAAAGCGAAGACCGCCGCCAGGCTTGAGCCCGACGCGGCTGAAAAGTTAAAAACTGCCGCCGCACGGCCCTTCCGGTTCATCAACAACACCTCTTTTATGTGAGCCCTTTCCTATCTATAGCATCCCATTTGGCGATGTCCAGTAGATTGGGAAATCTCTTATGATGTCCTCGCCCGAGCCGGGGAGTTGCCGTGGTCCGAACCTGCGTTCCATTATGTAGTCGCATGACCGCCTACATTCTCGGAGCCGGCGCTTCCGCGCATGCCGGGTATCCGCTTGCATCCGGGCTCCTGCAGGCCCTTTCCGGCTGGCTGGACCATCAAGATGAGGCGGAGCACTGGGTCCCGGGCTGCCGCAACCGCATCGTGCAGGTCCGCGACACATTCGGCTAGCTCGATGATTTCGAGGGCATCCTCGGGAAACTTGATGAGTACGGATATAACCGGGTCAGGCCGACGGGCCCGACGACCTACCGGCAGGACCCGAAGGATATTTTTCATGACTGCACGGAGCGCATGCTGGGTGCCGATGGCGGAAATCCCGATGCGCCGGCGGAGGGCTTCTATCCACAATATCGGGCTCACCTTCGCGGAAAAAGTCGACCGCGGTTCGCAGTCGGGCGTCATTCCTGCCGACGAAACTGGGACCTTCCGCCTGATCAACAAAATCCGCAACAGGTTCGCGCACGAACCGCGGTCATATTTTTCACAGAACACTTCCGACGAAATCTGGAAGGGGCTGTCCCCGCGGATGATCGATAGGTTCGCTAACCCGCAGACTGGGAACAATCAGAGAATCATTATCAGGTTGCTCAGCCATTAAGACTGAACGCTCGAATGCGCTCGAGAATCTTCACCATCGCCAATGTGTCCTGTCGGCAGTAAGCCAAGAGAGCCGCCTTCAGCTGTTGCCGCTCAGCTGGATCAAGTTCACCTCGGATTAGTTGCTCCCAGGCGAGACCCGCCTCACCCCCGTGAGCAACCTCCAGTCCGTCGTATGTCATGTCGGACACCAATGCCGGCAGAACTGACTTGATCGAGAACGAGCCTCGGAACGCTGGATGATATACGTGCTTCTTCACGAACGGCCATAGGTCCCAGAGGCGTTCCCGAATGTTCTTGATGCGCTCCTTGTATTCAGGGAACCAGTCGGCGAGTTCACCAAGACGCTGTGACTCAAATCCCGAATTGTAGACAATGATACGTCCACGCTTTCCCAGGACCGCGCAGAGCGACCCAATAAACTCCCGGCGCGGATCATGTTGATCCTCTGCGAGAAACTCGAAGTGTTCAAGCTGGCTTTCGGGCGTCAGCTGCCGATGCACAGACCATTGGAAAGGAATTTGTGCATACGGCCACATCCCTTGAAAGCGCGGGATCGCTGGATTGAGTGACTCGAAGTCCATGAAGAAAAATGGATACTTTAGCTGCGATAGTTCCTTGGGCAAGGTCTCGCTGACCCAGGTTTGCCCCGTGGTCACGGACGCCCACATACGAGCCTGAAGTTCAGAAAGCGGAAAATCTTCCGGGATCTCGTGAATCAAGCTAATGCCTAGCTCCATGAGCTGCTGCCGTTTTTTCAATCCGAGCCTTGGCAGAAATGAGATGTGGTGTTCGGGCGGTTCAGGATTGCATTGGCTGAAAAAGTCACACTGATATGGGTCTGTGCAGTGAGGACCTGGCAGGATGTCAGGCGGGGCTGCCTGGGCCAGAGCTTTCCGTTGGGCCGTCAGAAGTTTGGGCAGATCGGCACCCAGCTTCTTCAGTTTCCTCGTCTGGTCCCGGATCGTGAAGAGCGCTTGCAGATCGTGTGCGTCTCCGTCATAACGGTAGTCACGGTTCAGGTGCATGAGACAGGCGGATGATATATCTACACCACAAGCGCTTAGGACGTAATGTTGAATCGCAACATCGTACAGGTAGTGCGGTTTTACCCCGACGGACGACTTCACTTCGATCAAACGCCATCGATTCTTGGGACGACGCTGAAGGATGTCGACCCGCACCAGTAGATTTGAGTGCTGGAAAGTGGCCTCGAAAATAGCTGGGACGGACGCATCGTCCATGAGAGCGGCCGTTCTTGCGTGTGCATCGCCAATCCCCTCTTCGAATCCGACAACCACGCCGTCCGGAAACCTTTTCTGCGCGAGCAGACCAACTTCCTGTCCCTGTTCAAGCCGCGCCTCTTGTCCGTCGTCCGCCGCTTCTGCAAGTTCTGGCTGGTGAATCTCAAGATAAAGTCGTTTCAAACACTGTATGCCAGCGACGAACTTTGATTTAGATATCCGAATCAGAGCTGGTGTCGGCATTGGTAGTCCATTCAGGTGTCGCGAGAACGACTTTCACACCAAGAGTCCCAGTTTCGAACGCAGTGTCAACTCCGTCTGGCCGAGCGTCAATACATGGACGCCTTCGAGATAAGCCTTCCGGTCTATCCTCTTCCCATCGACGAAGACACCTTGCGTGCTGTCGAGATCATAGATCCAAACATCATCTAAATAATTCACGATCACACAGTGTCGCCGGCTAACGTGCGTGTCCTCCAGGGAGATGCGGTTGTCATCCAGCCGCCCGACTGTGATCACAGGGTCCTTCAATTCTTGGGCACGCCCCTCCCGCTCAATCGTGAGAGTGTTCATTTTTCGACTCGGAAGACCGAATCGGTAACTTTCAAACAGTAGCAGGGACTTCAACTGTTCTGGCGTCACCTGCGTCAGGATCTCGGCGTTATAGCAAATGAATGGGTTGCGCAGCTTCGTGAGAGCTCGTTTGGCAAACTCTTCATCAGTTGAGTTTGACAGGAGACCGCAGAGGAGCCCGTTGTTCTCAAAACAATCGCTCGGAGCTGTCTCGTCGACCATCAATTTGGCGACTTGCATGCCGACCTCGTAGCGCTCGGTTCGGTAAAAGCACTCCAGTAACAGATTGAAGGCCTCGTAGTCCGCCGCGTTACGCTGGAGATGATCGGTGAGGAGCGAAATAGCCAGGGAGTAGCTGCAGGCTTCGAGGGAAAGCCATCCGAGTTCTTTCTGAATATTCGCCCTTGGGTTCAAAGTCAGGGCCTGATCAAAGTACTGCTTTGCCTCGGCAATCCGGTTAATGAAGAGGTTGTACCTACCGGCTGCGATGAGGGCGGAGACGCAATCGGGGCAAGCATATAGCGCCTGACTGATACACTTCGATGCCGCCGCGACATGCTTGCGCGCAAGGAGCTTCTCGGCTTTGGCCGCAAGGGCGTGCGACTGAATCCGACTTCGGTCAAAGACATAGCTGACATGCTTCGAATCGATTGCCTCCCGAAATTCCTGCATTGACTGAAAGCGCAATTCCGGCGTTGGGTGAGTCGCCTTCCCAATCAAGTCCTGCACCCATCGCTGCAGGTCTGAGGGGATGAACTCGTGCCGCATCTTTGCGCGTTGAATCTCACTTGGCGACATGCCATCAAATGGGTTGCTGTTTCTCAGTAGCTCAAGGAGAGTGATCCCCAAGGCGTACACGTCCACCCGCACGTCTCCAGTATCAACTTCTCCCAGAAGCATCTCGGGTGCCAAGTAGCGGACTGTGCCGGCATTACTGTTCGCAACACCAAAGTCGCCAATCTTAAGCACCTCCCCAGAGGTGAACAATATGTTATCTGGCTTGATGTCGTGATGGACGATGCCTTGCCGATGAACGAAATATAGAGTGTCCGCCAGGTCCTTGCCCCATTGCATGATTGTTTGCATGGACGGCGGATGCTGCCGCATCCTATCCCTAAGGCTCCCGCCAGCACAGTACTCCATAACGAGGAACAAAAGTTGCTCATTGACAAAATGATGGTAGAAAGTAACGACGGCCGAGTGGTGCAGTTGATCCAATGACCGCATCTCGCCGACCAGACCAGCCTGGTGATCAGGGTCTCGATCTCTCAACAATTTGATCGCAACTTGGCGCCCAAGCAGCTGGTCTTCCGCCAAATAGACCTCGCCAAATCCCCCCAAGCCCAGCCGTCGCAGGATTCGGTACTTTGAATCTAGTACATCACCGATACTGATGCTCGTCGGCATTCCACCTGCTTCCCTGTCTTGATCAAGTCGGCCTTCGCCTGGCGTCGTGGCTATGCTCAGTCCCGTCCTGCTCACCAATTAAACAAGCTTAGGTGATCCACGATCGACGAGGGGCCGAACGGAGGGAAAATCGCACCCATCCCTTGAAATTCAATTGTATTTGGCACGATCGCGCATTGCGGGCGCTGAGGCTGCTTGCTCGAACCAGCGCAGCGCCAAACGCGGCAAACTCGGTTATCCACGAAGACGGAAAAGAGAGGTGGCGATTGCTGCCGATCTATCACCCAACCTCAGGACGCCTGACTGGTACGACACTTACAAAGACGAAAGCGCTTATGAGATCTATGTAAAGAAAAGAGTGGCAGAGGCCAACTACCGGTCCACAACCTCACGCTGAAGAAGGGTCACGCGGCCCACGTTCCAGGGCCAACGCGATGTGAAACGGAACACTTCATGCCCCGCTTGGTCGAATAACGCCCTACCTGTAGAAGTGCACATAGCGCGCACCGGGCCACGGAGCGCTGGCCTAGATCCTAGGTCTGCGGCGCGGTGGCAAGTCGGGCGGCACCTGGACTTAGGGACCGACCAAGAGCTGAGGATGTCGGTCAAATTTGTAATGGACATCCTGAATGATGCCTTTTTCTAGCAGGTCGGTCCGATATCCTCCCACTCATGGACTTGTATGGTCGGCTTGTGGAATTGCAGGGCATGACGCGGTTGCTCATTGATGACGTACGCCGTCTCAAGCGTCGACTGGGGGTGGGCAATCCTGATCCTTCACCGGCGCTCAAGACGAATCGGCGGTTCTACATTCGTGCCGTGTTCGCGCTCGTTGAGGCGTTCGTTGAGCAGCACCGCCGCCTGCTCGTGGAGCTCGCGCAGCATGGGATGATCGTTCTCCCGGCGAAGAAGCTCCAGCGGTTGCGGGAGATGAAGCCAGTCCTGCTCGATGATGGTTCGGTCGGGGAGCAGGAACAGTACCTGCAGATCTTCGACAAGATCAAGGAAGTCTACAAGGCCGCCGGCACGGGGTTCGGTCAGGACCTTAACATCACGTTTGGTGATGAAGGATGGGCGACGTTCAAGACGGCGATGGCGCTCCGGAATCGAGTCACGCATCCCAAGCGGGTTGCTGACTGCTGTATTGAGGAACCCGACTTGGCAGTCGTGACTGCGGCAAACGAGTGGTTCAAAACCCTCCAAAACGAGTTCGTCAGAGTCGCGCGAGCGCACCGAACCGCGAACCACTGGTAAGCCCAAACCGGCCCTTTCTCCTGGATAAGTTCTTGCATGACATTATATAAAATAGGATGTTCCACGGTGTGCCAGAAATGCCTTGACACAGCTTTCGTCCTCGGGTTATGCTGGGCACACCCTGGCACATCGCAATTAGAACGTTCCGGGGAACATGGAGGAGTTACCTTTTATGCCTGGTCCGTTTACTGCGTCTGTGCGTGAGAATCCCGGACGACAGTTCCTGATAGTCGACTTCCGGCACCCACTAAAGAATGATACGGGCAACCGCCCGGGAAAGAAGGTCCGGAAGGGACTCGGGACGGCCGACCGCGCCGAGGCCGACCGGCTCGTGGCGCAGCTCAACGAGCTCCTGCGTGACGAAGCGTTGTGGTCGTTGGGTGCTCGTCCGGAGGCTGGTCGTCGGGGATATGACGAGCGGGTCATCGAGATTTTCTATGCGGAGCTCGAGTCGGGCGCGACGAGCGCGCGGGCCTTGCGTGACCAAGAACTTCCCCTGCCGGACCGTGATTCTGGGTACTCTCGTCATCTCTTGCTTGGCGTGCCGGGCAGTGGCAAGACGACTCTCGACCGTCAGTTCACTGGCGCGCACCCGAAGTACGATGCGTTCCCGGCGACGAGCGTGAACCGCACCACGACGTTCCCGATTGAGACGATCTGCCGGGACGGCGGTTACACGGCGTTCGTGAGCTTCCTCAGTGAGCATGAGACGCGGTTCGAGATCGAGGAGAGTGTGAGCGCCGCGATCATCCGCGCTGCCACGGACACCGAGGCGCGTACCGCGAAGGAGTTCCTTGAGCAGTCGGACATGCGGTTTCGGCTCAAGTACGTGCTCGGCGAGTACCAGGCTGGCCAGGAAGAGGACGTTGACCCGTATGCCGATCCCGAACAGGACGAACTCTTCGATGATGAGGACGCCGTCCCGAATGACCAGCGCTCGAACGGCGCGATCATCGAGAAATTCGTGCAGCGGATTTGGGCGCTCGCGCGCGAGTACCGGCAACGCGTCGAGGACGCGCATGGCGCGCTTGATGGGATGGATGCGGATGACCGAAGTGGCGCGCTCGACCTCATCCAGGCCGAGGCGGAAGGCACGGACGAGTATGCGGGGATCGTGAGCGACGTCTTGGAGGAACTCCGTGACCGGTTCAGCATCGTCACCGTGGGACGGTTCGAGAAGACCACGACGGGGTGGCCGCGCTGCTGGCGCCTCGATACCGCGGAGCGCAAGGACTACTACGCGAGCTTGCGGTTCTTCGCCGGCATCAGCAGCACGCGATGGGGGCGGCTGCTCACGCCCCTCGTGAATGGCATCCGCGTGGCTGGGCCGTTTCGGCCGTCCTGGGCGTCGAGTGTGCAGCCGTTTGTGCTCTTCGATACGGAGGGACTCGGTCACAAGGCCGGGGCGAGTGCTGACGTTCCGGATCACGTGATCGGGTTGTTCAGCGACGTGGACAGCATCATTCTCGTGCATAGCGCGAAGACTGCGATGGATTTCAGCGTGGGAAAGGCGCTGGAGGCGCTCGTGAGTGCGGGGCAGACGAAGAAGATGATTGTGGCGTTCACGCACATGGATGACGTGCATGGGCCGAACCTGCGTGGTCGCGCAAAGAACGAGCACGCATTCAATAACCTGCGGAACATCGTCGAGCACCAACTCGCGAAATCCCTGCCGACGGACGTGGTGCGGTTCGTCATCGAGCACCTGGAGTCGCACACGTTCTACCTCGGCAAGCTCAACGACCCCGCCGCGACGCCCGCGTATCCCGAGTTGCGTCGGCTCACCGATCGCATGCTGGCTGCGGCGCCGAAACCTGTTCGCGTGCTTGCGTTCCCTCGGTACAACACGGACCATCTCGTCCTGAGCATTCGGGAGGCTGCGGAGGCGTTCCGTTTGCCGTGGCGCGCACGGCTCGGCCTGGACATCTATCCGCACGAATCCGCGTATGCCTGGCAGAGCATCAAGGCCATGACGCGACGGTACGCCGAAGGGTTTGATGACGGGTACCCATTGCGCCCGGCATCCAATCTCCTTGCGAGCTTGAGCAATGCCGTCTCGCGGTTCCTGGAAACAACGACGAGCTGGGATGGCGACCCCACCCCTGAGGAGCGTCGCGAGATCATCGACATCATCAAAGACAAGGCGAGCGGTCGGCTCCGGTTGCTGAGCGCGCGGCGCTTGCGTGAGCAGCCACGGCCCCAATGGAACACCGCGTTCGCGTACCGCGGGGGCGGGAGCACGCGCGACCGGCGCAACACGATCGAAGCGATCTACGCCCGCTGGGTGCCTATCCCGAGTGGCGTGGGTGACGTTGACGCCGAGGAATTCTTGGAGGACGTGAAAGGGAACGTTCTGGCCGCTATCGACGAAGTGCGACAGGAAGTCGAGGCACAACGCGCCGTGGTGATCGAGTCATGATCGTTGCCCTTATCCACTGGCGCGTCCGCCCTTACGAGCAAAGCATTGCGGCGTTACTGGATCATTGGCGCACGAACAATATGATTGGCGATCGTTCCGGACTGATGGCGGAGTTTCTGAGCACTCGTTGCCTATGACTGATTTTTCGTACATCACGTGGCACCTGGAAGACGGGGAGTCACTGGGGAACTTCAAGTCCTATGTGACGGTCGGCATCTGGCAGGAATCGAGGGATAACGAACCCAATAAACTAGACGGCCTTCTTTGGAGGATCAGGCAGCTTTAGATGGGTCGCGACGCTGCTCGGTTCGACCATAGCCCGCCACTCCTGGGTAAGCTTATTTTTATCCTCGTCCAGCCCCAGCAGGTACTTCCACAACCGACGACCCAGCTTCTCCGCTTCAACGGAAACCGTCATTTTCTTGGTGACGGGATTCCAAAGCACGCCTTTCCAAGGAGCGCCGTTCAAATCCTGAAATTTGTCCACCACGTTCTTAATATGCTTAGTGGTCATGCTGGCGGGAGCAGTTGACATCGCGCCGACGAACGCCGTAATCCCAATCGGACGCGCCAGAACATGGCCGCCCGCTTTCGTTCGGTGGCCCACTAGGGTCGTTTGCGGATTTAGAAGCTCTTTCCAGGGGGCAACCGCCTTGATCATCTTGTCCCAGCGGCCCGAGAGAGTCGAGAATGCATCTTCCAGGCTGTCGAACCTGGGTATTTGTTGCTCCTTCTTAAACTCCTCTATGAGATGGGAAGGCAGGAGGTCCTTGTTGCATTTACGGAAGGTTTCAATTGCCATCAGATAGGGTCGATCGGCAGCGGACGTTACAGACATCGCGTTGCTTACGGCCAGTTTCTGCTTGCCGTCTCGCCCGGTGACCATCACCTTAATCCGCTGTTTAAAAAGCGGGTGTTCACGAATCAGTCGGCGGGTCACGATTGCCACGCCGTCATCTTCACTCATCGCAGTATGCGTGGCGGGTGAAGTTTTCTTGGCGTAGCGGTTGACAGTGGTGAAGAGCCGGCGCGCCCGCGTCAATCCCTCTTTGTCCTTCGGATGGCAAATCACGATCATTGAAACCTGATCGTCCTTATAGCGCTCGGGCTCTCTTTCCAGTTCTATTTGGAAAGCAGCAAGGCGATGCTGCCCATCCAACGCGTAATACTGCTCCGTTCCGTCAAATTGCAGAACGCCGACGCGACCTTCGTTGATCAAAAAGGGCTCTCCGAATGTAATTGGGAGGAAACGAGGCTGGCCATCATAGGCTGCAACGATAAGGGAGCCAAAGAACCGCTGATCATTTGTCTGCAAGTATTCAGCGATTACCTTCGCACGATCCGTGACCTCCCGCTGAATCATGCTGTCGAGGTCCTGGTTTGGAGAAATCTGTTCGGCGAAGCGCACGTGGCGCACGAGGTCGGTGACTCCCAAAACAGTTACATAATACGTCCAGTCTCCCATCGCACCGCGAACGCAGGGGAAATAGGTGGTGGTCATCATACGGTGAGTCTCCCAATTAGTTCGAGTTGTGTGTTGGCGATCGGCGTAAGGTTGTCTTTCAGGAGAGCTTCCGCCCGGGTCAGGTCAGCCGCAGGCACCAGGGTGTAGTGGAAATGAAGATAGCCGTCGAAATCATTGAGAAACATTACGATTTGCTCGCGGGGATTCGTTCCGCCGCCGGCCTTCTCAGTCAGATATTTCGAGTAACGCTGCTTGATGTTCGTAGCCTTGCCCACATAGAAAATGTAGGAATGATCTCTTAGACCGCCACAATAAGGACCGACTACGAACATGTAAATGCCCGACTTAGCGGGCAGGGCTGGCGGAGGATTCGTAAATGAGACAACTTCCCACTTACGGTTTTTGTAATACGAAGCTAATTCCTTCGAGCCCCACAGCTGCGGATAGAGCCTGAACGGATAGAGACCTTCCTTCTTTGCCTTAAACTCAGCCAGGAGCGGGTTGGCGGTGGGCACGTCTCCATATCGCTTCATCTATGCGGTCTCACGCTTGTGTTGCAAAGGCGATGCCGTGGTGTCTGCGAAGACTTGCAGAAACAGGTCCACTTCGAGGTCAGTGGATTCGATAGAAAGGCTCACACGTATACAGCTTTTAGCCTGTTCATAAGACAAGCCTTGGGCCAACGCCACATATGAAGGCTTGCGCGCACCATAGGCGCAGGCGGAACCCGCAGATATCGCGATACCCTGCATTGCCATGCGGTCGACTAACTCTTCAGCATCGATCTCCGGCAAACAGACATTGACGGTTGTGGGAAGCCGGCCTGCGGAAGCGCCAAGCACAAATGCGCGCGGATACAAACTGAGAATCCCGGTTTCCAGGCGTGTCCGCATCCTCGCCGCCGCTGTCATCGCCTGCGATGCGTCAAGCACGTTTGACAAGGCCGTGACCATACCAACGACGCCGGCAGGATTTTCCGTTCCGGCGCGTAGCCCGAGCTGCTGTCCGCCACCATGGAGGATGGGAGCCAGGATGTCGGAATCACGTACGAATAGCGCCCCTACGCCCTTCGGCCCATGAAACTTGTGCGCTGACAAAGACAGCAGGTCCACGTCCGCCAAATCACCTGACAGATCGACGCGAATCTTGCCGACAGCCTGCGTCGCATCCGTGTGAAAGAGGATTGACGGGTCATGCTCTTTGACGGCTCCTGCCAGGGTTTTCAGTGGTTGCAGAACGCCGGTTTCATTGTTCGCCATCATGACCGACACTAGTAAAGTCTCGGCTGACAGGGCATTTATGAGTGCCTGCTCCTCAACGATCCCGTCAGCAGTGACGGGCACGGTGGTTATTCGGAAACCTTCGGCACGCAGTACCTCGCTGACCTCCATCACGGATGGATGTTCTATCGAGGAAACTACGATATGCCGTTTGTGACGATCGACCCGCGCAGCGCCAAAAAGAGCGAGATTGTTGCTTTCGGTAGCGCCGGAGGTGACTATGAACTGGTCGCCGCTATCGGCTCCGAGAGCCTTGGCCAACTCAGATTTCTGAGTCTGAAGGACTCGTGTAAGGCCGCTTACATGAGCGACAGCCGACGCGGGATTCGCAAACTGCTGCGTCAGATAAGGCACCATCGCTTCGACCGTACCCTCGAAAACGCGCGTCGTCGAATTGTTGTCGAAGTAGATCATTTGGGTACATCCGGCGGCCGACCGTGTTCCGCACGTATCAATCGAACGAGCTGAGGGACGGTTCGTTCAATATCTATATAAGGGACCTGGGCGAAGACTGCCTCGGGCGTATCGCCAGTCTTTGCGAGCATATGACCGCGCCCTAGCAGCCGCTCCGCCCCGGAATTCTTGCTGCCCATCGCAATCTCCGCGGTGGCGGCGTTGTCTACCTTCAGGATCAGCCGGTTGCCGAGCTGCGAACGCAGCTGCATGGGCATGACGTCCTTGTCGGGCCTCTGAGCGGCGAACAACAGGAATATCCCTGCGGCTCTGGCTTTGACGCTGAGTCGTCCGACGATATTGGGTACGGCGTCACCGTAATCGTCTGTCTGCATCCAGTCGGCAAACTCGTCATGGACCACCCAAAGGATGGGTAATTGTAGGCCCGTACTGCGTCGATAGGCATGGACATTGGGCACTTTGGTTGCCTTGAACAGCTCATACCGACGGTTCATCTCGTCCACGAGTCCCTCAAGCACCTTAATCGCAGCATGCGGATCGTCGATGATCCCTCCCGATCCGACTTCCACATGCGGCAGTTCGTCCAGCGGACGATAGTCCACGCCGAACTTGGGGTCGATCAGATAGATGTGCGCCTCTGAGGGCGAGCGGGTGGCGGCGATGCTCAGAATAAGGTTCTGCATCAGAACGGATTTCCCGCTTCCGGTGATACCTGCTATCAATGTGTGGGGCTGATTCAGCGGATCTAACAGCAGCGCCCTGCCGTCCTCTTCTCGTATGCCCACGCATAGTTTCTCGCCCATCTGCCCCTGCCGAAAATTGCGCAGATACTCCAGCAAGACAGGTTCCGTGTGCAATATTTGACGATTGGGACGTTCGACCGCGATGGACACCCGGCCGGACTCGGGCGTAGCGTGAATAATCTTGATCCCGTCCGAGGTGTAAATCTCGTTTGCACGCGAGTCCACAGCCTGAACGGTCAGATCTTTGGAACCCTGCAGTTTGATAATTCCGGAGTTCGGAGTAAGGATAGGGGGCACGCCATCAATCAATTTTGCGGGTAGGCCGCGGCTTATCAGGGCCTGCCGTAACTGCGTCGTAATGGCTGCGAGCCATGTCTGGCCCGCTTCTTCGGAGCTATCGTGCAGGGCTGACTGTTCCTCGAGATATGCCTCCACCGGCGACGCTTCTGGGGTCATGCCTACGACGATGGGAGCGGCGGAGCCTGACGTAGGTTCGTCGCCTGTGTCAGGTTCGGGAGCCGCCGTTTCTTTTCCCGGCGTTTCCGGATCGCGTTCCTGGGTTGTTTGGGTGACGGGGCAAGGGGCCGAAATCCCGTCGGGTCGTTCCACGGGTTTCGTGTCGGCCTTACTCGTAAGACTGTACAGCTTCGATTTTCCGAAGGCCGGATGACCGTTGCGCAGCCTCAACTCGGCCGTGGCAGGGAATGCCGAATTGAAATAGTGATTTATCAGTTCCCGCACATGGCCTGGCCCAAAGACTTCCTGCAGCGCATCCAGTTTTGCGGTCCCTTTTACGTTCGTGATGCCCTTCACGGTGGATACCTGCGCTGTCAGATCCTGGGGTTCATGCACGAAGATATGGGAGTAACCCCAGATGCTCACTGAGCATTGTCGCTGTCGAATTGCCCGCCGCCACGCGACGGAATCCAATTGCGGCCGCCCGGGCGCGACAACCGTCTGCGACGCGACCAGATCAGACAGGCGAGCGAGCCATATGTCCTGGTCGATGGTTTTCGTCTCGCCGTCCATGGCCTCGGTCATCTGGGACAAAGTATCTATCAGTTGTTTGGCAGAGGTGCTGGCTGCCCCGCCCATTGCATCGTGCGTAATGAACTTCGCTTCGGTGACGATAATGTCCAGGTGCATCGTGCCATCGCTTCGCACCGTCGGGGCGAGTACCAGGAGGTCCGCAATGTTGGCTCCTTCCTTTTTGCCGAGCCACTCGCTGTAATCGTCCAGGAAACACCATGCAATCGGGCGCTCCAGTCCAAGCTCGGACTGAACAAGGTAACGCGAGAGCACCATCCCGAGCAATTCATTAGTGTTATTTGCCCGCCTTGCCGCTCGTAGGACAAGCCCGCCTGACACCTTATTGGCGTCATGAATGAAGCGCTGCCACAGCGCTTCAATAACCTCATCCGGGGTATCGGAAGCGAGCAACAACCGAAGCTTTTCCTTCAGGGTATTGACGAGTAGGGTCTCCCGGGCCGAAGACGAAATAATCAGATTGCGGCCGTGCGTGGCAGACTGGACGTAGCGAATTACCTTGACCTGTCGTGCTTCTAGCAGTTTCCGGTCGAGTAGTTCGTCCTGGTTGACCACCCATGTCGCCAACTCATGGGTTTCGCGGAATATTCGGTCCACACTTACGTCATCAAAGTCGAGTGAACGCATGAGGACCGGGCATTTGCCGATTTCCCAGGCGTCGTCTGCACCGTGAGCGCACAGCGCGGCCACAGAGTAAAGATAGGCCCACCCTGCCTCCGTTTGAGCGGGGCAGGTAAGCTGCAATCGAACCTTGCGGTCGCCCTCGCTTACTGGCAGCCTCCGGCTCCACTGGTGCGGCTGCAGATCGATCGGCTCCGCGGTTTCGCGTGGCAACCATTCCCACGCGGGCTTCGACTCCCGCGATATGAGGTCCCGGCAGTAGGCAATATCCACGGGTTGGGATCGGCCTTCTCGGCGGAGACGATTTGCAGCGGTAATATTCACGCGTACCTTTGCGAGGAAGTCACCCGATCCCTCGGTCGGATCGGCTTCGGCATCCACACCGCGCGCGACGAGATCGCGGTAAATCTGACGCAGGTGCACCTCATCACGGTGCATTAACAGCACCTGGCACGTTATCTTGTTGTCCTCACGTTTGGTGTTAATCCGATTGACGGTCTCCACTACCGCCGTTGGCAAGTCGGGCGAATCGCAGTTGTACAAAAGGATGGAGAAATTGTCGCGCTCGTGCGGCTGAAGCCGGAGATATTCGACCATCTCATGCTCGATCGTCGCAGCCGCTGGCCTGGATTCATCGTCCAGCGACGGCATCGAAGAATCACTTGCGGGTTCCGGCGGCTGATGCAAGGTGTAGGCGTCGAAGGACTGAGTGACGATGCGAGGCATCGCCTGGGTGCCCTCCCACACCACTGTCATCTCAGGATAAAGAGGATGACCCAGGAGCTGCTCCACTTCGCGAAAAAACAGCGCTCCGCTGGTCCCATCGGAAAAGGGCGGCCGGTCTTTGCCGAGCAACTGCTCGATGAGACTAAATATCTGTTGTTGGCGCGCCGCCGACGCCTCCATCCGCAACGGATGCCAGGGACAAATCACCGCCATAGGAGGACGCCGGCCGGATCGCGGGATCTGCGCAAGGCCCACGCGCATCACGATCCGAAGAAACTGACGACGGGCATCCTGGTGCCTGAGATGATTGATCCTCAGTAGAAGGGACTGGTATGCCTTCGCCGCATCTGCGACGTTCTCCAAAGCCAGAGCCGACTTGCGAAGGGCGAGTACCGCCGCGTTATAGGCCGATTCGAATTCGTTAAATGCATTTGACAGCTCCGATAACTCTGGCTGCGGGAGCCAGTGCTGCGTCTGCGCGTGCGCAAGGCCCTGCCGCCACATCCCGGTCAACGATTCGATGCGATCCTGAGCCGGAACGAAAGCACCACGCCCGCCGCCCCGGGCCACGTCGGCAAATCCCTCGACATTCTGCAGTGACAGCGAAACCGGTGTGCCCTTCCGTCCGACCACTTCATATTCCGCGACGCACCCCACCAGCGCGGTCCCGCGATGGGAGTGGTAGCGGGTGATGGCATCGAAATCCCCCAGTTCCTGCGCGAGCACGGACGCCACAGGGAATCGCCAGGTCAAAGACAGTGTCGCGACTTTTCGTTCGCTGCCTCCCCGCTGCTTCTGGAAGATCGAGACGAGGAAGTTAAGCGTGGTCGCTTTCCCCGTTTTCTTTGCGCCCTTGAACTTCGGCTTGTCCTTGATTTTCGGCAGGACCGCATGAGAGTAGTTGCAGATAAGCGTCTGCTTGAACTGGATTTTCTTTTTTGTGCGCACCTCGAGCGTGCCGTAGGCGCGTTCAAAATATTCACACGCCCTCTGACTCATGTCGATGAAACTGTTTGGCTTTGCCTGTTGCTTCCCTTCCAGGACCACATAGGAATGCTCATTCGGCGAGAGCCCGCGGATGGATCGATGCAGGCACTCGAAAATACCCTGAAATAGATCCGTGCATTCCACGCGCCTTCCATGGACGAACTCCTCCCATTCGAGGAAGAGACTGACATCCGTTTCGAGTTGCTCCGCCCGCTTTTCGAAGAACTCGCGGAATTCATCCGGTGCCGAGCCCGCCTTCCGCCCTACTTTGGAGAGCGCATGAATGACAAGCATGTCGTCATCGGTCGGAACGACGCCTTCATTTTCAAGCGCACTCCGCGTGCGCTCTGCAAAATCCTTGGAGGTCGACTTCTTGGCTTTATCGAAGCAATGGGTCGTGTAGTTCCAGTCGAACCCGAACAGCAGCCGCTCCGTCGAGCGGTTACGTGCGTCGTCCGAATCGATGTAGTCCTGAAACGCCTCCAGAAGGTCTTCCTGCAGCGGGGGCTGCTGCTCATCCGAGCGAAGCAGTGAAAGCCGTTTTCGCAGCATCTCCGGATCGAGCATTTCCTGCGACAGGCCACGCTTATCGAGATAGCATTCCAGTGCGTAATGAGATTTGAACTTGGCGGCCCACTGTGACGTTTGGACCATCTTCGCCTCGTTCAGCGAGCTGAAGCAGTCTTCAAACAAAGGAAGGCCGAGGATCGGAAGTGCCTTTCCAGCAGCCCTGATGAGAGGTTCCCCGCTCTTGAAATTCTGTAGCACAGCCGTGAGGAACTCTCCTGCCTTCGACGTGGGGCAGCGTCCCGTTTCGAACAGGCCCTTGACCATCGCTTCAGCTTTCCTGCGGTCCTCGGGCAGAAGATTGATACCCACTCTGCCCGCAACGAAATCCACCCAGATGGGAGCAATACCCTTGTCCTTGAGGTCGGAGGCGTCGGTCCGGTCGCTGTCAGCCAGTGAAGCCTCGGCATCCGCCTCCACCTCGGCGGTGAGTGTTACGGACCCGTTTCGCTCGCGATTGCGGACATTTACCGAGGAGTCGGGCGTGGTGTACTTCGCCGCAACTCCGAAAGGCCGCAATTCAAACTCGGGAAACTGGATGGCGAGGCGCGAAGCGCGCGAACCGGAGGCCGCGGCGGCCTCGATGAATCCGGCTAGCTGTTCAGCTGAGAAACCGGAAAGAACGTGGAATGCGCCCCTAAAATCGGGGTCGTCCTCCAGCTGTGGCTTTAGCTTTTGCAGGATGCATTCGAGAGCCACTGCACCAACCAGGGCGTCCGGGGGACTGATGCTCATGCGGCGGACTCCATAGGATTGATGACGTAGGTACAGGCGTCGCTTTTGCGCTGGGCCAAGCCCATCCCTACCAGATGCTGGCCGAACCGGTCCCTGTTTTTCTTGAAGTCCGTCTCATCGAACTTATAGCTCAGCACCTCGTTCTTAGCCTCTGTCGGACCAATGCTGATGCGATAACGGGAATGGAGATGCCGCAGAAACGCGCTTTCTTCCACTGGCCTCGTAACATTTGCCAGAACCAGGGCTCTCAGCAATTCATCGGTGGGGGCATACCGGTAGCGATTCGTGCCGCGTTTGGAAACCAGACCGCTTCCGGTGGCCAGGCTAGTCAGTCCCTCAGCCGTACCACCGCGATACAGCTTTCTGGCAAAGCCATAGAACCAGTCCATCATCTTATGCGGATCGGAGACCGCCGGTTTCTTCTTCAAATTCAAGGAAACGCTCCGGACCAGGTGCTCCGACAGATAGTCCATCTTCGCCACGTCGTCCAGGGCGTCGTCGCCGAGTATCTTATTGAGCTGCGGATCGGAGAGGACCGTCGCGTCAATGAACTTACGCACCGCCCGTTCGCCGATGCCATCGTTATCAAGATAGGAACCCACAGAGGCTTTTCGCACGAGATCGTTTCGCGGCGCCAGGATTTCGCAGATTATGGGCGGCAAGCCCTGATTGCCCAGCCACGCGGAGGCCGTCTCGATACCGTAGAGGTAAAGATGAAACCCCAGGAGGGGTTGCAAGTACTGGAATGCATCCTGGTCGGGGAGATTCAGGCTTAGTATGGCCGCCACATCCTCGGCCATCCGGTCGAACGCCGGATGCGTTTTGTACGGAAGATAGGTCCCACCCTTCATTTCGCCGCGATCTGGCTCGGTCGATGAGATCAGGCGCATCACGAGCCGATTGCGGGACGTATTCGGCTCAAAGGACGGTGCAAGCCGCTGGCGGATTTTCGCCCGCAGGGGTTCCGATGCGCGAGTCAACATCAGATAAGCCATCTCGCCTGTTCTGGTGAACACCCGTCTCGTCTGATCAAACCCTTCCCCCTTTTCGTAGAGGGCTTCGTAGAGTGCGGCAGGCCCGATAGGGAAAAGGAACTGCATGGTCCAACCGCGTTCGCTTCCCGGATCCACCGTTATCCGGCGAAGGAGCCGCACCACGCTGACCAGCTCTGCGAACGTGTCGAAGCGCGCCCGAAGGTAGGAAAAATCAGAGGCGAGACGTTCCCCTAGTGACGCCGTTTCCTTCATCACCTGCAGCCAGACAGTCCAGCCCTCCTCATCGCTGCCTTGGGAATTGCGGAGAATCTCCTCCATCCTCGGATTGTTGAAAAGGAGATTGCGAAGCTGGAGACATCTGCTGCCGACGTATTCGGGATTGTCTCCCGGGCGCGTCGCATCCAATAACTTCCCCTGGCGGTGCATTCCCTCTGCCATGCCCAGGAACTCAAGCAAGAGAGCCGAAAAAGGCTGACGTTCCAGGCGGTGCCCCCAGATGGCCTCCGCGATCCACGCCTCGTTTCGGTCCTTCGATCCGTAATAGGGCTCTGTGTTGTCGGGAGAAATCATTGTTCGGCCAAATGTATAGGGAGCCTCTGGATTGTCCCGTTGCCCAGCACGTCAATCAGGTGCAGTGAACGGGAACTAGCCCTGAGATGGAGATCGCGGAGGCATCGCTGCTTCAGCGACATGAAGTCGGTGCACGATTCCCGCGAAAAGCTCGAAGGCATGGCGCCGTCGGCAACGCGGCACAGAAATTCAAAGCGGGGTAGGGTGAGATCGAACCGAAATTCCCGGGTGTTTGCGTGCAGGACCGCCACGGGAACTGAGCTGGAGTCCTTGCGGACAATTTCCAGGCCCGGCGGTTCCGAATCCAGCTCAATCTGGGTTAGGTAGATGTCGCTTACGGCCGAGGTTGTCAGATCGAGACCGGTCGTGAGATAGATTTCGTTCGCCTGATCCGCAAGTAGCATCCCCGTCCAGATGCGATTGAGACCCGAAGCAATCTTGCGCAGGTAAAGGCGGGCCGGAGCCTTCCCGGCTTGGATGGGAGCCGCGATTTCGTCCAGGAACTCGCGCGCATGATGGAAAACGGAAGTCTTCCACAATGCGTAATGGTGAAAGTGCGTCGCCGATGCCTGAACGAATACGCGGCGTCTCTCGGAACCCAACTCCGTCAGGAAAAGACGCGTTTCTTCCTCATCGTTAATATCCCCGCGAATATAGCGTGTCAGCAGGCTGTCAAAATCGGGATTGCGTTGAAGAAACGGATCTATCGCTATCAGTTCCCGATAGGCATTTCCAAGTTCCTGATCGCGTGAGCCGAACACGAATAGCTCATCGAGGTCGTTAGTCGTCTCCTCTCCGATGTGAAGCCTCGACAGGAATCGATAAATCTCGCGTTTATGCCGGTTCGTAGGAGTTAGATTCTCTCCGAATAGCGTGCGGTGCAGCGCGGCCCGATGCGCGGTGCCTGCCTTCACCAGCGCATTTGCCTCCGCACCCGGACGCATCACGCGATCGCGCGCGTCAGGGTGCCCCAGTAAGGCATTCGAAAGAAGGCAAAGGACTCCGCGAATGGGAAGATGATGTCCGGTTACGTCCGCAATCCGCGCCAGAACACATAGCCGGGCCCGGACATCGGGACTATTCAGCGCCCTGAAATTGCGCGCAAGGGATGACGAGGCTGAAAACAGCGGATTGTCGGGCTCGTCCTCAAAACACGCCCATTCCCGCCGATCCAGAACCGCCGCGAGACAGAGCTGCATGATCTGCTCGCTGGGAATTCGGCTGAGGTTGATAAGCCGCAGTCGATCTCCGCAGTCGCTCTCGTTCCTGGCATGGAGATCGATTAGGCTTCTTTCCAGCCGCCTCACCAGCTCCGGAGCATCGGATGGCAACGCGCGGAACAGCTCATGCATCTGTCCGTCATTGACCGCGAGGACGAAGAATTCGTCGCTGCTTCCGAAGGACGAGGCTGCCATGCTTTCCAGCAATGCCACATCCTCGCTGCTGATATAGCCGTCGGATCGTTTTCTCCAGGCGGTTACGTCATATATCAGCGTGATAGTCCGGATGCCGTTGGCGGTGTCAACCTGGACGCGCTCGACGCCATTCGTCCCTTGAGGCCTGCTCCCGGTCAGTTCGCCTACCAGTTCGAAGCAAAGTGATGTCTTTCCGTCTCCAGCGGTTCCGGTAAGCACCAGGTTGCGGAACTGCCCAGTAGATTTTGGAAAACAGTCGAGGAGAAGCTTCCGGGCAGGATGATCAAACGACAGTTTCGGTATTCCCAGGCTGTTTGCCAGCCTGTCTACCTGCTCGGCTTGCATGGCTTCGTTGTCCGCCACGGGTCCGTAGGCCCGCAGCAGTCGAATCCATTTTTCACCTTGCGTCCGGGCTGCCATAATGTCTCAATCAGCGGTGACAGAGCAAGCAGCCTTGTTGATTTTGAGGGATAACTTCGAGTCCACCCAGGGTTTCGGCAAGCGTCTTATTTTTTTGGCGCTTCAATAATCGAGCCTGCGTCTTCGCCCAATTCTCTTCGATCTGCGCCATCCGCTCCGGCCGCTCCAGTTCTGTCAATGGCTCATCGTCAGCCCAATAGAAGATGTTCCCGTTGACGCTGTTGGGCTTCTCGTATGCCTTTGCCTGCTCATAGAGATCGGGATAGCGCTGCTTCAGACGAACCCATTCGATTTTCTGCTGATAGAAACAGAAGAAGCAGCCGCTTCGTGTGCGACCCCACTCGGTGTACGGCGGCATCCCGAGACCGGATTCTTCGAGGATACGTTGGACACCGGCATAGTCGATCCCGTCCTCCCGGAAAGGAAATACCGCACGGATATTCGGTTTGTGGCTGATGTAGCCCACACGGTCTTCGTCGGCCCGGATGCCCACGTAGTTAACGCAAAAGTCGTCTCCGATGTAATTCTCGAAAGGCTTCAGCTTCATCATCTCCGTGCACCAGCGGCGATGATTTGACGGCAACATCCCTCCCTTCATCCGGAGGATGCTGTCGAATGTTGTGCCGAACGTGGTACGGGTTATCTTTCGCCCTAGATAGCCTTCGAGGCGTTCGAGGTATTCATAGGTGTCCGGCAGCTCCTTCGCCGTATCGTGGAAAATGTATTCCATGTCTGGCACGCGATCACGCATATGGACGGCAAGCGCGGCGCTGTCCTTGCCTCCTGAAAGGCTCAGGATGTGGCGAGCCCGCAAACCAGCTTCGGGCCAATCGGACGTTGAAACAAATTCGGTCATATTTGTTCTATGATTCCTTAATTCTATCGTTTACGTCCAGTTGTGCCCAAATGGCACGAAGCGCGGCAGCCAGGCCATGCCTCCCGTGCTGGGTGAGGATCTTCTGTATCTGACCTTCGACAGGACTAATCTTACTTTCGTCCATCCCTTCCCAATTGATCAGGTCCCCTACTTCATTTCCGTCGCTTCTTGTCAACGCAATGCGGCAAGCGTGACCGTTGAGCCGCTTCGATGTTCCTATCCGGGCCAGCTCAGTGCGTTTGAAACGGCCAGCTGCGATTTCCAGCTGGTGATGAAACTCCGTCTCATCGGTGTCCAACCAGCGCTCACATGACTTCCGGGTGAGAAGATTCGCAATCGACTCCACCCACGCCCTGTCGTCGAGCGCGGTATCGGCAAGACGAATCACAAAGGCTTTTAGTACGGGTTCCGTCAAGACCACGGCGAGCTGCGCGGCGCGTCCTGCAATCAGGCTGCGCGCATTCTTGTGGTTCTTATCGACGTCAAATGCAGCGTAGATACCCATCTCCAGCCGGTGGATCAATGTTGGGTACGCGATACGGATTTCATGCAGCGCGCGCCGCAGGCGTGAAGCTAATTCTTCGGGATCTTTGATCCCTTCTGTGCCAATCGGCGGCAATCCACACGCCTCAGGGAGCATTGTGAAAACGAGCTTCACCGGGTCCCGCGCGTCAAGGAGCGCACGTCGCACCGCGACTGCCATGGACGAGAGCGTGTTTGTTTTTCGGGAGTAATCCGGCACTTCCCGGCTGATGAAAATCGAGAGCGGCCGTACGAGATCGATGAGGTCGGTCCGCGCGGCGTCCCGGGGGTCGATTTGCAGGAGACGCAGCAGCTTGCTGAAAACGTCGGCTCGAACACCATCGATTTCGCAGTACTGCACATGGAACGCTTGAGGTTCCTTCATCAGGCGCATGAATACTTCTCCGCGCACCTCCGGCAGAAACGTCCCGTCCTCATACAGTGCTACGCGCTGATGATGGGTAGCCAGATAGATAGCAAGGATGAAAGGCTGCAATCCCTCGCGGATGCCATAGGGAACCTGAGACAGGCCCTCAAAGATGTCGGTCACCGGGACCATCACGTCCATCCCCGGTCTCTGAAGGATTTTCGTGACGCGGTGCACTGCCGGCAGGAGTTTGCATGCGTCCTCCTGCGGTGTCGGCAACACAAATGACCAGCTGCCGTTATTCTCAGCGTGGAATCCACCCTTTCTAAGAATGGAAAGGTATAAGGCCATTTCCGGCGGACGTTTCGAATCGTCCATGTCGAGGCGGGGCTTGTCCGGAGCCGCAGCCATCGCCTCAGCAAGCTTCGTACGTGCGCCCACCGCGGCGCTGCTTGGATAACGGCGATTGATCAGTTCGTTGAGGACGTGAGGAGCTTCGCTGTAAATGCGATCACACTGCTCGCTCAAAAACTGAAGAAGTTCCCGACCCGGCGTAAGCTGTATTTCAGACTTTGCCGAGAACCAGGTCATTGCTTCACCCACGGGAAGCTCAAGATTGTCCAGTCCCGCCAGACGTTCCCGGAAGTAGCGCTCCGCACGTGCCACTTGGCGGGTGACTTCTTCACGAGCGTGGCGATCTCCCGCCAGCGCCGGCGTATTTGCCTGCACCCATTGCCACGTCACGAGGTCGGAAAGCGCTGCCAGGCTGTTTGTAGGTGGCTGAGCGATGGCTATAAAGAAACCTTCCGTTAGATCCTTCTGACGTTGCCGCAGAAGCTTCGCCGCATCGCGCAGCTGCGACTGGCTGGCGGGTAAGATCACCCGCAAGTAGATGTCCGCACCTTTTCCGTTAAGCACCGGTTGGTGGTCGATCAGGTGTGCCAGCCCGGTTGCTGGTACAAATTGGACTTCCCCGTAGCGGAGTGTGCCGGAGCGGAAGTAATGGCCCCGAGGAACAATTTGCTCAGGAGGCAGCTGCTTGCAGAGCAGGTCAATACTATCGCCGCTGGTTCGTGTCGCGAGTTCTCCGCGAGCAAACGCCTCGTCGAGATTGACCGAGGTATGAGGCCACAGACAGAGTGCTTTGGTTGAACCCCTTTCATAGAGGAATCCCCGACTCTTCATATCGGATATTGCCTTTGTGACCGCGCGGTGATTGCCGCCATCATCCAAAGCGAGATTTATGAACTCGGCGGATGCCGGAAGGTCAGGGCTATCGAGAAGCGTCAGCAGAGCCACTGTCTTGAAGACCTTCTCTTCCTCCTGACTGCTGAGCGGGGTTCCGGACAATAACGAATCGACAAAACTCCAATGTATATGGGAGTTGCTCGTAGTTATCGCCGGCAACAGATTCTGCCGCACATATTCAAACAGGTGGTGGATTCGGTAGGGTTCAAGTTTTGATCCGGAGGCCTGGACGTGCTGCTGAAGTCCCATCGGTTCAAATGCCGACATGAAGCTGAATAGCGAGCGTTCATTCTGGCCGAACTTGCGCATCGACCGCACGAGTACGGGAAGGACCGTAGGATGAAATGGAAAAATCTTTGGTCCGAACTGACCCAGGCTGGAGGCTGCCGCGGAACCATACACGCCTGCCCGAATCGCGGCCAGCATCGCCTTCCTGGCATCATCCGAAGTTGCTCTGGGAAGCGCTTCCTGGCGAACGTTCAAGGTGGCAGAAACCAGCGACACGAGCTGCTCCAATGGTTGCGCGTACACGATTTCTTCGAACCGCCCCGCAACCTTGTCCCATTCCCGACGAGCCGTGCTGTCGAGTCCCGACGCATACGCCGCGACGCCCTGATGGAGCATCACCACAATCACCAACGGCGATGCATTGCTCCGCGCGGCTTCCTCCGCCAAGCGCTGCAAGAGGAAAATATCGTCGGCTTCCGGGTTCTGGGCCGCGAATTCCAGATTCTTGCCCAGTTCATCGAGCACCAGCAACACGCCCTTGAAACCCTTGCTCCGAGCAGCTTCAAGGGCCTTGGTCGCCTTCGCCAGCACGTCGTTCGTTGAAGGCCTGGACCCGTGGGGCACTCGAATGCCCAGGGCGCGCAGAACGGTTACCCCTAAGGGCTCGTGATCGCCGGTTGCGAGGTGAGGACGCATTCGATTGCGCCCGCAAAATGTGCGAAGCTCCCTGGGCAAAGCATTCGCGTAACCGGCGGCAACCCGCGCCAGCGCTAGGCCGAAGGCGCTCTTGCCCGACCCGTAGTCCCCCGCGATTCGGAATGCTCGTTGCGTCGAATTGCTATAGAAGCTTCCGCAGATTCGCGTAATAGCATTCTGGGCCACGGGCGTGAGAATGTAGCCCTGAGAAGACGACGCGTCGCTTATGTCGCGTTCCAGATGAACGGATCGCATGAACCTCGGGCGGATCTGCAGCAGCCTGTCCATCGCCGACTTGTGCTGATCCGTAGGACGCTTGGTTTTCGTGCTCATATGAATCTCGGCGCTCGGTAGGCAGATTTCAAATCGCTTAATCCGTCGCTTTTGTGAAGTCGGTTCAGCTGGCGCAGGTTCGTTGACTCGACGATCCGGAACACTTTGGGTTGACGCACCGCCAGTTCGGTGACGCGTTGCAGGATCTCCGACTCCTGCATCTTCAGGAGGCGGCCAGGGCTGTGCTCGCCCATCACAATCTCCCGTAGGGGAGTTGTTTGTTCATGGGAGTATTTCCGGTTCCACCAATCGTGCAGGAAGAATGCGAACAGTTGTTCGGGAATTGCCTGCTTGCGAGTCAGGTCGAACGAGTACAGTTTTTCCCATTTCCCGCTGGCATTTGGACGCTCTCCGAATTCCTGAATGAGCCGAAGAATGGACATTGCGCTGTCGAGATGGTCCTCGCCTTTATCTGCGGGCGGACGCCGGTAACTGTGGAGGAATACCTCCCAATGCTGCCGCACCGTCACGCTCGATGCGGGTCTCGCTGTCTTATTCGTCTCCTTAGTAAAGGCGTCGATCACCTGTGAAGCGCTGAATTCAGTGGCAGGCCAGCGATTAAACAGGCATTCCCAAGCAAAAAACGGAGATTCGGTATTCGTGCTGATGAGCCAATGCAGAAGCCATGACGTTGAAACGTCTTCGTAGTAAGGATCTAAGCCATCGGTAGGATTAAAGACCAATGAGCCGATGGGCGTCAGCTGCCACCCTTGCTCTGCCCGCCGCGCGATCTGGAAAGCTTCGATCCAGCATCGCAGCGCCTCAACCATATTTTTGCCGAGCCCGAGTTGAGTGATGCCCTCGTCGATATTCGTCAGAGGATCGCGGCCGACCGATATTTCGGCGACAGCCTTGGGAATCCAGGTTATGCGTAACGGAAACGTTTGATGACCGGAGAAGCGGAACGGCGCTTCACTTTGCGCGGGAGCCGACAGGCCTGCCGAAGGCCGCGGCGTATCCACATTGACCTCTTGGACCGTGCTCGCTTTAGCCATCTTCTCAACGTCGATAAGTTTCAACAGTTTGCAGTCCCTTTCGCCGCAGGTCCCACAGGACTGACAGCTCAGAAAACTGTCGCAACTACCGGAATGTAGACGAGGAGAACCAAACCGTCCAGCCTACATTTTTGCTGTCCTGTGCCAAGCGTACGATGTTGACGATATTAGCAGGTTGTCGACCCTTGGCGGAGGTGCCGTCCACTTGCAGTTGTGGCGGTTGCAGAATGGGCTACCGAGGGCGCCCATCACTGCCCCGTTCCTGGAGAAATTTCAATGCCGAACCTTCTTCATTCGTCGCTCGCAGGCCTCGTCGTTTTGCGGGTCTTTATGCTCTCGGACGCGCCCGCGCGGCTCCAAACCGGTTTAACATGGTCGTGATTCCCGTGGACGATTGGACGCGTTACCGAGAACTCGTAAAAGCCGTTCCTTACGGCAAGGTGTTGCCCACGGCCACCTACGTTCATCGTGTCGAGCAGGTGTGCCAGCAGGGATTCTTCGGCCAGATGCTCTCGCGACTCAGCGAACATCATGGGATCGGTGAAGCATTCAACGTGGTGAAGTTCCGGACGGATGCTCCCCGTCTCTCATTCCTTCAATACTCCGGCTTTTTTGAAGAAGCACACCCATGCCTTGAAGAGGCGATCGCGATCGATCTGAATTCCGGCCGGTCGTTGCGGACGACCTATCGAGACAGCCTCAATCCGCCAATATTGCACCGCAAGGAATTGATGCTGGCGCCCGATCATCCTCGATCCGATGAGTTCGCCGCGCTCACGACTGCTGAAGAGCAGGCCGGTCTGTATTCCAACACGGCCGTTATCGGTTTCCGTATCAACTGGGAGCGGCTCCTGGCGGCTCACGGGTTTGCAATCGAGGGGCACTGCCTCATTCAAAAAACCGGACACGAAACGGTCGCCGAGAAAGGCGTTGCAGTTCACCGGCACAAGACGGCGCTTACCCGCTATCAGCTGTCGAGGCCCGTCAAGACTCTCATCGAATACTCTCAGTTGCAGCCCGGCTCCACTTTCCTTGACTATGGCTGCGGCCTCGGCGGTGATATTCGCGGTTTAACAGAGCTGGGGTTCGATGCAACGGGATGGGACCCCGCGTATGCTCCCGATGGGGCGCGGAAAGAATCAGACATTATCAATCTTGGCTATGTGCTGAACGTTATCGAGGACCCCGCCGAGCGACTGGATACTCTCTCCTCTGCCTGGCGGTTTGCAAAACGGCTGCTGGTGGTCTCTGCTCAAATTGGTGATGCGAGCAATGAAGCACCGCGGGCCGCCACGCTCAACGACGGCGTCCTCACCCAGCGCAATACGTTTCAGAAGTATTTCGGACAGCAGGAACTACAGTGCTATATAGAGGATGCGCTTGAAGTGCCGGCTTTGCCGGTAGCCCTTGGAATCTTCTACATCTTTCGGGAGCCCAGCGACCGTCAATCCTTCTTACAATCGCGTTCGCGGCGAAAAGTGGATTGGGAATCCGTCGACGTTGGCCTGAGCAAGCCGCCACGGCCTCCGCGCGAAGTTCGCACGGCCCGGCCTCCGCGGCCAGACCCCTTCGCGGAGCACTTGCCATTAATCGAACAGTTCTGGTCTCTAACGCTACAGCTAGGGCGATTGCCGCTGCCTCAGGAGTTCGACGGCAACGCAGAACTTTCCGCAGCGTTCGGATCACCGAAACGAGCATTGCGAATGCGCCTGGCCCGAAACGGACAGCAGGTTTTCGAGCGGGCACAAGCTGCCCGCAAATCCGACCTCCTTGTCTACCTGGCCAGCTCACACCTGCGAAAACCCATCCCGTTCGGCCATCTCCCCGACAGCGTCAAAACGGACATTTCCGTTTTCTTCGGGACCTACAGCCGAGGCTTGAACGAAGGGCGCGACTTGCTGCACTCTGTCGCCGACTCCAGCAATATTGTCCTGGCTTGCGACGAAGCGGCCGTAGGATGGCAGGACGAACGCAGCCTGTATGTTCGCAGTTCCCATGCTGGCCAGCTTCCGACCGTGCTTCGCACGCTGCTCGCGTGCGCCGAATTGTTATACGGCGACATCAACGAGGCAGATATTGTCCGAATCCACAAGTTCAGCGGCAAGGTGACACTCTTAACCTATTCTGATTTTCAATCGAAGCTTCTTCCTCAGCTCGCCATTCGCACTAAGGTGGATTTGCGAACGGCCCGAGTGGATGTCTTCGATCACACCAGCGATAGACAACTGCTTTATTTCAAAGAACGGTTTCTTGATGCCGACGACCCGGAGCGCGAACGGCTCCTTCTTATTTCCGACAAACTCCGAAGCTTGGGCATTTCGGATTCGGTTTTTCTCGGCCCGTCAGCTGTCGCCCTAAGGCAAATACTGTGCGATTCGGGAGAGACTGAATTGGTCCGCGAACTCGGCGTGGAGCGCCCCGAGTGGCAATGATCGAGATCACACACAATCTCGAACCTCGCGATTTCGTCTGGCTCTGGGCGAAATACGTCACAGGCTTCAACCCCAAGCACCACTGCACAAACAGCATACGTGGTCGGTACTCCCGAAAGTTGAGCAAACACAATAAAGAGCTGACCACCTCCGGAGCCATTGTCCTGGATGAGTGTCATCCAGATTCGTACCGGGCCATATACATATGCGGCGTGGCGAAGCAGGGGTATGCGAAGAAAACAAACTACGAGCACAATCTGCATGCGGCCATATGCCCCCAACCTGGTGCTGTCGATACGTGGTCGTTTGAACAATGGCGCTTGCAGGTCCGTGGCGGCACTTTCCTATATATTCCAGCCAGCGCACAGGAACTTCCGGCCAGACACAAACATCTTCCACCCGAATACACGACCTGTCGGATATTTCGATGGTCAGCTTGCTATTTCGACGGTAGCAACGCCGGCTTGGTTGTTTGAATCGAAACCCAACGACTGATCCCATCAGCCACCTGGTTCCGAGATGCCACCGCATCTCCTACAGATTTCTCGCGGGCGGCCGGAACACTTCCTTGCGGTGCCACGCGAGGTATTCCGGTCTCGCGTTAGCTTCTAAAAGGTTGGGATAACGAAGCCTCTTTCCCACAAGCGACGTAAAAAACTCCACAATCCCCACACCGCCGTGCACGCTTGCGGAGACGAGGGCCGTCATATCGTCCCCGATGCTGATAGCTCCCCGATCGAGCGCCCGATGGTGCAAACTGCAAACCGCCAGGCCGTTCGCAGAAATGTCAGGTCCACCTGCCTGGTACCACATGATGTGGGCCCCATCGAGGCCCAGATCGGCGTTCCCGAGCTTTACGCTGTAGCCGCAAAAGGCGCAAGCGTGTCCATAGGCTTCAAGTACCTCCGAACGAAAGCTGGGATGGCGAACGCGATCCGTTGGCAATTCCATATCCAGCCCCACGGCATCAAGGATTTCACTGTGGACAGATGCTGGAAAGTGCGCATTAAGTACTGCCTTGGCCGCTTCCCGAACAAGTAACGGATTCCTCCGAAATGCCTGATATACCGGCTCCGGAAATCCACCCTTTATTTGGAATTTAATAAACTCGCTTTTAAGGGGATCGGCATTGCCGCGCCCCCTTGTGAGCTTTCCGTTTTCCGGGACTTCCCACAAGTGATCGGCTTGAAGCCGCCAGAAAGGATACTCGGTGTGAATCGCTTTTCTGGGTGGCCCGAACTCCTCCAGAAGTTTCGCCAGGGGCGATGCCCATTCCTCGAACGTAGCGAGTCGCCCGGCACCTGCGCTCAGTCTTCCAAGCGCTAGCAGCATTAGCAATGGCTTATGAGGAGCCCGGGAGTCGCCGCGCTTCCAGACGTTCAATGACGTCAGAAATTCCAGAATCTTATCTTGGCTGCAGACTTCGCCCATTTGTAGCCCGGTTCTCCGCTCGTTCGGTGTACCGCGCTATGTCGGCAACCCATTCTCAATACTTTACGTGAATTGTCGGGCTGTCTTCGGGCTTGCTCTTGCGCCGGTCGTAGAGGCGGGTGGTAGATACGTTTGCGTGACCGAGCCATTCCTGCACTTTTGGCGATGTCCGCTTCGTTGGAAAGCGCGTTGGTTGCCGCCGCCTCGCGCATGGAGTGCACCCACAGGTCGTTAACTTCGATGTTAATTCCGGTCTCACGCCCGTCCTTCGCGACGATGTTCTTGTAGATGGAGCTTGTATCCAGATGGCTTGTCGAAACGGGCATAAGGGCTCACACAAGGGCGGTGGAGATCAAGATTGTTTGGCGATTTAAGTGGGAGCTACTGATCCAAGAGTCTCAGCGCCCGCCCGCGTCGCCTCCCGCAAAGGGTGTAGGTTGCCACGGCGCGACAACCTCTAGGCAGCGACATTCTTCAAGAACCGCCGTCCGCGGCGACGCATGTTATTCCATAACGCCGGGCTGATCGCCAGAGGCTGGACGCGATTCTGGGCGACGTTGACGAATGCGCCATGGTGATCGATGCGGCCATATCGAAATAGCCTGGTAAGCAAGGCGAGTGCATGTTGCGCCAGCGTCTGGTTGACAAAGGGTTCCTGTCGCTCGAGCGCCTCAGCGGCGCTGCAACTTGGCCCGTCCGTTGCGTCGAGCGACTCGTCGGAGAGCTCAGGGAAGACCTCAGGCGCAGTGCGCAGACGATCCATCGAGCGCCTGTTGCGGCCGTTCAACGGTTGGCCAAGCACAAATTGCCCGCTGTCGGCTGAGTTGCCGAGATCGAGCCAGTATCCGACGCGACTCCGCCATCCCTGGACGTGCTCGCCAATCGTTATCCGTGCCGCCCGCGTATCCACGCAACCAATAACGACATCGAAGTCGCCAATCTTGCTCTGCTCCGAAAGAAACTCGGGAATGGCCGTCCAACTGAGCCCCCAGAAGAGATTCAGGCGGCTGACCATGACAACCGCTTTCGCAAGGCCGATTTCAGCAGAGGTAAATGGCTGGCGTACGCAGTTGGCCGGCGAAATGATGTCCCCATCCATTAGCGTTACGCGCAAACCACCGGGGTGCCCAGCTACAAGCATCGCCTGATGCAGGTACGGCAATCCGGCAGCGACCGCGGTGCCATTCCCGCCGCAGCCGACCACTAGAACTCGCACCTCGCGCCGCAACAGTTCAGCGGTAAGCGTATGCATCGTTACCCTCCTACCGTGATTCACGCGTCACGAACTCCAAGAGCGTCTGATTCGCTGGAGCTAGGTGCTCCACCGGAAACGGTTTCCGGCTCCCCGACAGGCTCGCCCAGAGTCCCAGGACTCCACCGGGATGCATGGTGAGCCGCCGGGCGCCCGTCTGATGTGTAAATTCACTTTGAAAGAACGCCTGCTCCCAAAGTGGAATCGTCGCGACTCCGGCATCTTCCGGCGATCGCATCGTTCCTTGGCAGGTCAGGCCATCCTCGCCGTTTACATTGAAGTACGGCGCCACCCGCAGCTTCGTCGTAGGCTTGGGGCGCGCATTCTCCAGCATCGCGCGCACCCATAGTTCCCGGCCGCTGACGCACCACACGAGTGGCGGATGCGGGAACCTCTTGCCGTTCAATGTCTGAGTGTCGTCGGCGGTCGAACGGAAGAACATCGTTCGGTACGCCGCCGGCGTCCACCACACGACGGCTTCCGCCGTGCGGACAAGCACATTCTCCGGAAGGACCTCTACTGGAATGCGTGACCCTAAGCCTTGAGCCAGACCGTGCACGAATTCCGTTGTCAACTGCTGGGCCTCACCTAGAAGCGGCGCGCCTTGCTCCGGGTTCCTCGCCTCGTGCCACGCTACGAAACTTCGGCTCTTGCCCTGGTACACGAGGAGCGCCCCTCTCAACGTGAGCGCCTCGCTCCCCCCAACGTCCACGTAGACATTCATACGCCGTCCTCAATCCGGGCGTTCGTTACCCGGCATCATCTTTATCAGCCGTCTCGCGCAGGCCAGCGTCTCGCAGCAGGCTGCCAGCCTATCGAACGCATCCCGAACACTCTCCACGTCTTCTCCGTTTAGACGAATGATCAAGTTCGGCTCAGGTGTGACTTCGAGCATCCCTTGCGATTCCTCATCAAACTGTCCCTCTATTGCATCTTGCTTCTCGAAGACCGCCAACAGTGCCGGGAGCGCTTCTCCGCAATCAGCCAGCATGGCGCCGGTGTCCTCATCAATGACAGGGCGGACGACGCGAGTGGCGGCCCGCTCGATATCGAGGAGGCTCTCCACCAAATGCCTCGCCGTCGTGTCCTTTATCGTAGGGCCAATGCGTCCCAGCGTCTTCGGAGAGAGCGGGCGTCGCTTCATGCAATGCGGGATGCTCGATTCGATATCCGGCAGTTGCACCTCCTCAGGGGTTTCCGGCGGGTCCACTTCGTACCACTCCCGGAGCCTGTCCACCCGTTCCAGCGCATCGTGCCAGTCGTACACCCGAACCCAGCGATTCAGCGAGCCGAGGAGGGTGTGGGCGAACGTGACCGGCAGCCGCGAGTGAATTGTTTCGAGCATCCGCAGCGTCGGGCCCAGAACAACGTATCCAGCCGATTCCGGCTCGATCGTGAGATAGAGTTCCGACGTGGCGCCGGGTTCCTGGTCAGTGAAATAACGGTCCAGGCTCGTCGAGAGCGTAAGGTGGAGTCTGAATTCCTCCTGAATCTCAGTGGCCCAGTGTGCAGATACCCAACGATTCAAAGTCATCTTCACAAAATCGAAGGGGTTGCGTTGTGCTCGATACCAGTCCTCTTCCGACGCCAATCCGGCTTTCAGGAATGCCGCGCCTGTTCGCGCCGCGGCCTGCTCGCCTTGCCACAGCTGATGCTCCCGCGGAACACCGTCGAGACGAGGAATGGTCAGTCCCGACCCCTTAGGCATCAAGTGCTCGGCGGTAGCCATCCTGGTGGCGGCGAGATCGGAGTCCCGCGCCGGCGCCGATGTAGGGAGGCATCGAGAGCCCGAACAATTGAGACTGCTGCGTTCTGCCAGTCCGGACATTGGGTAAACCTCATCAAAGGAGTCTGCTGTTTCGGGTGCGTGCCCTGCGCGAGTCCTTCGATCTCGCGCAGGACTTCACAGGATGGCGATTTCGCGCGGCGAGGCATCGGCATCAACCTTTGCTGCCGATCGCTCGATCGAACGTGTAGCGCATCTTGTCGCCGACGGCTTCAGGACCGTTGACGACAGCCGTGGTCAGTTCGGGGTATTGGGCACTGTACAGTGCTTTCACGTTATCGACGCTCATTTCAGGGTTGGGATCAGGCAAGCGAATCCCATTGAATTGGAAAACTCTGGTCATCTTCGTGACGGTAACGGCCATATCGTTCCTCTCTCTCTTTCTTGGTCTGGGCTGTTTCTGCGGTGGTGGTGATGGTCGTCAGTCCGGATAATCGTTCGCTTCGGCAGTGACTTGGCCTTCTTCCACGGCGACGCCGGCAATCGCAGGCGAATTCTCCTCCGGTTCGCCCTCGGCTGGGTCGAACAGCCCAAGGGATGTCTGCCCCGATCCGACTGGCTTCACCGATTCCGGTTTCATGTCCGTGCCAGCAGGTGGAACGACTTTACCTTTCGCCTTCTTCGCGCGTCGCTCGTCGGCAGCTTCTCGTTCGGCCTTCTCGGCGGCCGCCAGTTCGTCTTTGACCTGCTGGATGTTGGTCGCAGCCTTCGCGTGCACATCCGTGAACTCGCGGAGTTGTGCGGCCAAGTCGCGGTCGAGCTCTTCAGCACTCGCTGTAATGCACAAGGCTGTAGTCAGTGCATCGCTTTCGTCGTCTTTTACTTTCTTTGGGATCACGTTGAGAGTCAGGAGCCCTTTGCCGTCCGCCGCAACGGTCATGATGACCGTCCGATTGACGAGTAGAGGCGCCAGTCCCTGGAACAGGCCCGTGGGTTCTGTGGTCATGGTTGAATTCTCCTTGTGGTTGAGCGGTTTTGCCGCCGATATCTTCTGGACTGTCAGTATCTTACGGATGTCAGTCAAACTCGCTTGGTGATTCGGGTTCTTGCCCGTATTCTGCTGCTGTGATTGATAGCGCTCTACAGTTGCGCGGCGTCGCCGAGGTTGTGACCTCCAACGGATCTCTACAATGCCGCTTTGAGGACAGCATTACTGCCGAAGTGCCCGGCATTCTTGCTAGGTTCCTCCAGCGTCGGGACCAGCTCAGATTCCTGGGGGCAGAAACCGAAATCTTGATCCAGCGCCCGAGGGCTCGGCGGTGCCAACAGATTTTGCACGCAACCATCGGATACGTGGGTCTCCCCAAGCCCGGAAGGAACGGAGACGCTTCCGTCCGCGCGGATCTACCAAACTGTCCAGACGGGCCGAAGGCCCTATTCCTGTCCGCAGAAGCGCTCCGGCTCTACTTCTACTTGCTTGATGGGGACACCCCGCAGTCTCTATACCGGCTTCTCCGAGTGCCGGATACTGCAACACTTGATCAGCTCCGCTTCGCGTGGCGGATGCGTTCGCTCGAACTCCAGGTGAGCGACTCGAAAGCCCCAGACCTTTCCTACGTCGAACGAGCCTTCAACGTTCTGGCACACGCCGATCTCAGAAATTGCTACGACGCGCTTTGCAAGAACGAAGATGCCGCGCCGTTGTTTCCGTACGGCGGGTTCGGCTCGATCCTGGTTGACGGCCATCTCTCCGACGACGAAAGCGCTTTCTTCGCTGACCGGATACTGGCGTATAAGCCGGAAATGACCGCACGCAAGGTAACCCTGCTGCTCCGTCGTTGCGAGTTCTTCGCGGATCGGGTCGTCTGCCGCGATCCCCGGCGGAAGCTGGAGGTCTGGCTCGACTCGAATGTCCTTCCAGGGATGAACTGGGATCTCACCTGGAACCATTGGAAGCATTGGCTACGGACTCGTATCGAGGTCCAGGCGACCTTCGTTCACGCCGGCAAGTACCGCCTGTACAACGGCGAGTGGATTCTCCGAAAGTGGCAGGTCGCACTCCCATCCCGGCTTCAGGTTCAAGCGCCTTCGAATATTGCTGAGGACATTCAGCACGCACAGACGATCCACGCCCTTCTCGGCGAGCACGCCGATCTGGTTCAGCACATTCGCAACCAGTGCGAGAAGATCCCCATTGAGCACACACAGGTCGAGCGCTGGTTCGATCAAGTCAACGCGTCCGCGCATCTGAAGCCCCACCATGTCACATGGCGTCCAGACTACGAACCCTACTACTTCGACCAACTCCGCAAACGTAGCCGGACATGGTTCCTGTTCCGAGACGAATACTTGTTCGTGTGGAGCAACGTGCTGATCGCCGAAATTCCGCAGCCAGGGCACGCCACGTACCTCTTCGCGAAGCCCGACAACGTGGATGACTTTCTGGAACGCTACGCCAAGCTCACGCGTCAGGACATCCGGCGCAACCGTGACAATCTGGCCACCGTCTTAGGATTTGTCGGTCGCGTGGTCCGCGGCAAGCGAAAAAAGCGCTGGTTGGCCGACGTACTCAAGCAGGCAGGCGAGAAGGCAGATTACATTGAAGCATTTGATTGACAGGAGGAAGATGATGGAGCCAATGACCGACGAACTCAAGGAAACAATCATTCGCGAGCATCCAGACGGCATCTGGCTCGTGCTCGCGGAAGAGAATCCGCCCGACATCGTGACGGTTCACGATCTGCTCAGCGGCAGGCATCGCGCACCGGTCATTCCGTTTCCAAGGCCACGCGCAAGTGACCAATAAGTAGTCAACCCCGTGTTGATGGATTGGAATTACGGGGCGCCGACGTTAGCCGAACAGGTTCGGCATTCCACATACACAGGAGGGCCGATACGTCCAAGTAGACTCGATACCAGGTCGCAAGGGCGTTTATCATTCCTAATCTGTTGGAGTCAGCAACCAGCCGTGCGTAAGGTATCCCGAAGGTCAGCGCGTCTTGGGATTCCCTGCTCAGTTTAGCCTTCGCCGATAAATCCTACGGAGCAGTCGGTCGGCAACGGGGATATTGAGGAAACGGAGTTGCCGGTTTGGGTCGAAAGCAATTCCGCCCAAATTGCCCCCGCTCATCTCAAACACTGCACAAGCCACAATTGGGCGTTGGTCATCGAGCCTGACAAGGACCTTGCAGAGGGGCTGGCCCGCCTGTTCGAAGTATTCAATCACGCCACTCACTCTGGCTTCCGTCAACGACAGCCTCTGATCTCCTATGAGGGCGAAAGGCTCGTCCTCCAGTCTGATGTTGAAAGTGATCGGTCTCCTCTCTCCCACGTCGATCACAAGAGAGCCCTGCGACTTCGCAACGTTTACTGCCCCGGAGGCAAGCCTGTTCGCCAGTGCTTGGTAAGTAGACGGGTCGGCAAGGGGTGCGCCTGTCTTATCGAACACCGGGGTCTCCGGCGTGAGCCCCCGGACAAGGAATTCCGGCACTTCTACGTTCGCTTGGAAGTGAACGTGAGGCCCTTCGACCCACCGATACCCGTTCTCAACATACGCGAAATTCGGAATCACGGTAACAGTCGCGACCTCGACCGGCGCCGTCCATTCGACGAGCGAGTAAAGCGTAACGCGGTTATGCCGGGCCTTGTTGATGGCAGCCTCTGTATAACCGCTGGCGGATACTATCCCCCTGTCCGTGATCGACGGCATGTCGCGCAATTTGGCGCAGAGTTGTTCAATGTGGGTGACATCCAGAGGCCGCGCGTGGTTCTTGACCTCGAGGCCCTCAAATATAGATATTGCCCCATCCTCTCCAACGGCGCGCACCGTAACATCAACATCGCGATTTTCGTCGGCGATGGCGTCAAACACCATGCTTCCGAGTTCAAGCTCGACTCCATCAGGTCGCGTAATCAGTGTCAAAAGGCCGACTAGAAAGTGTACATCTGTGGGTGTCAGCATGCTCCCGCCGCGATTTCCGCTACGACCATCAGAGTAGTTTTACTGCGACTGCTTGCCTTCGGCGCTCTGAATGTACTCGATAAATTTGAGCCCAGCGTCCAGGGGCCGGAACACCGAAGTTTCCCAAGGGACTCCAGTTTCGATCTTTGTGGCAAGTCCGAAGCTCTCCAGTCTCGAGCCCACTGTCACGAGTTCGTCTTCCGAAATCGATATATTCATTTTGGCTGGAATCCGGCGCCAAGCGCGGGCCGCGACGGCTCTCTGCGCTTCCCGCGGATGCGCCGTGATTTCGATCTGATATTCCCTAGATGCGTGGCTCAGGACAAGGACGTCAAGTTCCGAGAGGCGGGTCGCTACATCCATCATGCCCTCGATAACATCGGCGCCATCGGCTCCGCCGACCGATGCTGCGTGGGACAGGATACGTGCCAGGCGGGCCACGCGCTCACGTGCCCTGCATTGTTCGGCGCGCCTCAGGGCGTCTACCGTCAATCCCGGTAACTCGTCCTCCATGAATTTGCGTTGGCTTTCATTCTCGCCAAGGAGTTTCTGAACCTTGGCCGTACAGTACTTGATCTCCCCAGCAAAGACGCTGATGAAGTCCCGGATATTGGATTCAGCGCGGCCGTTGAGCCACTCACCGGCTGCTTCGATGCTGTTGAGAGCGAGTTCCGTTCCCGGGGGACCAAGTAATTTGGCGACGGCCAGCAGAGGCTTTCGAAAGCGCGCAAGCGGCGACCGCTGGCGTTCATCGCTGCGGTCCAGCACTTCCAGAGCGGAGATCGGGTCATCAATGGGCATTTGTCCCGTAGACAATTCCAGCATAACCGGGGGCGCAGAACATCTCTGACCGATTGATGCGAAGGTCTCTAATAGTATGCAACGTGGCAGTGGGGTGACCCGTCGCCCGCTCGGAAGTTCGGGCTGGATTAGTCCTGACAAGTCGGCTTCAGTCCGGCGATCTGCCTTCCAATGCACCTGTTCGTCTGACGCCCTTCCCTTCGAAGCGGCCAAGCGCATTGCGATCCGAGGAGCAGACTAGACGGACTCCTCCTCAGCGAGCCGCATTTTGCGCCCGCCCGACTTAACCAGCATACCGTCGAGGTCCGCCGCGAGCGCGGCCATTCCCTGCCGCACGTGCGTTCGCATGTCGCCACTCGTCCGGAGATCGTCCGCTGCTACGCCTTGGAGCAGATCTCGGGCCCGGCCCACCAAGCCCTGCAACTGCAGATCGTCGGTCACGTTGCGGAACGAAAAGTTCGATAGGAACTCGACGAGATTCGATACGGTGGATTGCTTGAACTTCAGCGGCTTGCCGTCCGCCCCATCCTTTAGCCGTTCGGCCATGTGCGCGACCAGATCGGCCATGGATTGCCGCAACACTTGCTGGATCTCGGACGACGCCTCCGCCATCCGCTGGGCAGCCTTGTCACGCTCCTGCTCCCACACTTCCTGAGAGATGCCCTTGAGTTGGTCCGGCACGCCGAAACTTACGTACTGCCAAGACAGCCCGAACTCGCGGGTGACTTCGTCGACAGGAGGGTAGTCGGCAGGGTTGTACAAACCCCGCAACCGTTTGCCTGCGTCCTGGCACAGGCCGGTGTACACAGCGAGGAAAGCGGTCACCAGAGCTTGGCGGTCCTCGGCGAACTTCCGCAAGCGGTCTTCAACGGTTTCGAGCGCTGCGATAGGCAGCAGGTGAATGCCGATTTCGAAGGGCAGGCAGATGTTGTAGAGAAACCGGCGGATCTCGCCGTCGAAGCGGCCGATCGCCTTCAACTCCGCTGAATCGAGCAGATGCTTCGATACTCGCAACAAGTCCTTGTCGGCATCCGCCTCGATCTGTGATGTCGAGACCTTGCGAGTGTTGCCCATCGTGGATAAACGCATCTTGATGCAAACGGTTTTCTTGGCCAGATCCACGCCCGGGTCCTGGATTACAACGCGAAACGGCCCAGTTCCGTTGCTGTCGTGTTTCGTTGGTTCACCGCCAGCAGAAGCGGGCAGGCCGGTGAACGGAAAGAGAGTTACTTGAGTCGCCATCGTAGACTACCTCCTGAATTGACTTGGATTGAAATAGGGAAAGACCGCCCGTGAAAACCGGCAGCCGGATGATTGAAGGAGCCGGCTTCGCTACACAGGCAAGCCTGAAAGCGGGAAGCCGGTAATCTGGACTAATCCCTCAGATGCGATGTGCACCTCGAATTCCAAGGGCTTAAAATGCTCTTCGCGGTAGCGGTCGCTGAAGAGCCGTAAGACCTGATTGGTGCTGGTCCGCATCGGGAGCTGACTCGGTCTCGCCGCGACGAATCGCCCGAGCACGGCAAAATCGAGGTACTGTTTGATGTCCGCCCAGACGCGGTGCCTTGCCACTCGCTCGATGCCGTCACGGGTCCAGAAGAGCCCGCTGTCCAGTTCGCGTTCCGTGTAGCCGGAATACATGCCGATGCTGATTTCAGTCCGCGCGCGCTTTAGCATCCGTATCACTTCCAGTAGATCCAGGGCCTGCTGCATGGGCTCACCACCTGAAAAGGTGATGCCCTCAAGGGGGTGGATCCTGTGCGCGGCTGCCGCCTGCTCAGCAACGTTTTGCACTTCGCGCGACGGACCTGAGAACACGTGCGTCGCTGGATTCCAGCAACCGGCGCAACCCAGATTGCAGCCTTGAAAGTAGACGACGGCCCGCACGCCTGGTCCGTTCACCTGGCTATGTCCGACAAACCCGTGAATCAGCATCGCTGCCCCGCAGTCCGCTGGAATGCTTCCAGGAAGCCCTGGTCGTGGATGTTCGCGTCCCACATCTCCATGAAACTTTCGAGGTCGCGAGTCTCTCGGGGTCGGCAGGTCATCGACCCGTCGGCCTCTCGCTGGCGGTTCCATCGTTCCACGCCCGCGTAGTCATTTCTGAAGTAGTACGGCCAGAGCTTTGCTGCCCCGTTCTCAATGACAATCTCGGCGCAAATCTCCGGATCCCTCATGGCGTCGCCATTCTGCTCTCCGTAGTGGGCAATCGACAATGCGCGGTGGCCGTTTGGACCTGGCTCACCAAGCGACTCGATCACTAGAAGCATAAACGGCGGATTCTCGATCCGCGTCCAGGTGAAGGTGGCAAGACCGCCGGCCTCTTCGATGATCTGCAAAACCGTTTTCATGGCGCTTCGTCCTCCTGTTCGATTCCCGAAGGAAAACCCAACGTTTCACCAGCCCGGTCGGATGCTTTCAGGTACTCGGAGGCAGCCAACAATTGATCGGCGTCGACCGTTCCGTCTACGTGGACTTCGATACAAGGCAAGTCGCTATGATTGAGCCGCGGCACCTCGTGGTACTTTCCGCCGGCACTGGCGAAGCAAGCTCCGTCATAACTTCCACCGGCATCGTTCCAGCCACGGAATACGATGCCTTTCTCGGCGAGAGCCTGAAGCTCGGTCGTGGCCCCTTCGGATGCTTCTGCATCCACCATAGTCACCACGTTGGCAGGCAACGCATGACGGAACTCTTGCATGAATCCGAGAGCCTCAAACAGTGGCTCGTCTTCTTCATGGCACACGATCTCCACGTACGCGCGATCCCCCATAACATGTTCTCCCTCGGCTGAACTGCAAACTACGTTTGCTGCAGCGACTGCTTCACGGCAGTCGCCTGCGTGTAGAATTCACGTTTCTTGCTGGACTGGGTGACGGAATCGCCGCCACGGAAATCCTTGGCGACATCGCCACATCCCTGGCCTTGAAAACCTCCGAGGTCAATAGAGCTGTTTCCGTTTTCGTCTATTTCTACGGTGATGAGTTTTTCCTGCATGATGGTTCTCCTCGCCCCTTCGTTAGCGAACAGCGAACCGCAACTGCACCTTTGGTCCTTGCGGCGTTTGAACTACTTCGCGCCCCCGGAACACGTAGCCTTTGGTCTTGGCCACCGCCATGGTCTGCCGCTCTTTGTAGGCCTGCGCGACTCGGCCAAGCCAGCTTTCGTCGAACCCGCTGCACTTCCGGTCTAGGTCATCAATGACGGCCTGAAACACTCCTGCTTCGTCCCGACCGAAGCCGACGGGCGCCAAAGCGCCGCGAAGCTGCTCCCTCGGGATTGTGACCTGTACCGGTCTGTTCCAACTGACTCCGCCGTACCCTCGTAAGGCCGTTCCCTCTGTTTGTACTTCGGGCTTGTAGCCCAGCTCCGTCAGCGCTTCGACCAGGTATTGCTGGTCGGTCATGGTTGTGGTGAGTTCCTCGTATTGGCTCATGGTGCCTCCCTATTCCGTTTCTCTAAATGCCCTTCTGCCAGACGCAGCGGGGCTGTCTGATTCAGTCGAAAATACTCCCGGTCGTGCCGCGCTCAGGAATCGCCCGGATGCCTGCCGGCGCAGGGCTTCGATTTGATCCGCCGCCGATCGCGAAACCGGAACGATGTACTCGGCCGACTCCTTCAGTGAAAGATTCAACCGCCACGCCTTGCGGCAACATTCCCTGATCTCGGCACCGGTCCAGCCCTCGTCGTTGGGCCGTTCCCCATCAAGGTTCCATTTCGCGACGTAGATCTTCCAGATCGCCTCCCGCTCCTCAGCTGACGGCAAATCGAAGAAGAATGTCCCCAGAGTGAACCGGCGTCGCAACTCCGGGGGCAGGCTCGTGATCGAATTACAAGTTGCGATCCACAAGCTCTTTCCCTGGGAAATCGCATCGACGACTTGAAGCGCTGAGCGGAGGCGCTCACCTGAACCGCCCACCAGCGAACTCTGCATCGCCGAAAGATCGAACGCGACGGTGGGAATCCCGGCCGTGTTGCCCGCGGCTTTCGCGATCATCGACTTCGCAGCCCCAGGAGGGCCTATTGCGATGATGCCATCCGCCCCGCGGTCCTGCATCCACCCGAGCATTGTCCCCGTCATTTCGGTCTTCACACCGGACGTGTCGGTGCCAGTGCCGGCGAACGCCTTCTCGATCTCGTCGACAAACACCACGACACGCGGAGATTCCTGGCCCGTGAGCACGGCGCTAAGAAACCTTTTGATGTTGTCGCAACCACCGATGTCCGCGAACGTTTCGCCACCCCGCCAAATGGTCAAACCCGGTGCCTGTTCAACGGCTTGGCGCTTTCGCTCCCATAAACGCGCGACATCCAGACCTCTTTTCGACAGCGACATTGCCAACGCTTGTTCCGCCGGAAAAGCCGCGAGTCCCACCAACGCATCGACGGCTTGATCCACGACGCAATCGTCAGGTGGAGCGAGTTCGGCTGACTCGAACATGCCGGGAATGATGTGGCGCAGGTCGTCCGCCGATGGAAGAGGCTCGTCAATAACCATTACGTCGTTCTGCAACTCAACTGGGAGCACCGAGCCGGGAGTCGTCACCAGCACGAGCATCTGGCCGCCGACCTTGAATGCGTCGCGGAGATTCCAGACGCCCTGGACGATGTCGACCTGTTCCCAGATGCGCTGGGGGTTGTTGAAGAACACAATGGCGTCCGCGAACTGTTTCACGGCAGCGCCCTTGTGAAGGGCCAACAGTACATCCGCCGGACCGGCAATCGCGGCCTTCTCTCCGAACACGTGGGCAGTAGCCTCTTTGGCTACCTTGTTGCGTGCGGTGATGCCGCCCATGATGTCCCATGCGAATACAGGAGCTTCGGTTTTGCCGCAGAGGCTTGCCGAAACTTGAGCCATCGCGCTGGCCGGATCGGCCGTCCTCACGGCAAGGAGCGGAGTACCGGACCGGCGAGCCGCCTTGAGGAGGCTGCGGAAATCTTCTGTGGATCGAATCATTGAATCTCTCTCCTGAAAAACGAAAAGGGGAGCCCGAAGGCTCCCGAGGTTCTGAAATTGTGTTGGAATCTATTTCACGCGATCAGCGCGGCTGCCGCAAAAATGACGGCGTTGTATGCCGAGTGCGCCAGAAATGGCGAGGTCGTCGAATTCGACTTGATCCTCAGCCAGGCGTAGACAACGCCCATCACGAAGATCACGCCGATCTGCAGACCCGTGATGCCGGCCTTCGGAAGGTGACAGAGCGCGAATACGGCGGCTATCGCAATACCCACAATCCAGCTTGCGTTGGGAACTCGCTTCCGGAGCCCCCGCTCGGCCAAGCCAAAGAGGTACCCGCGAAATACGGCCTCCTCCATGAGCGGACCGAGGGTGATTCCGATCCAGGCATCCTGCCATTTGAACGGCGCGCCTTTGTACAGAGCCTGGAATAGCAGTGCGACCGTAAGACCGCAGACCGCGCCGAAGCCCAACGCCTCCGCGTTCTCGCGGGCGCTAGTCCGGTTCCAATGAAGGAACTCGAACCCCATGGAATTGAGGCGGCCGCGGCTTGCCCATGCCAAGGCCAACAGAGCGATGGTGAACACAATGCCGGCGAGTTGAAGAGGATGAACCGGAAAAGTGAGCAAGTCCGACCTCCCTACTTGAGAATAGCCAGCCCGTTCCACGTGGTGCTCCAACTCTTTCATACTTTAGTGTTTTCACCGGACGCGGACGTGGCTGCCAGTAACCAGCCGCGCGCCTGCAATCGCCTCTTGGTTCACCAGCGCGGCGCGGATCGCCTCGCCGTTCACCTCCCAACCGTCCTTGAGGGCCAGTTCCAAACGCCGGCGCACTTCTCCTTCGGTCAGTTGATAAACGATCTCCAGCAATTCGGTCTTGTTGAAGCGGACGTTCCGCTCGAAGAGGCGTTCTGCGATTTGGAGGGGATCGTCGATTACCAGCGAGGCGCTGCTATTTCGCTGGATGCCGATGTCGCTCTTCTCACCTTCCAGCTTCTTGATCCCGCGAGCCATCATGAAGGCGAACAGGAAACCCTTCAGCCTGGTGACCCGATTCTCGGCCACCTTCTTTCTGGCTGCGAGCCTCTCGGCCTCCTTGGAGCTGATGTCGGCAATCGATTGTTGCCATCGCCAGTAGCCGACGATGCGATCCACCTTGAGCCGATAGGCCTCCAGATATGTATCGATCTCTTGGGCCAGTTCTGTCGAAATCTCAGCTCCGGCGTCCGCAGCCTCCTCCACCAGTCCCATCAACTCGATCAAACGGTCGTCAAGATCGAAGAGCGAGCGATGGTCGCGGTCAGGCTTACGAACTATGCGGCGGCGCAATGCCTCAACTAGGCTGGTGGCCTGTTCCCGTGTCGCATCAGGAAGTTGACCCTGGACACCTTCCGACTCGCTCTGCTGGAGCAATTCCGCCAATCGCCGCGAAAGGCCGGAAACCGTTTCCGGCGTAACCGGCACCACTGCCAATGCTGCCATGAGGCACCTCCAGGAATAGCCGCCACCGCACTTCAAAACAGGGAGAGTTGGACCGCCGGTCCCACCGGTCGAATCCAAGTCGGAGCTTCCACCGAGTTAGTTTCTTGCACCGTAATCAGCGTTTCGAGTGCTGCCGGCAAGGCGGTGTCCAGAACCTCGACTGGCCCTCTGTGTCGACCCACCAGATTCTTCCAAACGTCTGCGGCGGCTTCGCCTACACCCTGACGAGTGACAAGATCGCGCGCCATTGCGGTAAGCAGGTCGTCGTCCGCGTCCATGGATTGAAGCCCATCGGCGTGGAGCTTGCCTTCCAACGGTAGCGACGCCATCAGTTTCTTTCCCATCAGCCGTAGGCACGACTCCTGAGCTGTCTCTGAGTACGTCAGGAATCCGACGCGAATCGGCCGCTTCTGCCCAATCCTCCAACTTCTCCGGCTGGCTTGACGGAGCGTGTACGTGGAGTACCCGGTTTCGTAGAACAGCAGCACAGGGAAGTCCAGCAAGTCGAGGCCGACGCTACACAGCTTGGGGTGAGCCAGGCAGACTTGCATGCCGTTCCGAAGATGCCGCTCGTACCAGGCCTCGCGATCGGCTGGCGGCACTTCCGCGGTCAGTATCTCCACGCGAATCCCTTCTTTCAAGAGAAGATGCTCGAGCCGCCGCGTCACGTCCCGCTTCCTTGTATAGACGGCGAACACGTGAACCTTTCTGCCCACCGCAAGTTCGCGTTTGATCTCTTCGATCAGCCGCCGCTCTTTCGCGTAGACGAACTCCTGGTCCAAATCCACAGGCTCCGAGATGACGAATCGCTCGCGCTCCCCCGTCTCAGGATTCCGGTCGAATCCATAGAGCGTTCCCAGTCCAAAGGGCCGGTCCGGATACAGCAGAAGCGCGTTCATGGCGGTACTGACCACCGAAGCGTTGCCGTGATGCTCGCGCAGCGCCTCCCGGACGTCATCCTCAAGCTTCCCGTATGCCACTTTCAGCGCCGGGTCCAACTCGACCGAGATCACTTCCTCCTGATATGACGGAAGCGCATCCGAAATGTCTTCCAGTGAGACAAACGCCGCCAAGTTCATCAGGAAGCCACCAAAGAGCAACGGCGATGCGCCCGGCCGGCGCTTCACGGTCGTCGTCACCTTAGCCTTCGAGCAGGCGTTGTCAGCCGCTTCGATGGTCGTAACCTTTTCCAGCACGCCGTACACGCTGGCAAACTGTCGCACGCCAGCCTCGCCGTGATCGAATCCTTCCTCGCGCATCCGCTTGGGCTCGACCCGGTAGAGGATGTTGAAAACGTCGTCGGCGTAGCCGCCCAGCAGTGTTCCGGTAAGAATCACCGTGCGGTCGCAGGCGGACGCCATCGTTCCCAAGGCATTGCCTTGTGCCGTTTCGCCCTTGAGCTCGTGAACTTCATCGGCGATTCCGTAGTCGAAGAACCCATCGAGATACCGTCCGATGAACTCCATCGGCGCCATGCGCGGAATCTTTGCATTGTCGGCTTGCCACAGCGCGCTATGGAAAGGAAGCCGCGCCTTCACCGAGTCCGGCAGAATCAGCTCAGAGTGCTTCACCTTTCGGAAGTCCGCCCGGCGCAGTTGATCGTCCGACGTAAGGATCGGTTTCCCCGTATCCGGATTCACGACACTTCCGTGAAACGGCCCCGAGTGGGGCGTTCCGTAGGCGTGGCGCCAAAAGTAGCCGAGCTTGGCCCGCTCCCGCGATATCACGAAGATCGAGGGAGCGCCGACATTGATGTTCCAGCGCGCCCGCGCCGAGCGGTGACGCTTCGCCAGCCGAAGCTCGCTCAACGTCGTTTTCAGCCCCTCCCGGACGATTCGTCCGTTGCGGAACTTCACTTCGTTCACTCCGGTGAAGCCATTCGACGAAGTGCCGTTTCGCACGCCATCGATGAAGAAGACCCGAACGCCGGGCAGCGTTAAGAAACACTCGCGCGCCCATTTTTCAACCAACTGGGGCGGCACCATCGTAAGCGCCGTGAACCGCTTCTCGCGCGCGTGCGTGAAGACGCTCCCCAATGAGATGAGCGTCTTACCGGTACCGCATTCGGCCACAGCGGCCGCACAACGAGCCTCTTCCCATCGCTTGACGATCCCCATGATCGCCAGCGCCTGTGCAGGAAATGGCTGCCGCTTCAGTTCGTTGATCGCGGGCCAGACGGGGTCCGAGGGTTGGTGGAGCGGCGGAAACTGATCGACAACGCGGTGTCCAAGCTCAGCTCCGTAGATTTTGAGATAGTCGTTGATACTTGTCAAAGCGCCCATGCGCGGACACTCCTTCTGTTGCAGAGAAATGCGAACGGTAGGTGACGACGTAGGCGCCTCTAATGGTGTGATGGAGGAAATCCGAGGCAGGCCGCCAACTGGCTTGAAGTCACTTCTCACAGTCGGGCGTTACGCGTCCAAGTGGTCGAAGCCACCGTGCCAAAGAGCGTTACAATCGGCGCATGTTACGGGATAACAAAGCGGCACGACCTGCCATGACACCAGCGGAGCGCCGCAAGCGGCCAGAACATCACGTTGTCCACGACTACGCAAATCTAGTTTCTTCGGGCTTGCTTATCACGGACCGGAAATCTAACGATGCGTTGCTGAAGATTGCGCCGGTCAATTCTCACGTCTGGCATGCCTTCTACATGAACTGCCGGAAGATGTACGAGTTCTTTCACCATCAGAAGTCCAAGGACTATTTGCGGGCGCAGCAGTTCGTCAACCCTGGCGTGACCTTCACCTTTCACCATTGGACGCCCGACGTTCAGAAGTTTATGAACACGCACATGCTGCATGTGGGCGGTGGGCGGGTCACGAACAAGAAGGATTCGACAGGGGCCGACGACAAGTCCTACTTAGCGGAGTTCCAGGGGATGTGGGAGAAGATGCTGAAAAGCTTGCAGGAGAAGCACAAGGAGATCTTCCGGGAGGAAATCGAGCACCGGCTCGATTCGGAGTTCCGGCACTGTGGGACGCTAGGAAAAGAGTTTATTCGCTAGCAAGCGGCCAGATAGCGGCCCGTCGCAGCGCACGGATTGATGACGGCGTCGTCCCGAAATTCTATCCTAACGCAGCCATCATTTTCGCTTCCCCCTCAAGACTCTCCCGCTTCAGCGAATCCACCCTGACGGTTTGGCGCCGTTGCTGATCTCGACCGGCCGGTCATACCCGGAGTTGCGTCAGACGGCGAGACGGGCGTTATGCGGACAAGTCATCAACGATCATCTTCGTTCGCGAAATCTCTCGCTCATTTGAGCGCTGTCAGGGACGATAGAAGAGTTTTTAACGACGCGCGAAAGGGGCTGGCCGCCAGCCGGCTCCCGTAATTTGGATTGAGCGCGCCGGGTGCATCGAGCCTTCTTAGTTCGGGGATCGCCAGACCGTTGGTGTCTGAGAGTTCCCTGAGATCCGCGAACAGTTCTCTGTTCATCGTTAAGAAGTCTTGTGCCGGGTTGGAATAGCCCGCCCTCTTCATTTCGGCTCTGGACTTAGTGTCGAACGGCACGATGGAGTCGTAGAAAAGCTGTGACCACATCTTTGCTTCATAGAGGTTCGTTACACGGGCCGCAACCAAGGGAATGGCCAAGTCACACAGGCCACACCCGTCGTATTTTCGCACCTCGCCGAGAGTGGATTGCCAGTTGGCACGAAGGTTCCTCAGCGGCTCTACAGCGCCTTTCTGCCGACCTTTGAACGAGAAGCCGTCGAGCACGGCCCGCGTCACGCACTGACGTGAGTTCGGGGGAATCCAGAGATTCAGATATGTCGAGAGGAACTTTTGGAACGTGATCTCTTTAAGTCGATAATGGCCAGCACACGCGTGCCGTTTGCACCAGCAGTCGTCCCGGCATCCGCACGCTACCAACTCGTAGTCCGAGGATATGGCCGATCCTTCTCCGTATACGTACCTTGCTCGACCGCTAGCCGAGCGCCTATTTGAGTCCGCTATTCGTTGACGGATTTCGTCGGGAGACAGTGTCGAGATGCGGCCGCGTGAGTGTCTTTTCATTCCACCGATATTTTATGACGTTGACGCCAGGGCCATCCCGGCCCGTTTCACGTGGCTGGTTTGTCGGCATGTCGTAGATCTGGCAGGCGGCTGAATTAGCCAGCTTCCAGTTGCAGGATGGACGCAGATACTTCGGGAGGCACAGCGATGAGCTTGCGTTTTATTCCCGTGCTCAAGATGCGCAACATTCGGAGCTTGGTGCCCTTGATTGCTACGGGTGAACAGTTGAACCCTAGTAACTCTTCCACCAATCCGCGCCGGTCAAGATCCGCCCGGAACCACTCAGCCCACTCGGGAAGTGCCGGGACACCGAACCTCACAGCCAAGCGATGCAGCACGAAGTCGGATGAGCCGTCGTAGAGAATTGTTCGCCGCGCTTGCCCGTCGGCTCCAAGCGTAGTCCCAAATAGCGTTTGCGAAACCGCAGCCAGATGCCGCACGGGCCGTTTCCGGCCAGGAATCTGGAGCGATGCCCGGTACATCACCGGCTTCTCGCCCAGGAGCCCGAATAGCTCGGTCCCGCCAGGCAAGCTGATCTGAAATCGTTGCTCATCCGCGATGGCCGCCGCGATGGCGCCAACTTCCTGGTCGCCGCCAAAGACAGACACTAGATGAATCTGCACTGCGGAACGCGGTTCTGCGGGCTTTTCTGCAACCAAGCGATCCATGTGCAGTGACACCTCGGTGATCGTGTCACGCGTCTGCCGCACAAACTTCAACTTCCCCATTCGCAGATGGGCGTTTTCCATGTGGGGCCTCCTTGCCGCCGTCTTCTCGCGGCTTCTCAGAGAGGAGCTCGATGCGGCCATCCGTGAATAGGAGCGTCAACCGTTGGCTGAATCGCTCCTTCTCCCGGATGACCGTCTCTCCGTCATCGCCTTCTTCCTCCGTACGGTCTACGACCTTGATCGCCTCCCAATGGGCGACATGACGCTCGGCGCCATCGCCGAAAACGCCATTGAGTAGACCGCTCACAGCGCACAATCCGACATGACCAGCGTGCAGAGGAGTCAACGGCCGCCCGAAGAATTGCTTTCGCTGGGCGTGCGTGACTCGTTGGGCCTGCAGCCACGCCGGCGACTTCGCCAGCAAATCTTCCACCAAGTCCAGCGGGAGTCCCCGGTATTCCATTCGCACCGGCCCACTTTGCGGCACGGAATACGTGCGATCCGCTTCGTTCGGCAGCGGCGGGATCTCTTCATATCGTCGCGTCAACTCTTGAAGCTTCCAGTTCGCCTGATTCACGGCCTGGTCGCTCAACCGGTTTTTCTCCGTCGCGGATCGCCGAACGCCGAACACCACGGCCTGCTTGTAGCGCTCTGCTTCCAGCTCAGTCAGACGGTAAATCGCCTTGTCCTTGAAGTGCGGACTCAAGATGTTGCGGCATTCATGGATGCGGTCGAACGGTATCACCATCGCGAGTACGCCGCCGGGCTTGAGCCAGCGAAAGAACTCATCTAGAAAAAGCTTCTCCATCCGCTGATTCTTACCTTCGCCGACCTCAAAATCGTAGGGCGGGTTCAGATACAACAAGGAGAACGATTCTACCGGTGCCTTGGTATCGAAAGCGTTCCCTTGGATCACCTCATCAAGAGCCGTTAGCGCGTCCAATGCGCGGTGCGAATCAAGCTCGATCCCGTATCTTCTGGAGCAGCTATTCTCCGTGATCGCCACCAACGAAGCGCCCGTACCCGCGCACGGGTCAATCGCGCTTGCCGGTTCATTCGGAAACTGCAAGAATTGCCGCATCCGTTGGGCTTCCATCTGATGCAACGGAAAATACCCAAGCCGCATCCGTCCTTCCAGCCTCATTTTCGGCCCCCCTTCAATGCTCGCGTCGCCCAACGAACCCTCATGGAATCGCCGATGCTGGACCGGTACGATTGTCAAAGAATTGCGCGTGCAGAGTCCCCATCTCCGTCGTCAACTCACTCTTGAAGGCTTCCAGTTCCGGGTGCCGTGCGATGAACGTCAAGACCGATGTTGCTGTTAATCGCACTCGGTCGTCCGAAACGATCAACCCATGACACTCCTGGCACGCCGCCCAATCACCGACACTCTCACCTACGAAGCCACCAGCAGCATAGCCTATGAAATTCCGCGCCGGATGCCGCCACACGGCGTCCGGCGCGGAGCAGAAATCACACAAACAGGGCATGGTTCCTCCCTCTCGCGAGCTTCGAGTGACATACATCAGAACGGCACGTCTTCATCGGTGCCATCAGCGCCGTGCGACCCCTCACGCGTCGCGTCTGACGGCTTGCCTGGCGTCGGACGCTCGGCTCCCTCCGTTCGACCGGAACCCAGGAAACGCACGGTGCTGGGGATGATCTCGACGGACACTTCCTTGCCGTTCTGTTTTGAATCGTACTGACGCACCTGGAGGCGCCCCTCGACGAAAATGCCGTCGCCCTTTTGGAGATGCTTCGCGCAGGCCTCCCCTACGCCGTTGAAGGCGCAGACGCGGAACCAGTCAGTCGCTTCCTTCTGGTTGCCCTCTCGGTCCTTGTATCGCCGGTTCACGGCCACTGAGAAGTTGACTACGGGGTCACCGCTCGGCAGGAACTTCATCTCCGGAGTTCCGCCAAGGTTGCCCATGATCTGAATCTTTGTGTATCCCAACATGTTTTGTATCTCCTGTTCGTTCGAAGTGCGGACCCCGTCCCCGTAACGCATAACGCGACAGGGGCCAAGTCCGGTTAAGTGTTGATGAGAATCCCAGTGGGCAGGCGGCCCGCGGGATCAATGAATGAGCAGCCGTCACTTCGGCGGAGCTCCAGTGCTAAGGTCTACGCTGCGGCTCTCCGCTCAACGTCAGTCTGTTTGCGCGCTGCCCGTTTGCGTGCCAGCATTGTCTGCTGATATTCACGGTTCTGCCGGTTCTGCCGTAGCTTCGCGCACTTCCTGCATCGCTCCGCGTTGGGAGAGGTGCTCTTACATGGAACGCCGCAATCAGCGCAGTCGTACCGCCTGAGTTTCATTTGCGGGTACATGCTTGCCTCCCACCGTCACGCCTCCGGCCGTCCACTGATCCCGATGCCGCTCCACCCACCGCAAGGTATAACTCTGAAGGCCTCCGAGCCACTCTTCGGGCACTTCAGACCGGACAAGCATTTCCTCTTGGCTCGTGAAGGAGTTGTCGCCCGCTTGACGCTGCCGCGACCGCATCATGTATTCACGCAACTCCCCGGTCCATTTAGTCATGGGCAGATACAGCCATGCGGGCGTGAGCGCAAACGCCAACTTGTCCGCAAGGCAAAGCCGGCTAATGGGCAAGCCCATGCGGCGGCTCCAATATCGGGAATGCCGCAGGCACTCGTCTTCCCACGCCGGTCCGAACAGGGAGCCCATGATCCGCGCTCCGAGCACGACATGCTCCTCGCCCTCCGAACCGTCCATGTCGCCGCTTATGAGGAGCAGCGATTTATGGGGAGCGGTGCAGACGCGAGCAGTATAGGCGGGCGATCGGCTTCCATTTCCTGCTCATAAATCCAAACGTCCCCGAATCGCGTAGTGTCTTTCGAGGGGCACAGCCATTCCTACATCGCGCCAATCTTTCGCCTATTGGGTCAGCCGTTTGCGGACGCGCCTCGCGGAGGACGATGGTCTCGATCATGTAACGATCGAGAACCACATAAGTGTTAGCCGTGTTTTTCTTCGTTATCTAGCCGAGCGAAACATGTCAGTGAAGTCCGTGACTCCGTCAGATTTGGAACGGTATTTGAGCTGGCAGCGCCGGGCGTATCAATCTCGCCATGGGCGGGAGCCGCAAGATGAGAACCATTGGCGGTCCTATTACACGGCCGCTATTCACCATCTCCTGCGGGTGGCACAAAAGCAGTGGCCGCCGGTTCCCGGCTTCGAGAAGCACTTGGATGGGTTGCGCGAGGTGATCGAACACGCCGGCCTTTCGGCCTCCGCCGTCCGGAGCTCGTTCTACTACGCACGCCGATTCCTCCGTTACTTGGCCGCGCACGACGTATCCCCCGAAGAGGCAAGCGCCAAAGATGTCGGCGCATTTCTCCAGAGCGTGCTCCGCATTCGTCGGAGGACGATAGACTCCACTCCTCAGATCGAAGTTAAGTGGCGTCGCAACTATCGGAAAGCGATCCACCGATTGCTGGAATACGTCCAAGGAGAATGGCCACCTGCGTCGCCTGGCAAGGCGCTCCTCAAACGATTTAAAGACCATCTTGTTGAACGAGGCATTCCGGAGCGGAATGTTTGTAACCGGCCCGCCCGTCTCTTTATCGAGTACTTGGAGGAGCGCAATCTCGATGCCGCGAAGGTTCGGCCCTCCGAGGTTGCGGAATATTTCCGCGTCGCGCTGAGGCTTTCGAAGCGGCGCCAGCCGAATCTGGTCAATAAACCTGATCACTGGCGGCGGACTGTGCGACGTACGGTAAACGCGATACTGCGTTTAGTGCAGGGGGAGTGGCCTCCGGGATCCCGCCCTTCACCTCTCGTCGGCAAGTTCAAGGAGTACGTAGCGGAGCACCAGTACAGCGAGGGAGTGGCAGCTTTCGCCGTAGCGGCTGTAAACCAGTTTCTCCGCTACTTGCAGCTCCACGCAAAGGCAGTTGAAGGAGCGCGCCCTGAAGATGTCGCTGCATTCATTGAACACAAGCGGAACCAGTACGAAAAGCGACATGGTGGGCCGCCGCCGAGCGAACGAAAATGGCGCTCTGGATACACCGGCCCGATTCACCGTATGCTGCGGCTCGTAGACGGAGAATGGCCACGTCCCGAACCTCCTCGCAGTGAGGCGGAGCGTTCTAAACGCGACCTGCTTGAAGGTTACGGTCAGTGGCTCACCGATGATTATGGTTTGTCAGAAGCAACTCAAAGCAAAAACTGCGCTGAAGCTCAGAATTTTCTTTCTTGGTGGGAATTGAATAGCCGGTCCACGTTGATGGACCTCACCGTGTCGGATATCGATTCATACCTCGCCTCGCGACTAGCCCCGTTCCGCAGAACTACGCGTGCCGGCGTCTGCAATGCCCTTCGTAGTTTCCTGCGCTATCTGCATTACAAAAAGCTGATTTCGCGCGACCTGGCGCCGAATGTCACGGGCCCCCATCTGTATCAGTGCGAAGAGATCCCGCGGGCCTTCAGCGAAGCGCAGGTACGGGCGGTGCTCCGTTGCACCCGCCGGGATCGCAGCCCAATTGGCGTTCGAGATTATGCCATGTTGCTTCTTCTTGCTACGTACGGTCTCCGCGCAGGAGAAGTGCTGCATCTTCGATTGGAAGACATCGACTGGCGCGAGGAGCGACTCCGGATTCGCCACACGAAAACCGGTTACGAATCATTTCTCCCCTTGGTGGCACCGGTCGGAGAAGCACTGTTGGCTTACCTAGAGAAAGGGCGGCCCAAAAGCGCGCTTCGCCAGATATTTCTCCAGGCGATCGCTCCATACCAGGCCTTCACACGTTCGGGAGCATTGCGCACGATCATCCAGTACCGTCTTCAGAAAGCGGGCATCAAGGCGAAAGGCCATCAGGGAGCGCACGCCTTTCGCTTTGCCCGCGCTCATAGCCTACTCTGCGCTTCCGTGCCGAGGAAAATAATCGGTGATCTTTTCGGGCACCGCAACCCTAACTCCACGGCGGTCTATCTGAAGCTCGTGACCGACGATTTGCGTGCCATCAGTCTTGATTTGCCGTTAGGAGCGAACCTATGCCAGCGTGGCCGGACAAAGAAGAAGGACTCTTGAACAACTTTCTGCGCGAATTCGAATATCCACCGGAGAGTGTTTGGGGCTACCGCTCGATGCTTCGGCACTTTCAGCGTTTTGCGAGCAAGAGGAAACAGCCTCTTGTTCAGGAAACTCTGCGCTCTTGGCTTAAGGTCGGCGCGGCGGAGGCGAGCCTGACGTACGTAATCGTTCGCGCGCTATTCGTCAAAAGGTTCCTCGATTGGCTGGTACGGCGCGGCATCATCGCGGAAAACCCTTTTAGTCGGCTGAGCGAACGCTATAACTGTCGATCAACCTCAGCAATCGTGCGCGCCCTTCTCGATCCGCAGCCGGAGAAGGCGCTCGAGGCCCTCCGGCCACCACTACGCTACGCCAGTCACTTGGGACCACTCATTCGCGAACACGTCGAACGAATGCGGACTCTAGGCTTTCGCTATCGCAACGAGGATTGGTTCATCCGCTTCGACCGCTACCTGCAAGAACGGCCCAGCGCTGAGAACGAGCCGTTTTCAACGCTGGCCCGTGACTACGTGGCCACAGCGGCCTCTGCGGTGGGAAAGCTACACCATTTGAGCGTCACCCGAGTTGTTGCAGGGGCCCTCCAGCGTGCAGGCGTAGCGGTGGTCAAACCAGCCGCCGATAGACTGCTGCTTCAGGAGGTGGCCCGAAAACGACCTTGTCCTTATATATACTCCACCACTGAGATCGAAAGGCTCTTGGAGACAGCCCGGGGTTACGAGTCCGCCAAGTATCCATTGAGAGCCACGGCTTTACACTGTATGATCGCGCTGGCATACTGCGCAGGCTTGCGCGTGGGAGAACTGCTCGGCTTGGAAATAAGGGACGTCAATGTTGAGGATGGAACCATTGAAATCCGTGACAGCAAGTTTTTTAAATCCCGATGTCTGCCCCTTTCTGCGAGTGCCAACAAAGTGGTCCGTGATTACTTGACAACTCGCCATAAGGCCCGCATGGGCGATCATCCGGAGGCTCCGCTGTTCTGCCATTCACACGGAGCTTACGGCCGTGCCAGGGCATCCGAGTTACTACGCATCATTATTCGCCTTGCCGGGTTGAAGCCAAACAGTGGTCGTGGCGGCCCTCGCATCCATGACCTGCGGCATTCATTCGTCGTCCATCGAATGACTCAGTGGTATGAACAAGGGATCAATCCACAGGGCCGACTAGCACACCTCGCCGCCTACCTCGGTCATCGAGATATCAACTCCACGCTAGTTTACTTGACGATCACGCAGGAGCTTCTGCAGCACGCGAACCAGCGCTTCCGGGCTTCCGAAACGGATGTATTGAAAGTTCTCCAACGAAAGTACTGATGCCCACAAAGGTTCCACGATCGCTACCCAAGCTACTGTACTCGTTCTTCCACGAATGGCTGACGGAACAGCGCAATGCATCGCACCGAACAGTGTTGGCCTACCGCGATGCCTGGAAGATGTTCCTTTGCTTTGTTGCCGAGCGGCAGCGCACGAAGGTTGCCACGCTCAGCTTGGAGCACTTGAGTCGCGTTGAGGTCACAGCCTTTCTGCAGCACATCGAGAAAGGACGAGGAGCGTCGATCCGTACCAGAAACTGCCGCTTGGCGGCGATACGGAGCTTCTTCGGCTTCATTGCGGGGCAGGAACCGCTTGCGGCGCTGCAGTGCGCGGAAGTGTTGCAAGTTCCTTTCAAGAAGGCTCCGAAGGCAGCGATTCGTTACCTCGAATCTGCGGAGGTCGCAGCCATCGTGGCGCAGCCTAATCGAGCCACCGTCGAGGGTCAACGCGACCATGCACTAATCTCATTTCTCTACAACACCGGAGCCCGCATCCAGGAAGCGCTTGACCTGCAGCCACAACATCTTCATCTCAAATCGCCCGCCCATGTACGTCTCATGGGCAAGGGGCAGAAGGAGCGCATCGCACCGCTGTGGCCGGAAACCGCAGAACTGCTGACTGCGCTGCTCCGACGTAAACCGCGCCTTCCGGAGGAGCCGCTATTTGTAAATCGTTATGGCAACCCTTTAACTGCCTCTGGTTTTCGTTTTCGCCTGCGGAAGTATGTGAAATGCGCTGAGAAGAAAGTACTATCCCTTTCAGGGAAGTGCGTTACTCCGCACCTATTTCGCCACACGACCGCGGTCCACCTGGTCGCTGCCGGTGTTGACGTGACTGTGATCCGAAGCTGGCTCGGTCATGCCAGCCTCGAAACCACGAACCACTATGCCCAAGCAAACCTCGAGACAAAGCGAAGCGCGCTGGAGAAAGCAGACCCAAAGCTCCGGCCTGGAAAGCCGCCAAGATGGAAACGAGAGACAGACCTGCTGGCATGGCTTGATTCCCTGTGATCGGTCGCCGGAAATGGAGACCAAAAACCTAAACATATCGCGGCTAGGCGCGCAGACTCAGCGGCCAGCCACTGGACGCAAGCACTTCCACGTGTCGACGACTTATCCGGCCAAGTGGATTCTCGGACGCTGGCGCGTTTCTCGTTCCTGATCCGGCGAGGAGGCCAGTTCAGCAGTTTGCGTTAGACGGCCAGTGGGGGTGCCGACGAAAAGGTAGGAACTCGCGTAGTCGGCATCCGCACGGCGAGAGCCGTCGGCGGCGCGACCGGAACAATACGTCCTTTTTGAAGACCTGCAGAATTCCCTTATCTCCTCAGTTTCCCTACGAACGGCCGAAGAGATACTGGAAGCTTGTCGAAATCCGCCGAGCTCACGAGCGCAGGAGAGATAGGCGTCGGACCGTTGGCATTCAGCAAGGCCGCCCCGGTAGCACTTAATAGCAGCTGGAGAAATTTGACCGCATTGTCCCTGTTCGGGGCTTCCCTGAGCAATGTGATGCCCCACGCAACACGGGCTCCGGGAACAGCTATCGTGCGGGCGCTTCGCAGAGTCCCGAGTCCTGGAATCACCACAACCGCGTTTTGCCGGTAATAAGTATCTTTCGCGGGGTCGGACATGTTGACCTCGTCCGGTAAGTCCACATAGTGGAAATCCGGATTGGCCGCTGCCGTCGCGCGGGCATTGTGTTCATAGGTGAACTGAAAATCGAACACCTTACCGAGCGCAGTTCCCGATGGATCCGCGCCCGGAATCACTACGTGCTCGAGCAGGTTGTTGTACAGGTTCGGCACCTTGTAGTACGCTTCCGCCAACTGGAAGATCATGGACGCCCGGTAGGCGCCGGGATCGAGAAAAGAGTTCCCGCCCCCGATGGCGACGCCAGGCATGGTCAATATTTCAAACCACTTCGCAGCCGCTTTGGGAATGGCGTTCGGTACACTGAACGGTGGGCTTCCGGGTTCGGCGATGGAGGGCAGCTTCTTCGTAGCTAACCCGCTTGCCGAATATGCCAGCACCATCCTGCCGTGCGCGAACACGATATTGAAATTCGCATAACCTGCGGGTTTCATGAACAGATCGATGTTCAGGTAGTCAGCCGGAGCGTAAAGGTCGCAGGGCTGGCCTCCCGCGGTAATTTGGCGGCCAGCGTCCACGCTGCCCATGGCAACATCCTTCACTTGAATGCCGGTTTGGCAAGTGAAGGCCTTTACCAACGGCGTGAAGGCGCGCGTCAGACTGCCAGCGCGATAGATGATCAGTTGCTGGTTGGATGGCGGCACACAGTCAGGCGTCTGAGCGGCGGCAGCGGCTGCCAGGCATAGGGCGACAAGAATCGATCGTTCGTTTTTCGACATACTGACTCCTATTGCGGCAGCGGCTTAAGTGAATCCGAGTTGCCATGCTGTCTTACAAAAACCTTGACCGAGGATGCGATCAGGATCACGCCGAGCATTGCTTTTAGGAAACCGGAGGGGGCGAAAGAAGAAAGCAAACCGCCACCGATCCCGCCCGCGATCGCTCCCAAGCCCATCGGAACGATCAAGCGCGTGACAATAGCTCGATCACTTAGAGCGCCGGCACGGTAATGTCTCACAAATCCCGTCAGTACCGTGGGAATGCTCACCATCTGGCTGAGGGATCCGGCGGCTTTGATCGGAGCGCCAAATCCCAAAATCAAAGTGGGGATAATTACTTCGCCCCCCGCTACACCTAAGAGCCCACTAATCGCGCCGATCACAAGGCCCAACGCAAGGCCGGAGATGATTCGAAAAAATAACGCATCTGGCAATACGCCGAGAGGCGCAACCGACACAACCGACTCTGAAATCATCACAAGGCCGAGCACGAGGAGCAACGCGAAGACGGCTCGTGTCAGTGCTACCGGCGAAAGGCGTCTCAGCCCGCTCACTCCGGCATATGCCCCCAGAACCGCCCCCAGTCCTAAAGCAGTCGTTTCGTAAAGAAATGGTTTAAGGTTCGCCGTATTAAGCGCGTACAGGCGCGTTGGCAGAGCGGCCAGAAGGGTCGCCAGGCTGACCGCCAAGTTTACTGGGATGGCCGTTTTCAATGGAAGGCCGAGGGTGCCCGCGAGATAGGGAAGCCTCAGCTCTGCACCGCCTAGTCCGACCAGACCGCCTGCCAGCCCCACGATGAATCCAACGAATGCGCTGAGAACAACGCGACTTGGTGAACCGTCCCTTTGACTCATCGCGGGGGTTTCCTAGAAGTCGAACCGCATGGAGGCCGTAAACAACCGCGGCTCCCCCAGATGCCCAAGATAGCTGCCGCTACTCTGGCCCGTGATGCTGCCTGGGCCCAAGGTCGACCAGTAATGAACATTGGTCGCGTTGTTTGCTGTTACGCGCCAAGTGGTCAGTTTCCCCATGATCCTGGTGCTGTAGCGGACTCCGAAATCGAATATGTCGTACGGCGGCGTGTAGCTGCTGTTAATGTCGTCGATCGCGCGGCGGCCTACATGTTGCCAATCGAAGTTCAGGTAGGCGCCCTCCAGCCGCGGCAAATGATACTCGGCCAGAATGTTGGACTTGTAGCCGGGAATACCTACGAAATTCTTGTTGTTGGTCGCAGCGATGCCGGTCTCCGTGAGTTTCGGACTGAGTACCGATAGACCACCGGTGACCATAAGGCTTTCGATGATCCGGCCGGAGAGCATTGTTTCAACTCCATAGTTGAGCTGGTGACCGGTAATCCTGAACGCCTGGCAATTCGATGTCCCGGACTGAACGCCGCAGATTGGATTCACCACCCCCAGCACATAATTCGCAAACGGCCTTTCGATGCGAAAAGCGGCGGCTGAGTAGGTGACTCTGCGCACTCTCAGCTTGTAGCCCATCTCCACCTCTTTGCTGCGATACGGCGGCAGCGCCTGGCTAGCGTTCACGATGACAGTGCTGCCACTATTAGCAGTCGCGACATCCGGCGCCTGGATGCTATTTGCATAGGTGCCGTAAATGGTCATGTCCGCGCGCGGTTTGAACATCACACTTGCGGACGGGCTCAGTGACTGGTTGACATAGCCGCCAGGGATATTTGTTCTTTGATAGCCAGTGGCGGCGGTGTCGGTATATGTGTCGGTCCAAGTCCAATCCTGGCTGGCCGCCAGTTTTACCAGCCAACGGCGAGTGAGTGTGATGGTATCGCCGAAGCTGAATCCCTGTTGTCGAATGATACTGGACCCATAGATGCCAGTCGACGGGCTAGTCTTGGTGTACGAAAAGATGCCAGCCACAGGCGCCACAAACGACAGTGGATCGGAGATGTTCGCCTGACAGACACCTTGCGCGGTGTTCACGGTGCACAGGGCCGTTTTGGCCGGGCTGGTTACCGGTGAGTAGGACGCGAACCTGTACCCCGTGCTCCCAATCACCACGTCGTGAAGCACGGCCCCCGTTTTGAAGCGGCCGGTCAGATAGGCCAAGTCACTGACGACATGGAAGCGTGGGGCCAACGAAGAGAATCCGTTGGCGAGGTACGTCTTATAATTTCCGGCGTTGTCGAGGAGTTGGTTGACCGCGGTATTGATGTTGCGATCGGATACCTGATTCAGCGCGCCCACCACCAGGTGCCAGTTCGAATTGAAGTCGTGCTTCACCCGCAGTTCGCCGATCTGCGACTTAAGGTCGACGCCTGAGACGGATTGTCCGTAGCCTTCGCGAGTCGGATCCGCCGCATCGACTGGTAACAGAATACTCCTCGACCCGGGCGTGGAGAGCGGAACCGTGGTCGGCGCATACGCGAACCAGCCGGGGTATCCATGCTGGTACAAGTTGTAGTAACTGAAATTCCCTTCTATCACGGTATTGGCCGTTACACGCGCGTCGGCCGCTCCCGCGGCCAACTGGCGCCTCAGCTGGCTACCGGTGACATAGCCCTTGCCATCGCCCAACAATAGATTCGTGCGATAGCCGAACATCTTGTTCTTGCCCACCCGTCCGCCCAAGTCACCATGGACCGTAGCAACGGTCGAACTCTCGTAACTCAACTCGATTTCACGAAACTGCCGCTCTGTGGGACGCTTTGTCGCAAAGTTGAAAGTGCCCGATGGATTGGCCGGACCGAATAGCGGGCCGCCCAGTCCACTGACGACTTCAACCTGTTCGTATTCTTCCAGCGCGGAAGGTGTGGTCACCGCGATTCCCATCCCGTCCTTGCGAGCGTTCTGCATGTTGCTACCCTGCATGCCGCGCGTTGCGGGACGGATGACCTCCGGTCCTTGCATCTCCTGGAACGACACTAAAGGGAGGTACTTCGCGGCTTCTTTGAAATTCCTCGATTGCGTGTCGTCAATCAGTTGACGCGAAATCACATTCACGGAGTAGGGAACATCTAGGATCGGCGTCGTTCCAAGGGGTCCCCCCGTGTTCAGATTGTCCACCCGGTAGGCGTTCTCGACCGCGCCCGCCGAGACATCCACGCTCTGTGTGATTCCGGCCAGCGTTAGAGCAAAATCGAAGTTGACCATCTGGCCCGCCGCTACTTTGAGTTCGGAGCTTACACTCTCCTTGAAACCCTTGGCGCCTGCTTCGACTAGATAGGCGCCAGGCTGTAACGAGGGAAACCTGTAAACGCCCTGGTCATCCGTAACCGTCGCAGTCTTAACTTTCGTTTGCTGGTTTGTAAGGATTACCTGGGAACCGGAGACTACGGCTAGATCCGGGTCCTTCACTACACCCGTAATCTGACCGGTATCCGCAGCAGTTTGCGCAAACGCCGAGAATGTCGCCAGCAGGGCCACTATACCCCCCCAAAAATATGAATTATGTTGCATATATAAATGGCCTAGCCCTGAACCTGGCGCTTAGATCCAAGGATAGATGCCCTGCTATCAATATGGGAATATGATATTTTCAACCTATTCCAGTTCTCGTCAAATATGAAGCAGCGTGCCACATGATCCATATCGAAATTGAACCAGTTTGGCGTTTCAAGCGAGACGCCGATAAGCAGTCGATCCTGGTTATGCTCGACTTCTTGAACGAAATCCGGGTGACTGGAAAAATCGGTCGGGCGGCTGAGCGCGCGGGTGTCTCTTACCGTCACGCATGGAATCTGATCGAGAAGTGGTCGGCCTTCTTCGAAGCACCGCTGGTAGACAGGAAGCAGGGGCGCGGAACCAGCCTCACCGCTTTCGGAGGCAAGCTGGTGTGGGCAGGGCAGCGGCTCCAGGCGCGCCTGGGACCCCAACTCCAGAACCTGTCTCAGGAGTTAGAAACCGAGATCAACCAATTTCTCCCACACGGTCCTTCGATTATCCGCGTGCATGCAAGTCATGGGTTCGCCGTTTCGAAGTTGCGAGAACTGCTAAGCCGTGAAGCGGATCTGGGCGTGGATCTCCGCTATGTCAGTAATCAGAACTCCCTGGTCTCACTCGCGCATGACGGGTGCGAGTTGGCGGGAATCCACCTGCCCCAAGGTGAGTTACGGAGTCGGAGCATCGCAGCCACTAAGGGCTGGCTGACACCGAGCGTTCATCGGGTCATCGGCCTAGTGACGCGCGAGATGGGCCTGATGGTCAAGCGCGGAAACCCGCTCGGGATCGGTTCGGTCGAGCAGTTGCTCGATTCGTCGGTTCGGTTTGTCAACCGCGATCCAGACTCCGGAACGCGCCTCCTTTTCGATCAAATCCTAGCCCAGCACCAGTTGGACGGTCCACGCATCAATGGCTACGAGCAGGTTGAATTCACGCATGCGGCCGTCGCGGCCTATGTCGCAAGCGATATGGCCGATGTAAGTTTCGGGGTGGAGGCTGCGGCCCGACAATTCGATCTCGATTTTGTCCGTTTGGTCACGGAAGACTATTTCTTTGTCTGCCGAAAGCAGCTCCTGGAGCTGGAATCGATCAAGCGCGTTCTGGCGATCATGCGAAGCGAAGAATTCCAGGTAGCTATCTCGAAGTTACCGGGCTATAGCTGCAAGGACGCCGGAGTTGTCAAAACGGTTCAAGAGGCCTTCCAACCGTCCTGGCGAACGTGAAATGCCTGTCATTGAATGCGCTTAATGGTTTGTCGGCAAACCGCGGAATGGACAACCATCGGATTAGGAACGGGACGTCTTTGGTCGGGCAATCGCGTCCCGCGGCGCTTAGTTGGGAAACGCGCATTGCTGACATGTTCAGAGCAACGGATGGTGATCAAGAAGGTGGCGCATGACCGACTCGCCGCAGACCACCAAGCTGAGCCGAAATGACAGCGTGCTAAGACTATCCGTTTATGGAAAGCAAATCGATGTAGCTTTCCGGGCCAGTGCTGTAGTATGGACGGCTGCTCCTCATAAATCGCCGCTGCGCATAAAGCCCATTATGGTGAGCTGATGATAACGCCGCGTCCGACATAACCGATGTCGTGCAAAGCGAAAGAGAACCACAGGCGCGGGTCCCAGGGGAAGCCGAACAGGAGCTTCCATCCCCATGCGACAAAGAACGGGTGCAAGAGAAAGCAATGCGCTCCACCAATCACACTTTTTGTGCCCACCTTCATCGCAGGTCTCCTTTCGCGACACTATTTCGCGGCCAATTCCGGAGCAGTCGCTTCTGCGATTTCGACGTCCTCGTCAACGACGACTATCCGGCGGCACTTCGGCGCTGGAACGAACTTCCGGTAGAGCGGCCAAAGCAGCACTGTGCCGGTAAGCGCGCCTGTCAGAACCCCAAGCTCGTTTGTTCGGCCCGAAAACAAAGCGGCCAAGAATAAAAACATGCAGAGCTTCGTCAAGTAATCCTTCATCTTCTGGCTCCTTTGAATGGCGGACCTCCTGCAAGTCCCTCACGACGCGATCGCTACTAACGTCCCAGCAGTGTCCTTCTCGGCAGAGCACGCGCCGCCAACCAAGCCATGAACGTGCCTGCAGTTCACGCACGAAACTCCGGCTGTGACAATCTTCACCGCCTCCAGGAAATCGCTGGGGACGGCCTTCACTTCGCCGCTCTTGGTAAGGAAGGCTGGTGCCAACCCCTGCTTCCGCAGCTTCTCGGACAATTGGCCATCCACTCCTCGAAAGGTCACGGACGACTCGACCGGTGGCCGTTTTCCCTCTGCCTTTGGCTTTCCCAGTTGGTGCGTTGAGATCACCAGTTGGTAGGTTTCATCCACGCGCGCCATCTCGACGCCAATCAGAGCCTCACCAATCGCCACCGCGTGAACGCCGTTCGCGCCGATTCGATCCGCCTTCTGCAGCCATTCCATTCGCGACCCATCCGCCGCGAAGAAGGAGATGTATCGCCCGAATTCCTTGGCGCTCCCGCCGCTTTCGACGCCCCGCAGAACCCACCGCTTCGCGCGGTCCTGCCGTTCGGCGGTGACCCATGTCTGGCAATAGATTCCCAGCGATTGCAGTTTCGCCATCATCGGCTTCGGCAGCACCAGTCGAGACTCGTTCGCCATCTCCTCCTCCTAACGCGCGTTCGCCGGAGCGGGCGCACCAAGCGCCGCCCGGATCTGTATGTTTGTGCAGCCAGCCCAGCACAAGTACTTCGAGGGCTCCTCAACCGAGATGGCCAAGTTGTCCTTACCGTGATCACGACCAGCTACCGCGCAACTGGGGCATTGCGTGACCCAGTTCCGCCCAACGCGCCGCAGCCCTTCCCGATTCACTCGGTCGAGAATCTGAAAGTGCGATCGCGCGGAGCGCGTGCCCGTCAGCGGTTGAGGCCGGGGATTCTCGTCTTCGAGCGCAAGGCCGGCGACCAGTTCCAAGAGTCGCCTCTCCGTGACGCGCCGTAGTTTGCGCAGGTACTTCATTTGCGCTTCGAGGTCGTGCTGAGCGCCGTAAAACCAGTAGCGCCGGTTGACTGCCCGGTGAACACCGAGCGGTCCGCGGATCGCATTACCAAATTGCGTAGGTTCGATCCGATCCTGCTTCGGAAACAGTTCAATCCCGTCCGAGGGGCCGGACGCCTTTACTTGAACCGAAAGTTTCCCTGCCAAGTGCCGAATGTACACGCGCGCGTGCTTGGCAAGCACAGGCGTCTCAAACAGAATCCAAAGATGTCCGCCCCGCCGACTCTGTTCCAACGCCGCTTGGATGCCGTCCTGCTGGAGTTCGTATTGCAATTTCAGCAGGTCGTCGAGCGATCGCTTGTAGTCTGCGTCGATCCCCATCCACTTCACTCGCTGCGTTTCTGGATTAATCGCGTAGATCCCGAGCGTGATCTCTCCCGCCAAGTGACGCCGGACATCTTCCAATTCCAGTCCCAGCTCACCGCCTCCTTCGGAGCGTGGAAGGTAGTAGTGGTGCCGCCCCGACTCGGAATGTGGCCGATCCGACTGCCGCGTATACGCAAGTCGGTTCACGAACCACCGCGCGTACTCAGTCGCCATCTCGGCCGTAGCCAGCAAGACTTCCGGCATAGGTATTCTTTACACCCGTTTCCCGCAATCGCAAAGCGAGTTGCTTCTACCCTTTCGCCGTCCGTAGGAGGGAAGGATCTTCCGCGAACTCCAACAGCCGGAAGTCCTTGATTTTCTGACGCATGTCCACAAGGGCGTACCCGCCGAACACGCTGTCGGCCAGATTCAGCAGCCAGAAGCTGCCTTTGCGCCGGTCATATATATAGAACTCCCCGGACCGCTCGTCGCCGGGGACCATCACGAACAGCAGCAGCCCTTTCGAATACTCGACCCAGTGGGCGACCACCGCCTCTGCCACCGTCAGGAAGGTGCCGACGATCTCGGTCACGTCCCGTCCGGGGCGCACATTCATGTCTCGCGTGCTGAGTACCTCGCTCGCGCTTACGTTCTGCTTTCCAAACATCTGAGTTCTCCTTTTGAAATGGGTTGGTTGTGGGCAGACACACGCCACCCGCGAACCTACGCCTCGGGTGTGTGGCTGTCCTTTTGCAAAGGGTTAACGGCTTTCCGGGACGGGAGCCGTCAAAGAGTTGGGAACAGGATGCGTACCCAGGGCATGCAGCGCATATATTGAGGATGGAGTTCGGTCAGGCCGCGCTGCTCAGAACGCTCCGGGCCTGACCCCAGATTTTTGTGATGGGTCATTCAGCTAGGTGGCCAATTTGCTGAGCGCCGCTTCGAGAACAGGAGCGTCTGCATCAGTCAGGCTCTTTAGCCGTTCTAGCGTCACCTTGCCGTCGGTGGCCTGTGCGATCACGTCGCCGAACTTTGCGGGCCAGCCGGTGCGTCCACTGTCGGCAACCTTCCTGGCCGCTTGAAGCAACTTACCGCGGAGTTCCTCGATTGAGCCATGCACTTGGTGCTGGGTGGCACCGGTCGTTGCCGTGCCGACCTCGGCCTCCACGCGCTTCAGTAGCGCGCACAGTCCGTCGCGGTCGGGGATATCGTCCAACGAGTCACTGGCGAAGTTCAGCTCCCGGCAAATGGCTGCGTACCGCCCGTCGGGCAATTTCCCCGATGCGGTTCGAAGCCGCTCGATTCCGTGTGCCAAGTCGGTCAGCTTTTCGAGCACCGTAGTAAGCTTCGCGAATCCAATCTTGGACGCATCTGCCACGCCGCCGTATTTCTGGCGCGTGAACTTTGAGAGACCGAAACCCACCATCTCGCACAACTGCTTTACTTTGGCCAACGTCTCCTGCTGAACAAGTCCTTGACGCGGTTGCGTTGGACCCGCCGCATGCGGACGGGATTGGGGCTGCTTCTGCCGCCTCGCGTGGGCCGGAAGCGCCCAGTCCGGCAAGTTGGGACTGCGCACCGGACGGTTGTATTGATCCAAATCCTCCCAGATTTTATCGAGGTCGTACAGGTACCGGCCCAGTCCGAAACAGGCGCAAGCGCGCTTGAATGCCTGGGCTTCAGCCCGCGTCGCCGAATTCTCGTCGTCCGCCCATTCCTCTCCGACACCGGTGTGTGACCCAAGACCACTCACGGATACCGTTGAGACGACCACAACCTTGGCGCAAATGACGCTCTGCTTCTGTCCGGTGCCACCCTTGGCGACCGCACGTTCAAAGTTCTGCGCTACCTGCACGTTGTAGGCGCGCGTCCAACCCCATTCCCCGAAAATCTCGTTGAGCCGGTCCGTGTAGGCGCGCTGGTCTGCATACGCCACCAACTGACCCCGTTTCACTGGGCCATTTCTTCCTTGCTGGCTCGACGTAGCCGTCACGCGCCACTTGATTTCCGCCGGGTCGAACGGATCGAGCAACTGATTTCTGATCTCCTCAATGCGCGCCGGTGTGAAGCCAATGTGCGCGACCTTGCCATCCATGCCGGGCGCCGTCGCGATAGGCGGCGTCGAATTGTCCTGCGTACCTGCTGTTCCATTCACGTACATCTGCTGTTCTCCTTCATTTGAATTTGTTGGATTGACCGCTTCACATCCGTCGAGGGACCGCTCCCTCACCCGTACACGACGAATTCCGCGCTGGCACTCCCGGGCATTGCCAACTCGCAAACGCGGTCCCGAAAGCTCCCGTCATACTCGAACGTCGTTCCACCGAAGAACCGGACGTGCGAATATCCCAGCGCCTTGAGTCGCGGCTTTAACCAGTTCTCCTCGAACCCTAGGCGTCCACGCGCCATCGTATTCGCGGTAGTCCACCAGTTCTTCAAGATCCCTGTACCGTGATTTCGTATCTGCAAACGCACCATAAGCCATGCTCAATCTCTCCTTTCAATTCCGATCAGCCTCCTGGCGTTCCTGGCCGTACGACGATCTGCGGCCTCGCATTTCGCTTAGGCCGCCCAAGTCCGGACGCACTTCCGTATCGCTCTGCCATCCATCGCGCATCAATTGGAATGAGGATCACGATTGACGAGAGGAAACACGCCGCACTATCGCGCCAAACGGTGAAGCTCAACGAACTCACCTCGAGTCCGCACGCGCCATAACCGTGCCACCACGGCTACGCACCACTACCCAATTGGCGTCCCACTCGCACCACCAGCACACACTTCCCGCGCTGCAATTCACCCATGCCGACCGCCACTCCGCGCTTCAGGCCAGGCTTCCTCAACCCACTGGCGCCACAACCCACACACACCACAACCCACACTTCACAACCACCAATCCATTCCCCCACCAGCACGGCGCACACACTCCACCACCAACTCCCAATCGGCCAACCCTACAACCCCACTCAAACCCATCCAGACAGGCCGATTCAGCCCACCAGACCGAAAACAGCCTCAAGCTACCCGTAGTCGGATCGCAACATACTGAGCCCGAGATACTTCCAGGGGCGGCGGTGCAGCAAAGGAACGGCAAAGACACACCAATGGCGTGTCAAAGGCTTCTTTCTTGAATACGTTTAAGAGAGGCAGTCAGCGAGCCGATGTTGCACTTGCTGGGCGGCATCGACGAGCACTGCTTCGGTGGGATGTTCCGCGAATTGGTGGGCCTGACAGACGTACACTTGGCGGCCAGTACCGCGCAAACCGTTTAGCAGGAAGGACTCCATCTGCACGTTGCACACCAGGTAGAGGACGGAAGTGATCTTCGTTTCGCGATTCAATACCCCGGCGATGCGCTTGTACTGCTTGGTGGTTTTCGGGCTGCGTTCGTATTCGAGCGCGACCTTTCCGGATTTCTGCCCGCATCGGAACGTCACGATCGCGTCGTAATCCTTGGCATAGCCAAAGTTCGTTAGCTCGTTGTCGGCGCGAATCTCGGGTTCATACAACCAGGACGACACGACACCCGCCTGGCGCAGTTTCAGTTGCAGCTCAAATAATTCGACATCGTGCCAGACATGGTCGCGGTTTCCGCGGCCGGAATTGCGCGGTCCGGCCTCGATGACCGTCGGCAGGCGACCTTGCAAAGACCGGGCGCCTTCATCTCCGAGTGCAAATACCGGGGCAGCCATCCCGTCAACAACGAGGCGAAGGAGGAAATGCCGCTCACTCAGGATGCCAAGTCTGCGGACAAAGCTCTTCCACTTGCTCTCGTCGTAGACGGGATTGAGCGCCCGGTAGAGCTGCCACGCGGTGGCGTGCCCGGCCTGGTAGACCTTCCGAAGTGCCGGCACATCCAGCGCATCGGAGAGCACGATGGCTCCCTTCGGGTATCGCATGTCACCACCCTTTGACGTTCCAGTCACCATCCGGCGCGCCCGGCGTGAGCACGGCCGAGCCGAGTCTGCCGCGCAACCAACCATGGCGACCGATCAAGAGGAGAACTTCCTGTTTGGTCTTCCATTCGGAAAAGGAAACCAGGAGGCTGTCTATGGGATCCCAGCTTCCATTATCGAGAGCCCCGACGAGTTGCTCCGTTACCGCAACGAGGTACCAATCTGGCGTCGAATTGTGACGGACCCGTCGCTGAAGCGCCAGCTTTCGTATCCCCAAGTGCTCCCCAAGTGGCGATGCCTGCCAACACGATCCACTCAAACCTGACGTTCCCAGCGCCTGCTGATACAGTCTGCTGTTGAGTCGGACGTGGCCGAATACCTTGGCCCGGGGTCGCAAACCACGCTGATCGAGCACGCCCGAACTATTCCAGACGACAGGCCGTCCGCCATTCGGCTCACGCCAGTAACTTCCCAATGACAGAACGCAGACGATCATGGCTTGGCCTTCCGATCTTTCTTACCCGCCAGTTCAGACTCAGCGCGCTCCAGACGCGCCACTAGGTCGGGATCAGGATGCGCAGCCTTCCGCTTCAGCTCGGCTTCGAGGGCAGCCAATCGGCCGTCCACCTGCACGTGCTCGTTCTTGCTTTGCTCCAACTCGTGTTCCAGCCGTGCGCAATTCGCGCGCGATGCGGCAAGTTCCGTCTGCAGTTCACGCACTGTCAACGCCGAGTTTCCTGAATCCGTCGTTCCACCGATGCCGGAACTCTGCCCTTCGATCACGCGATTGCACAACTCAATGTGCCGGTTGTGGCGGTCGATTGCCTCCAGAGCCCGGCTCTCCGCGATTGTTCTCGCGTTCAGCGCGTCGGTCAAACACTCCGCGGCAACCCACTTGATCTGGCGCATCTTGTCCCACCAGACCCAACACAGCATTAGCAGAATGACGATCAGTCCCAACTGAAATGACGCCAGCCGGAAGTAGGGATTGCCGACCGACTGCTCGCGGAGGTTCGCCAGTCTCCGGTCGATCTCCGTTCCCCAATTGATCTGCTGGGGATTGAGTACGCGCAAATAGAATCCGAAGATGGAATCTCGCGGCGCAACCGCGCCTACGGGAATGGGCCGGTAGGGCTGCGCGGGATTGACGGCAACCACACCAGAGCCGCTTTGAACATACCGAATCGCCGGTTCCTTGCCTTTTGTAGTTTGCGCCGATGCGCTCTCCGTGGGCGCCGGCGGCGCTGCCTGTGGCGCCTGGCCGTACGCGTCAATCGCAACGATGAACATTACAGTCGCTCTCAGTGACATCGTCTGCCTCCTACCGGCGCCGTGGAAACGCCACCATCGCCGCCAGCTTCTGATCCTTGAATCGGAGGTTGGCGCCTTCCGAATCCTCACGGGACGACTCCAGCTTCGGCAATACCGTGGGCTCAAAGAGCGGGACGCGAATATCGCTGGGCGGCCGAACGTGCAGACGGCCGTGCAATGTTCCCTGGATTGGGTCCGTCATGAGGATCTCCATCTTGCCCTTGCCAAGATTCTTGATGTGGTGATCGAGGGCGCGGAATTCGAGTTGCTCACGCTCGGATGCACCCAGCGCCTTGTCGTATCGTTCGAAGCCCAGGAAATCGTTGCGCCACAACTGCTGCGTCCGTTTCTGAACCGGGACCTGAGAAGACGCCTGCTTGAAGTACTTGGCGGTCTCTTCGTCGCGCGTTTGCATTAGCATCGTTGTACCCGGCGCCGACGATACGTCCTGTTGGAACCCTTTCCCGACTTCAAGCAATTGCGGAAGGGATTGCAGGGAGAACAGGAACGCCGTATTCGTGCCGCGCGCCGTGTTCAGGATCTGGGCAAAGTTGCTGTAGCCAAAAGGAGCGAATTCGTCCATCACAACGGAGAACAGGGGCTTGTTCCGCCGCTTCCGTTCGGTCTCCGTCTCGTATCGCTTGCCGACGACCAGTTGCAAATTCTGAAGCATCATTTTCCCAAGGGCTTTCACAGGGGCCGCGTTCTTGTTGATGTTGAGACTCACAAACAGGATCAGTTCGTTGTCGATGACGTCATTGATGGACAGCAGGTTGTCGTAAGGACCGGTGATCACGCTCAGCTCGTCATCGAGGAACGTCATGCACTCGTAGAGCAAGCCCTGAATCTTTTGCAGGCGCTCGCGGTCACCGAAGGACTGGAACAGGCTGTGGGCCGACATCTCGAAGTTCAACCGGCGCTGCGTGGAGATCTCCGGGTCGCGCGCTATGCACAGCCGCGCGATGGCCACCTGGTCCTCAATCACTGCCTGGTCAAACGCCATGACCATCACGTCGTAGAAGTTGAACCGTCTGCCGGTGTAGTGGAGAATGCGCACGATGTCTGCGAGGTAGTTCAGCTGATGCTTCGCGAAGAACTCGTTTTGCAGATTGAACGATCCAAATACCATGGACACCTGCGCCATGTAGTTGTCATCCTCGGACGCAAACGGGTTGTACTGGACCGACAGGTCGGGCCGGGAGGGATTCAGGAGGCGCAGGTCGGCCATGCGGCCGGCGCGGTGTATATAAGGTAGGAGCGAGTGGAAGAACTCAAGGTCTCCCTTCCCATCGAAGATCACCATCGGGATCTTCTTCCGTTCGCCGGGAGGTCCGACACGGCGCATCAAGTCCTGGGTGATGATGTTCCGAAGGAGCGTGGTTTTGCCACTGCCGGTCTGTCCCAACACCAACGCCTGCATGACCCGGGTTTCGTCATTCCACTTCCACGGTTGACCATGAACGTCGTATCCGAGAACGACCGCGTTCTCTTCGTCCCACACCTTCTCCACCAGTTCCCGCTCCCCGCGTGGCGGGACGGTCGGTAGTTGCTTCGGCCAGGCTTGTTCTCTGATCGGCCCCCCTCGAAGGAACTGCTGAACGGCGATGAACGCCGCCACAGCAATGAGCAAGAGCCAAAGAGTCGCTTCGGCAATCTGCTCGTTTCGGATGAACCAAGCGTACTTGGCAATTGCAGCAACGAGCAGGTACGCCACCAGCAACAGGAGCCAGATCAGAATCGCGGGGTTTTCTTCGATGAGAGACGGGCGGTACTTGATGTTCGGGTTCTCTTGCATGGAGGGGACTCTCTATCCCAGATGGAAGTAGCTGAAGATCAGAAGTCCGAGCAACGCGATGCCACACACTGCAACCACCCACCGCTTAGGCTTCCGTCGCTCCTTTTGGAAGGGATTTCGCGGGTGGAGGATTGTGTCTCCCATGAGATTCCGTAGTCCCATGTGGCGACGGTCCCGGAGCAGCTTCTCGAATTCCGCGTGGACTTCCTTTACGTTGAACACTCCCGGCTCATTCAACGGCGGGCCGGGCACGGGCCACCTCCGGTGCGGCTGTGGGCTGGAGAACCAGGAGCGCGCCCACTTCACCTTTCGAGTCGGCCGCAAACTGCAATCGAAGTACGGCTACGGTGTCGGGCGAAGCGGGCTTAGTTTCTTCCAGCACGAGCCATCCCCAGCCCTGACCACCGGCAAGGACCATCGCAGCTTGGTCGGCGTCCACAACTCCCACCACCGTTGCGGCATCGGCCCGAACGCTTCGCGCGAGCTTTTCTCCGAGCTGGCGTTCTCCAGCCGGGATTAGGGACTGCTGAGCGCGAATGCCTTCCAGAAACCAGGCAACCGGGCGAATGGGTACGTACCCGGCGCCTGTGTGATTGACCACCGCGTACCGCAGATAGAGCCGGTGATTCTTGCGATAGAGATCGCGCACCGTCACCTCCACACGTCCGCTCGTTTCCCGCTCGCCCGTCACGGAAACAGGCATTGCTTCCATCAACATCTCCGCTGGCAATCGGGGGGCGACCTCGGCTGTGGGCGGCGCGGGGACCGAAGGCGTCACCGCGTTAGCTACTTGATCGGCGACTTGATCGATTACGAAGTGCATTTGATCGACGTCAACGGCGGGAACCAGTTCGTAGGTGTATCGGCCGCCGGTGGTCCAGATGAAGAGATTGGTCCTAGCGCCGTCATCAGCGGGCGTGACAAATACCTTGTTCTCACGGCGCTCGACGGTGAAGGCGCTGCGATTCCCGACCGCCACCATCGTTACCGCGTCGGATAGTTCGATGACAGTCAGATGGTCTTTCGCGGTTTCGACACGAAGGACTTTTGTTGAATCCGGTTTCTGGGTCTCCAGCTTTTGTGCCATCAAGCCCAGCGTCATTGTCGCCGCGGCGACTGAGATCGTCAGGAACGATTTCATTTGGTTGGTACCTCCTCGTTTGGTCCGGCAGGGCCAGGAACCACAGTTCCGAAGAACTGCGATCCCTGGTCAGCCGGGGTTGGTTATCGAACGGGTTTCGCCGGCGACGCTACCCACGGTATTTGCCGCGATCCGGGAACTTCGAGCTTCCCGTTGCGAATTTCACCCGCGCCCGCACTGTAAGGGAACGGATGAACCCACTGAACGCGACCTCCGTCAAAAACAACCTGACCATCCCGCGTCACCGCCATCAGGAAAGTTGCCTTGGTATACATCTGACCGTCTCCACCTTCGACCTGCTCGACAAGGAAACAACGTCCCTCATCGTCGATTTCGACCATGCCTTCGCTGACCTTCGGTACCGCCAGTTGGACTGGACGGCCGCCGGTTCGCTCGACAATTGCTTTCAACATCTCGTTGGGAAACGCGTAGAACGGAAGAGAGCCAGATGCCTGGTCACTCTTCGTGCCACAGACCACCGTGTGGAGCGCCTGCAGCCATCCCATGCGATTCTCTTGCTTGTGCCCGGCCCACGTGCGGACGAGCCAGATCAGTGAGCGAATCTCTTCTTGCCACTGCTGGTCGTACGCCCCCAAAACCGCCCGAGCCTGACAAAGGGTATGTAGCAGCGTCGACTTCTGCGCTTTGTCGTCTTTGCCCGACTCGAACGCAGCTTCGGCTTGCTGAACTGTCCCTAACAGCACCTGCTTCCGCGCGATACCAGCCTGGATCGTGATGGCCCAAGCTTTGTTCAGCTTTCGGCAGTCATCGACCATGCCCTGGGTGAACTCATACCCTTGGACAAGGCCGCGGAACTGTCCTACTGGCATTCGGTTCGTGAAGAAGTCGGTGAGTTCCTTGCGGACCAGGTTGTACATGGCTCCAATACGGTCGCTGGGCGGACATTCGAAATGTTCCGGCAGATCCTTGACGGATCGAACCTTCTTCGCTCGAAGCCACTGCGCCGCCGGAGTCAGCTTGATCGCATCCCGGATGGAGCGGATCTTTTCCTGGTCTGGTGTTACGCCGTGTTTCAGTTGATCCAGGGCGTTTTGCAGTTGCTCGACCAGTTCGCGGTGAAGATCTTCCCGTCCAGCCGCTGTGCATTGCGTCATCAGGTCGGTGATTGAGCCGATCTGATTCCCCATGGCGCCAACGGCTACCTGGGGAAGGTTCCACCACGGTGAGCGAGCCTTCTTTGCCTTGATTTTCTCGACAGCGCCGTTGCCTTTGTAGTTGAAACGATGCTCCACAAACCTGGGGAAGCGGTCGCCTTCTACTACGCAGACAAAGTCGAAGTCGTAGTCTCCCCCATTCTTGGCCGCGGTTTTCGAGTGCAAAGTGAACGTGCCCTCGAGTTCCAACTGCGCCGTCGCAATCACTTCGGCCAGGGCACCGTTCTCGAAACATCCCTGACGATCGAGTTCGCGCGCGAGCAGTTGCCGCAGTTCTGTAGTGGGAATCTTGGTGTACGGGAGCAAGTCTTCCTTCATGCGCACCGGATAGCGAACGACCAACCCGCGACTTGTGTCCAGGGAATTGATCGCGCGATCCTGCGGCATCCAGTCGGACCCGGAGTACACTTTTCCGCCGTGCAGAAACAGGTAGCCATCGTCTGCCAACGCGAACGCCGGCATTTCGAAACCACCCGCCGTGCAGACTTTGAACGCCCATCGTGCCAGAACCCGTTGCAACTGGTTGTTGACCCAGGGATGCTGAATCAGGAAACCCGTTGGATCGGCTTTCAGGATTCCTTCGAGAACCGAACGTTCAACGGAAGTAGTGTCGTCGCCTTCGGCCGGAGTCTCGCCGATCAGCGGGCGCTGAGTTTCTGAGATTCCGAGAAGTCGAAACAACTCCGTGAAGTCGCGGCTTTCGAGGACTTCCTTGAGCTTGGAGGATTGGGCGAGGGCGTGCGGCTTGATTTCGTGAGCGAACGAGTCTTCCGGAGCGTGCTGGATGACCGTGTAGCTCGACTCGAAGTTCAGGAGCCGCGAACATTCACGAATGCCAAGAATCATCTCGCCGGCGAACGTACGTGCTTCGCCAGTGAGCCAGGCAACGATTTTGCTGGGACCCTTGTATTCGGGTTTGACGGATGAGACAGGCAGGACAATGTCGGTATCCAAGGCATCGGCGACATCGTCGCACATAACCTTGAAGCTGCCTTTCGCCTGTGTTTGAGCGAACGCGAGACGGAACTGGTAGAAACGGCCATCGGGTAGAGCCAGCTTGTCAAACAGCGACTTGCGAATCCAGCCACGACAGTCATTCGTTCCCAATTCGTGATCCGGCACTACGGTAACGCGCCCTTGTGGAACCTGCATTCTCACCTGACAAGGAGAGACCAGAATTCCGAAGTACGTCACAGCAGCTTGCGGCCAATCGGAGAAGCGCGCCGCGAGAGGACGTTCAAAACGAGCATCCACCGCGTAGTACTTTCCGCTTTTGGCCGATCCAGAAGCACCAATCAGCCGGTAGTCGATGCCGTCGACGTTGAACCGCGAAAGAGCGCTTTCCACTCTGGCGCGTTCCACTTGATCGAGAGGCTCCGGCGTCACAGTCACAGATGCGACACGAATCCCTGGGCACAAGGCTTCGAGAAGCGTGTTGTTCAACTGCGCTTGTGGGCTGACGTCGGTCATTTTGCGTTCAATGTTTCCTTCCTTCGTGACCTTCAGGTTGATGACCGTCAGGCCGGAAGTCTTCGTAACGGTTGTAGAGGTTGTCATGGGTTTCTCCTTGTTCGAACGGTTGGTTGTGGAAGCAACAGACCGTTCGTGAGGAAATCCTCACGAGCTTGGTTTCCCAAGTTTGGCCTGCTGCCGAAACACTGCTGTTTCGGGTCAGGCCTCTTTTTGGGAGACCGCCCTATTCCGTTGTGTTGCCCGGTCAAGTGTTACCTGAACCGGGTTTGCTCGTCGTGCTTGTTGAAGGCCCGAAAAGCGAAGTCCCACGTAAGGCGTGGGTGCCTTCTACATCAACTTGCGTTGACGGTAGAAACCCGTTGAATCGCGGCCGTCGTTGGTTCTTTTCCAAGCGTCACGCGGCCGCTTTCGATCCTCTGCATTACTGTGTATTCGCTGAGCAGAAACAGACTGCCATCGGTTTTGAACGCCGCGACCAGTCCCTCCGCTTCGCTTGCTACCTCCCGTTCGAGTTGTGGTGCCTCCTTATTGCGGCATGGCTTGCCGACGAAGAAGCGGATATTCTTCGCCGTGCTGGGGTTGCCCCGCCGGCTCCTGCGTTTGGCTTTCTCCTTCTTTGGTCCGACAGGAACGTCTAATGTTGTCGCCATTTCTAACGCCCCTTCTCCGGGTGTTCGCGAACCCTGCGCAGGTCCGTGCCGAAGTCCACTTCGACCAGGCCATTTAGGGATTGCTGGAAACAACGGCCATCGCGATGAAGCAGAAGATAACGGCGCGAAATTGAATGCTTGTAGTACTCAACGCCGGTGTCCTTATCTCCGTACATCCACATAAACTCGCGGATGACTTCGACGTCGCCATTCAGCCTTGCTTCCAGTGGCGCCCAGTTCGCGTCCGTTGCGGCCGTCATTTCGGTACCTCGTCGCCACGGTCCAACAGTCCGCTCTTTTGGTCCAGATCGATGTCTTTTTCTCCGACCATCTGCTGTTCCCAGAATTCGCCCAGATAGAGGCCCGTGGGGTTGAGCGCCGACCGGCCCACGTAGATCAATCGCATCTGGTAACGGCACACCATCTTTTCCGTGTACTCGATGCGCTGTGCGTTGAGACGGTGGACTTCCTTCGCGGCAAATACTTGAAAGGTCCATGGCATCCCCTGCTGGGGTTCGATCGACCGGATCTTGATGCTCGATGTTATGGCATCCGCCTTGACTTTGCCAAGGATGTCGTCCTCCCGGAATTTGTTCATGGTCAGTTGCCGGAAGTTGAGTGTCATCATGTTGAGCGCGTCAGCGTATTGGCGCTCCACGTTCGCCGGCGTGTACGTGAGGTAGCTCGTGAGGAACTTGCGAACAACGGCACGGCCTTCAACCTCGCTGGGAGAATTCTCCGGCCCGTTCGCCGAGACCTTCAGTAGGCCCATCAATCCATTCGCACCAACCTTCACCGTGTCGCCACCAACTACGGTTGCTTCGCCGGAATTGTCGACGCGGATCACGACCGGCGGCTGCAACCGGACATAGGCAAAGAGGGCCAGCGTGACCAGGGCGAACACTCCGCACGTCATGCCGAGCAGGGCCATGCGATTGGCGTATGCGCGCAGAGCGCCATCCATTTCGTAGTACTTGGTGAGCTGTTGCTTTTCGGGCAACGCGCTTCGTTGCTTCTTCTTAGTACCGAACATGTCCACGCTCCTTTGCCTATTTTTCAGACCCACTCGTCTACAGACTCCGGACCCGGCGACCCCGTGGATACCGTTGGAGCAGCCGCCGTCTGCTCGCCGGCCCCGAGCATCTTCCGGCCAGCAGCTACCGCGCTTTGTCCACCTCGCATGGCCACGGCAGCCACAGCGCCGCCAAGCCAACCCGCGGCGTGCGGAATATTGGGAGGCCGGAAGTCTCCCGGTCCGCGCCCGCTGCCGGACGGGCCGCGCGGCGAACGAGAACCGCTAGATGTGGGGCTGCTTCCTGCTCCACCGCCAGCCGCAGACGGACCGGCCGGAGCAGTGTTTGAAGAGGCGGCGGCAACTCCGCCCCCGGAGCTTGCAGCGGCACCACCGCCACCTCCGGCTGCTGCACCCTGCATGCCACCACTAGCCCCCGCCGCGATCGACATCAAGGATTGAGCCATCGTCGTGGCCGCGCCCAGAACGGTAAGCATGGAGCCACCAAGATCCCCTTCGACGATCCGCTTCGCCAGAACTGGAATGAGTAAAATGCAAACCGAGAACAGTATGCTGGCGACAGCCAGGAGAATCTCTTGAGAAGCCCCGGCCAGTACGCCCGCAAAGCTGTTGGCGGATGTGAGCGCCGCCATGCTGTTAACGTTGATCGCAATCGCCAGGCGGCAGAAGATGCCGTAGATCAAGCCCCAGGCCCCGAAGATCATGACGTTGATTGCGTAACGTCGAGCCAACGAACCCAATCCAAAGCTCGGCATTAGAGCCAGCACAAGCGGACCGGTCACGAACAGGATGGTGCCGTAGAGGGAGTAGAATACGGCGAACAACGCGTAGGCGACCGGATACACGATCATCGCGATCAATAGTAGGAGCGCGCTGAGCAATCCAGGAATGCTCCCGGTGACAAGATTTAGGAAGGTTGTCGATAGATTGCCCTGGACGTAGATGTCGTTCGCCCAGCCTTTGAAGACATCGGTCGGTCCGGCGCCTGCCATGGTGTGAGAGATCTGATTGAACGCTCCGAGCACATCCCGGAAGACGCGCTCATATACGGCGCCGTCATTCATGAAGAGAGCGCCCAGGGCTAAATACTTGACGCCGGCGACGCCCAGTGCCCGAACGTCGCCGCCTTTGGTCCAAGCCTCATACGCGCTAAACAAGAGCGATGCCAAGAGAATGCCGTAGGCCACGGTCAAGACCGAGCTCATCAGCCCAGCCGACATGATCCCGCTGAGCGCTGTATTGAACATCTGCTCGTAATAGAACATCGCGATCCTTCCTACCGGTTCATCTGCATAAGTTTGTCTCTCGTCTCGCGTGCGAACCGCGTGGACTCTTTCATTTGCGCGCCCTGACCCGCCAATTCGATGGCCCGCAGCCGCATCATTTCTGCCAGCGCTTGTTGGGTGTATGCCTGGGAGCGTACGACCCAAGCGCCAGCCTGAGCTCCGATCATTTCAGCCGTACCCGGGGCAGTGCTCGCCAGCGCGGTCATCATTTGGTCGGCGGCGGCCAACTCGCGGTCCGCGATGTCGTCGATAGCCATGGAACGCTTCATCGCCGCCTGGGAAGCGGCGTCAGAGCTATCGATCACGTCCCGAGTCGACGGATGCACCTCGGTCGCGGCCGGCAGCGGAGTATAGACAGCCGAGAAGCGGGCGGCGACCGTACCGATCTGGCCTGCATCCTTGGACAGAATCACGTTTTCTAGACCCTGTGGATTCACGAGCGTCGCGCTGCGGACGACCGTGCTCCAAATGCCGCGGATCGCATTGTAGATGCCCTGGACCTGGCCGACTAGGGCGCGGGCAGAATTGATCGCGGCCAGTGGGTAGACGATATTCTGCTGGAAATCCAGAATCCCTTGCGTAATGCTCTGAATGGCGGCCATGGCTCCGCTGATGCTGCGCAGCAACGGACCAATCACATTCTGCAGCGTGCTATTCACGCTCGTAAGAATCCCGCTGACAGCGCTCAGTCCGCTGGAAATGATGCTGATCAACCCCGTTAGGAAGCCGAGTTGCGCATTCGCCGGTTGCGGAACCAACAGAGCCAGAATCACGAGCAGCGCAATGATCTGCATTCGGCGGCTGGCCACCAACTTCCAACTCCGCCCAAACAGACCGAAGAATAAGGCTAGACTTGCTGGCATATCTCCTGACCTCCTACCGACTCAGCTCCGTTGTCTTCGAGCGTGATTCGCGCGTAAAAGTGGCGCTTCGCTTGACCGTCATGGTGTCGTGCCCGAGGCGCGCTGCCTCCAGCCGAAGCGCACTCGCGATCATCTTCTGGATATGGGCGTTGCTTTCCAGCGTGGCAATGTGTGCCGCCGCTGTACTGTAAGCGGCCGTGCCCGGCGCGACCACGAGTCCATGGCTTTGAATGGCTCCCGCCGCCGCGACAGTCTGATCGGCGCCCGCGTCGGCCAGCTTGAGTGTCATCAGGTGGTCGATGGTCATCGCATCATCGACATCCATCAGGTCCCGTTCCTCAGGATGCGCGTCTGCGGCTGCGGGAACGGCTCCATAGGTCTGAACGAAGGCGGTCCTGAGCCCGGCTAGGTCTCCGGTACTCTTGTTCCGCATGACGGTTTCGAGCAGGCGCGGGTTGGGAAGTTGGGCGCTACTTACATTGATGCCGTACAGAGTGTTGAGCGCGCCCGAGAACTGGGCGATGAGTTGTTGAACGAGCCCTCGAATCCGGTTGATTTCGGCGACCGGCCAAACAACCTGTTCAAAGAAGTTCCGCAAGGCGCCTAGAATATTCTGAACCGCGGAAGAAGCGGCGCTGATGCTTTGAAGAATCGGCCTCATTACGTTGTCGATGAAGTTTTGTAAGGCCGCCGTCGCGCCATTCAGTGCACTAAGGATGCCAGTGATGCCGGACAGAAGGCCGCCCTGGGCGTAGACCGGCTGCGGCGCCACCATGACGACCATGAGAATGCTGACCAGTGCTACGGCCAGCGCTTTTGTGAGGATTGTGCTCATCGGTGTCCGTACTCCTTTCCGTCCGGCCGTCTAAACTTCGGCAGCCACACAGGTCACTTCGCTTCGCTTCGCACTCGCTCTTTGCACGAACCCGGACATCTCTTCCGGCAGCGCTTCCTGGTCCGCGAGCCCATGCGGGAACCGCGCGGCAAGTTCTTTGTAGAGATCGATCAGTGCCCGCCCCGTGTTTTCCTTGAGATACCAGGCACGATACGCCCGCTCCCGCGGATACGTTGTCGCCACCCAGTAATCCACTCCGGTCGGCACGAGCCGCACCGTTTGCGTGGTCTCGGACTTTTCGCCGAGGACCAGCAGAATCTCGGCACTTCGTCCCTTGCGTGGTGCTGAGAATCGCTTAATCTCGTTCAGCGCGACTTCGTTCAGACCCAAGTGATCGATCAGCGGACTCACGTCACCCGGCTGTTGTCCGATGACCTTTACCGACGTGTTCCGGAGAATGCCGGCACCGTGCTCTTTCGGCTTCTGCTTCGTACCAACAAAGTCCTCCAGCGTCTGGCTGATTCCCCATACGCTTGCGCCGCGCTTTCGTGCCGTCCGGAACAACTGAACCACGCAATCCGCCAACACCGGTGAATCGAGAAGCGCCCAGCATTCGTCGAGCACCGTGATCGACGCCTGTCCCGACCGGCCCGAAGACCGCTCCGACATTGACTGCGCGATCAACATGCTCATCGCCGTTTCGAGGCGCGGGTCCGAACTTAGCCCTTCGATATTGAAAAAGAGCCAGTTTGCATCTGTACGCATCGTCGTGTGGCGGTCAAAGAGCTTCGAGTAAACACCTTTCTCTCCGGTCCATTGCCGCAGCGAGACGGACGCCAGTTGGGCCAGTTGCCGGATGTGTTCGATGCGTTCCTCGTCATTCCAATTGCCAAGCTCGTCCTTCAGGTCCGAGTAGGTAGGCGTCGGGTTGTCTCCGCGAATCGCGGCGCGCTTGTAGACCTCGGCGATCGCCGACGTAAGAATGTTGTCGAGCAGCGATGTGTCGGCCTGCCCAAGATCCCCGATCATATGGCGCGTGAGATTCTTCAGGAACGCGATCTTGTCCTTGGTCGGCGAAATGTCCCCGGGCGGCAGATCCCAGGGATTCAGTGTTTCCGACCCTTCCAGGTCCACCTCAATCACACGGCCGCCCATCAGTTCGACCAGCGGGCGATAGGAATCACCACGCTCGACGATGGAGATCAGCGGGTTGGAACGCGCCATCATGAGCAAGAACATCTGGGCCATGAACGTCTTGCCGCCGCCAGACTTGGCCATGAACAGCATGTTGGCGTCGCCCATCGAAGAGTCGTAGGGAGAGAAGGGAATCAACTGGCGGTAAGGTGTTTCAAGCAAGATGAGCGGCGATTGCACCGTGCCGCGCCAGGGTGTCTCAATGGGCAGCAGATCCGCCGCGTGCAGCGTGAGTGCGCTCATCTCGCGCTGGTTGGGCCCTGCCATCCCGGGCAGGCTGGATAGAAACAGCCGGCGTTGGGCCAGCGACTCAGGGATGGCGCGGGCGCCATTCATGCGCCCCACCGCGTGGATCACCCGCTCCCGGCGGCGGTTGAGCTCCCTCTGAGCCTCTTCCAGTTCCGAACGGCTCACGACCGGTTTGGAAGTGCGGATGGTGACAATCAGCGAATACTCGCAGACTTTGAGCGAAGAGGAAATCACCGCGGTAAGAACGTCATTGAGCTGAGAGTGTGCCACGGCCGCATCCACGTTGATCATGCGGCCGCCCCTCGAATCGATCTGCGCCGCTTGCATCTTCTTCATCCGGCTTTTGAAACCGGAAATCACCTTTGTCTGATCCGGGATTGTTACTTCGGCATTGACCACGACCGGGAAATCGAGCACCATCAATTCCCGCAGAATACCGGGGAACGTGCCGTCCGGTAGGTCCTTCATGCTGACGAACGTGTACAGGAATCCGCCGACCTGAATGTAGCCCTCCTGCTCGTCTTCGATGCTGGTGTTGACGATCTGCTCTCGGGCGCTCCGGTAGTCGATCGAATATTCGCCATGCCGGTAAGGCCCACGGTCTTCGAACACCGGACTTAAACTGCGCTTGGCCTCGACAAACATCTCGTCTTCCGTCATGTGTCGAATGCGCATTCCCGTCGCCGCAAGGGTCTGCTCGACGCCCGCCATCAGCGACGAAAACTCGGCCAACAGATCTTCGTGCTCCCGTCGCTCCCGCTGGATACACTTGTCGGCGGATAGGCTGAACCAGTTCCTCTTCTTTCCTTCCTGCCGGTCCGCCATCTCGTGGTGAGTGCGAGGATTCCAGATGAAGTAGGCGTGCAGGATATGCCGGAGATAGAAACCCCTCAGCTCGTTCTCGTCCCACTGCTGCATTCTGATCCGGTCGATGTCCTGCAGCACCGGATTCTCACTTCGGTTGAGGCGAGGATATTGCTTTCGGACATCGCCGATTCCTTCGGTGATCTCGAAGCGAACCTGCATTCGCATGGAGCGCTCCGGTAATGACCGCACCAGCGCCTCAAAGGCCCGCTTGGATCGATTCCTCATGTCATCGTCGTGATAGTAGGAATTGAGTCCGTCGAGTTCATAGCCCGCGACGAAGCTACCATCCATCTGCACAGCCACTCCGTCCAGGTAGTCCCGAATCAGCAGCAGCTCGCAGAGGGGCGGCTTGCGCAACGCTTTCTTGTACTCGGACATGGTGGTCGGCATTACTTGAGGTACTCCTTGGTCAATTCGCGGTCCCGCTCCAGGCCGCAGTAGATGTGTGGCTTGATCTGCCAGATCAAAAGATCACGAAGGTACCCTCGCGGTTTTCCATACTTGAATAGCCACAGGCATGGAATCGCCAGGATCGGCACCACCCACAGCAGGAGGAAGCTGAGTGGGATGCCGTAAATCTCACGGCCAAGAAAGCGGCCGATGAAGTTCGCCAGTACGCCGAGTCCGAGTATGAGGAACATGTCTTCGATCTCCAAGTACAGCCACGTGACGCGTTGGTGAAGGTTGCGGTGCACCTGCGTGACTTCGAGTGCCATGGGATCTCCCTAACTGATTCCGCCCGTTCCCTGTTGAACGAAGAACTCGGCCATCCGTAGCAGGCCCGAAACACTGAAGCTCGCCATTGCGATTACCATGTGCCGCGCCCATGGAGCACCGGGATAGATCCGAAATCCAGCGCCACCATAGTGAAGAAGGGCCATGACTACCTGGAGCACGCCATAGACAGGAAGAAACACGTTAGCCGACCAATTCACCAGTCCAAGAAGGGTCACCCAAACCTGGTCCGGGTCATTCCAAGCGCGGACCCGGGAGAACGTCTCGATGCCACGCAGAATCCCGGAAACCATCAGCGACATGAGGCCGGCGTACATCGCGTACTGAAACGGCGCACTTCGAGCAGCTCTGAGGATCGCGATGACGAAGAATATTCCTGCCAGGGTCGGCATTATGACGTTGCCGCACCAGTTAGTGACGTTCGTTAGGCCGGTCAGGAAATCCACGGTGTCCTCCATCGTTCGATGAGTGCCAGCGCCATCTGTCTGCGCCGTCGTGTCCAGGCGTCCCACGTCGCAAACGCTACAACGACAGCCGGTATGTAGGGCATCACCAGACTCATGAACCAATTCGGCTCTGGACCAAACATATTCTTCTCCGTTACGTCATCATCCTGTTGATCAGAAGCCACAGCGCGCTGACGGTCAGGAACCCGCCCGCGCAGGCGACTAAGCGCAGATACCCTGGGCGGTTGAAGGCGAACTGAATGATCGCCCCGCAGATTGCCAATCCCGCCGCGAGCGGAAAGATCCGGCTTGCCAGATAGTTCCACATTGATTCAAGCCCGAGCACAATCGAGAAGCGGTTGCCCACCGGCGTCCAGGCGTCGATCAGTGCGTGGGTCGATGAGATTGCCAATAGGAACATCGTGCTCAACAGTGACGGCAACGGTCCGGTGCCACTCGCCGTATCGAGAACTGCCCGGGTGACAAAGAAAGCCGCTAGGACCGGTGCTAGGCGCGCGACCACGAAATCGTTCACGAACGTCGTGAGACCCGTCGTGATTCCGGAGAGCCAACTATTGCCGATCGCGGCTCCCGGTGGGAAGAACACCGGAAAACCCAGGAATTGAAACCACACCAGCGTCGGCTCGAGCGCCAGAAAGATCACCGTCCAAAGCATCCAGCGCGAGAATCCGCCACCTATCCAGAACACAGTCCCGCCTTCTTTTCGCAGGGCGATGCCCGCGTTCACTAAGCAGACGAACGCGGCGGGGCCGGTCAGTGCGAGCATGACGCGCATGATGTCGTAAATCAGAGTAGGCATCTGTTCCTCGTTCGGACACCGGATGGCGGGCTAGCTCGAATCGGATGGCTCGAATCGGAGGGTACCCGCCTCTCGGTGCGTGCAAGCGGAGGGCTTATGTAATACCACCACCGCCTTGAGCGATCCAGAATTCGAGCAGTCGCGTGACGCCCGAAACCGCCAGACAGCCGATCGCCGTAACGACGTATCGCCCGACGCCTCGGCCGGCCACATATGAGATGAGGCCACCGGCAAGAGCCAGGCCGGCGCCGACCGGGGCGATCACGTTGCCGATCCAGTTAACCAAGTTGAGAAACGCGCCCTCAGGCTGCGCGCCTGTCTGACCTTGTACAGCCACGTTCACTTGTGGAGCCGCACCCAGATTCTGGGCGAGCACCACGGCTTGTGAGAAAACGACGAGACAAAGGACGGCCAATAGCAAGGTCGCCGCCCGCTGCCGGTTCGTTCCCGAAAGTTTCAACATGAGAGGACCTCCCGTAACGTTCGATTTGGAATAGGCTCAGGCGTTGACCCGAGCACACAAAGAAACATACACGGGATTGCCGGAACCACAAAACGAGTTGCGTGGGAGTTCGCAACCGCCTGAAGCCGGATTCTGTAGGAGCGACTAAAATCGAGGCTGAACTCGGCCGAGCGCCTCGTCAAGATCGCCTAAATTCAGCGGAGGGAGTTCCTTGGCATTCGGATCCATGCGGCGCATCGCGACGCGCTTCATCGATTGGATCGTGGCTTCGAGATCGGCAGGGGCCATGCCCGCCACTCGTTCGGCCAAAGCCTGGACCGTCAACTCTCGTTCGAGGCGAGCCTTGCCCAGATACCTCACCACGAGCTTCCGGTACCCCGCTTCGTCTGGAACGGGGACTACGACCTTTTCGCTGAAACGGCCTCCCCGCAGAATCCGCGGGTCAATCCGGTCAAGATAGTTCGTGGTGCCGACGAGAAAGATCTGGTGTTCGGGCTTCAGTGCGCTAATCTCGATCAACGCCTGCTCGACCAACTGGACATCGTGCTGGTTCATCTGTCCATGGAGTTCAGGGAACAAGCCGTCCATCTCGTCAAAGAATACGATGGAAGGGGCGTTATCCTTCGCTCGTCGGAAGATCTCCGACAGCCGCTTGACAGACCCTCCCACCGCGCTGCCCAGAACGTCGCTGGGGCTCACCGCGTAAAAACTGCGCTTGGCTTGGGATGAGATCAGCTTCGCTACCAATGTTTTACCGGTTCCGGGCGGCCCGACAAGAATGAGGCCCGTCGGTGCCGGTAACGACAATTCCTCCGCGCGTCCGGGCTTCATGAGATCCAACAATGCACGCAAGTCGCCCACTATGGCGGCGGGCAACACGACATCGTCCCAGCCCACCGGCTCTAGCGACCCCTGGTCACGGCCACCGGTACTTTCCAGTGCCTCAATGAGGTGCCGTTCCTCAATCACCTTTTCCTGTGCGCACAAAGCAGCGCGATCCACCAAGCTCTTCAATCGCGCGGGACTCCACCCGGGCGTGCGTTTCGCAATTGCCGTTAGATCGTGATTCTTCCACCGGAACTTCCGCAACTGGGCGGTAAGGATATCTGCGCGCTCAGATTCACTTGGGAGGTCAAGCCGGATCCTCGCGTCAAACCGTCCATCCCGGATCAAGGTGGGCTCGAGTCCGTCGAGATAGTTCGTCGCGGCAACGATCAGAAGGCCGTCCATCTGCCGGTACTGGTCGATGGACTGCATCAATTGCGTAACCAGCGAGTTATACTCGCGGCCACCGCCGCCAGAATCCGTGCCGTGCCCTTGCTCCTGCTTTCTACTGCCGATGGAGTCGATCTCGTCGAGAAAGAGCACGATCGGTCGATTAGCAGCGGCCGTCTCGAAAACTCCACGGATTCGCTCGGCCCCGGAGCCGGTGTTCTGCCCGACTAGTTCCGGGCATCGGATGTGATAGAAGTTGACACCAAACTCCCCAGCCGTCGCCTCGGCAAGCAGGTTCTTTCCGGTTCCCTGTGGGCCGTAGAGGAGAATCCCGTTCTGAGTCACAGTGGTCTGTTGTCTACCCAGGCGATTTGCAGCGATGGCCAACACCTCCTGTTTTGCGTGAGTAGTCCCACCGACGTCTCGCAATTTGGTTTGAGGGATGTTGGACCAATGCTCTGGCGCGCTCGTTCCCGAGTTGAACTTCGGCTGGCCGCTTGTGGCCTGCACCGCGACTCTGGCGTGTCGTCGAAAGAGCGCGGAAAGCGCCCAGAAGAAGAGCGCAATGACAATCGAGAACCACACGGCAAGGAGCGGGAACTTCCACTCGGTGGCCCTTGATCCACCGTTTTCAAGCGCTAGCTCGACAGCGCGCTGCAATAGACCCGATGTAGTTCCAGCTATGATCAACCTCGCGCCAAAGAGAGGAAGCCGAGGCGTGGGTTTCGGCAGAACGAACAATACCGCCCACGAAATTGCAGAGGCCATTGTTGTTTGCACGATCCCGACTGACAGCAGCCTCAGGCACAACCAACCCTCGACCCCGACCAGGACGCACGACGTCACGCTCCGAAACACCCAACCGGATTTCTCAGCCCTCGACGAGACAATCGATCGTTCGCTCAGATGCCGAAACTCAGTCACGAGCCCGGTCACACCGGCCCCGAACAGCCGACCTACTCTGTAGGACAGCCAGATCCAAGGGCTCGTGAAACCAAAATGCGGCATGGACTTTCCGTTCGAGCATCCTCAGAATATCCGATTCCGGGTCCGACGGAAAGACGTCCAGGCCGCATTTAACCAACTATTTATCTGCGAACTAGTTCTCTGGTTCTTGCTGAGGAACACTTGGGGGATTTTGCATCTTGATGAGCCGGTTCATCTCCCGCATTTCGTTCCGGATAGAGATCAATTCCTGGATTTCCTGCTGGGACATGCCGGGGAGCGGAGATCCGGTCGAGGCGTTTCCCAATCCGCTTGTCCGCACTTCCTCCCGGCCAGAAAGAGCCCTGTTTGCCGGAGGAGTCGTCGTGCCCTCGAACGACGAAGGGGCGCTTACGCCCGGTTCGTTGAGGACCAAATAGAAGCGTGTGTTGGCCGGCACCGTAACCACAATGTTCTGTTGGAAAGCCAGCATGGCCAACTCCTGCTCACCGCCCATCGCAACGTTGGACGACAGACGTTCGCGCAGCAGAATGGAGTTATCCACTTGGCCGCCCAGCCCACGGCCGCCGACCGCGAAGGCGGCGATCGTCCCGATACCTGTGAGCGTGCGGGTGAGGAACTTCTTGCCAGTGTTCTTTCCGTTGACAATGCCTTGAAGCACACCTTGCTCCATGCTCAGCGAGGAACCATTGATTTTCTCTTGTTCTCCATTCGGGTATTCGAGGGCGTCAAACTTGATGGTGACCCAACCCTGTGGGGTGACTTGCGATAGTGTTCCGTATGCCTTGGTGCCGGCCGGAATGATGAGATCCCCATTCTGCTCGTAGTTGTACTCGATCACCGCGACCACTGGTACCTTCGCTGCGGAGCTCGCTTCATACTGGAGCCGTGCCACCAACTTGGTCCCTTGCGCGAGGAGCGTGGTCGGCCTTCGTTGCTGGATTGTTGGAACGATACCGGCGCCTACCGCGACACTTCCCACATTGGTCCGCACGTAGACGAACGATGATTTCCTCAGCGCTTCGCTCGGGTTCGAAACGGGTGGTGCAGGCGCAGGCTTTGGATTCTGTTTGGCCTGGTAGTCGGCTATCGCGGCATTCCAATCCGTCACGTCAGTGGTGCGACGGGGCGGTGGCGTCAGCCCCTGCCGGCGGTATGCTTCTGCCAGTGCGGGGTCGTCGAACTCGACGGTGCTCAGTTCCGGATTCGTCGTCGCGCGCCTCGGCGGTACTTGCTTCGCCGTTGCTGGCTTGTGCACGTTTTCCGTTGGAACTGGTGTCCCGCGGTTCCGCATCGTTCCCAACAGATCCTTCTCGGTTAGTTCCCCAGTTTCTTCGTTCGGTTGCTGCGTGACGTTCAACTGGGGAACCACCGATCGGTTGGCGGTTTCGGCTGTTGCACCAGTTGCCTGCGGCCTCCCCAGGCTTGGCTGCGTTTTCCGCTCTTTCTTTGAAGAATCGGTGGTCGTGGTGAAGAGCCCGAAGAACAGGAACAGACAACCTATCGCTGTAGCAACCAGAATGAGGGCGCCGCGAAGCCGGTCGCCTGATTTCTGGTCTCGCGCCGATTCCACCGGGCGGCGAAACCGGGCCGCAAACTCTTCAATCCTGCCCTTGACGGTAGTCTCTTCAGGTTCGTCAGCGGGTATCACGGCGGCCGGCTGCGCGTTCGGATCTGGATTCGGTTCGGACGCCGCTGCCGGTTCTCCGCTCCCGTGGGCCAGCTTTTCATCTCTCAAGTTAATTGACATGGCTCATCTCCTTCCGGAAGGCTGAAACTCCGAATCCAATCGGCGCCAGTGCCGGCTTGTCCACTGCGCCGCTCTCCGCAATCTGCAGAAACAGCGTTTCATTCGATTGCTTAAAGCTGGGACGCCCGAACACGACGACACCATCGGTCCGCTCGCCTGGACCAATGCGACGCCGAGCCAGCCGGAAGTCCTTGACAGCCAGTTGCTGGCTGGTGCCCCAGTGGCTCCGTTTGACTGGAAACCCCTTCTTCAGCTTGCCCGCCAACTGGATCTGCGGTGGCAGGATCTCCACCGCGTGGGCCTGCGGATTGACCACCGAGAACAACACAACTACTTCACTGCCTTGATCGACAACCTCGGAGATTCCAATCTTGACGAGGTCTCCTCTTCCGTCCGGCGTCGTCGTGCGCATCCCATAGAGCGCCGGAAGCTTAGCCCGCTGCTGCCGCTCTAGCAGCAGGGCCAGTCCGTCGCGCTCGGGCGGCTCGATTGTTCTCTGGGTCTCCACCCGCGCCGGTCTTAAAACTTTATTTGCCGTTGGCCCCGACGCCGCGACCGACCTCCTAGGTACGAGCTCTTCCGTTCCGGAAACTTCAGCGGTCCCTACACCACTCTCCTCGACCAGGAACGAACCCGCGGGCCGGTAGTTTACAACCAAGTCTACGGGCGGCTGCGCTGACGTTCCTTCACTGCGTAGCAGAAAGCTCAAATGCCGTCCCTTCACTGTGGTTATCAGGAGATTGGATTCAGCGACATCCTCGGATACCGGCTTCACCAACACCAATGTCGGCTCTTTGTCGGAGTGCTCCGCCAGGAATTTGACGGGGTCTCCGACAACTACCGAGCTAACCGCTTCCGGCAGTCTAATAGCCGTCGAATAGCGCGGAGCCAATCGCACCACGTTAACCTGCTCATTCACGGTTCTTTGGCTCACGACCGGTTTGATCTGCGTCTGCGCCAAGGCCAGCGCCGTACCAGCGAGGAAAATAACAGGTCTCATCTTGTCTCCACTCCTTCTCGTAGCAACGTCTCCCAACGGTTTCGACGATACAAGTACGCGACGCGCGTGACGTAGTCGTGAACGTCTTTCGAATACGCGAAGTTGAGCCCAAGCCGCAGCACCCGGTTCTGGCCGGCAATGTAGCTGGCAGTAATCAAGCGCCGGTCTCCACCGCATAGATCCCGCAGCCATGCCAGATAGGCAACGCCAGCTCGCACATTGTCTTCAACGTCGAATCGGTTTCGGACTCGGAACACGGCTGCCGTGCCGGGCATCAGTTGCATCACCCCAGCAGCTCCGGCACTCGATATCGCTCTGGCGTCTCCGCCGGACTCTGCCTCGATGACTGCGTATACCAGCTCGCGTTCTACTCCATACTCGCCAGCCCAATGATCTGCCCAACGGCGCACTTCTACTGTCTGGGCGAAACAGCATATCCCGGTTATGGCGAGCGCCATCAACCACTTCATGCAGCCACTCCGTCCTTGGCCTTCATCGCCGCCAACGCCTCGTCTCGATACTTCAGAGCCGTCACCACCAAGCTCTTGAATCCGTCTTTCAGCAGAAGGCGCTTGACGTCCTCCTCGGTTTTCGCGAGAAACGGCAACAGGACGTCGCGCATCTCCCACCGAATCTCGGCTTCTCCCAGCAATTGCAACGCTCGGACGAACTGAACGATTTCGTCGATCGACGGCGGCTTCACCAGGTTGTAACCGCGCAAGGCCTGCGCGAGTCCAACTGCCTGCGCCTTCAATTCCAGCGGCGCGTCAACCGTACGGATATCGAGGATCTCCGTTTCCTTCCGAACGTCCGGATGCTCGATCCTCTTGTAGAGGCTGCGCCGCCGTAGAGGATCTCCCAGCCGACGCTCCTGATTCGAGGTCATCACCACGAACGGAATCGTCTTAGCCTTCACGGTGCCGAGCTTTGGAATCGTGATCTGCCAATCCGAGAGGATCTCCAACAGAAGAGCCTCGAACTTCTGGTCCACCTTGTCGAGCTCGTCTATCAACAACACGATCGGCTTCGGCTGTAGCAGAGCTTGCAGCAGCGGACCCTGTGTGAAGAAGTCCAACGTATGAAGACTTGATCGGAGCTTGTCCCATTCGCGGTCGGTCACTTGGACCTGCGTTTCAAGGTAGAGCCGTTGCAGCGACTCATCGAACGAACCGATGGCCTGCTTCTCGGTAATTCCCTCGAAGCACTGCAGCCGGATTAGGTCGGTCCTTGCTGCCGCCGCGAATGCCTGAGCCAAGTAGGTTTTGCCCGTTCCCGGCGGACCCTCGACCAGGATCGGCTTCTGCATCTTGGTCGCGAGCCAGATGATCTGCACCAAAACGGGGTCCGTCGCGTAGCCGGCTTCGCGGAGCCCTGAGGCGACGTTCTGCGGTGTTGCGAACATTTGACAGAAGGATACGGCGTGATCCGTCAGAGTCAAACCGAGCTTTTCGCTTCCTCTCGACAGGGAATCCTCGTGCCATGGAATTCCCTGGCCGCGCAATCGTTAATAGAAAGGTGTAATGCGCGGACATCCCACGGATATGAGACGCCCGTGACATCCCGCAAGGACTTTATGCTGAACACGCGCGACATGCCACGTCGGCGCGACACCAGTGGTCATCCCCCCAATCTGGAGACGGTCGTGACATCCCTCAGGAAAGTCATGCTGTACGCACGAGACATCCCACACCGATGCGACACGGAGGTCATCTCCGCGAACGCCCTTTGGAGGTAGCTATACCGGTTTGCGACTACGCGTCCAAGTGATCGGCAACGTCCCAGAACCGGACTTCCTGGGCCTTCGGTGGCGCGAAGGGGATTTCACGCCAACAATCGGGTTTCTAAAGGCTGCGCCGTCAGTCTGGACTGGCTGGTCAACTTCACAGAAGCGGATTTAGGGTTCGCGCTGATTATCCGCAGACCCACGCAGCGCGCCTAAATCGGGACGTAAGATTATTTGTTGCGTTTCGCGACCGCGTCAGTGGCCTGACGCCACGGAACGTGAGACTGCAGCTGACGAAAGAGAGGGCTTACTGCACTCATCACGCGAGCAGGAAATAAGAAAGCGCGCATACGAGATTCATCTGGAGCGCGCGGGACAATCTGGCTATGAACTAAAGGATCGGTTGCAGGCCGAACGTGAGGTCGCCGGACTTGCGGCCGACAGAGACGACCTCGTGTTCCTTCTCTTCCAATGCTTTCCTAAGGGCGGATCCGATAGTTCCGCTTCCTATGACGATTGCTTTCATTTGGTTCCCTTCTGTTCGCTTCCGAAACTCCGGGCCAGCGGCCGTCTCGTCACGGCTTAACAAATTCAAAAATGCGCCTATGCCAGGATCTGGTCGCGCAGACCGCCGTAGCAGATTGCTCGCGGCATCGCCTTTGCATACATCTCGTACGGAAACCCGAGTTCAATCACGCTTGCCTCATCCAGCATCTTTAATTGCTCGGCTGAGAGCGTCAAATCGAAGCTCGCGAGATTGTCCTGCAACTGCGACAGCTTCCGAGCGCCGATGATCGGAATGACCGGCACGGGTCGATAGCGAAGCCATGCGAGCGCCACCTGCGCCATACTGCGGCCTGTCTCATCGGACACACTCTTGACCGCGGCGACGATGCGGCCGCTGCGCACCGGCTCCGGCATGAAGTCTTTCGCCATGTCGGTGGTCATGCGAGCCTGCTTGGGCGATCCGTGGCCGTGATACTTGCCGGTCAGAACGCCGCCCGCCAATGGCGACCATGCCGTCACTCCGATGTTCAACGCCTTGGCCATCGGGATGAGCTCGCGCTCGACCGTTCGCTCGATCAGGCTGTATTCAATCTGCAACCCGACGAAGGGAGACCACCCACGCAGTTGAGCGAGTGTGTTCGCCTGAGCGATCCACCAGGCGGGAGCATCAGAGATGCCCGTATAGAGCACCTTGCCCGCTCGAACCATATCGTCGAGTCCTCGCATGACTTCTTCCACGGGCGTAATCTGATCCCAGATATGGACCCAATAAAGGTCGATGTAGTCGGTCCTCAGTCGGTTGAGACTCGCTTCCACCGCCTGCATCATATTCTTGCGCTGGTTGCCCGCAGCGTTTGGGTCTGTGCCCGGAAAAGCGTTGGTGTATTTCGTGGCAAGCACTACGCTCTGGCGATGGCCGTCCGTAAACTCACCGAGGAACGATTCGCTCGTCCCGTTCGTGTAGATGTTGGCAGTGTCGATGAAATTGCCTCCAGCCCCGCGGAAGGCATCGTATACCTTCCGTGCCTCGTCCTTGGGCGCACCCCACCCCCAGTCCTCGCCGAAGGTCATCGTGCCCAGCGCTGCCTCTGAAACTCGAAGTCCGCTGTTGCCCAAAAGTCGGTATCTCATATGCGTCTCCTTTCGACGATCATGGTATCTTCGCTTCAAGTTCGGGCGGCAGAGCGATCCAAAGCTGGAATTCATTTGTCCGGCCCGGTTCGCCGAGGCCGCCGCCATGCCAGACGCTGCCTCCGGCTCGCATCCATTCGGTACCGCCGGCAGGCAACAAGCCCATCGCTTCGTTTGTGTGTTCATAACGTACGCTGCCCTCGGCAACATAGGTAAGGGTTGCGATGCCGGAATGGGGGTGCCCGAAAGCGGTGAACGGCGTACCCTGATTATCAAAGAGGTCAAGGAACGCGAAAGGTTTCAGGAGCCCTCCAAAGTCGGATGGCGACATGAGTCGTGTGATGGGTCCATGTTTCTGTCCGCGTTTCCGCTTCGCGATTCGAGAACCGGAACCACGCTTAACAAGCGTTGTTGGAGACATAAATTTGCCTTTCTTAACGTCAGTCTCAAGCCTGGCGCGCTGCCTTCAGTGCTGTCGTCCACCACAGCAGGTCATCGATCATTGTCTGGACTTGTGCCCCAAGCTCGGCGAGTCCTTTGTCCACGTCGCCATTCTGGTAATGCGCCCAAAGAGTCGCAACGGGAATGTGGACGGACGAGCGGACTGGGGCGATTTGAACTTCGATCATGGTTTCCCGGAGTTGCTGAACTGCGCGCGCACCCATCGCGCTGCCATAGCTTACGAAAGCAGCAGCCTTGCGATTCCACTCCGGATAAACCCAATCGATCGCGTTCTTCAGCACTGCCGAGGTGCCGTAGTTATATTCCGGAGTGACGAAAACAAACCCGTCCCCCGAGGCTATTTCAGTGGTCCAGCGTTTGACAACCTCATTCTCATAAGGAGTACGACCGGGCATCGCAGGGGTCAAAGGCTGGTCAAAGAAGGGCATAGGAAACTCGCGAAGGTCGAGCAGTCTGGCTTCGATTCCTTCGCGTTTCCGGAGGTGCTGGAGAATCCACTGCGCCGGTTTCTCAGAAAATCGGCCCTGACGAGTACTGCCGACGATTACAGAAATAGTAGTCATATTGGGTTCCTTTTTGCTCGTGGTTTATAGCTTTCGTAACCAGGCGATGATCCCGTTAAAAACAAACAGCGAAGTCGCGGGGCTGGAAAAAGCGGGGAAGGTGAATCCGGGAGCAGCTGATGATTTGAGCGGTTCTGCCGCAGTCAAACGACAACTATTTGGACGTTCTGTGATCGCCGCCGCTCTCCATCCTCCCTGAGAAGTATCTCTTCGCCTGTCGGAAGTCATCGTTCATCCCATTGCCGAATCGGGATCACCAGAAATAGCTCGGAGTGACCCGAAAGATGATTCACATAAGGCTCACCGTTCGACCCATCCTGGTTCAATGTTCGCAGCGTCCTTTGATCTGTCCCTAGGACCATGATGTGTGGCCCAACGTGGAATTCGTTGTCACTTCCCATCGCATGCGCCCTGTCGGGCACCCAGAAGCCGCCATACATATATGAAACTCCGACATTCTGCACACTAGGTTTTCGACCGGCAACGCTGTCCTTGACGAACTGCATGAAGACCCGGTCAAAGCAGCCGGGCTCATCATGCGGCGAACCAGGGCTGCCAGGAAGACAGGTCCATTGGTTCGAGCCCTTCCGAAGAACGCGGTATTCTGCTCCGGGCATCGACGGCCAGTCGAGCAGGGTCGCGCCTTTGGTAACGAACGCCGGACCCGCGCGCAATGCATCCGCGATTTTCTCAGCGTCGGTAGCGGGCATTCGCGACTGCGCTGTTTGAGCGACGGCGGCAGTTGCTGCAAAAACTGCAATCATGATCAGCTTCATGTCAATCTCCTTCTGTGTCAGTGGATTTGTCAGGCTTAGTAGGGCGGGTATCGAACGAGCCTTGTGTCGTAGTATTCACGCACCGCGTTGACCTGCGAGCTTCGAGGCGCGGTAGCTCTTGCAGGGCAACCCACAGCATCTCGTCGAACTCTTCCATTCCGAGACGGAGAATCCGTGAGCAACTCCCTACAGTTATTCCAAACAGAACCCGAAATACAAAACAGTCGCGCGAGATGGGCGCAAGGAGAAATAGGCGTTGAAGCTCCCAAGGCAGGTGTGAAGATGCTTCCTCCGATTGACTTGCAAGATCGGCACGCCGTCGCATTGCGGACTTTACTGTCTCGACAAGCAGAAGGTCGTCGGCGATGGGGCCGAGGTCCACGGCGGCGATACCATCCAGCACCGCATACTCCGCGGCTTCGCTACTGCCCGTGAGAAACCAAGCCCCGCGATATGCCTCGTCGAGCGCTTTATACACATCGCCTTTGGTTCTCATCCCTGAAGGTCCTCCTCGCTCGTGGAGGCCGCGGCCGCGAGGTCCTGCCGCCTGTTATCCCGGCGCACCTGATACCGGTGCCCGGAAGCATCCGGGGATTGTGTGAACTTGTCGCGCGCCCACGCTGGTCGAATGTTGTTGCGGGCCAGGATATCCATTACACGAGTGGGATTCCCAAGATCGGCCCAGCCCGACTTCGTATCGCGAATTGTCAAGAGCCTCCGCGGGTGAAGAGCCAAGACCTGGTGCGAAAGATCAACGGGTGGTATTAGACGGTATACACTTTCCAGTTCGTTTTCTGCCAAAGCTTTATTGATCGACAGGACCACGTTCGGAACCTGCGAGCAGAGCAAATCAAGGAAGGTCCTGGCGTGTCCTACGGTCACGAACGTGTTCCAGAGACAACCACGGCAGAGGAGTTCCCGGGCCTGGGGCAATGATGGTTTTTCCCAAAATCGGTTCACACGCAGCAACGGCATCGGCGCGTCCGAAAGGGCCGAGCCGGGTTCTATCCACCCGTATTCGACTTCGGCGTAGTGGGCCTCGGCGCCCACGAGGACGATCGAATCCGGATACTGTTCGGCGCCGGATATAGCCGACCTGACAGCGCGGGCGAACGCCTCGGCGTCAGAGTAGTAGTGATCGCATGGGACTAAGACCATCACGGCATCCGCGTCCCGCTGAAGAATGTGAAGGAGCGCCCCGGCCACCGCCACACCAGTGCCGCGATTCAGGGGTTGGGGAATGATGCGCGAGTTATCCACGTCCCGCAATTCCTCGTGGTAGTAAGTTTCATGTGCACGCGTCACGACGAACACCTGTCTACTAACAGGAAAAAGCGATTCGAGACGCGCCCGTGTCTGGGCGAGGAGGCTCTCTCCGCCGAAGATCGAACAAAACTGTTTTGGTCGGGAGTCCCCCGCGATCTTTAGGGTCAAACTTTGCAAACGGGTTCCGTCGCCGCCCGCCAGTACTACGGCCCAACATTGTTGCGACGTTCGGGCAAAAGACCTGACGGCTGAAGTCTCATCAACTGGAGTTCGAACTGCGCTGTTCGCTTCAGTGGGATCGGGATGACCCGTTTTGCCCATAGTGCCTGCCTTTCGTCAATTTTCGAGAGAGAGAATCCGCGTCGATACTGTCCAATTCACGACCGGTGAGCGAATCGCGGCCGCGACTGCGGTCGTCGCCGGTTCGCCAAGGCCCGCCGGTGTTTCAGCAAGGTTTGTGTCATGGGCCTGACTTGCAAGCCTCGTCCCGAGTTTCAAACTCTCGAAGCGCCAATATGGAAATCAACTTAGCTTTTATGAACGACCTCGATGTCGTGGCCGTCAGGATCCAACACCCATGCCGCGTAATAGCCGGGATAGTATTCGGGCCGCGCTTGAGGTGATTCCTTGCTCTTGCCTCCGGCGTCTATCGCGGCTTTGTAGAATGCGTCTACCTCAGCATGGTCTTTCGCTACAAATCCAACATGCACCGCTTGGGGATCGGGCTTTCCCTTTTTGAGCCAAAAGAAGGCTCTTTTGCCGTCTCCAAAACCCTTTAAATCGGGGTGTCTGTCTTTGCCTTCGTAATCTATGAAGTTTGTAATCCCAAGTGGCTTAAGCGCCTTGGCGTAAAAAGCGACTGAACGCTTGAAATCACTTACTGCAAGAATAATGTGGTCTATCATGCTTGCCTTCTTTGTTCTGGTAGCAACACAAATGCGTTCTCGCCGCTCGCCCAAATATTGTCCAAGAGATACCTCATCTGGTGTGATTTCCTGTCATGTCGCGGGCGGCACATTCTGGGCGACTCCTTGTTTGTAGTCAGTGCCATCTCGGGTCGTACCCTTCGCGTCGATCATGCTCGGTGAGCGAGCGCTTGCAGCACTGCCTCCGGTCGAATTGGCAGGTGACGGAGGCGGGCTCCACAAGCGGCGAAGATCGCATTCCCGATCGCGGGCGCGACTGCGGTCGTCGCTGGCTCACCAAGGCCGACTGGCGTTTCCGTGCTCGGGACAAACTCGATCTCGACGTCTGGTACGCCGCCCATGCGCAGCAATGTATAGGTGTTGAGGTTCGTATCCTTCGGCTGGCCGTTGACGATCTCGGTTCCCTCGTGCAAGGCCACGCTCAATCCCCACAGCGTGGCGCCCTCAGCTTGGGCCAAAGCACTGTCGGGATGAATAATCGTCCCGGCGTCAATGACAACAGTCAGCTTCTCTACCGTGACGCGGCCGCTGGCGCGATCGACCCGCACGCGAGCCACGCAGGCGACCCAGGTGGGCATGGAGCGTGCCTGGCCAAAGGTGGTCGCAATGCCGAGGCCCACATCCTTCGGCATAGCGCCGCCCCAGCCGGCCTTCTCAGCGGCGCGGGCAAGCACGGCGGCCTGGCGATGCGCTCCTCCCACGGCGTTGGGCGCCGATCCGGAGTTACGGCCAGCGCCATCCAGCATGCGCAGCCGAAATGCAACCGGATCGGCGCTTGCCGCGTGAGCTGCCTCGTCCATAAAACTTTCCACAGCCCAGTTGATCCAGCCCGGACCTACCGAGCGCAGCAAACCGGGCCGGATTGCCCGGTTGGCCAGATCGTTGAGCAGCACGCGCGCCCGCTGAGCGCCCACCGTGTACCAGTGGTCGGCGCCATCGCTTGCAAACGGATCGTACGGAACGCCGTGAGCATCCTTAGGCATGAATGACGGAGCCATAACGGCGGTAGGCCAGCCGGCTGCCGCCTGGTGATCCATCGCTATCACGTGGCCGCCCTCTCCGAAGGCCATGCGCAGGACCTGCGTCGAGGGAGAACGCGGACAATCGAAGCGCATATCGTCGGCCCGCGTGCAGATCATCTTGACGGGCTTGCCGAGTGCCTTCGCGGCAAGTGCCGCCGGCACCATGTAGTCACCTTCCAGGCGCCGGCCGAATCCGCCACCGAGTAAGTAGGTGCGAAGTACGATCTTGTCCTGACTGCGGCCCAGCGCTTTGGCAAGCACTGGCAGGATCAGCGACTGCCATTGATTGCCCGTATGGATTTCGAAAACGCCGTCCTTTTCGAACGCTAAAGCATTCACGGGCTCCAGCGCGAAATGCATCACCGTGCTGGTCGTGTAGGTTCGTTCCAGTTTTTGCTTCGCCGAGGCGAACGCCGCGTCCACGCCCGCATCCTCGACAAGCATGGCCCCTCCTTTTGGGTCGGCAATCAGTTCGGCCGCGCGGTTATGAATGTCGCGCTCGGACACGTGAGCTGCGTCGCCCGATTTCCACGTCACCCTCACCAGATCGGCCGCCTGACTGGCCACTGCGAAGCTCTCCGCGCAGACCATCACCCAACCAGGCGCGATACCCGAAGGGTCATCGAGCGCGACGCTTCGAATATAGCCGGGTAAACGTTTTGCTTCCGAATCGTCGATAGAGACCACCTTGGAGTCGTAGCGCGTCGGAGGAATCTTGGGGCGCGCGTAGATCATGCCTTCTACGATGGCGTCGATGCCATAGCGGCCGGTACCGTTAGTCTTAGACGGTACGTCGAGCGCCATGGTATCTCGCCCAATCAGGCGGCGCTCGCCAGGCGCCTTAAGCGGTATGGCGCGCAATTGTTCGGGCGTGAAGGCCCGCCGCATATTCCCGTCCGCCACGATATCGCCATAAAGAATCGACTTTCCATTCGCGTGCACCGCGCCGTTGCGCGCCGTGCAGCTTGGTGGATTTACACCGAGCAGCTTGGCGCCTTCTTCAATTAGGGCGACGCGGCCAGCAGCTCCCGCGCGGCTAAGAATGGGAAAGCTCTGCCACACTGACAGACTGCCGCCGGTTAGCATCATGCCCCATTTCGGGTCAGTATCCACGAGGACGGGCTTGACCTTGCTCCAGTCCGCCTCCAGCTCGTCGGCCACTATTCGCGCGAGCGCTGTGCCGACATGTTGGCCTAACTCTGCGCGGATGATATTGACGGTCACCGTTCCGCTGCGGTCGATCCCATACCAGATCGTCGGTTCGAAAAGCTCGCCTGCGCTGCCCGTCGATTGATCGGCGAGGCTTCTTCTTGCATAACCCAGCATGACGCCCGCGCCCATCATCGTGATCAGGAAGCCACGGCGCGACGGCTCATCAGCGGCCCTGAATCCATGGGGAGACAAGTTGTTCATTGGGCGATTCCTCCTCGCATTCTCGATGCCGCGAGCTTGATGGCCTTGCGTATTCGAATGTAGGTCATGCAGCGGCAAAGACTGCCCGCCATCACCGCGTTGATGTCCTGGTCAGTGGGATTCGGGAAGTCCTTGAGAAGTGTGGCGGCCTGCATGATCTGTCCCGATTGACAGTAACCGCATTGAGGAACTTGGAGTTCGGTCCAGGCGACTTGCACGGGATGCCTGCCCCCCGGGTCGAGCCCCTCGATCGTGGTGACCTTGGCGCCCGCGACTGCCCCGACGGTAATACTGCAGGATCGAGTCGCGCGCCCTTCCACGTGTACTGTGCATGCGCCGCACATGCCGATTCCGCAACCGAACTTCGTTCCCGTAAGGCCCATCTCGTCACGAATCACCCACAGCAACGGAGTATTGTCGGAGCTGCGTACCGAAACGTTGCGGCCGTTGAGATTGAATGTCGTCATGCTTGCATGCTCCTGTTCTCGCTTTCGTCAGTGCGATCCCGCCGACTCCCGGCGGATGGCGGAAACCTTCTCTTCGAGGTCGCTCCAGGGCAGAGATTTTGTGCGCGTCCGACGCAGGTAAGCCGCGAGCCTCGCGATATCGCCGTCGGTGAGCGACGAGCCATAGGCGGGCATCACCAATCCCGGCGCACCTTCCGCGCTGCTTACGCCATTCAATACCACCTGAACGAAATTGGTCGGATCGGGCAGACTAAGCGCGCTATTGAGTGCTAGTTCCGGCCGCGCAGGAAGAGGAACCGTACCGGAATTGTAGTGGCAGGCCGCGCAGGCTGCGGCATAGAGCGCAGCATCGGGGTCGTACTCCTGACCACTGCCAAGCGACGAGTTCGCAAGAGCTTCGCGCGTTGCCACTTCAATACTGCGTGACTGCGTGCCCGCACGGCTCATATCACTAAAGTAGACGGCGATGGCGCGAACGTCGGAGTCCGGTACGACCGGCAGCGCCAGACCCTCGCGAATGACGGGAGTCATCGTGGCGCCAGTCGTTCCGTGCAGCGCTGTGACTCCGGTGCGCAGGTAGGTGAATAACTCGTCTTGCGTCCATGGAACGGGCGACGGATTGGTCTCGTTAAGCGCAGGTGCGATCCAGCCGTCGATCACGGCGCCTGCATAAGCGTTCCCAGTCTCTTCGGCGCCGAGCGAGTTGCGGGGAGTATGACAGGCGCTGCAATCACTGAGCGATTCAGCTAGATATGCTCCGCGATTCCATTCAGCGCTCTTGGAGGGATTGGCCTGGAATCGTCCGTCCTTGAAGAACAGAATTTTCCAGGCTTCTTGCAGAGCACGGATCTTGAGGGGAAACGGAAGCGTATTCGCCGGTGCCGAGGCCGCGGCAGCGGGACGGGTCATCAGGTAGGCGAACAACGCTTCGACGTCATCGTCCGATAGTTTGGTGTAAGCGTAGTAGGGAAACGCAGGGAAGAGATGGGACCCGTCGCGGGCCACGCCCTCGCGCATGGCGCGGGAAAAGGCCTCAATCGACCATGTCCCGATACCGCTTTTCGGGTCCGGAGTAATATTTGTCCCATAGATGATCCCGAACGGTGTATTTACTCCATACCCGCCAGCGAATATTTGTCCGCCGGGTTGTGTGTGACACGAGGCACAATGTCCAGCCGCGGCGAGAGCCTCTCCTCTGGCGACAGACTCCGAGGAGAATTTCTGTGCGATTGGGCGCTCTATAGGGGCAATCTCCGGTCGTCGTGCCAAAAGCAGGAAGACGGCTATTCCGAGAAGAGCCACAGCAAGGACTGCGATCGCAATGCGCCAAATCATCACATCCCCCCCCTCATGGACGTCCCATAACGTGGAGGTGGGCATAGGGCGACCCAGCCCACATGATGTAGGCGCCTGCCGGCTTATGCGTGGTCGGCAGGCCGGTGGCCCCGGGGTCGAACGGCCACATGATCATCCAGTGCGGGCCGATCGGAATGGGCGGGCTCGTCGTATCGTAAGGATCGGTATCACTGCGCTGAGTGGCTCCGGCCAACATGTAGACTATGCCCGGCTCCGTGTTGGTGGGCTTCGGTTTGCGAACTCTGAAATCGGCGAACCATTGCATTGCGGCCGCGTCTGCACACATGGGCGGGTCGCCAATTATTCGTGGATTTCCCGGCATACAGGTAAAGCCGTTGTTTCCTTCGCGCAGCACGACGGTACTGTGCCCGTTGCTATCAACGATTCGAGCCGACTTCACGATGTCGGAGGGTCCAGCCGACATCGCTCTGGCGATCTTTGCTTGCGTGGTTTCTCCCGCGTCCGCTGCGGAACTGTGCTCAGCTGTCTGGGCGCGAGCTACGCCGCGCGGACTCGACCCGTTCACGAGTAGCACACCCGCCGACAGGATCAGTAAACCAAGGCCACGTCTCACTAGATCCACCTCCTTAGCGCGGTCATTTTTCTTAAACCGCCTGTTCACCAAAGAGGTATGTTTGTTGCAGCTCGCGTTCGGCTTCGAGCCAATCGTCCAGATCGCAGCCCGGTTGTTCGCCGCGTTCCAGATAAATTTCATACGCGCGCCGTCTAATCTCCTCTTCGGGCACTGGATTCCCGATTTCGGCAGAAACTACTTCGGCTTCGATGTTTGCGGTTCGGGTTGCTTTCGGTGACATACTTTCTCCTTCTTAGACGGCCTTCGCAACCAGCACCATGCGAAACCGTGCTTTCCCTTGCATCATGCGAGCGTAAGCATCGGCCACCTGTTCGAGAGGAGCCGTCTCGATCATCGGGCGGATATTCTCCAGGACGCTGAAGGCGAGTGTATCCTCTTGTTCGATCGCCGTTCCAGTCAGCGAACCGTAAACTGAGCGCCCGCCAAACACGAGCGGGAATGCATTCAATCGGATCTGATCCTGCGGCACGCCCACCACAATGAGCTTCCCGCGGACCGCAAGACCAGACACAAGCGGCCCCATGGAGTCGCCGTCGGGAGCGGTCGCGAGAATTGCCCGTGCCCCGCCCATGCGCTGTAGTACCGCTGCCGCATCGTCGACGGCCGTATCAATGTAGACGTGTGCCCCCAAGTCTTTCGCAAGCTTTTCCTTGTCGCCACCACGTCCAATCGCGACCGTATGGAATCCCATGTGCCGTGCAAACTGGACGCCCAGATGCCCTAGACCACCAATGCCCTGCACAGCGACAAGATCCCCGCCACGCAAGCCGGCGTTACGAAGGGCGTTATAAGTCGTGATGCCCGCACACAAGAGAGGGGCGGCCTCTGCGGAACTGAGCTCCTCAGGAACAGAAGCGATACCGCGCGCCTCAGCGATCATCACCTCCGCATATCCACCGTCCACGGTTACGCCCGACACCACGGGATTCTGGCAGTTCACCGTATCTCCGCGCCTGCACGGTTCGCACACCCCATCCTCGCCGGCGATCAGGCCGACACCAACCCGTTGCCCAATCCTCCATCGCGACACTCCGCTGCCCAGGGCTTCGATACGCCCAACGACTTCATGCCCAGGTACGCGGGGTAACGTAAGGCCCTGATAGGCTCCGTTGATTGTGGCGGAATCCGTATGACAAATTCCACAGGCTTCGACGCGAATTCGAACCTGACCCGGTCCAGGCTCCGTGATCGGTCGTTCGACGACGCGAAGCACCCCGGGGGCGGAAACTTCTACTGCCTTATAGGTACTTATCATTTGTACTAGCCGTCCCCGCGATCGAGGAACTCCATCACGTGACTGGTGAAAGCGCCGGCGTGCTGAAACAATGACCCATGACCCGAGTCAGGGTAGATGATGAGCTGTGCGTTGGGTAGATGTGCGCTAAGAGTGAACGAGTTCACTGTTGGGATCATAATGTCGTTGTTCCCGTTGGTGACGAGTACCGGCTGGGTGATGTTATTCAATTCAGCGTGGGGTTCGCCTCCGGATTTCGCCCAGGCGGCCATGGCTCTGAGCTGGGCCGCGGCCGACTCCGGACTCGTTGGAGTGTCCTTGTCTTCTGTCCGTCGCGCAAGCCGCTGGACAAACTTACGTCCCGCCGATTGGCTGGTTTCCGTGGTTTCGAAAAACAGCCTGAGCAACTTATCACCCGGCGGCATCTTCTGATCCACGAAGATTTTCAAAAGCTCGGGCCGATCCATCGCGACGCCCACACCACCCGCGGGGCCTGTACCGGTCAAGATGATCCTTCGCAAAAGCACGGGGCGCTTCAAGGCGATCACTTGCGCTACCATTCCTCCCAGCGAGAACCCGAGCACATCCACCTGGGTCAGACTGAGCGCGTCGAGAAATGTCATCACGTGGTCGGCCATGCCGGCGACAGTCTCCGGCACCTTGCCGCTGGAGCGGCCAATACCGGGGCTCTCGAACAGGATGACTGGCCGGCCTAGCGCGAGAGGGTCGGTGACGGAGGGGTCCCAGTTGTCGAGCGTGCCCGTGAAATGCTGCAGGAACAACAGCGGAGCGCCGGGGCCTGAGCCCAGCCGGCGAAAGGCGTAGGTGTCGTCTCCCGCCGTGAGGTATTGAGTCGGGGCGGTCGTATTGCTCGCGGTCGCCATCGAATTCACCATTGTTTTCCGTGCCCTTAGCTGAGGACGATGTCGTCCAAATCGATGGAGACGACCAAGGGGGCTGGTGCCGCATGGCCGTCCGGCTGGAGACCGAAGATCTTGTGCTTTGTCGGAAAGACAATGCCAGAGATTTCCTTGATGTCAGAGACGTAGTGTACGGCTCCTATTCCTCCGCTTATTTCGACATGGTAGTCGTGTCGCTTCAGCAATCCCTTGTGATCGAAGTAAAGTGTCTGCTCTGTACTATGGGTTGCGATATCCGATGAAAACCGAACCCTCAGACGGCGCCACGTTTCTCCTGCTTCCTGCCATGGCCCGATTTCTTCCGATTCAACGCCGGGCTTGACAAGAAGGAACGGAGTATTCAGGTACGTCCACATCGCGCACCCGGCGAAGTATGCGAGCTGCAAGTCGCTCCAGGGCGTCTCGAAACTATGTCCCTGGAACGACGAACGAGGTTGAAGGAGTTCTTCAAGTACCTTACCGGACGCGTCCTCAAGCGCGACGCGCTGCGGTTCAAAGCGGGATCTTCGATTCGGAGAACCGAAGGGGTAGTGAGAAACCTTCTCGGTGCGAAGGTCCACTGTGACCGTCACGTCATCGATGACTCCGGCTTTGCCTTTCACTCCCCAAAACACCCCACCTTGGATCAAGTGGGCTGAAATCATGGCGAAACGGTTCCAGCGTTCAAGGCCCCCGTGGGCATCAATTGCCAACTTCGCGAGCTCCGACGCTGCTACGTCTCCTGCTTTGTATGCGCTTCTCATTTGCATGCTCCTCAATCCTTTTCTCTTTCCATCCATTCGCGAATATAGGGAGCGCAGTTTTCAAGCTTCACGCCATCCACTTCGCAATGCGCAAGAAAACGCATTACTTCGCGATCGATCACGCTAACGTCTTTGAGATCCAGAACGATGTCGCGATAGTCTGTTTGGCATTCAAAGAGCCGAGTCAACTCGGCCATAGCTTGTTTTTCGATCCGACCGCTCAGGGTGAATATTGTGAATCTTCCTCGCGCCGCAGTTTCAATCCGGAAAGGCATCGCCTAGTCGATTACCGGCTACAAGTTTGCAATCGACAATCCAATCGGATGTATTTGAAAATAGGGGTCCAAAAAATAATGGGAGTGACAGGATCTTAGGAAGTGCCAGGATTCTGGGAGGCGAGCGGCTTACTGACGGCGTTTGTCTATGCCGAGCTGTTTGATTTTCAAATCCAGCGTCGAGCGCGGAATTCCGAGTTTGGCGGCTGCTCCATTCGGACCAGCGACTTTTCCGTTGCTCTCTGCGAGGGCCGCTTCGATGAGCTCTTTCTCGTAGGTGTGGAGAGATTCTGTTAGGGGACCTGATGAGTTCCGGCGCGATGCGTCGGGACTTGAAAGCCACGCTTCATCGATCCGCAAGGTGTCGCCGGAGCAGAGGATGACAGATCGCTCTACGATATTTTGCAGCTCACGAATATTGCCTGGCCAATGATAAGACTGGCATAGTTTGAGCGTATTCTTGTCGATCTTGGTGATTTGCTTGCGTGCTTTGTCGGCGTAGCGTTTCACGAAGTACTCGACCAGCATCGCGATGTCCTCTCTGCGTTCGCGGAGAGGTGGCACATCCATCGGGAAAACATTTAACCGGTAGAAGAGATCGGCGCGAAATGATCCTGCCGCAATTGCCGCCGGCAGATCGCGGTTGGTTGCAGCGATGATTCGAACATTCGTGGGAATGGCGCTTCCTCCTCCCACTCGTTCAAACTGACGCTCCTGAAGCACGCGCAATAACGCAATCTGCGTTTCAGCAGGAAGCTCGCCTATTTCATCGAGAAAGATGGTACCTGAGTTTGCCATTTCAAAACGGCCCTGGCGGCGTTGGAGAGCCCCGGTGAATGCTCCCTTTTCATGGCCAAACAATTCTGAAGCGATTAGTGAGTGCGGAATCGCGGCGCAGTTCACCGCAATAAAGGCGTGGCCGGAACGTTGCGAGTTCTTGTGTATAGCGCGCGCAATCAACTCCTTCCCAGTGCCTGTTTCGCCCGTAATCAGGACAGTGGAGTCGGTGGGAGCGACCTTCAAAATGCCGGAAAGGACGCTCTTCAGAGCCTGTGAAGATCCCACGATCTCATCGAACATGAATACCTGGTCGATTTGCTCTCGCAACGCGACGTTCTCTTGCCGTGTTCGTTCCTCTGCCTGCTTGCGATCGTCGATGTCGGTGGCGGTCGCATACCAGCGGATTACCATTCCTTGTTCGTCCCGCAGCGGGTTGAATTGGGCCAGGAACCAACGATACTGACCACCCCGGCGGCGCACTCTCCGTTCGTACTCGAATGGGACCCCACGCGACATTGCCGCCTTGCCTACAACTATTCTCTCGGTATCGTCCGGATGACGGAGCTCAAGAAGCCTTTCCTGTGTTACCTCTTCGTTCGTGAGCCCGGTGTACTCCATGAAGGCATGATTGGCGTGGAGATAGTCTCCGCTGGCCCCGAATGCGACGATGAGCTGAGGAATTGCATCGATGATTGTTCGAAGCTCAGCTTCAGATTTGGCAATTTGTTCGTGAGCCGTCGCCAGCGCCACCTCATTACCCTTGCGGTCGTCAACGTCAGTCAACAACATGTACCATCCGCTGATACGATCGTCCTTGTCTCGCACCGGAAGCGCACGAGACTGGAACCAACGGTAGACGCCATCGGCTCGACGCTGCCGAAGTTCGTACTCATACGGTTGCCCGCTTTCGACCGAGCGTCTCCACAGGTCGACCACGCGAGGAAGGTCGTCCGGATGGACGGCATCGCTGGTGGACCAGTCCTTCAGTTCCTCATTCGTCTTGCCGAAATATTCCAGCACCTGGCGGTTCAGGAGTTGCACTTCGCCAGTGGCACTCAGAGTACACACCATGCCGGGGATAGTATCGACGATCTGCCGCAGTTTCTGTTCATTCGACTTGAGGGCTTCCTCGGCCCGTTTCCGCTCTTCAATGTCGGTGTTTGTTCCGTACCATTGACGGATGTTTCCGGACTCATCCCGTAGCGGGCTGGCGCGGAACAGAAACCAACGATGCACTCCGTCGAAACGGCGTAGGCGCGCTTCGATCTCTCCTGACTCGCTCGATGCAAGAATCGATCGCCAATAGTCGACGAGCCTGTTCAGATCGTCGGCGTGTACGGCACATGTCCATCCCCAACCTGATGCCTCTTCCGAAGAGATCCCGCAATAGTCGAGCCAGCGTCGGTTAAAGAATTCCGCCGAGCCGTCGGGACGAGATGCCCACGCCAACGTGGGAATCGTATCGATGATAGTTCGCAGTCTGTTTTCAGAGTTCTTGATTTCGACGAGAGCCTTCTTGAGGGCGAGGTGTGATTGTTCGACTTCGATGGCGATGCGCGCAATGTGGCCAGCGCCTGCGATCAATTCAAAGTCGCTGCTCTGCGGCGTCCGCGCTTCCGGATAGTACATTGCAAACGTGCCCAGAACCTCACCATCTTTTGAAATGAGCGGCTCGGACCAGGCTGCGACGAAGCCGTGGCTGAGGGTCAAGTCGCGAGCGTCGTCTGGCCAGCGTGGATCGTTGGAAATGTTCGGAACGATCACCCGTTGTTTGGTAAATGCGGCCGCACCGCAAGAAGCCCTGTCGGGACCGATCCGCCACGGTGTGATTGCGGCCTTAAATGTGGCGGGAATATGAGGCCCGGCACAGGGCGACAGCCATTCGCCGTCCATCAAACAAACCATTGAAGTAACAGGGGCGCCGTGAGCGTCGATGGAGGCACACAGATCGTTTAGAACCTCTGATAGGCTTGCGCCGTTCGCCATCTTCTCCAGCGTTTGCTTCTCCGCAGCTAATAAGGATTCGGCCTGCGATGAAGCACCGATATTCGGCGCTGGTTTCGATTCAGATTCAGTCGGCTGCGCCGCACTCGCAGCGTCATTGAAACGCATGTCGGCTTCTGCGATTCCGGGGGAGTCTTCATATTCATTGGCCATCGCTTTTCCCAAGCCCATCATGTCAGACCGTGACCTAAGGTGCAAAAACAGTCGCGGCTCTAGGACCTTCAATAACAACGAAAACCCTTTTGGGTCGCAAATTCACATTGGATCTACTCGGATTCAAGCCTGCTTAGTGGGACGTGCGATGATTCCCCGCACGCCAACATCAGCCGGTTACTTGATCGTGACCGCGATCGGCGGGCAATTGCATCCGGCGGAATCGCGAACCGCACGGCCTCCACGGGGCTATTGTTCAGGATCTGATCGAAAACGCGGCAAGGCCGAAGACCTGAGGCTTCCTTGAAGTAAGGTAGTCACAAATAGAGCAGGTGTTGCACCTTCGGCTCGCTTGCGGTGCATTTCCGCAACCGCTCCTCCAGATGGCTATCGGCCCTTGTTAGCCGGTCATGTTGGCGAAGATGTTCTGCCCAGGAACTCACGACGAATGTTTCGAGATACCGTTCCGGGTTCTCAAGGTCTCGACAAATCCCCCATCGCGACGCCCCGTCGCGGCGGCGGACCCTTCCGTATTTGCGCATCGTCTTGATAAATTCTGATACCCCCTCGGGCTTGACATGGTATTCAACCGTGACCAGGACAGGGCCGTCATCGGCATCGGCTCCGACCACCAGCGGCATTCGCCAATGATTCCACCGCGTTAAATCAACGCTCTCGCTTGGCAGGCGCAGAACGAGTCCCAAGATTGTCGACAGGATGGTTCCAATGCCGGCCCACAAAAGTGCGCGGTCCACGCCTGAGCGTTGTGCAATCGCACCCCACGCGGCGCTTCCGGCCGCGACCGCTCCTTGAAACACGAGCATCGAAACGGCCAATACTCGCGCCCTGACCCAGTCCGGTGCTTGGTTAAGAACTTGAACGTTGAAAAGTGAGATGAAGGAGATCCAAGCCGCGCCTCCGATCAGCATGACGGCACCCAGCGGCACCAGTGCATGGAGTGCGCCTGCGCCGATAGTGATCACACCAAACACTGCGATCCCGGCCGACACGATCACGTCTGCCGACCACTTGGAACGAGCGCGCTGCATGACCAGCGCACCGAGCACCGCGCCACCGCCAAAGCAACCCAGCAGAACTCCGTACCCGACCGGGCTGCCGTTTATGCGATGAGCGATGGAAGGCAGCAATGCCAGCAGGCAGCTAGCGAAGAACATTGCCGTTCCTGCCCGCACCAGCACAATGCGAACCGCCGGTGAGTACCGGACATACCGAATCGCCGCTACGGTTGCACCCGTTACCGTTTCCGGCGGCGTGGTTCGCTTGACGGCGGCCCGCCTCCAGTGCGCCACGACGAGAATGACTCCAAAAAACGACAGCGTGTTCAAAAGGAACGCCGTACCGATGCCTGCAAACGCGATAACGAAGCCAGCTAACGCCGGGCCGACCGCCCGAGCGAAATTAAATTCAATGCCGTTCAGCGCCGAGGCCGCTGGCAAATCCTCTTTTGGAACCAGTTCGGGCAAGACAGCACGCCAGGTCGGTGTTTCGAATGCATCTCCAGCCGAGAGTGCAAACGTCAGAACGAGCAGAAGAACAGGAGACATTTTGCCTGCGATTGTCATTACCGCAAGCACAGCCGCAACGACAACCATCCATGTTTCCGTGCGCAGGATCACTTTGCGGCGATCGACGATGTCGCCGATGGCTCCCGCCGGGAGAGCCAAGATGAAGAACGGCAGAGCGGACGCTGTCTGTGTCAGCGCCACATACATGGGCCCGGCATTGAGAGATACCATCAGCCAAGCCGCCCCCACGCTCTGCATAAAGGTGCCGATGTCCGAAACTACGTCGGCTATGAGGAGATCACGGAATGTTGATGATCGCAACGGCCGCCAGAGACTGGTCGGAGCGTCACTCGTCAGAATCGCCATGCCTTGTGTCTCCACGGTATCAGCATCTCGTCGGCCGATTCGTGCAAATGGCGAATCCACTGGAAAATAGGTCCCAGGGCACTGTAATGTACTGGTTCCCGGCTCGGCCCTTCGTCTAATTGCAGGGGACCGGAAGAGGCCGATGAACTTCTGGTTAAAGCAACGGGGAACGAGAAACGTGCTTGCGTTCGCCGAACACCACGGCATATCGCCAAGAAGCACCATCGTTGGCACTGCGGTGATTACTGGCGAGAACAAATCAGGACTGTATCGGCAGTGCGCCGGCGCCGGAGAAGTTCGGGAACGAGGGAATGCAGGTGCGCCGGTGCATTGCCGATACGGTCTGTTGTAGTAAGCCGCGGCTGCCCAACTATGGGGATTGAATCTTCCGAGACCGTTGAGAGAGTTCGCCTGTGGATGCCGGATTCGGCCGTCGTGAATCCTCCGGGGTGGTTGAAGTGGGCATAACCGGTAGGAGATCGGGTCGACTGGCACGCTGTGAACAATGATTGGGGATGGTCCGAACACACGAGGAGTAAGGCCTCGGGCAAGCCGGGGCCGCAGCGCTGGAGTTGCCGAATACGGAGTGCTGCGTCATGACGAGTTAATCGAATCTATCGGCGAGTGAGTTTGCTGGCGGCTCAGGATCTGATTGGTCGAGAGCCACTCGCCGATGCGAAGGAGGCCAGCGTGACAGATCGGGCAACGGCGTTCAACGGCAGATGGCTGCTCGCCGGTGAGAATCGGAGCGGGTGATGAAGTACGCAAGTGCTGGCGGCAGAGGGCAAGCGCAGATGAGCGATTGCGGTTGGCCAGGAAGCCGAAGTGACGAATCTTCACGAACCGCGACGGCAAGATGTGCAGCAGGAAGCGCCGGATGAACTCGACTGCCTCCAGTGTCATTGACCTGGTCTGATTGCCGTGTCTGGAGTCACGCCAGCGGAAAGTGACCCGGCCCTCGTCCAGCGACAACAGGCGACTGCTGGAAATGGCCACCCGATGGGTGTAGCGGGCCAGATACTTCAACACGTGTTCCGGCCCGCCAAACGGAGGCTTTGCGTAAACGACCCACTCTGCCTTCTGTGATTTCCGAAGCCACGCATGGAATCGAGCAGGCGTGGCGAGATCTGCTAACCGTCCCCAGAATCGAAGCAAGCCTTCCGCGAATGCATGGCGCAAGAAGGCCAGCAGTTTCCCGCGGAACAGCCGGCTCAAAGCCCGCACGGGCAGAAAGAAGTTTGGGCGGCAAGCAATCCATCGTGAACCGTCGGGGGACAATCCACCGGCCGGCACGACACAGTGGACGTGGGGATGGTGCAGCAGGTTCTGGCTCCAGGTGTGCAGCACCGCCAGAAAGCCGGTCTGCGCTCCCAGATGACGCGGGTCGGCGGCGATCTCCTGCAACGTCTCGGACACCGCGCGGAACAACAAGCTGTAAAATACTCGCTGATTTTGCAGGGCGAGCGAAGCGAGTTGTTCGGGCACAGTGAAGACGACGTGGCAGTACGGAACGGGCAACAGCTCTTTGGCCCTCTCCGCCAACCAACGATCGCGGGCCGATGACTGGCACTTGGGGCAGTGCCGGTTTCGGCAGGAGTTATAGGCGATGGTGCGATGCGCGCAATGGTCGCATTCCTCGACGTGGCCGCCCAGGGCGGCAGTGCGGCAGACGCCGATGTCACGGAGAGCTTTCCGTTGTTGTGGGGAGATGGTGTGTCCCCATTGCTTCAGGAACTCCTCTCCATGTTCGCGAAAGACATCGGCCACTTCGAGCCGATGTTCTTTCACCGTCTTCTGCCGTCTCCATCCGGAGTCAGGAGCTCAACAATCGCAAGGTCCTCCAGCGGACTCTGCGTCGCCTGCACTCTTCGTTCCGAGACATGAAGGTAGATCGCCGTGGTTTTGAGGCTGACATGTCCAAGCAAGACCTGGATGGTACGAAGGTCGGTTCCCGCATCCAGCAGATGCGTGGCGAAAGAATGCCGCCAAATGTGCGGGCTCACCTGCTTCTTGATGCCGACCTTTTCGGCGAGTTGCTGACACATCTGTCGGACGGCGGATGGATGCATCGGAGAGCCGGGCTTCTTCCCCGGAAACAACCAGTCCGGGGGCTTCCGCCAGCGCCAGTAGGCCCGCAACTGAACCAACAGTTTGGGTGACAGCATGACCTGCCGGGACCGCTGACCTTTTCCTTCTCGCACCAGAATCAACATCCGCTGGCTGTCGATGTCGGTAATCTTGAGCTGAAGCGCCTCGGCGCAACGCAATCCAGTCGCGTAAAGGGTCGCCAGCAGTGTGCGGTGCTTCAGGTTCGGCGTGGCGTCGAGCAACGCGGTCACCTCTTCACGGCTCAGCACCGTCGGAAGCTTTCGCCGGACCTTGGGTCTGGCAACTTCCTGCACGAACCAGTCTTGTTTCAGCGTCTGGGTATAGAAGAACTTGAGCGCCGCGATGCGTACCTGCAAAGTGGACCAGGAGAGTTTCTTCTCACGTACCAGGTGCAGTTGATACTCGCGGACTTGCTCCGGCCCCAGTTGGTCTGGCGGATTGTTGAAGTGCCGGGCGAAGTCCGCCACGGCCTCGGTGTACGACCGGATCGTGTGCTGCGAATAATTCCGCAGCCGTAGATCCTCGATCATTCGTTGACGCAGTTTCGTCATGAACGAGCTCCTTTCGCTCGCTCATTTTGAACCTACGCAAACTGCCCCGGGATCTCCTGCCGCGATAGCGGCTTAGTACAACTGCCCTTCCCACCAGCAATCTAGCCAGGAGGGCGCGAAACGGCGTTACAGGAGAAGGGGTAACTTCGTCCAACCAGGACTTGGGGATAATGACGCGGGGGATAATGACGCGGGATGCAGATGGACGAGATGCCCGTTATAATGGCCAAGCGACGGATCGGCGATGACAAGCCGACTTTTTGGGTACGGATCACCAAGAACGCCGCTCGGTCCAGAGTCATCCGGATTGACTGGTGCTCAGAAGGGCTCGCGGATTCCGGCTCTCGCAAAAGCGCGTTTCCGACGCCTCGCCCTGGGCGCGGATGGTATTGTGTCATTCGAGCGGCATGTTTGGACGTTCCAAACCGTCGATAGGGAAGCCCAAGGCGGGGCCAGATGTCCAATGCAAGAGGTAACCCCTATCTTATTGGACCAGGCAGACGATCCGAATCAGGCTGCGACTGCTCGTAGTTCTGTGGCTCCTGCCAGGACGTAATGATTCGCCGTGCAACCCCAGTTAATCAAGGAATCCGCGCCTGAAACGGTCGAGGCGATAAGGGCCATCGAGCGGCAGGCGGACGATTGCTACAAGTCGCTCGGGCTGCTCGTGCTCCCCGGCAACCTCGCCATTTGGGGAGTGCTGACCGAAGGTATCCGCCTGATAGAGGAGGCGATGGCGACGCACGGCGACAACTCGAGCGATCTGGATGCCTCGCTCATCAATGTGGGACGCAGCCTGACGACGGCCATCAAATGGGTCCTTACCCACGGCAAGCCTCCTTCCAACCTCGCCACCCTTCGCTGGACACCGGACTTTGCGCGAAAGGTGGACCAAACCGTTCAGACCGCGGTTCAGTACGCTGCGTTCGAGACGGCTTTTCCGATGTGGCACAAGGGCCGCTATGCTGCACAACTCATGCCCCCGCGCGTTGTGCGGTTCTCATCTTTAAGTTCGATACGAGAACGGCAGGTGAGTGCCTACCAGAAGGGCTTTCGGCCCACCTCGGGCCAGTTCGAGGGCAAGCGTGCCCAAAAGCCGGAGATGCGCGCCGAAGCAAAGCGCCTCTTCGACGCAACGCTCGATTCAGCCGTGAGGGAGGGCCAGTATCGGTTCCGTTACGCCGATCCCTGGGAGTTGTGGGAGGAACTGCTTCCCGAGTATCAGGCCCGCGTGTCAGGTATTGCCAGAAGAAGTGACTCACTCTCGCTCGGAAGTTACACGCTCGGCGAGTTCAATCAATTCTACGCCGCGGTCCTGGCCGTGGGCGCGGCACATGAGCACTTGTGCTGGCTATGGGGACAGCGTCAGTCTGAGTTCCCGATCAAATCGGCTGTTCTCGTCTGGAATCGCCCTCGCTGGGCAAGCATTTTCTCCAGCCTGAGCGGTATCGCGGAAGGTAAGTGTCATGCGATGCTGACCGACCTTTGCGTTGTCCCCGAGCATTCGGTTGACCTTCATGTGCATCCGTTTGTTCCCCTCGATAAAGGGCGCTTCCAGATTGCGCTCGCCGCTCCGTTTCCGCTGCACAGTCTGCCTGACGAAAACATTCTGCTGGTGTGCTCCATGCTGAGACCGGAGGTCTTTGACGCGGCGTCACTCGAAAAAGAGAAGGAACTGATCGCAAAGCTGGCGGATGAGTTGTCCCGCTATTCGCCGGAAGGGCCTGTCAGCCTTCCCAAGCCCACGCCAGACATCGATTTGATGATAGTCGATGAATCCAACGCGACCATTGCGATCTGTGAACTGAAGTGGATGCGTAAGCCGATACGCAGCGGCAAGATACCCTATAGCGATGCCGACGTGACAAAGGGAATGAAGCAACTTCGGCAAATCCGGGATTATCTGCAACGGTTCCCCGAGCATCTCAAACGGATTGGAAAGATCGCCCGGCCTATCAACGAATACCGGCGTGTCCAATTCCTGCTGGTGGCTCGAGATCACTGGCCGTGGATTCAGCCCGAAGACAATCTGGCGATTGTCGAATACGGCGGTTTCGTCAAAGCGGCGCTCAAGGCGCGGTCTCTCTCTGAGGCACTCGACGGGCTGCTGGCATATGGCTGGCTGCCCGAAGAAGGAAGAGACTTTACGGTCAGGTTCGAAAGGAGTATCGTAAACGGCGTCGCGGTTGAGAGCGAGGTCTTCTTTCCGGCACGTCCGGGCCAGATCTCACCGGCATACGGACTTTAGCCTGCGACCGAATTCACGGGTCACACCGATGTGTGTCGAATGAGCGTACGGCGCAGATCGCCGCAAAATAAGGCAAATCGCCCGCAAATCAAATGGCTTCGGCTGATTATCCGTTTTCGCCGGTCAGTTCGCTCCAGTAGGCGATATTGACATCCACGTAACCCTCTGGGTAACTGTGGCCGACTCCGTGGAATGAAGCATCGCCGTCGGTGTGAACAGCGAGAATGGCGTCAGAGTGCAACGGTGCCGTCACATAAAGATCGAAATCGTGCTTGCCCGTGGCACAGCCAAGCGAGCGACCGAAAGTAGCGACGACGGCATTAGCAGCCGAGTAGCTCTGACGGGTGAGCGTCACCGGAACAGCAATCTCAATGACACGAGACTTGCCAATATCCGCGAGCGCGGTAAGGGTCGTCTGGTCCTTCATCCAGAAAGATGCGACTTCACCTCCCCAGCGCGATATCAACGGCGTGACACCTCCATCATCAACAGCAACGGGATGGGAAGCCATCCAGAATTTGTTCAGCCTTGCGTCGTATTGGTCGCCGTGAAACGGACTCGCAGCATAGAGAGTGTCGGCCAGGGGCGCGGTCAGAGCGCCGGACATCACCAACGACTTTAGTCGGGAGCGCAATGTTTCAGGCGTTGAAAGGTGAACCCCGTCGTGCCGTAACATTTCGACTTCGGCATCTGTGAGACGTGTGTAGTGCCAAGCGCGGATCACGCGCGTTCGCATCTGCAGCTCGATCGTCTCCTTTAGGGCGAGAAAGGCAGTGGTGTGAGGATTGGCGGGACGGAGGAAAGGCGTATTTGGGCCGGGCTTGTAGTCGTATTCCAAAAAGATTTTGCTGTCGTGAAGTAGCGGAAGATTAGGTCAGCCTTCCTTGCTAATGTAGTTTTGAGGTCCTCGTCAAAGGTGCCGTCATGCCATACGTCGATCAACCCCTGAGCCACTGCCCGTCCCTTTCCTCAACGTGAAACGTATTTATATTCCACAACGATGCCCGGCCATCAATCGGGGGAATCCGACGCTTGGAAGAATTGAGGCTGGCGGCGCTGATTTCTAACACGATAAAACAAATTGTCGGGTTAGACGGGCGCTTCGTTGTCGATCAGCAGCAGCAATCTCCGATAATCCCCGGATTGAACCATGGCTGCGAGCTGAAGTTCTTGATACATGCCGATAGTCCCAACTATGCCCGGCACAAAGCCGCGCGTGAAACAGCGGCAAATGTCAGCGACATCCGCGTAGGTCATCTCAAAGTCGTCGAAACCATCCGTGCCTGCTCCTTCAAACTTCACGATTCCGTGGCTTTGATCGTATGAAACTGCCGAATGCGATGCCGCATGTCGAATCCGAGGATCGAGACAGTCCACAACTTCGGCATAACCGCTATGCCGAATCAGTTCGACACGCTTCGTCAGTCCAAGGGACGGGTCCGGCATCGGTTGTCTATCCACGATCGCGACTGCTTCGCTTAGAATCTTTAGTAATGGCAGAACAGCCTCGGCGTAGCGCCGATACATATCGATCAGATATCTGAGTCCAATCTGCCCTTCTACCGGGCCGTCTTTGGCGAGCCTGCCGAGCATATCGCTGTTGAGGGCAGCCTCATTGATTACCTTCTTTGAAAGCTCCGCGAAATCTTTGCCGTTGAGGTCCGAGAATCGCAGGTAGTTCCTGAGCGGTTCATTCAGCGGATCGAAGCTCTTTAGCAGAATCTCCGTAATGCGCTTGGCGTATCGGTTCGCCTCGGGATACATCTGGTAGAGTCGCTGTTCTGATTCTGCAGCCTTCCTGGACATCACGAATACCACTGTAAGGACATCGAAGTACTGGACCTTGAGGGGGAGAAACCTGGAGTCGCCCCACGCTCGCGATCGTAGAAATTCTCTAATCAAGGCCGATGGATCGAACGTCAGACGAATGTGGCCAGCCTGGAGGCGCTCGAATGCCTTCTTGGTTTCTTCCTCAAAGCCGATCGTCAGTGGTAGAAGCTCCGTATTGTAACGCCCGAGGTCGGCCACTTCGCGGAACATCCGACCACCGTCAGCATCAAAGAACTGCTTCGTCGCAAGGCAGGCTCTCCCGAAGTCTTGGTCATCAGACTTCAACGTCAACTCGCCCTTGCCGCGTTTCAGAACCACGGTAGAAGTCCAAGACGAGCCATGGTATTCCGAGGTGATTGACTCGATGCGCCAGTCCTCTCCCTGCAAACGGCGGAGCTTATCGAGGTTCGCCGGGATGGATGCCATGATAGCTGATCCACGACCAGCTTCCCACGCCCAAGGAGGCGTTGTCGAACACGGATGTGCTTAACGACTGAGTACGATAGTCGCAGGTGCGGTCATGATTTCGCCGTTGTAAGTATGCTGTTCACATACCCGAAGCGCTGCATCACGTTCCCGAGATACCGCGTTCGCGGAAACTGACCGTCGCACTTCCTCCAAGCGGACTTCCCGGGACACTAAAAGGTGTTAGCCAGGATCGCAACGGTCTCTAATTCGGTAGGGAAGCGCGATGAGTTTCGATGTTAAGATCGAGCAGCAACTCCGCATCTGCCTCAGTATCTGCAACGCCCGTCTATCGACCATGACATGGCGCGAATATCACGAAGCTACCAAGCACAGTGTTGAATCGCTGAGGCGAGCGCCGCATGTTCTCGACTGGGCGAATATGCCCGATCCGTTCCGTCACTACGAGGGCGTGCCGGTGCTCGACCTGCCAGCAGATCCACCCAGCCCTGAAACACCGGCACTCGAAGTGCTTCAGGGTGCCTATGGCGCCACGCCAGCTGGCGACGGACCGACGTTCCTTTCGCAACTGCTGTTTTATTCCGCTTCAATTAGCGCGTCCAAGCGCGTTCCGTCCACCGGTTACCGGTACGCGTTGCGCGTGAATCCATCCTCCGGGAATCTGCACCCGACCGAATTTCACTTCCTCACGAGAGGCCTGAAGGAGTGGCCTGATGGGCTGTATCATTACCGTCCCTCTGCACACATGGCCGAACAGCGCGCGCTGGGTGATCTTGAGATGAAGTTGGCCGGCACTCCTGCGCCAATCGTGTTTGTCTTGACCAGCATTGCGTGGCGCGAGGCATGGAAGTATCGTGACCGGGCATATCGATACTGCTTACACGACATGGGGCACGCCTGGCAAGCCCTCGCGCTCGCCGCCCGAGCCATAGGATGCGACAGTTTTGCGGTCGGTCATTTCCCGGACGATGAAGTCGCGCAGTTCGTGCGCCTGCATGAGGATGAGTGGCCGATGCTCATTGTAGAACTGCGTGGCAGGTCCATTCCAGTGCGCGAACCAGACGCTTGCGAGACCGATTGGTACGGAGGGCAGGCGAATCACCTCTCGAAAGAAAGAACCGCTTACACGCGCATTGACGGGATTAACGACGCCACGAAACTCAGCAAGCGCACGTACCGCGGCATCTCCCCCGCCGAGGTGGCTCCCACTGGCTCCGGCGAGATCAAGCTGCCTCCTCCAGCTTCATCGAGGCGGGCCTTTGGCGAGGTGGCCCGAACGAGGCGTTCGGCACTCGACTTCCTGGGTGGAATGCAATCGATGTCGTTAACACAACTCTCTGCCATCCTGGCAGCCACGACCCAGCCGTTTTTTGCCGATTTTGCCAGTGGGCATTTCATCCAGCTCTATTTCTACACCCACCGCGTCGATGGGCTGGAACCCGGCGTGTACAGGTTCTGGCATGAGCGTGCCGAATTGGAGCAGATCAAATGTGGCGATCAGCGCGTCGCGGCCGCGGGCCTAAGCCTCGGGCAGGAACTCGCCGGTAACGCATGCGTAGCGCTTTCGATGATTGGCGATCTTGAGCGTGCCGTACGCGCCCACGGTGACCGGGGTTATCGCTATGTGCACTTCGAAGCAGGCGCCATCGGCCACCGCCTGTATCTCGCCGCGGAAGCGCTCGGGCTAGGGGCGACCGGCATCGGCGCGTTCTACGATGAGGAGGTGCACCGTTATCTCAACCTGGCGCCCGAGCAGGGACAGGTGGTGTACCATTTCGCGATCGGTTATCCGGTCTCCGATCCGCGCCTGGAGTTATGAGATCACCATGGTGGGTATCCTGGTGCATGGCGACAACCATTTCATTACGCGCGGTCCATTGCCGGACCGAGAGGTCGCACTTGCACTTATCCGACACTGGTCCTTCATCCAGATCGGAGCCACAACGCCGCCTCCGCTCGATCAATGGCAAATCGTCTCCCGAGAGTTCCGAGAGAACCTAGAATGGGCAGTGGTCGTGCCGGGAGACGATGAGATATCTCCCGCAGTGACGGGATTGCTGGACGAGCTGTCAGCGCGGGGAATTACCATCCACGACTCCCGGTTCGGGCCTTGGTAGAACAAGTGCTGCAGTCACCCGCCGCAGAAACGGCGTTCTGGGAAGTTGAGCGGCACTTGGACGAGAACGCCCAAACCGTGCGTGTGCCATCGGCACTGTTCCAAAAGTCCGGTTTGACGGAAGATGACGATCATCTCTGCGAGCGCCGTTTCTGAACTAGTTGCGGTGCCACGGCAAGAAAGAAGCTCATCCCGCAACCGTGAGACGCTGGCTGACATCTCGCACGAACTTGATCCTGAACACGAATGACATCCCACAAACTTGAGACCATCTCGACATCCCGCAGAAGATTGTGCCCTGTACGGCGGCGTCATCCCGCGAACGTGAGACGGCTAGGACATCACACGGAGCTTTACTGCGAACTGGCACCATTTGGACCTGGATGAGCGTAGAATCCTGTGTGACGATTCGCAGCCAGATACTACAACGGCTGGCCACGACTTCGGGCCATGGGATCGAAGATACGGCGTTGAGGCTCCTGGCCCTAAGGAATTCCGGAGCGGACCCTCACGCACTGCTTGGGACGCAACATCGCTCCGGCGCTTGGTCGGCCCTCCCTGATATTGAACCGCTGAGTGCCTTTCACACCGCGCTGGCTCTCTTGGCAATTCGCCCGTTTCAAACTTCCTCTGTTAGGCAAGCGGCCGAGCGCGCATTCGAATGGCTATCGGAACTGCGAGGTCTTGAGTCTCATTGGCTCTGGCAGTGGAAGTTCCGTCTGTTTGACAAGCAAGTTCGATTCGATCCGTCGAAATCTGGGTGGCCGTGGGTTCCTGGTACCGTGAGTTGGGTCGCTCCCACCGCGCTTTCCCTCTTGGCGTTTCGGGCATGGCACCGGGCGTCACCCCGCACCGCGGCTGCGGCCGCCATGCTGATGGATCGGGCATGTCCTCAAGGAGGATGGAACGCCGGCAATTCGGTTGTCTTCGGGGTCAATCTAGATCCACATCCCGACTTCACCGCGATGGCGGTCCTCGCATTGGGCGGCTGTGGCCCGGCTTACGAGGCTCTGTTGAACAGATCGCTGAACTACCTTGCCACTCGCCTCGAAGGATCCTCTTCTCCATACTCTCTGGCTTGGGGGGTAATGGCGCTTTCGGCCAATGGTCATCGAGACGCAGGTAATCTGAGACGCCAACTCGAATGCTGCGCCGCAGCAAGGTCTGCTGCGCTGACTCAGCGGGTCCTCGCGCTCGCGGCACTCGCACTGGAAGACCCACCATGCCCGTTTCTGGAAGACCCGCCATACCCGTTTCAGGAGGCCCCTTGATGAATCGTCGTTCGCTACTGGGTGGGGCGGCGCTGGCGGCGACGACCGCTCTGGTCATCCGTCAGTCGAAAGCGTCTCACGTCCCGCACCGCAGGGCGCGACTTTCCCGTGTCGCAGTTCTCCGCTGTGACCGCTACGAACGGGCACCACAGGTCGTCGAGCAAGGCCTCCAACTGGTGAGACCATCTGTTCACGGAAAACGCGTGCTTCTGAAGCCGAATCTCGTAGAGTATTCGCCGGCTGCCCCCATCAACACACATCCGATGTTGATTGCATCGGTCATCGACGCGCTCTATAGCCTCGGTGCAGCCTCTGTGATTGTGGCCGAAGGCCCCGGTAACATTCGGGACACGGATCTATTACTGGACGAAAGCGGCCTGCGAGCGCAGCTTGAGATCCTCAAGCGCGCCAGCTTCGTCGATCTCAACTTCGATTCAGTCATGCGTGTCGTACCCGGAACTGGATTGACTCAATTGGAAGAAATCTGGATTCCCACGACGGTCCAGTCCGCGGACGTCGTGATCTCCATGCCAAAAATCAAGACTCACCATTGGGCAGGCGTCACGTTGAGCCTCAAGAACTCTTTCGGAATCTTGCCCGGCTCGATCTATGGTTGGCCAAAGAACATATTGCACTGGCAGGGCATCGACAATTCAATCGTCGAACTCGCGGTGTCCGTCCCGATTCACTTCGTTATCGCCGATGGGATTGAGGCTATGGAAGGCAACGGGCCGTTGCACGGTCCGATGCGGTGCCTCGGCTGTCTCGTGTTTGCTGACGATCCGGTCGCTGCGGACGCCACTTGCTGTCGGCTGATGGGAATTGATCCAAATCGCGTCCGCTACCTTCAAATGGCGTCACCGCTCGGAAATTTGGACACAACCCATATCGAGCAACGCGGTGAGGCCGTTGAACGTGTCGCGCAACAGTTCGAGCTGCTTCCACAGTTTGCCCATCTTCGAGGCTGACCTCAGTCGAGAATCCCTCTGACGCTGGGGCGCTTCACGGACAGGGAAGAATCCGAGTATCCGTTCAGAACTAGCCATTCCCTTTGGTCGCGTGGGAGTCTCGAATACGGAACGGCCTCGGGGTGCTCCCGCAAGAGGTCATTGAACGATGTCTCCGCCACGCCGCCCTTAAACCGCCGGAGGGCACCACGCTTGAGCAGACGATACACGGATGCGCGGGAGAGACCTAGATCCGTGGCCACCTGGGTAACCGAAAGCGCGGTCCGCTCCGAGTCTTCATCCGAGGAACATGTAGGAGCGATGCAATGGTGACGCTTGACATACTGCTTGATCGCCGCCGCAGACCGGGTAGACACGGTTCCTATGTCGAGCTGAAGCGCGGCGATCTCGTCTGCCCCCCATCTGGGCCTTTCCGCCCAAGGCCTTTGTCCTTCAGGCAGCACTCGTCGTAAGAATTCCTGCACTGCTCGCGTAGACCGGCTCAGCTGGGCCGCGACTTCGTCAATGTGCATTCGCCCTTCGTCTGGTTGACGAGCCCACTCAAGAACCAGCTTTGCTTCCTTGGTGGTCCAGCTTCTCATGGTGTCGAACCCCTTCTGGTCCCTACAACCACCGAGGCAACTCTCAATGGCCCGGGGGAAGTGAAACTCTGAGACTTTGCAACTGCCATTGACATAAAACCGCCTTGCCGCGCCCAAAAGGCTTCCTATGTGGAAAACAATCGTGCGGACTGAAATGTCTCAAGCCCTCGCGAAAATTCACAGGGCGAAGCGCCGGGGTACCCGTTAGCGAGGGAATCATCTATGTGATGAGAAATAGGAGGTTTGTGTTCAGAACCTTGGCAAGTCCGTCCCCGCTTCCCGACGACGAATCTCACATATGCAGAGACCATGCAATTGCGCAGACGGAGTACGCACAGATCGACAGGTGGGGTTCCGAGTTCTTTTGAGACTTTTTGTTCTGCTCAGATGTTGTGTTAATAGAGGGTAGTGTCGCCAAAGTCGGTTCTGCCTTCTAGGGCACGTCGGCGACAGGTCGTCGGCTGGGAAGTGCGATGGCAAGAGCTGGTCACAACGACCGTAGTAGCTCGGGTCCCGAAGCGGTGCCGCCGTTCTGGCTGTGTGCCGGCGAGCATGAGATTGATCAGCGTGTATTTGCGATCGCAAGGGCCAGCTGGTCTTGGGCTTTCTGGCTCATCAAAAAACAGCTCAATGATGGCCCGCGCACTCCCGACATCGTCGAGGACGTTGCCGCTGACGTCTCAAGCCGGCTGAGAGCGGACGCCGAAGTTGGCCGGAATCTTAACGGCTACTTCAGAACGGCCATAATACGGCGGGTGAAGACCCTGGCCGCTCGGGACGGGCGCATCACGTACGAAGGCGGTGCGCAAGACCTAGAAGCGAATCACCGGCTCAGTGCCCCGGACTGGGCCAAAGTTCTCGAAGATCGGTTGGCCTTGCAATCCTTATTGCCCTTTATGTCTCATCCGGTGCGGCGCATTCTGCACTACCGTCAGCTTGATTATCCATGGAAACAGATCGGTCAGCGGCTTGCACTCACCGAGAAACAGGCTAAGTTGCGGTTCTACTATGGCGTACGCCAAGCACACGAGGAATTGCTATTGATTCAGGCGAGGCGGGCGGGCGGAAAGGAATCCGACCTATGGAAATAAACGATTCGGATAAGAGTCTTACTCGCCGCCAAGAGAAGAATCTCTTGAAGGCAGCCAACGCCGTTGCCCGCAGTGAATTCGCCAACCCGCAGCGGGAGGGTTGTCCGGACTCAGAAACTTTGAGTCTTCTAGCCCGCCGACGACGTTCGCTCGCGGAATCTGCGGATCTGATCGACCATATAGGAACATGCTCGCCTTGCTTCATTGAGTATTCCCGATCTCGGGCGGCCTACAAGCGCCGCATTCGAATTTCATATGCGCTCGCTTCTGCCGCCGCCGTCGTTATTCTCTCCCTAGTGATCGCCCGATCGCTCCACATGCCGGGCGGACACCCGTCACCAACACTGAAGGAAATTGCTCGTTCTCCAGTGCAAGGAGATCGAGTCACAGAGCTGGTTCTTGACCTCCGGATGAAGGGCGTATCGCGAAGCGACACCCCCGATCAACAAGGCAATGAGATTCCTCCTCGCCTTCCGCGCACCAGACTATCTCTCTCGATCCAACTGCCGATCGGCAGCGAGGATGGAATCTACGATGTTGCACTTATCAGCCCCGCAGGGAAATCAATGCTGGAAACGAGAGGGGAGGCGAAGCTCCACAATTTTGTGGAGGTCTTGCCACTCGATGTGAATCTTGCCGATCTTGCACAAGGGATGTACCAGTTGCGACTTCGTCGCTTACAGACACAATGGATTTCATTTTCAATCTTGCTCGAGTAACGGGAGGAAACAGTGCAACGCCTCAGCGGCCAATTTTCTCACCAGCCTCGAAGATATTTGCTCGCGTCGAGAGAGCAACCAGTTTATGCGTCGCGAAGGTTCAGTAAACTTAGGCGAGAGTTTCGGAGCCTAGGTAGGGAGTCTCCGGTGTTATACCGACTGGGTAACAATATTCGGCGCCCGTCGACGATGGCCATTCTCCTCTTTATGGCCGCTCCGCGGCTGTCCGTCGGACCTCAGACACCTCGGGAAGACACGTTACACGAGGCTAAACGTCTTGCTTGGCTTAACAATTGGACTGAGGCTGCGCAAGTTCTTGATCAATTCGAACGCTCCGGTCACAAGCCCGATGACGAAGCGACGGCTCTTTTCGCTAGAGCGGTGCATATCCGGGGCAACATTGAAAGCATGTCTCTCCCCAAGGCGGCAGATGAAGTTACGGCCATGCTCGCCTCGGGTCCGGCTCAGAACGATTTCGATCTCCGCATTCAGTTGCTTGCCATTAAGGGCGATATCGAGTTTCAATACAGCCTTCCGGCCGCTCAAAAGACATGGGATGAAGCTGCCCAATTAGCAGCCAGCCGTGGCAGTGGCCCCTGGAAGGCGCGAGCTGAGGGTGAGCTGGGCACGATCGCATTTTTGAATGGCGAGATCTTTACTGCAACTAAGCTGGTGACCGGCGCAGCATTGAAAGCAGAGCTGTCTGGGGATATCGCGTCCCAAATACGCTATCTAACGGCGTTGGGCGAGGGGTTCGCCGAATATGGTCGGAGCGCCGACGCGAGTCGCTTTTTCGACAAAGCGCTCGCGCTTTCAGCAGCCACTCCTGGTGCGTATTTTCCGTTCACGGCCTATCTGGGCAAAGCGCGCTTGCTCGCGACGACTGGGCGCTTAGAAGAAGGTCTTCGCATGCTTCATGAGGGATTGGATGAAGCACGCCGGAAGGGCCTCAAAGTCCGCGAGGCGCGAATACTCACGGTGCTCGGAGAGCTTGCGGCCGCCCACGGTAAGCAAGATGACGCCGTTACTGGGTTGTCAGCAGCCGCTGAAGTAGCGCGAGGCGCCGGCCTGGACCGGATCGAATCGGATGCCAGCGGCGCGCTTGCGTCCCTTCTGCGGGATATTGGCAGAACAGAACTAGCCGCAACCTACGCCAGGCGAAGCGTGGCCGCCGCACAACACGCTGGCGACCTATATCATCTCCCGCAGTTGATGGCGGTCCTCGCGGAAATCGAGGACAGCAACGGGAATCTCACGCAGGCTGAGGCTGAATACTCTCGGGCCACAGATCTTGTAGACGCCCTTCTCAAGGGCTTTCCCCATCCGAGGAACAAGAACATATTGGTAGCAACGATGGGCCGCGTGTTCCAGGGCCACTTCGATCTTGCGTTGAACAGGTCGAACGACTTGGGGAAGGCGTTCCAGATCCTGGAATCAGCTCGCGCCTATGGTCTGGTAGACGTGCTTCGAGAAGCTGACGGTTTACGTCACCATCTCTCAGTGTTGGATTCCGCGATAGCTCCTCAGATCGCGGCTGTGAATCGTGATCTGTCGAATGAACAGGATTCGGGCCAGCGCAGCCGTCTGCTTGATCATCTGTGGGAGTTGGAGGTGCGTTCGTTGCATCCCCGCGAACTGAGCGCCTTTTCGCAAGCCCAACCGGTCTCCTTACTGCAATTACAGTCGAGTTTGGCGGTAGGTGAGTTGGTCATCGAATATGTTCTCGAACCGTCTCGTTCGTTCGCGCTTGCGATAACCCGCGATCGCATCGCTCGTTACGAATTGAAGAGCCGCAATGAGCTTGAATCCGCAGTGGAATTGCATCTGGCGGCCATTCGAAACCGGCGTGACGGTCGTGCTGAAGCAAAGGCACTGTATCAGCTCTTGCTCCAGCCCGTGGCGCTCCTGGGCCACAGCACTAGGGTCGTAGTAGTTCCGGACGGCAAGCTGCATCTGGTGCCGTTTGATGCATTGCTCGACCAGAATGACCGCTATGTGGTCGATACACACGTGATTTCCTACGCGCCATCAGCAACGGTTTACTACTTGCTTTCGAGACCGATGCCGTCGCATACCCCTCAGATGGCATTGTTGGCGGTGGGGGGCGCACACTATAACTTCCTGGGATTTGGGGACATTCGGTCAGCGCTACGAGGGTTCGGAATGTTCGATCCATCCCGTCCACCGCAGTGGTCGCCCATCCCACAATCGCTAACTGAGGTGGCCGACGTAGCGGCTTCCCAGCTCGGAAAAGAGCTCGTTCTCACCGGGGATAATGCGACGGAAGCGGCTGTGAAGCGACTGCCTCTCTCGACTTTTCGAGTGCTGCACTTCGCGCTTCATTCGACTATTGACGACGAGTTCCCCGACCGCTCTGCGTTGGTCCTTTCTTCGCAGATCAACGATGGGGAGGATGACCTTCTCCAGGCGCGAGAAATCGTCGGCCTCGATCTGAATGCAGAGTTGGTGACACTGTCAGCATGCGATGCTGGCGCGGGCAAGATTGAGGGCGTCGCGGGGATGAATAGCCTGGTTCAAGCTTTTCTCATGGCGGGCGCTCGAAGCGTAGTAGCAACCGTATGGGCCGCGGACGACACATTTACCGCGGCGCTAATGCGCAGGTTTTACGCAAATCTTCGGCAGGGACATGACAAGGCAGAAGCACTCACCCTCGCAAAACGTGAATTGCTGCGCATGAACGGACCGAACGCCCTTCCGTTCTACTGGGCCGGCTTCCGCCTCGTGGGAGATGCGCACGGGATTGTTTCAGGAGAATGACCATGAGCGACCTAACCAAAACTGATCGAGATGCAATTGTCTCAAAGGTCATTGAGACCGTACAGACTAAGCATTTTGATCCTCACTTTGAGAAAGAACGATGGAAATCCGCGGTCGAGCAGCAACGCAGTCGCATTGTCGACGCAGCGGACACGTCAGACTTCGAAACCGCACTGAGCGACTTGGTGCGCTCTTTCGGAACGCCTGATGCCGGCTTCTTTCACGAGCGCAGTCGCAAGAAGGTTCCCAAGGGATTAGCAGCCCGTTTCCAATACTGCCAACCGAACGAATGCGCCCCCACGTTCACCAAGCCTTCGGATGCCGGCGACGTCATGATCTCAAAGCTTGCTGACGGTGTTGGCTGGCTTAAGGTGACCAAATTTCCTGGCACCATCGGTATCGACATTGCGAAAGAGATCGATCACGGAATCGAGGAACTGCGCGGCTGTGACAGGCTGGTCGTCGACCTTCGCGGCAACGCTGGCGGAGGACTCGCTTTCTTGCGGGTCATGAGTTATCTCACTCCCGAACGTCTCCCTGTCGGATACAGCGTAACCCGCGCCCGTGCCGAAACCAACTACTCCAAGGAGACCCTTACGATTTTCGATCGAATTCCGTCGCGGAAGGCAGCTCTGATCTGGCTTGTTCTCAAATTCGGATTTCGAGATGATTCCGTGAGCATCCTCACTGAGGGCCTTGGCTCCATGCCTTTTCACGGCAGAACGGCCATCTTGGTGGACGAGAGCACAACCGGCGCCGGAGAGCGCATCGCAGCGTTTGCACAGGAACGCAAGCTCGCCCCGGTAGTGGGTGCGCGTACCGCTGGCAGACTCATTTGTTGCAGCGTTTACAAAGTGGGTCACGGCTACTATGTCCGGATTCCCGCGAGAGCTTGGTACACGTGGAGCGGGGAGCTTCTGGAGGCGAAGGGTGTGGAACCTGACTGCATTGTTACTGAGGGGCAGGGGGGTGAGGCGGATCTCCAGCTCGAGCGGGCTGTTGATGTCGTCCGCAGCCTCTGAGCTTCAACAATCAGCGCGGATGTACTCAGCTTGAAGGCTAACAAACTTTCTCGGAGGTGGAAAATGAAGCTTGCTATTATTCGGCTAGTTATAGTGTTCCCGTTGATCACCCGCGCGGCCTTTGGGCAGACGGCTGCTATCAATGGGGAGATTTCAGGTACCGTCCTCGACCCCAGCGGGGCACCGATCGTGAACGCGAAGGTCGGAGCCACGAGTGCGCGGACGGGTTATCAGCAGACCACTACAACCACATCTGTGGGTTTGTACAGACTCCCGGTCTTGCCACTTGGCGAATATTCTTTGACCGTCGAGGCTAACGGCTTCGCGCTCTACAGGCAGAGCGGCATCACACTAAGCGCCGGTTCCACTGCAACGGTAGACGTCAAGCTGCAGGTCCAGGGCGTTACCACCGAGGTAGTCGTCTCGTCGGCTGCGCCGATCGTAGATGTGGCCCGTACGGATCTGGGGAGCACACTATCCTCAAGCGCGGTACTCAATCTACCACTGGTTTCGCGCAATCCGCTCAACTTTATCCTTCTGCAGCCGAACGTCAGTGGCCATAGCAATACCGAGTTCGGCGTGCCCCGGAAGGTAGATGCCAACGGTTTTAATGACCGCATCAACTACCAACTCGATGGCAGCAGTAACGTAGAGAGCGATCGTGCTGGCATTCGCCTGCTTCCAATCTCTGAAACGTGGATCCAGGAAGTACAGGCGGTGAACAACGGATTCGCTCCGGAGTTCGGGAACACCGTGGGCACACTATTCAACGCGATTACCCGCTCGGGCACGAATGAGCTGCACGGCGAAGCGGCCTACCTGTTTCGTCGAACTCCGATGAGCGCCCGTCCTGCCCTCCTTCCTGACAACCAGCCAACGCCGGACGTGAACGTTGATTCGGTGTTCGCCGACGCCGGCGGACGACTGGTAAAGGATAGCGTCTTCTTCTTCGGTGGCTATGAACACGTAAAGCGCGATCTCCCAGCCCCCGTTACCGTCGCACCTGCCACCCTCGCCCAGCTGGGACTTCCTGCCAACTTTGCCAGCGCGATTCCATTCAGCCAGAGCGTAACGTTCTTCATCGGAAAGGTGGATTGGCAGCTAACCTCAAAGCACCGGCTCTCACTGCGATACAACGGGCACCGAAACGACTCGCCGTACAACAGCTCGACGATTGGCGGTCTGTTCCTACTAGACCGCACGTTTAAGTTCGTCGACAGATCGCATGGTGGCGCGGCGCAGTTGGTGAGCGTTATCTCACCCAACGCGGTGAATGAGCTGAGATTTCAGGTGCCGTTCCGAAGCCAGTCGCAAAACCGCTTTGAAGCAACCGGCTCTGGTCCTGCCATCAGCATTCCAGGCGTGGCGAACTTTGGCAACTCGCTCGACGTCGGCTTCCGTTTCGACGAGATGACTCCGGAAGTGAGTGAAAACTTCAGCTACAACTTGGCACAGCACGCGCTCAAGATTGGTGGCAGCTTCCGCGCAATCCGTGATACCCAAGTGCAAGCCACTGCCGCGCTCTATACCTTTCCAAGCATCGCCGCGTATGTGGCGGCGAGGGACGGCTTGAACCCGCGGAGTTATGTGAGTTTCATCCAGACCGTGGGAGAGCCATCAATGACCTACAACTCCCTATTCAGTGGCCTGTACGCGCAGGACACGTGGAAGCCACGGGCGAACATTACCGTAACATATGGCGTGCGCTATGACGTGTATCGACCACCCGAGGCAAATACGACCTCGCCTTTTCCGTACTCCCAAAGGTTCCAGACGGACAAGAACAACATCGCACCGCGACTTGGAGTGGCGATTGGCCGTGGAAAAACGGTCGTGCGAGCAAGCGGCGGCATCTTCTACGATCCTTTTCAGACCGACCAATATCGTCGGGCCCTTCTCAACAACGGAACGCCTTCTTTCTTCGCGATCAGCGCGATTCCGCAGTTGCCGTTCGCGCCTGCGTTCCCCAACGTTTTCTCCGGTGTTCCACAAGGCTTCACGCCAAGTATCCAGGACATCACAACTGTAAGTCCGGATTTTGCAAGCCTGTATTCCGTGAATGCTAACGTATCGATCAGCCGCGAAATTACCCGAGACCTGGCGCTCACGGCCACGTATTTGTTCACACGAGGTAACCGTCTCCCGGTAATCCGAAACATCAACCTTGTGCCGTCCGGGCAACAATTGGCCGATGGCCGGCCTATCTTCGGCTCCGCACGCGTATTCTCCGGATTTGGGAACATCCTCTCCGCGGAGTCGGTTGGGCAGTCAGTCTACAATGGCCTCAACGTCACGCTCAACAAACGTCTCTCGCGTGGCTTTGAAATGTTCGCCACCTACACGTGGTCGCACGCCATTGATGACGCACCAGAACAAAACAACATCGATAGCCCCAATTTCCTCTTGTCCGATCCGACCAACCGCCGACGCGATCGCGGCAATTCTCTGACGGATCGGCGGCATGCATTCAATGGCAACCTCCTTTACACACCGGTATTGCAGGGCGGCAGCCGAGTCCTCCGATATCTTGTAAACGGCAACCGCATCGCAGTGATCGCCACGATTCAGAGCGGCGACGTATTCAACATGGGGAGCAATCGTGTGCTGAACGGCGATCCATCGACTGCCAGTACGTTCCAGCGTCCGCTGTTCATTGGCCGAAACACGCTGCGCGCGCCTCGCACGTCCGAGTTTGACGTCCGCTACACGCGTGTGTTCCCTATTCGGGAACGTATGAAACTCGAATTCGTCGCGGAGTCGACCAATATCTTCAATCGCACGAACGTAGTCGGACTGAACAGCACGGCGACGGTCGATGCGGCGGGCAACATCGTCGCCGGGCCCTCGCTGGCCTGGACAGCGGCTCTCGATCAGCGCCTAGTGCAGCTCGGGTTCAAGTTTAGCTTCTGAGCTGGTGAATGGCGTCAAACGGTGGCTTGGATCACTTGCACCATGCCAAGGCATCCACGGGTGGCTGCGCGCGGTTCGAGTCCAGCCTTGCGCACGTTCTCCAGGGGGTCGCGATTCCACCAGCAACCTAAATGAGCTGCCCATTTCGCTGCGTGGCGATCTTGCCAAATGGCAATGCCGGGACGGTTGCTGCGACCATGTTCGAGGAGCAGGATACGCCCGCCTGGGCGGCAGACGCGGCGCATTTCGCGCAACGCCTCGACGGGATCGGGAAATGTGCATGTGCCGAGAGTGGACACGACCGTGTCGAATGAGCCATCTCGGAAAGCGAGACGTTGGGCGTCCATGACAGCCGCCTTCCGTGCGCCCCGGTTGCGCGACCTCATAAGCATGCCGGGGCTGAGATCGACGGCTGTGATATCGAGACCTCCAGGGTAGTGAGCCAGATTCAATCCAGAACCGGCGGCTACTTCGAGCACCTGCCCAACAGATGACTTCAGCAGGCGCGAACGCAGGCGGCGGAATACCACCGCCTCCAGTGCCAAGGTGGCGAGATCGTACCACCGCGATGCGCGGTCCCACTTCCTCTGAAGATCCAGCAACGAATCCATAGACTTGAAACGCTTTCTCTCATCGTATGCCAGGAATCGAGTTCCTTCGGCATCGGCGTTGGGCTTTGCTGAGGCCTGCCCGGGCGAGTCCATGGCGGAGGCGCAACGGCGGCGATGGGCCGCCATTCGCAAGGCCCAAACCTAGAGGCTGATGGGAAGTAAGTCTTGGGAAGCCGCGCAAGCTTCGATGCCTGTGTACTCGCTTTGCGGATTCGCGATTATCCTCCATCATGTACGTGCAAATCGATGGGACGGCAAATGAGCACTGCGGCAGCCCAATCCGCGTCCGGAGCCCAGCGTGAACTATCGCGTCGCTCTCCCAATCGGGAAGTACTAGCACGCAAGGACTTGGAAGCGTTGCGTGGAAACCCCTACTCGGACGAAGAGTGGGCCGCCGCGAAACACCGTTTGGTGGCTCTTGCGCGACTGGTTCGCCGATGGGTCAAGGCGGCCTGATGCTGTCCGCGCTCCATTGCGGTAAAGTTGTCAGCAGATGCCGTCCTCGGTTTACGTAATGCAAAATCGCGCGCCAAAGCCGATGTCGGTTCTATCGCGCACCTGCGTGATCTACGCCCGTGTTTCGTCTAAAGAGCAGGAGCACGAAGGATACTCCATCCAGGCGCAGCTTACGCTGCTTCGCGACTACGCGGCGCAAGAAAAGCTGCAGATCCTGCAAGAATTCGTTGACGTTGAGACCGCGAAGGTCGCTGGCCGCCCGTCGTTCAACGCGATGCTCGCCTATTTGAAAAAACAGTCAACGTGTCATACGTTGCTCGTGGAGAAGACCGACCGCCTTTATCGCAACTTAAAGGACTGGGTCACAATAGACGACTTCGGTCTGGAGATTCACTTCCCAAAGGAAAACGTCATCATCGGGCCAGAATCCCGCTCGTCCGAGAAGTTCCTGCACGGTATCAAGGTCCTCATGGCGAAAAACTACGTCGAGAACCTTGGTGAGGAAGCGAGCAAGGGCATGCGGGAAAAGGCCAAGAGCGGCATTTGGCCGAGCGTTGCGCCCATGGGTTATCAGAACGTGCAGGGGCCAGACGGAAAGCGCACCATCACGCCGCATCCAGTTCAGGGCCCTGTCATTCGGCAAATTTTCGAATGGTTCGAAACTGGCGACTACACGTTAAAGACGATTGCCGAGAAGATCCGAAACGAAGGCCTGCCGTTTGGAACTCGACAAGTGAATGTCAGCAGCCTTCACGTGGTGCTGAGGAACCGTACCTACAGCGGCGAATTCGAGTGGAAGGGAACCATGTACCAGGGGACGTATGAAGCCCTGGTTAGCACGGACACGTGGGAGCGAGTGCAGGATCTCCTCGATGCCCGCCAGGAATCCCGGCACCGGAAGATGATCCACGATTTCACGTACTCCGGACTGGTCCGCTGCGGTCATTGCGGATGCTTTCTTGTCGGTGAACTGAAGAAGGGGCGCTACGTCTACTATCACTGCACCGGGAACAAGGGAAAGTGCGACGAGCCCTACACGCGGGAGGAAATTCTCCATCGGGAGTTCACCGCAATCCTCAAAAAGCTCGCCATTCCCGACTCCGTGTTGAAGTGGCTCGATCACGAACTCGAGTTCTCCGTCGAACAAGACGAACGGATACAGCAGCGAACCATCAAATCCTGGCAAGAGGAGTGGGATCGCATGCAGGTCCGGCTCGACGCCATGTACGAAGACAAATTGGACGGACGTATCAGCTCCGAACAGTTTGACCGTAAAGCGAAGGAGACCCGGTCCAAGCAGCAGGCACTCCGGGCCAAGATGAGCCAGCACCAAACAGGTTCAACGGATTTGCGGGCTGGCTTCAACATGATGCGGCTAACCAGCATCGCCTGCCGGGAGTTCGAACGGCGGAATTCGCGGGAGCAGCGCAAACTGCTGGAACTGGTAATTGACGGGGCGAGTTGGAGGGGGGCACGGTTAGAATCCACCCTCCACGAACCCTTTCGAACTTTGGCGTGTTCGAACTCTGGAAGTGAAACAAAAAGCGGGGGGAAAGGCGCTTCCAAGCCCCAACTTTCAGATTGGCTCCCC